>PVMK01127310.1_pt1 | contig 39426 bp, 57 predicted proteins | sample 1853481 | NCBI WGS metagenome assembly PVMK01 (sample SAMN08533507, study PRJNA380276) | Marine sediment metagenome, whole genome shotgun sequencing project.
CTCCTTCCTGAATGGTCGGACCAGCTGAACTGCAACCGGCAACTACAATGGCCATTATGACCAGAAAATAAGTTTTCATAACTTCGCTCCACTCTTAACGAAAAATTCCAATGATTAAATATCGGGTCAGAACCCCTTTCCAAAGACAACGCCCAGGATAAGAACTTCGTCTCCGTCGACAAAGTCAACGGCAAGCTGCGGCGATAGTTCCCACGACCCGGCTTCGAACGCGTACTCGGCGCCGAGACGAACAAGCGATTCGGTTCCGTGTTCGACGCTGTCTTCAATTCCTGGCGCAACGTAAAACTTCCAGCGATCGATTCGATAGGCGAACGGCACCGCAAACACCGTAAAATCGGCCTCGCCAAACGTATGCTCAGCAGTGACACCGATACCAAACGATTCGTTCAGAAGCCGTTCGTATGCAACGCCGAGTGCCGCTCCATTTTTTCGCCGCCCTGCATGAGTCACTCCCGCAAAAAAAGACACGACGTTTTTATGCGTCTCATGGATACTCTCATGACCCGAGGCCGAGTCACCATCACTTGAGTCATTGTCGACGGCCTGAGCAAAATCGGGTGCTATGCATATTGCGCATAGCAGGCTCAACAGCGATCTTGATTGTCTATTATTATGCCAATCCATTATATCTAGTTCTCTGGATACGGAGACTCTCTGCCAATCGCGTCGCCGACCTCTTGGTAAACGCCACGGCAGGATTGAGCAACAATCTGGCAGATACAGTATACTAACTAGACGGTATCGTCTAGACCTTATCGTCTAGTTAATCCCTTCAGGAGCTTCCCATGCCGAACAACCTGCATATACTCGCCGCGTGAGCAAGAAATCAACAGGACGTGGCGTCTCCAGATTAGAATGGCTGGATGCCGGGCTGGATACCCTGACCCGCTTTCCTGCCTCTGGCATCAGGGTTGAGAAACTTGCGCGCGCACTGGGAATAGCAAAGGCGGGGTTCTACTGGCACTTCAAGAATCGTGACGACTACATAACTCAGCTTTTGGAGCACTGGCTGTACAAAGTTACAGAGGCGATTGTTGAAAACCCGGACATTATTGCCATGGAGCCAAAAGCCCGACTGATCGCTACTGCGGAGATCATCCACGACAATGATTTAACCAGGGCCGACCCCAGCATCCAGGTTCTGGCGGCCCAAGACAAGGCAGCAGCCAAAGTAGTCAGAAAAGCAAACAAACTCCGACTGGAATACATTTCAAACACGCTGGGAGAACTGGGCTTCAAAGGCGATGATCTGGCTATGCGAGCGATGCTTTACATTGCTTATCACAGCTGGGAATCTACTGTGTTTCACGAAATCTCACGTAAACGACGGCGCGAACTGATCGCAAGGCGGGTCGACTTGCTGACAACTCCGTAACTATTGGTAGTGGGCAACGTGATCCTTCTGTGCTTCTCGGCCTTCGGCTCAGCCAATTGAAGTAGGTTCTCGAGTTGCAATGCAATTAGATGTCCGCTTTGGGTCATCAGCGGAACTTCACGAGCCTATCACGTAAACGTCCGCTCTCAGGAGTATAGCGGACCCTCAGATGTGCTGAAAAAACTGGATTTCGACTTCCGCTTTCGGCCAAAAGCGGCCGCTCTTCAGCCTTCGTCTTCGGAGAACCTGACTGATTGCCAAGCAACGAGTTGCCACGAGTCGCCAACTCGTTTAGACACATCCAGAAATCTAATCGTGAAACTGACCGGTCGATCGAGAGCAGCACCTTGCATTCTTGACAGTCCCGTGATCACAGCTATGTCACCATAGATTCGTACTTCAACGTCCCTTGGTGTCACCGACATGTAATCGATAGTTTTCGATTCAACGGTCGATAAAAATTCAGATTTGGTCTCGGTCCAGCCTGTCGTATGCGAATAGGTTAGATCATCAGCTAGGTATTCTTCGAGAGTATCTATGTCGGCATCAATCATGGCCTTGAGTCGTGCAGACTGAAAGTCCAGCGCGCTCTGCTTGGCAGATTCCTGACCGCTTTCATAGAGCCCACCGCTCGCCACAAACTCCGAGTACCCCTGAACCATTGCCCGCACACAATTCCCGGGTGTCGGGCCGCCATCGAAAAACCCCTCGCACGGCCGTTCGACTAGGTCCGGTCGGTTTGCCCTTACCCACTCTTTAGCATCCCAGTAGGCCTGCGGGTCGTTCGAACTATTGGTGACAGCCGTAATCTGAGCGCCAGTTACGGTCAAATGGAAAGTGTCCGTGACGTTAAAGTCGATGCCAAGAGCTCCAATCAGATCGTCCTTTACCGTTATCGAGCAATCGATAGTCTCGTCGCCGCTTCGTTCACACGGGAAACGCTCGACGACCTCGTAATTTCCGCCTTTTGCCCAGCCTTGATAGAACAGCATTTTGGGGAGTGATTCCTCCGCCGCCGCCATTACGTCCCGTAATTCATCCGGATTGAATGAATAGAAGGCATCAACGAATGACTCAGACGCAGCAATAGAGTTTTCAATCGGAGGTGAGTCCTTGTCGCAAGAGATCAGCGATAGGAGAAGAACTAGAATTCCAGCACGCCTGAATATCATTCTTCCCAATCTCCGTAGTCGACATGGTGAGCGCTAAGTAAACGGCTGCTTTGGGTCAACTGCAGCCCGTCAATAATTCGTTAATCGTAGCATGTGGGCGACTGCTTCCGGGCGCTTAGCGGTCGTTCAGTAGCGGACTTCTGAATCGGTGCATCTTGAACGGCTGCTTTCACCAGTAGCAGTCGCTAAAACTACTCGGAAAACCATTCTGCGAAGGACTGGAGTCGGCCAGAACGGTCGTTTCAGCTCAATTCAGATTGATGGCATGTGCGGTGCGATGGCAGCCGGCACAGACTTATTCCTGATAGATCCAGGCTCCAATAATTGTCGAGGCAAGAATCCCCACGAATGTAATGGCTGCCCATTTAGCAAGCATATCCATTGGAAACATTCCCATCATCCCGTAGCTAACAACCGCCAGAAAAACTCCACCCAGCCAGAAAACGAAACCAATGAGTACCGCTGTCTTTGGTCCGGGACCGAATCGCGGACGTGCTGCGACGTAAAGCCATACGGCCACAAATCCCCAGACAAATCGCATGAGCAGAAACACGACCATGGGCAATGCTCCACCCGGCGGCTGAATATCCCGTGAATAGAGGAGTTCCATCATCTCAGGAACATAAAGGCCCGCCGATAGCAGTGACACCGCGTTCATTATGACGCCCGCCAAGAGTCCGCCATATACAAGACGTGCAATGTTGATCTTAGTTTTGGTTTCCGCATTCATACACGGCGACGGCGACGGCTCATCCTCACACGATCTGGCACACAACAACCAGTCCTTTGTCGTTCGCATGGTCCGGGTTTCTGGCTGTCGCTGAATACGTGTCTACTTCTACAATATCCGGCTTCGTTATCGTACCTTTAGCGACATCGGCTGACAGCTTGTCGCCGAATTCCATTGATACATAGTGCGTCGACCTGACACCAATTGCGCAGACGGCGCCAGGCGCTGCGACTCGCCACAATTCGTCCAGTGAATCTGGCCCAAGGTGTCCGTGCGTAAAGGTGCCTGTGCTGATCAATCCAGCATATTGGTTGTCGGGAATATCCAAGCTCTTGGTAAGATCCGCGGCGATCAAACTACGATAGACCGGAAGGTCATCATTTGTTTTCTTTTTACCTGCTTCGGCGAGCATCTGCGGCGAAATATCAATACCGTCAACAATTTCTATACCGCCCTCTCGCAAGCTGACCCCAACGATTCCGGTGCCACATCCTACGTCCAGAACGGCCCCGTTAATCAGAGATCGCTGTCGAAGCATTATCTCTGCAACCCGCAGGTAAACCACGTAGCTTTCGCTTTCGACAAAGTCCGAGTCATATGTGTCTGCCCATTCCCCATAAAGGCGAACACTGTCGGCAGGTGACTTGATGGCGTACGCATCATCAACACTAATCTTCCGTTTCTTACTCATATAGACCGTCCAACGGCCATTCTGTCCGGCTTTGTCGTACCCACTAAATACCACGCGACAGATCGAGAGCAGCATCGAGCACCGTGTTGTTTTCCTTGTACTGCTCCCACCTCTTTACCATTTCGCCGACCTTTTCCGGGTACTTGCTGCTTAGATCGTTAATCTCCGCAGGATCTTCCGTAAGGTCGAATAACTCCCACTCGCCAATCGCGTTTGATTAGTGGCCTGATTGATCAAACCGCAGTCAAAAGCAGCCTCTGCCAATTAGCTCAATCGTAGCAGTTGAGCGACTGGAGTAGGGTCTATTGCGGCCGTTCAAAATCTCTACTTCTTCTTTTTCTTCCTGGGTTTCGGCGCTGGCAGTTCCGCCGCGGTCACCATCAGCAAATTCGTCAACCACTCGCCGTCCTCTATTTGATCTTCTATCAGGAACGAGTTCTTTGCCCCGGGGTAGGCTGGTGCTTCAACGACATTACCGATGAATTCACTGCCCGCTCTGGTCGGTTTGACGAACAACTGGTCGTCGCAGATAAGTGCCACGACCTTGCCATCCAGGTAGAGCGTACAACCACCGAACATCATCCGGTGCGTCAGGTTGCAACTGTCGTCGACCTGGTCAGTGACGTACTCAACAAACTCCAATCCCTGTGCCACCCTCATTCTCCCGTCTTATTTCCTGCCGCAAATCGCCCCAAGTCGATTGCGCGAAGACCGCTTTGGGTCATGTGCAGCCGCCGTCATCATTTAATACTTACCAATTGTTCCTAGCAGATCCAGCCTTTGCTCCCAGCCCACTTCGAATACCAGATCAAAAATGCCGCCACGACCAGTGGCATCAGAATCATTATCAAGATCTCGAAGACACTAAAGTCGATTGTCGAACTGGCAACGCGTACTGTATGGATCATTGTCACAATAACTCCAGCAAGCGACACGATAAACAAATAGTTCGCAGCCGACTTCCTGAGCAACAGCAGCAGGCCGCCAAGTGCGCCGCCAAATACGCCGATCGCAAATCCTCCCGTGGCCCAGGCGGGCCGGCCTTCAATTATTGCGCGGTGTGTCTCGGGCAGCGTTGCTACCATGTCCGCATTCATCTGCCCCAGGTAATTCATGCTGCCCAAAACATTCCAGATCAACGCGAAAGCGCCGATTACCCAGAAACTCCAGTGAACACTACCAACGGTCTCATCGTTCATTACATCCCCCCCGAATTTTTATTTTCTGTCGATCCGGTGACTCGCCAAACGGTAATAACTTTACCATCAGGTCTTTCATTCTCTATAGGTCGGGAGTCGTCACACGAGTGCCAGCACGGCCTAGAGGCTCCGATTGGTAACGGCGCCGGTCACATACCCTCGACTTTCGCTTTTCGCCAGAAATAGAGCGCGAACAGGCTTGCCACGATAGGCATCATAAGACCGTATTCTCCTGTCCAGAACCTGGTGTTGTCCCCTTTGATCGTCAGGGGGTCAAATATCTTGTCAGCGTACACGTTGTTTGCCGAATGAAATAATACAGCGGGCCACAGGCTTTCAGACTTGAAGGAGAAATAAGCCATTATCACGGACATGGCTATGGTAAAGACGATGAAAGCAGACATTTGAACCACCGGATCGCCACCGCCGTAATAGATCACAATCGGCCAGTGCCAGAATCCCCAAATGACACCGCTGAACAGCGCAACGCCGCCAAATGGAAGAACCTTCCTCAACTCCCAGATGAAAAATCCGCGCCAGCCAATTTCTTCCCCGACAACGGTGCTCATCGCCCGTATGCAACCAACCGTACCCAACAAAAGCACCATGATGATGACCAGGGTGGTACTGCTGACTGCCTCCAGCCCGGCGCTGTTAGCCCACTCCGCCAAGGTGTCCTCATTCGGTACGCCACCGAGTCCGAGTAACCAGACAAGCCCGTAGGCAACTGAAACATAGAGGACTGGCACCATGAAGGCGCGACCATTATAACGCCATTCGCCCCATTTCCACGGGAGGGAGGAAATCGCGCGACCACGAATAAGCAGGGTAATAAAGGCAGCAACTGCGGGACTCCACATCAATGGGCCCACATACAAACTCGTTGGCGCCAGATTGACGATGGCCCAATGAAAGACGGCGCTCAGCCCTGCAACAATTGCCAGGAATACAAAAATCGTTGCCCAGGCATCTCGGTGTTCTGATGTGGATGCGTTCATATCCCCTCTTCGACTACCGGTTGAACAATGACGAAGCTATATGTCCCGGGCGCTCATTAGCCGCCCCATTGAGTGGCATTTTCGTCAAAGCCCGCGCGTTCCACAGGAACGATACAAAACCGCTGGCCGGTCGGTGCTTGCATCACGACGAAACTGCGAATGTCTGCGATCCGCTTCGCACCCAATGCTTCGAGTCGTGCGACTTCCGCCTCAATATCATCAGACTCAATGTCAATGTGTACACGACTGTCGTGATCGACCGATTGTACTTCGAGATAAGGCTCGCCTTCAGCCACCTTTAGCATAACGTAAGGGCTGTCTGTCGGATTTGCGTCGAAGTCCGGCGGCGCTCCCAGCGCCTCTCCCCAAAATCTGGCGGCTGTATCCAGATCATCGGTACGGCAATCAATAATTAATCCTGCAAGCCGGCTTTTGTGCATTTGCGGGCTCCTTCAGTGGCTGATCAATGTGCGTCGAGTCATGTAATAACAGATGTCCTGCATGGGCGCACCTTTCGGGAATTCAGCTATCGCGAAACCAAGGCTCGTATAGAGTCGGCGTCCGACCAGGTTGTCGGTGCGAACGAACAAGGAAGACTCTGGCAGGCCGAACAATCTTTCGCCCTCCTCCATCAGCTTACTTACCAATATCCGCCCGACGCCGCGATTGCGACGCTCCGGATTCACGCTGATCCGCGCAAGATGGGTACGACCTGAGCGCTCATAGAGTTGCCCGAATCCCAATTGCCGAACGTTCGCATCTGTCAGTACGAAACTCGCCATCTTTTGCCAGCGGCAATCCTCGCGAAACGTCTCCCTATCGAATGGATGACGAAACTCCGGGCCGCCCCAGTTGGCGACACTCGCCTGATCAGGAAACCAGGACATGAGTGCATCTATATCCGCCGATTGTGCGTTTGTCAGTGAGAACACGTTCTCCACGGTCGTGCGGCTACGACGTGTCTGCCTGGCGTGGAAGCAGCCGATACAAAACAAAGTAACCAACGACTCCCGACAAGAATGAGCCCAACAGAATTCCGAGTCGTTCGTCGAACATTTCCTTGATGTCCCCCGATGTATTCTCAAATGCCAGCGAGCCGACGAACAAGCTCATCGTAAAGCCGACGCCGCAAAGAATAGATACACCCCACAAGCTGCCCCAGTTTGACCCAGCTGGAAGTTTCGCAATTCCAGCTTTGATGGCCAGCCAGCAAAAGCCGAAAATACCCACTTGCTTTCCTATGAAGAGGCCGGCCGCTATACCGAGCGGTACCGGATGCAATATATCCGACACACCCACTCCACGAAACGAGACGCCTGCATTGACGAACGCGAATATGGGCAAAATAGCGAACGCGACCAGCGTATGCAGGTCATGCTCCAGTTCGCGTAGTGGCGAACGCCCTGGCTCATTCGGCACGGTGAGCGGAATGAACGCAGCAAGCGTGACACCAGCCAGCGTCGCATGGACACCGGACTTGAGAACGGATACCCACATGATCAGGCCAACCCAGATGTATGGCGAGAGCGACGTTACGCCGCGTTTCTTCATGATGGCCAACACGATCAAGCAAATAGCACTTAAAATCAGCGCCTGAGTAGATAGCTCCTTCGTGTAAAAAATCGCGATAATCACGATGGCTGCGAGATCGTCAAAAATCGCCAGCGAGACAAGAAACACTTTGAGTGCGATCGGCACTCTCGAACCGAGCAACATCAGCAGGCCGAGAGAGAATGCGATGTCTGTGGCAGACGGAATTGCCCAGCCTCTCATTGCGTCGTCGTCACCCCAATTCAGTATTGAAAATATGGCCACTGGAATCAGAATGCCGCCAAGGGCACCCGCCGCGGGCAACAGCACATTCGCCGAGTTGCTCAACTCCCCTTCCATGATCTCGCGCTTTAGCTCAAGCCCGATCATGAAAAAGAAAACAGCCATCAGTCCATCGTTGACCCACAGAAGCAGCGGCTTGGCAATCTGCAGATCGCCCACGCGAAGTTCAACTGGAATATTCAGGAACCAGTTGTAGTAAACAATCAGCGGTGAATTCGCCACGATCATGGCGAGAGTTGCCGCGGCCATGAGCAATATGCCGCTGGCAGATTCCAGTTTGAGAAAGTCCTGAAAAGTAGACTTCATAACGCCCAATCAAGAAAAGCCTGAAGTGTGAGCATATTGCCTCACTTCAGGCTTTCGGTCACTTTCATGACAACCGATCAACGGAAGCGCGGGTGAGGCGCCAAGTTTCGGTACGATTTCTCGTTATTACTGCGGGGTGACGTTTTCGGCTTGTGGACCTTTTTCGCCCTGTGTGACGCTCATGGTCACTTTCTGGCCTTCGTGCAGTGTTTTGCGGCCGTCGCCGGCGATTGCGCTGAAATGAACGAATACGTCCTTTCCGCCTTCACGCTCGATGAACCCAAATCCTTTCTCGTCATTGAACCACTTAACGGTTCCTTCTACTTGCTCTGACATATCTCTCTCTTAACTGTTGTTATTGCCGGTCTGTCCGACATCGTGAATGCCGCCAGGCGGCAAAAAAGTTCTTCTCTGTCGGAAAAAAAAATCAGCGCATAGCGCTGTATTAATACCGGGCAGATCTTTCGAATGCGTATGGTACGCCAGAAACAGCTTTCTGCAAATTTGTACGCGTTTGACCGCAATACACAAAAATACGTTTTTCATCGCCAGACCGGAAAATACCGCAAAATCAGCACGATGACGGCGCGGTTACTGTTTATGACTGATCTTGCAGGTAACTCAGCCAGGGCTCGAAATAGCGCGATTCCCAGCCCCCTGACACGCCCTGAAAGTCGCTCTCCGGGACATCCAGATGGACCAGGTCGATGCGTCCTTCATCATCCTCCTCCGGGGTGAAAGAGATGATCAGGGTTGAATCTGCATCATCTGCTGCAAAATTAACCGAACGCCATGACTGCACGATGAGTCGTGACCTGACCACCTGCAAAGTTGTGCCGAACAGCAAACCACCGAATGCCTCAAACGGCGATCCGGCCTCGTCACTTATTTTTGCTGGCGCGCCGGTAAAAGCAGCGTGAACCTCGGGGTCCATGTACATGTCGTACAGGGTGCCAGCCGGTGCGGGCAAACAAACAGTCTTGAAAATAATACTTCGCATAATGTCCCCACATGCCCGAAACGACGGCAGCGAAGCAGACGATACGCTTCAGCGCCGCTCCTCAGGCGGTCTTTTCCTCGAAATATCGATCAAATGCACGGTGCATCGACTCCGACGAAATGTCAATTATTTCAGCAGCTTGGCTTAGCGTATCCATTTCCTCCGCGTCTTGTCGGCCATCTGCTGCTACAACCTTGAGCAACATGACTGCAACGTCTTCCTTGTCTGCTGAGGTCAAAACAGAACTAAGCTCCTTCAGAAGACTGGTCAGGTCCGGGTTCTCCGCCAGGTTTGCCATCGCGCGTGTCAGGAGTTCCAGCGACTCCGAACTCTTCAACTGAAAATGATCACCAACCAGTTGCAGCATTTTCGCGGTCTCGCTTTCCGAAATATGGCCGTCGCTTTTGGCAACAGAAACAAGCAATGCGGCAACCAGGTACTTCGAGTCGTAGACCTCCGTTTCATTGGCTGTCTCGATAATTAGTTGTGCGCCTTCAAATCTCGGCTTAATCAGGTCTTCAATCATGATTCGCTGGTCCGTCAGTAGGTGGTGTAGGTCTTGCGCATGTATTTTACAGATCTTTCGGTCAGTGACTGCAGAACTTTCGGATTTATGTCGTCGAGTCTCTTTATGTAAAGGCAGGATTTGCCGGTTGAATGCTCGCCGAGTTTCGCCATCAGCGGTGCATGCTGACCGAATCCCGACATGACATAAACAACCAGGTTGCGCGCTCTCGGCGAGTATCCACACAGGAAATAACTGCCCTCGCGACCGCTCGCATATTTGTAGTCGTAGGTACCGAAACCGACAATGCTCGTGCCCCACATTTTTGCATTTTTGCCCGTTACTGCACGCATCATTTTGGCGATGGCCTTGCAATCTGCGCGCTGTTGCTTGTCCTCAACGTTATTCAGGAATTCAGCGACGCTGCCTTTGTTTTTTTGTGTCTTGATTTCCGCCACAATTAATACGTCCTATCGTGTTCCGAACAACCGATCCCCGGCATCTCCCAGCCCGGGCACAATATACTTGTGGTCATTGAGATGGTGGTCGATGCTGGCAGTGTAGATTTCGACATCCGGGTGGGCTTTTTCCACCATTTCAAGCCCTTCCGGGCAGGTGACAATGCATATCACCACGATGGTTTTTGCACCGCTTTCCTTCAGGACGTCAATAGCGGCGGCTGTTGAGCCACCGGTCGCAAGCATCGGGTCGATGATGATACACAGGCCACCTTTGGTCTGGTGAGGCAACTTCTTGTAATAAGCAACCGGCATTTTGGTCTCTTCATCCCGGTACATACCGAGAAAACCGACTCTCGCCGTCGGTATCAGGCCGAGAATGCCTTCCAGCATACCAACACCAGCGCGCAAAATTGGCACAACCACCAGGTCATCGTCGATTTTGTAACACTCTGCTTTTTCGACCGGGGTCTGCACCTCCACTTTCCTTACGCGGACCTTTTTCAGTGCTTCGTAACAAAGAAACATCGTGATCTCGGTGGCGAGTTCGCGAAATTTTTTGTGGCCCGTCTCCTCATCGCGAATCAACGCCAGTTTGTGCTGTACGCACGGGTGTTTTACTTCTTCATGCATGAGCTAAGTTCTCTATTAATGAATTTTTCAGGAAAGCACCTCGGTAGCCACCGTCGTTTTGACGGAATTGGCAATGAAGCACGTGTTGTGGGACCGATGGTGCATTTTCTCCAGTTGCTCCCGGGTCGGCCGCTTGTCTCCGGACCAGGCAACGCGAGGTCGCAACGTGACATTTGTAATCGCCATGTTACCTTGCTCGTCTTCGGCCAGTACGCCGGTCGCCTCGTCGACGTATTCGTCCACGATAAATCCACGTTTGGCCGCGATAGCCAGGAACATCAGCATATGGCAACTGGACAGGGTGGCAACAAACGCCTCTTCCGGATCCACATTCTCCGCGATGGAAAACGGCCGCGGCACGACATCAGGGGACGATGATGCTGCTACAACAGCACCACCTTCAAATTCCCACGCGTGGCCGCGGCTGTACTTACTATCTGTGAACTTCTCACCGTCGCGATGCCATCGGATTGTCGCAACGTGGGTTGACACTCAGGCGTCTTTTTTCGGCATCAATAACCACAAGACAATTGCGACCAGGAACAACGCCGGAATGTCACCATAGATATTCATGGTTTCAGTCGGGTCCCGCAGCGCCTGCGCCAGCATGATTGCGGCATGCACGGCACTTGACCAGATAACGAACCAGATCAGGCTCAGGTGCTCGGATGGGTTTTTCGCTGCCCTGATCATAAAAATGCCCAGAACCGCGTACATGCCCATGATCATTTGCTCGTATTCCGGCTGCCTGGGCTCCCAGGTCCAGCCAGAGGTGAACAGTTGCATCATGGCGTAAATCCCGACCACGAAAATGGCGCCGAACAGGTATAGCGCCAGACTAAGATACTTTGCTTTTGTCGCTTCACTCATCATTGCTCTCCCCAACAGGCCGATTGCCCGTCCATTTTTGATCGATTTTCAGAGATTTTTTATTATATATTTCAATCGGTTATTCGATTGTAGGCATCGTCTCCTGCGCTTTCAGCAGCTCCTTCGCTGCCTGCATCTTTTCTGCAACCTGCTGTGCCTCATCCTCATCAACTTCCTTGTAGCCGCGCAGATAGGGCCAACCATAGGCCCATCGGAACCGCGTTGGCAACCATGGCGAACCACCGACACGAACGCCGGCAAGCATAAGCTGCGCAATATCCGGTTTTCCGACCGCCTCAACGCAGGCTTTCAGTGCATGGTCAGCGGCCTCACGCTCGTCAGACCTGCCACCTATCCAGTAAGCAAGATCGTGCAATACGCAGCAGGAATGCCACAGATCTTTTTCATCAAGGGTGCCATCCGGAAATGCGCTGCATCCGTCGGATGTGAAATCACGCAGTTCATCAGCCAATACTGGCGGGCTTGCCAGCAGTAATACCAGGAGTATCGGCAGCAATGAGAGTGGTTGTTCCGTCACGCCGACTTGCAACTGCTATACAAACTAGCTGGCGACGAACTCCCTTCAAAGCTGGCCTCACCAATGAAACGAAGACCAAGTCGTTCGAGTAAACGAATCGAGCGATCGTTTTCCGGCTTAACGAAAGCGACGATGGTGTCGATGTTCAGTTGTACGTATCCGAACTCCATGACCTTCGCTGCCGACTCAAAAGCATATCCCAATGACCGATATTCCGACAGGAACGCGAAACCGATATCCGGATGTTCCTGGTCGTCTCGCCTGAGCAAGCCGCACATACCGATGGAATTGCCGCTGCCCTTTTCGGCCACCAGAAACAGCCCGAAGCCATGCGCGGCATAGCTCGCCAGGGGGCCGTTGCTTAGGTAGTCGCGAGCGTCTTCAAGCGTCCGGACACCCTTGTCCCCAATGAAGTGCAGGAACGATTTTTCATTCAACAAGCGGAGGATGAATTCGTCATCTGTTAGTTCGAACTGCCGGATCGCCAGTCGATCCGTACTGAGCTCGACCACCCTATGTTCCGCTGTTCCTGCGACTCTCGAAATACCGCTGGTATATTTTCGCCAGCCGCTTGTCCGAGATATTCAGCGCGGAAACGGTGCGGTCAAGCACGGCCATTTCACCCGCATCCTTCTCTCCATCCGCAGCAATAACTTCCAGCAACATCAAAATCAGCTCTTCTTTTTGTTTTAGTGTCAGCCGCTGATTGAGCTCGTCGAAAAGTTGTGACGGATCACGCTGCATCAACTGGTCATCGACGGCCCTCGTTACGAAGTCGAGCGCGACAGTGGACGTAATCGAGAATCGTCCACACAGCGCCTCCACCATCTTTACCGTTTCTTTGCCGTCGATACTGCCATCGCTGCTGGCAGCGACAGCCAACAGCGAAGCAACCGCTATTTGCGCATTGATATCGACGGGCTCATTGCCGATGCCAAGTTCAATGCCGGTGGTCGCGTATATCAGGTCCTGGAATTTGTTGGCCAAAGTGGTGATCCCCGGTTGATTATTGAGGCGCTATTCTACGGTTTGTTTTCCTGCCGGTATTTCACCACAGGATAGAACAACAGACTGTAACAGGCGATAAGAATGAATATCAGAAACCCGGCTTCTGTTACGCCATAGTAAGACGCCACAATGACTGAACGAAGATCTAGCTGCGGAATGACGGCAATGTGCCTGATCATGGCTACCAGCGGAAAGCCGAAAAGCAACAGGATCCAGACCCATCGCGCCACCGACGAAATGACCTGGTCCGGTGCTGGCTGGCATTCGGCGCGGCTATACCAATGGAAGTACAACACCAGCCACAGCGGCAGCCCTATCATTGAACTGCCGTGTTGCAGAGCCATGTACCCGACGAATTTGACCCCAAATACAGTCACCCAGACTTCCTGCAATGCTGGAAAAATATCGACAGCCCAGGTACCACCATGTGTAAAAGCATCCCAGGTGATATGGATCGTAGCGCCGACACAAATGGCAACCGCCATTTCTAAAATGCCGCGTGCGCTGCGCTCCGGTGACGAATTTAGATAAGCTGCCAGGCGCTGGCGCAGCCCGGCTGAGGCCAGCTCAAACAGGGGCCGCCTGGCCACTGCCAGGAACAGCCATGTAATCACCAACCCCATGGGCAGGCAGGCAATAAAAAATTCCGGGGAATGAGTGTGTTAGCTGATACGTTGGACCGACAAGGAAATACAATGGCCAATCGGGAACCATGCTGCCAAAGCACAATGCTGAAAAAACACCAGGTGACGACCATCGGTAGGCGATGGGTACTGCGGCAAGTATGTGGGTTGGAGTAAACGGCATGGTGAAAATGAGATGTCGAAATAGTGATCAGTCCCTATTTCGTTGCGGATAGGGTGACCTTCATTTCGATCATTTCATCGGACTTTTTCGTAACACTCTTGATCTCCGAAATCCTGACCCGGTCCTGCAAATTCTCATTAATTTCGAGTATTGCGATTCGCGCGTTCTCTGCACGCTCCGTTGCAAGGTTGGCGAGCGCCGTCTCGGCCAGGGGCTGCGCAGCAATCAGTTGGCGGCGTATTTCGTTCGAATATGCCAGTTCGTCCAAATGTGATACCGGGGCTTTCCCCTCTTCGGTGGCCGTCTGCGCCGTGAACCGGGCACGCAATTCCTGTAGCGCCAGCGCGCGCACCTCTACCGCTTGCTTATCTGTAAATAAGCTCTCGAGTGCCACTTTTTGTTGATCCGCGTACATGTCCTCGTCGCCGCCAGAAGATGCCATTGCGGCAATGCGCTCCTCGACAGCTGCGTCCAGCCGTGCAGTTCGGAGTGCAAGGCCATCCGCCGCGTCGTCCGCGACGCCCGAAATATCAAGCACCAGTTCCGGTCTGAGTGCGAGCGCCTCCGCGAGCTTTGCAGCTCTTTCCAGTTCCGGTGGAGTCAGATCCGATCGTCCGTCGATAAAATTTATGTACTCAAGCTCGCTAGCCTCCACGCCGATCAGCTTACCGAGCAAAGTGAAAGGTGATGCCACGATCTTGACGATCAAATTTCCGAGCGCTTTCAGGACGACTCCGCCGTAGCTGAACTCAGGGTCATCAAGATCGCCGCGCACCGGTAGATCGATATCTATTTTTCCCTCCGAGTCTTTCAACAGTGCAACAGCCAACCCCAGCGGCAGGCTCATGGCTCCCGGGTGATCTACTTTTTCACCCAGCTCAAAGTCACGCAGGATAATGTTGTTTTCGCCGACGAGTTGACTGTCCGTTACCCGGTATCCAAGGCTGAGATCGAGACTGCCGGTCGCGATTTCCCGACCTGCAAAGGGAATGGCATATGCGGTAAATTTTGGGGTGAAAATGTTTTGAAAAGAAACTGTAACATCGGTATTCGCTGACGGATCCAGTGGCGTAACATTACCAGTCACCCGCACGAAACCGTGATCGTCGACCTTGCCCTCGAAGGACACTGTGGACGGCTCGCGGCTTTCTGTGGAGATCGTCGTCATATTGCCGTTGAGCTCTTCGATTTTCACCTGGAAAGGCAGAGGGAGCGAGTAATCGGCGAAGTTCGCTGCGGCGTCCGTCAATACGACGCGCCCGACGGTGACTGCCAGCCGGGATTCGTCCGACTCGCCTTCCTCAGTGACATTGATCGTGTCTGAGGTAGCGCCATCCCCCGCTTTCTCGATCCGGCCCAGATTCAGGCTACCGTCCTCAGCGATGACAATATCGCCATATGGGAGATCGAGCAGGATTTCGGATATCTCAAGTTTCTGGCTGGCTGTGCTCAACGCCACCTTCCGCGCGCGCATCCGCTTCCAACTTCCGAGGCGTGAGCCTTCGTCGGTCTCCGTTATCTCGAAATCCACGATTTCGAGATCACCTGTAAACGCGAACGGATCCGCGCTTGAGCCACTGATGTGACCGGTCAGATTGAGCGCCCCGGATTCCATATTCACGTCGGCAAGCGGCTTGATGTAAGGATGTGCCCCGGCCAGGGCGATTTTGGTAATTTCAAGATCCAGGTCAAAGATGACCGCGGGCAACATCGAGACCAATCCTTCCATTCTCAGCTTGCCACCCGTGCGGATTTGTAACTCCAGCAACGTTGGGAAGCTGGCGCCCGGTTCATTGTTGATATCGCTGACACTCAAGTTGAGCTCAGCGATTCCCATATCAGCAAATGGAGTTACGCTGTGATCCTCGAGATTCATAGCGAGATGATTGATCGCAAAACTCTGCAGGGATACCTGCCATTCGTTAGCAGCGGGCGCCCCGGCCTCTTGTCCATCTGTCCCGTCATCGCCACCATCCTGATCGGTGGGTTCCGGATTGATATTCAGAACGCCTGATTCGTCTCGATACAGGTTTACCAGTGCATCGTCCATCGTCAGCGCCGCGAAAGAGACTTTCTTCTCCGGCCATCGCAGCCTGCCGTCCGTCAGTCGGATTTCCGGCAGCCGCAGGACCTCGCGATCCCGGCTTGTGGCGTCAACTGCCAATGCGCCCGAAAACGTGTATACAACGATATCATTGAAAGTCAGATTGACGTTGTCGACAGCAGCGCTGATGGTGCCATCCGGTAGCGTGTCGATGGTGTAATCCAGCTCTACGTCGGCATTCCCCTCTACGATATCGAAACCCGTCTGGTGATGGATATAGGCGGACGTTAGCGGGAAATGCGATCCCTTGATCGATGCATGCGCTGCCGATTTCAGCGGGTTTAGCTGCAGGCTCCCGGTCCAGCTCAAGGTGCCGGTTGACTCGGTTGTGATGAGCACAGACTGCTGGCCGGAACGGTTCGGCAGCGTATTGAGTTCCTTGATTTCGACGTTGATGGGTCCAAACCGGGTTTCGATTGTGTCTACGGGGACCTCGTCGTGCCAGTTGATAGCACAGTTTTCAATTGCAAAGTCGAAGACCAGCATTCGCATGACCGCCGAAGCAGGCTCATCTGTCTTATCCGGCGCCGGCTCCGCAGTCTCCCCAAAAAGGTAGGCGAGATTCAGGTTGCCGGTTTCGTCACGTGCAACAAATAATTCTGGCGCCGTAACCCGGAACTCATTGAACGTCCATGCCCAGCGAAATAGCGAGCTGAGTTGAAAATTGACGAATATGCTTTCGACACGTGCGATGGGCGCGCCATCCGGATCATCAAGCTCGAAGCCGGTGAGGCGAAGGCTCAGGACAAACGGATTGACTTCGACTTTTTCGAGCCTCAATTCAGCCCCGTAACCCTTGCGAACCGATTCGACCAGGTTTTTCTGTAGCAACCATGGTGCTAGGAAAAAACCAAGCGCAGCGTAGACGGCAACCGCGACTGCTGACCACACGTACTTCCGATGTTTACCCAGGAAATCGATGATCATTCTGGAACAATGCGTATTGGAAAAATTGGAAAGTGTAAGTCAATCGCTGCCTGCACGTTTTTCCTCTGCATGATCATCGGTTTCCCACTTAACTTCGTCACGATAGTGCGTCTTTTGTGAAGGGTTTGATACAACGAATCAGCTCTTCATCGAAACCTGCGCGTTCGTACACTCTCCTGGCGCGTTCATTGGTCGCAAATACGTGTAGCGACATTGACAACGCGCCACGTTCCCGGGCACCCGCCTCTGCGGCATCCAGCAGCGCTTTACCGACACCGCGCCCTTCGGCGTTTTCGGCGACAACGATCACCTCCAGGTGGGCACTGGGAGCATGACTAAGAAGTTCAGGGCGCAAGGTCACCATGGTCACGCCCACGATCATTCCGTCCGAATCTTTTGCTACATGAACGATGCAGTCGTCATTGCCGGCCCTCGCCCAGTCACGCAGCATCTCGGCATCGCCTCCCCACAGATGGCCCGGGTTGCGGCCGTTAGGCAGCTCGAACGACGCAAGGCGCGGAAACAGCTCGAGCATCGCGTCGCAGTCTTGTGGATCACCGGGTTCTACACGAATAGACATTCTGTTCCCGCTAGCCCAGTGATCGGATACCAACAGCGTTGCGTATTTCATCCAGGAAGGGGGCTGAAATCTCACGCGCTTTTTCGGCGCCATTCAACAGCTCCTGTTCGACGATTGCGGGATCGTCCATCAGGCGCTGGTATTCCGCACGCGCCGGCTTGATGTGCTCGTTGATATATTCGAACAACTCCTGCTTCATCTCGCCCCAGGCGATTCCTTCGGCATAGCGTTTTTCGATAGCCTCTGTTTCGCTCGCGCTGGCAAACGCTTTGTAAATCTGGAACAGCGTTGAGTCTTCGGTTTCTTTTGGCTCACCGGGTTCGAGACTGTTGGTCTTGATCTTCATGATGAGCTTTCTGAGGCGCTTTTCATCCGCAAACAGCGGGATCGTATTGTCGTAGCTCTTGCTCATCTTGCGGCCGTCCAACCCCTGCAGCACCGCCGTATCGTCGCTGATGACAGACTCCGGGACGGTGAACAGTTTGCCGTAGTGATGATTAAAACGTTGTGCGATATCGCGAGTCATTTCTACGTGCTGTTTTTGATCACGCCCAACCGGCACTTTCGTCGACTTGAACATCAGGATGTCGGCAGCCATGAGAATCGGGTAGCTGTAAAGCGCCATGTTGATGCCCTTATCCGGATCCTTGCTGCCGCTTTCCTCGTTTGCCTGTACTGCCGCCTTGTAGGAGTGCGCACGATTCATGAGGCCCTTGGCCGTCATACTGGTGAGTATCCAGGTCAGTTGCGGGATCTCCGGGATATCCGATTGCCGATAGAAAACGGCGTTATTGGTGTCCAGACCAAGCGCCATCCACGCCGCGGAGATTTCCAGTGTGGACTGGTTGATGCGATCGGGGTTTTCCGCTTTCGCCAGCGCATGAAAATTTGCGAGGAAGTAGAAATTCTTTACTGATGGATCCTTGCTTGCCTCAATACAGGGCCGAATAGCGCCCACGTAATTGCCAATGTGCGGCGTTCCCGTCGTGGTGATGCCCGTTAGATAAATATCCTGACTCATAGTTAATACCCGGCTGCCTGCCCGTCTTTTCGTGACTCGGAGGCGCCGTAATAGACTCCCTGTTCTTCATTCCAAAAAATTGCCTGGTAACCACCGACATCTTGCCTCTCTGCTTCGATGGTGTGTCCACGCTTCCGTAGTTGTTCGCGTATTTGTTCGCCGATACCACTTTCGATAAATACCGTACCGCCGTCTGTCATTTTTTCGTCCGTCGGCTGCGACGAGCCCTGGTGCCGAACACGTGCAGCATCACCAGCTTCCTGAAGGTTCATGTCGAAATCGATCATATTCACCAGAATTTGCACGTGGCCCTGTGGCTGCATGGATCCGCCCATGACACCAAAGCTCATCAGCGGCTTTCCGTCTTTCATGACGAATGCCGGAATAATGGTGTGAAACGGTCTCTTGCCCGGCGCGTAGACATTGGCGTGCCCGTCTTCGAGACTGAATAGCGTGCCCCGATTCTGCAGCATGAATCCCAGTTTTCCCGGTGTCATGCCGGAACCCATGCCGCCGTAATTGCTTTGAATCAAAGACACCATGTTGCCGTCCTTGTCGGCCACAGTCAGGTAAACGGTGTCGCCGTTCTCGAGCACCGCATCGCCGGGTGGATAGCTGTCTGCGGCACTATCGTCCGAAATCAGCGCCCGGCGCTCAAGCGCGTATTCCTTCGAGATCAGCTTGCCGAGCGGTGCATTGTAGAAATCCATGTCAGCGTAGTATCTGGCCCGGTCTTCGTATGCCAGTTTTTTCGTTTCTACCAGCGTATGGATATACTCGGCGCTGCCGTAACCCATGGCACGCAGATCAAAGGTTTCCAGAATATTGAGCATCTGCAGGGCGACGACGCCTTGCCCGTTCGGCGGCAGTTCGTAGAGATCATAACCGCGATAATTTGTGGACAGTGGTGTAACCCACTCCGAGCGATGCTGTGCCAGGTCTTCGTATCGAAGAAACCCTCCCTGCTCAGTCATGTAGGCATCTATGTCTCTGGCTATTTCACCCTTGTAAAACGCATCGCGACCACCGGACACCAGGCGTTCATAAGTTTCGGCGAGGCGTGGGTTTCGAAATACCTGCCCCTTGGCGGGTACTTTGCCACCGGGCATATACACGTCTTTGAATCCTGGAAACTCACTGCGCGTCATTGCGTTGGCTGCCCAGCCCTCTGCAATAACCTCGGTCACCGGGAACCCCGCTTTAGCGTACGCGATAGCGGGCGCCAGCACCTCGGCCATCGGCAGTTCGCCGAAGCGTTTGTGCAACTCGAACCAGCCGTCTACTGCACCGGGAACACTGACGGCCAATGGGCCCAGATACGGCACCTGCTTGATCTGATGCTGCCGAAAGTACTCGAGTGTCAGCAAGCGGGGCGATCGTCCCGATGCATTAAGACCAAGCAGCTCCTTGTTCTGGTTGTCCCAGACGATTGCAAACAGGTCACCGCCAATGCCACTGCCTGTTGGCTCCATGAGCCCCAGGGCCGCATTCGCGGCGATTGCGGCATCCACGGCACTACCGCCGCGACGCAGGATATCGAGGGCGATCTGGGTAACCAGCGGCTGGCTGGTTGCCGCCATGCCGTTTTGCGCAATTACTTCAGAACGGGACGCAAATGGCTGCCCCGTCCAGCGGTCGTAGCCACCGGCTGACGTCGTCAAACTAGCCATTGCCATCACGGCAAGCAGGTGCTGAGCGCGCATGACGCATATCTCCGGATCCAGGCTGGAAAACGATAAATAATGCACGGATGCGTAAGGGATTGATACACTTTCCGGCCCCACAAGCACCGCTCACGCAGAGGCATTATTCGACCATGGCAATGGACAAGTTTATCGATGACGCGGCCCTGGCTGCACATTACCCAGCCCATATAGATGAGCTGAAGAGCCGCCACGACAAGGCCCTTGAGAAGGCAGGCGCCAATCACGCGATTATTTTCTCGGGCGCCCCACGGCCCGTGTTTCTGGACGACTACAATTATCCGTTCAAAGCAAACCCGCATTTCGTCAGCTGGTTGCCACTGATAACGATGCCGCTTTGCTACCTGGCTTATACGCCCGGCGAAAAGCCGTTGCTCGTCTATTACCAGGAGAAAGATTACTGGCACAGCCCGCCTACCGATCCTGACGGTTACTGGACCGCTTTTTTCGACATTCGCGTCGTGCATGATATCGACGAAATCGCGGCACATCTGCCGGTAGATCGTGATCAGTGCATATTTATCGGCGAACTGCATAATGATGCACACGGCATGGGCGTCGAACGCGTGAACCCGACCACGGCATTGAATATTCTGCATTACGGTCGTGGCGTCAAAACCGAGTACGAAGTCGAATGCATGCGCCAGGCGTCCCGCCGTGCCACAGCCGGGCATGTTGCGGCGGAGCGGGCATTTCGTGACGGAAAATCGGAATTCGACATCCACCTCGCTTACTGTCGTGCGGTTGATCACAATGAAAATGAATTGCCATATGGCAATATCGTTGCGCTCAATCAAAATGGCGCGGTATTGCACTATCAACATCAGCAACGGAGCGCGCCGGACGATATACGCTCATTTCTGATCGACGCCGGAGCACAGGTGCATCGTTATGCGTCAGACATCACCCGAACCTATTCTTTTGATGATGGCGAGTTTGCGGATTTAGTTGCAGGCTTTGAATCGCTTCAACTCGAATTGGTATCCGAGGTGAAGGCCGGCATCGACTACGTCGACCTGCACGTCAGTACACATCGCAAGATCGCCGACTTTCTGGTTGGGCATGATTTTGCAACAGGCAGCGCTGACTCGCTGATTGAATCGGGTGTGACGTCCGCGTTCTTTCCACACGGTCTCGGCCACTTGCTTGGCGTACAGGTGCACGATGTCGGTGGGTTCATGGCTGATGAAAACGGTGGCATAATCGATCCTCCCAGCGGCCACCCGTTCCTCCGGCTTACCCGCTTGCTGGAGGCGAACATGGTGCTCACCGTTGAGCCGGGTATTTATATTATCGATATGCTGCTGGAGAATCTGCAGGGAACTCCGGCCTACGCAATGGTTAACTTCAAACAGGTCGACCGACTGCGGCCCTATGGCGGAATTCGCATCGAAGACAACGTTAGAGTCCTGGAAGGCGGTTGAGAGAACCTGACGCGCGATGCGTTTGCGTTGCTGGATTGAGTCGGAATTAAGGTAATTAAGGGGACAGTTTACTTAATTCTATGCAGTCCTCCATTCATGATTCGCACATGCAGAATTAAGTAAACTGTCCCCTTAATTACCCCGTAGGAGCGGCTTCCAGCCGCGAATCGGTCAATTGCGGCAGGATGCCGCTCCTACGGGATATTGTGAACGTTCGGGTCTCACAGATATCAGGGACTGATTTCGATCCCTAGCGACGCGACCAGCTTGTAGTATCCGATAACAACAAGCAGGAAAAACACTATAACGACCATCTCATGCTTGAAAGCATGACGATGAAAAAAACTCCAGGTGAGAACAGAAGCAATTCCACCGGTCTTTACATCGTATTGGAAACTGAGATAGGAAAAATAACTCACCAGCAAGATGCAGAGCAGAATAAACTTGTAGAGCACCTGCTTCCTGGGTTGAGCTACTTTGCCATCAATAGAATCTGTCATTCCGAAGTTTCAAGCTCATCATTGTGACTCACGCGCTTCCGCGGCCATTTTTTCTTTTAGTTCGCGTTTGACCCTGCGGCCGCGACGCGCGAGCATTGGTTGGATCAAATCGCGCAGCCATGGAAACAGGTAGGACAATGTCGTAAGTACTCCACCCACCATGGGCATCGCTTTTTCGCGTTTGTCATTCAGGCATAATTGCAATATTTCATCGGCAACTTCTTCTGCCGTGCTGAGGGGTTGAGAGAAATTCACATCTGCCACATCATCTATATTAGCCATTATGAACGCGGTATCGATCGGCCCCGGCGAAATGACGCCTAACTTGATATTGCTGTCCCGAAGCTCTTCGGCCAATGCGAACGTGAAGGCCCGTAACCCGAACTTGCTCGCGGAATAGGCTGCGTTGCCTGGAATCGGCGCCCTTCCCGCCAGGGATGCAACGTTGATGATCGCCGCTCCTCCTTCTGCCCTGCGCAAATACGGCAGGGCGAGCCTCATCAATATGATAGGCGCTTTGAGATTGACATCGATCATGCGACCGAGATCTTCTGCATCGACCTGCTCAGCGAAACCGCGTTTGTGATAGGCCGCATTGTTGATAAGCACGTGAACAGCCCCGAACTCAAATTCCGCTTTTTTGAACAGGTCTGCACAGGCACCGGTATCGGAAACGTTCATCGCAAAAATGTGAACCTCTGTGAGTGGCCGAAGTTCTTCGGCGATGATCTCAAGATTCTTCTTGCTGCGTGCAACCAGCAATAATTTCGCCCCGGCAGCCGCAAATTTGCGTGCCGTGGCGGCACCGACACCTTCAGACCCACCGGTAATAATGACTGTCTTGTCTTTGAAATTTTCCATCCGTGCAGTCTAGTGCATTTTTCTTTTGAGCAGTAGAAGCCCAAACAAGAGGCAGGCAAACGAAAAGGGCTCCGATCAGGAACCCTCGCAAAATCTATAAGATCAACGTTACCCTAGAATCCCAGGTAGCCTGTCAGCTTCTTCCAGAGACTCGACTCCCAGCCATATACTTCAAGAATCTCCGGGTCGAGCGTTGCGACCGGCATGGTGGTGGATGCATTGATCTCTTCATTCGCTGCATCTTCCGGTCTCAACTCCATCTCCTTCTTGTTGCGTTCACCAGCCGTGTTCAAGCCGTCAACAGCAAGACTGAAATACGGGAGCACTTCATCATCGACGATATCGTCGAGGAAGACGGCATCCGGATCGAATGCATCCTTTGTCAGGATGACACAATCATTAAATGACTGTTCTTTGCTAATGGCTCTGCCCCAATTGGATCTCGAGCCAACATTAGACGCTTCAGCTATAAAAGGCTGTGAGCTTGCTCACAACACCCGGAATCCACGAAAAACCGTCTGTTTATCCGCATGATACAAGCGACCTTCGCCGAATAAACAGGGCACAAGCGCGAGATCCGCACAGCAACATATTGGCTCGCAAGCCCACATGTGATGCACTACTCGGCTTATGTTAAAACACTGCGCCGGTCGGATTCAGCGCAGTGAGAATCCACTGGGTCATAACCATCGACGTGCACTCGCCCGATATTTGACGAACTCATCGCCAAAAATCAATGCAAGTGCTTCTTCCTCCGGCTTGATCTGGTACCTGTTCATATAGTTAACGAAGACCGGTGGAATCACAAGGAGTCCAAGTATGTTGGCCAGGTAAATGCCGCAAGCAATCAGGCACAGAAGAATTCCAAGGTACATCGGATTGCGGGACCATCGGTATATGCCGTCGACCACCAGTGTCGAGGCCGTTCCCGGCCTGGTCGGATTCACTGTGGTTTGCAGGCGCCGAAATGACGCAACCCCCGCGACCGCGATGCCGACACCAACAGCTGCAACGGTGATCGCGACCAGAGATTTGTACGGCAGCGCGAAAGAGAATTGTGGAAAGAGTTTTGACAAGGTCACCATCAGGATGAGCATCAGGATGGCGACTAGTGCGGGGGGAATTTTGAGGTGCATATTTACGGCCTTAAGGTTTCCATCAGGATGGATCGCGGGTGGACCCGCTCCTACAAACACGCGTCATTCCCAAGGACTGTGGCCGGGGTGTCCCTTTACGGGAATAAAGCGGACTGCAAGGAGCTATCCCGTAAAGGGACACCCCGGCTGCAGTCCGGATCGAAGCCACCAAAAAAAAGCCGGACATAGTCCGGCCTTCCTAATTATGCATTGCAGTTACAACTACTCTTCCGCCGTAGCCTCAGCTTCCCCTGGACCGTCGACCAGCATAACAAGTGCCATCGGCGCAGCATCACCCGCACGCGGGCCAAGCCTCAGGATACGAATGTAACCGCCTGGACGCGCTTTAAAGCGGGGCCCAAGATCCTTGAACAGTTTGCCGACTACTTCCTTGTCGCGCAAGCGAGCGAACGCCAGACGTCGATTGGCTACGCCATCTTCCTTGGCGAGCGTGATAAGCGGCTCAGCAACCCGTCGCAATTCCTTGGCCTTGGGCAAGGTAGTCTTGATCGTTTCGTGGCGGAACAGCGACGTGGCCATGTTACGGAACATGGCTTTGCGATGTGAACTGTTACGGCCAAGCTTACGACCAGATTTTCTATGGCGCATGGTTAGCGTCCCTTAAATTTAATACTAGATTACCGCGAGCTCGTGCTCGGGGCGGAGGCTTGCGGGTGGCCAGTTTTCGAGGCGCATGCCAAGACCCAGACCGTGACCCTCAAGGACTTCCTTGATTTCAGTGAGCGACTTCTTGCCAAGGTTCGGCGTGCGAAGCAACTCGACTTCTGTTCGTTGTACGAGATCACCGATGTACATGATGTTTTCTGCTTTCAGGCAGTTCGCAGAACGAACGGTCAGTTCAAGCTCATCAACAGGACGCAGAAGAATCGGATCAATCTGGCTCTCTGCCAGTTGGCCGTCGCCTTCTTCCTGACCCTGCAGGTCGACAAATACGGACAACTGATCCTTGAGGATGCTTCCAGCACGGCGAATAGCCTCTTCCGGATCGATCGTACCGTTGGTCTCAATGTCGATGATCAGTTTGTCGAGGTCGGTACGTTGTTCGACACGCGCAGACTCAACGTCGTAGGTAACACGGTCAACGGGACTGAATGAGGCATCCAGCTGCAAACGACCAATGGGACCTGTCGCTTCTTCAAAACTCGGGCGCTGTGTTGCCGGGCGATAGCCACGACCGCGCTCGACTTTGAGAATCATGTTCAGCTCACCGACTTCGGTGAGATTCGCGATTACGATATCCGGATTCATAACTTCGACGTCGTGGTCGAGCTGAATGTCGGCACCAGTGACCGTTCCAGGACCCTTCTTGGAAATTCTCAGCTCAGCGGTATCGCGTGTGTGCATGCGTATTGCGACCTGTTTCAGATTCAACAGAATGTCGACAACATCCTCCTGGACGCCCTCTATACTGGTGTATTCGTGCAATACGCCTTCGATCTCCACCTCAACAATTGCCGCTCCCGGCATTGATGACAACAGGATGCGACGCAAAGCATTGCCCAGGGTATGGCCATAACCACGCTCGAATGGTTCGATCGTAACTTTGGCGTGTAAATCATTAACCGGCGCAACTTTTACGACACGCGGCTTCAGAAACTCATTAACAGATTCCTGCATGGGGACTAACCCTCCTAAACTATTTCGAGTACAGCTCGACGACCAGGTTTTCATTTATATCGGGAAGAATGTCTTCTCGATCCGGTAGTGACTTGAAAACTCCAGCCATCTTCTTTGCATCCACATCAACCCATTCCGGCAAACCAACCTGGCCTGCAACCTCCAAAGCGCTTTGAATGCGAAGCTGCTTCTTGGCTTTCTCACGAATACCAACTGCATCGCCCGCGCTCACCTGGAGTGACGGAATATTGACAACCTTGCCATTGACTTCGATACCTTTGTGACTCACCAGCTGACGTGCTTCAGCACGTGTCACGGCAAAGCCCATTCGGTACACAACGTTGTCCAGACGACCCTCCAGCAACTGCAGCAGGTTCTCACCTGTGGAGCCTTTAAGCTGGGCCGCCTTCTTGTAGTAGTTTCGGAACTGTCGCTCAAGAACGCCATACATTCGACGCAGCTTCTGTTTCTCACGAAGCTGCAGACCATAGTCGGACAGGCGTGGTCGGCGCTGTGGAGCACCGCCAGGCGGTACGTCCAGCTTGCACTTCGATTCAAGCGGGCGAATGCCGCTCTTCAAAAACAGATCCGTACCTTCTCGGCGGGACAGTTTACATTTTGGTCCAAGATATCTTGCCATTATCTAATCTCTATACACGCCGTTTCTTAGGCGGTCGACAACCGTTATGAGGAATCGGTGTTACATCCTCAATATTCTGAATACGAAGTCCGAGGGCGTTCAAAGCTCGCACGGCAGACTCTCTGCCCGGGCCCGGCCCACGGACGCGAACGTCCACGTTTTTCACACCAAATTCCAGCGCCGCGCGGCCAGCCTTTTCCGAGGCAACCTGAGCGGCAAACGGTGTGGATTTACGAGAACCACGAAAACCACAGCCACCAGCAGTTGCCCAGGACAAAGTATTACCTTGGCGATCGGTGATCGTGATAATTGTGTTGTTGAAGGAAGCATGTATGTGGGCTATCGCGTCCACTACGTGCTTTTTGACCTTCTTGCGTTTTGGTTCTGCCAAGATCGGCTCCTAAGTATTTCCCTTTTACTAGCACAATGACAAAAAACTGTAGTCAATGGCTCCTTAAACTTCTCTTCGTTTAGCACGACGATTAAAACTGTAGTCGCGCAACTTCAATATGTGCCACGATGACCACAACTTCAGTCACCGCCTGTTTTCGATGTCGTTATCTCTTTATCGGCCGCCGCGGCCCCTTACGGGTACGCGCATTGGTCCGGGTTCGTTGCCCACGCACGGGCAACCCACGTCGATGACGAATTCCGCGGTAACAGCCGAGATCCATCAGACGCTTGATGTTCATCGAAATCTCGCGACGCAGGTCGCCTTCAACTTCGAATTTCGCAACTTCGGTACGAAGCTTCGCAACTTCAGGCTCGGCCAGGTCTTTCACAACCGATTCCGGTGCAACTCCAGCCTCGCTGCAAACCTTCTTTGCGCGAGTACTTCCAATGCCGTAAATAGCCGTCAGTGCAATCACGACGTGCTTATGTAACGGAATATTTATGCCTGCTATACGTGCCACTTAAGATTCCTTTTGAATTAGCCCTGACGCTGTTTATGCCTGGCGTCAGTGCAAATCACTCGAACAACACCTTTGCGACGAATGATTTTGCAATTTCTGCACATTTTTTTAACTGATGCTCTTACTTTCATGAGCTGTCTCCACTAGCGCCGAAACCAAAGGCTCAGCGTACTTGTCCTCCGCGTCCGTAATTACGCAGGTTCGCTTTTTGCATCATGCCTTCGTACTGGTGGCTCATCGCATGAGCCTGCATTTGTGACATGAAGTCCATGGTTACAACGACCAGAATCAACAGCGAGGTGCCGCCAAAATTGAGTGGTACGCTGGGGTTGAACATGCGAAATATTTCAGGCAGCAAAACCACTGAAGTGATGTACAAAGCGCCCCAAAATGTCAATCGCGTCAACACTTTATCGATATAGTCCGCGGTCTGTGCACCCGGCCGGATCCCGGGTACGAAAGCGCCCGAGCGCTTCAGATTATCGGCGGTATCCTTCGAGTTGAACATCAGCGCCGTATAAAAGAAGCAGAAGAAGATAACCATAGCCGCGTAAAGCAATACGTAAACCGGCTGACCGGGGCCCAGGTTGGCGCCGATAGTCTGCAACACTCGCTGCGCCATATTCGGGTCCGCCGACTGGCCACCGAAAAACTGTGCGATCGTTGCCGGAAACATCAAAATACTGGAGGCAAAGATCGGCGGAATGACACCGGCCATATTGATTTTGAATGGCAAATGCGTGCTTTGAGCCGCGTACATTTTTCGGCCCTGTTGGCGTCTTGCGTAATTCACGGTAATTCGGCGTTGCGCCCGTTCCATGTAGACAACAAAAACCATAGCTGCCAGAGCAACCAACAAAATCAGGATGACGGAGATCGGCGACATTGTGCCGTCGCGCACGAGAGACGCCGCGCCTGCAACTGCCGCAGGCAAACCTGCAACAATACCTGCAAGAATAAGCATGGAGATACCGTTGCCGATGCCGCGTTCGGTGATCTGCTCGCCCAGCCACATCAGGAACATCGTTCCCGTCACCAGGGTTACGCAAGCCGGGAACATGAAATCAAAACCGGGGCTGACAACAACACCCGGTTGACTCTGTAACCAGGAAGCTGCCGCAACCGACTGAATCATCGACAAGGCGACCGTACCGTAGCGTGTGTACTGGGTAATCTTTCGACGACCGGACTCGCCCTCCTTACGCAGCTGTTGCAGCGAAGGAACAATGTGACTCGCCATCTGCATGATAATCGATGACGAAATGTAGGGCATTATTCCGAGTGCAAATATGCCGAACCGCGACAATGCACCACCGGAAAAAAGGTTGAACAACGCCAGCATATTACCCGCCTGCTGGTCAAAGAAAGACGCCAGCGCTACCGGATTAACACCCGGTACCGGAATATAGGTCCCTACGCGATACACAATCAACGCACCAATAAGGAATGCGAAGCGGAGTTTTAGCTCCCGCAACTTGCCTCCTGGTGCGCTAGCGCCTGCCTGTTTGTCTGTTGGCTTCTTTGCCACGTCTATTCCTAAATAATCCTTGAGTGTTACTCGATGCTGCCGCCGGCCGCTTCAATCGCAGCGCGCGCACCTTTTGTTACTGCCAAGCCTTTGATTTTGACCGCTTTTTCAAGCTTTCCAGACAAAATTACTTTGACCTTGCTCACTCGAGCAGGGACAAGGTGGAGCTTTTTCAACACATCCATGTCAATCACGTCGTCAGACGGAATGGCTAATTCGTGCAAACGCAATTCCGCGGAGTTGCGAGTCACTCGTGCCGTGAACCCAACCTTCGGCAGTCGACGTTGCAGCGGCATCTGTCCGCCTTCGAAACCAACCTTGTGGTAACCACCCGATCTCGCGTGCTGACCTTTCTGCCCGCGGCCACTGGTCTTACCCTGGCCTGCTGAATGGCCTCGACCAAGACGTTTGCCGACTTTCTTGGAACCTTTTGCCGGCGATAATGTATTCAAGCGCATGTCAGGCCTCCTCAACCGATACCATGTACGACACTTTGTTGATCATGCCGCGATTCTCAGGGGTATCGAGAACGGTTACGCATTGACGAATCTTGCGAAGCCCGAGACCGGCAACGCAGGCACGGTGGCTCTTCAACCGGCCAAACCGGCTTTTGAGGAGCGTCACTTTCAATTTCTTTGGCTCTGCCATTGTTCTGTTCTCTCAGTTCATCCAGCTCTGTATCAGGCCAGAATTTCCTTAACCTTTTTACCGCGTTTCGCTGCGATCGATCGCGGCGAATGAATTTGATCCAGAGCACTAATCGTTGCCCGAACCACATTGATCGGATTGCGCGAGCCATAACTCTTGGCCAGTACGTTTCGTACGCCTGCGCATTCGAATACAGCGCGCATCGCGCCGCCGGCGATAATGCCGGTACCTTCAGACGCCGGCTGCATGTAAACGTAAGTCGCGCCGTGCCGACCCTTCTTCGCGTACTGCAGTGTCGCGTTGGTCAAATTCACCTTGATCATGTTCTTGCGAGCTGCCTGCATCGCTTTCTGAATGGCGATCGGCACTTCACGTGCTTTGCCATACCCGAAACCGACGCGACCATCGCCGTCACCTACGACGGTCAATGCGGTAAAGCCGAATTGACGGCCACCTTTGACTACTTTGGCTACGCGATTAACCGTAACCAGTTTTTCCATCAGGTCGTCATTACTTTGTGTGTGGTCGTTTCTTGCCATTATTCAGTCCTAGAACTTCAATCCAGCTTCACGCGCGGCATCTGCCAACGCTTTGACTCGCCCGTGGTATCGAAAACCCGAGCGATCGAAAGCCACCGTATCAATACCGGCTGCCTTTGCTTTTTCCGCAATTCTTGCGCCAACAATCGCCGCCGCTTCAGCATTGCCGGTGTTCTTGGTGCCTTTGCGTAACTCTTTTTCGAGCGTCGATGCCGACGCTACAACCGTGCCACCATCCGGCGCGATCACCTGTGCATAGATATGACGCGGTGTGCGGTGAACGCTCAATCTATTCACGGCAAGCTCACGAATCTTCGCGCGAGACTTTCTTGCGCGACGCTGTCGATTTTGTTTTTTGTCCAATTTCATAACGTTTCAAACTCTAAAAGTATGAATAGCCGGGTCAGACCGTTAATCGGCCCACCCTGACTACTTCTTCTTCGCTTCCTTCATGACGATACGCTCACCGGCGTAACGAACACCCTTGCCTTTGTACGGCTCCGGTGGGCGGAAATGGCGAATCTCTGCAGCAACCTGTCCAACTTTCTGCTTATCGATGCCCTTAACCACAACTTCCGTCTGGCTGGGCGTCTCAACCGATACACCCTCCGGCACCTGGTATTCAACCGGGTGCGAGAACCCAAGCGTCAGGTTCAATTTGTTTCCCTGCGCCTGTGCCCGGTAACCAACACCGACCAGTTCCAGTTTCTTCTCGAATCCTTCGGTTACTCCCTGGACCATATTCGCCAGCAGTGCCCGGGTTGTGCCCGAGATAGCAACAGCAAATCGCGAACCAGAGCGTGACTTTACCGTCAGATTGTCGTCTCCCTGAACCAGCTCAACTTCTGAATTCAGATCTAGGGATAACGAACCCTTGCTCCCTTTCAGAGTAACGGTCGTGCCACTGAGGCTGAATTCCACGCCTTTCGGCAATTCAACGGGTTCTTTCGCAATTCTTGACATAGTCGTGTCTCGTTATGCCGGATCAGTCTTCAATGCGTCATGAAACGACGCAAAGAACCTCACCACCAATTCCTTGTTTTCTTGCCTGACGATCACTCATTACTCCAGCGGAGGTAGAGATGATCGCTACACCCAAGCCACCCAATACTTTGGGAAGCTCTTCATTGCCGCGATAAACACGCAGTCCGGGTCTGCTCACTCGCTGCACATTCTCGATAACCGGTGTGCCTTCGAAATACTTTAGCTCAACAGTCAGTTCGGTCTTGACGCCCTCAGTTTCTGTCGAGTAGCCAGTGATATAACCCTCATCCTGCAGAACCCTGGCAAGGGCTACTTTCGCAGTCGACGATGGCATGGAAACGCTTACCTTGCTGGCTTTCTGACCATTTCGAATACGGGTCAGCATGTCAGCGATTGGATCAGTCATACTCATAATTCTTCTCCGTTTACCAACTGGCCTTGGTCAGGCCGGGGATTTCACCGTTCATCGCGGCCTCCCGTAGCTTGTTTCTGCCAAGTCCGAATTTGCTGTAAACACCGTTTGGTCGGCCCGTAATTGCACAACGGCTGCGCTGGCGAGACGGACTTGAATCACGCGGCAATGCATTCAGCTTATTCTGTGCGGCGACGCGATCCTCGTCAGAGCTATTCAGATTGCGAATAATCGCTTTGAGCTCAGCTCGCTTGGCAGCGTATCGCTTCACAAGCTTTGTGCGCTTTAACTCGCGCATAACCATTGATTTCTTTGCCATGTCTAACCTTGCCTCATTCTTTTCAATTAGCACGATGACAAAAACTGTAGTCACCGCCTGTACATTGCCCTTGTGCCTTTATCATTCGCGACACAAGGTAATTAAATTCAATCGCGTTCCACGCCTACCCAATAAATCTCACTTCTTAAAAGGAAAATTAAACGCTTCCAGAAGCGCACGACCTTCCTCAGCATTGCGAGCCGTAGTGGAAATGGTGATGTCCATTCCGCGGATCGCATCGATCTGGTCGTAGTTGATTTCCGGAAAAATTATCTGCTCTTCAACGCCCATGCTGTAGTTGCCCTGGCGATCGAACGACTTCGGATTCAAGCCCCGAAAGTCACGAATACGAGGAATAGCGATATTCACGAGCCGATCAAGAAACTCATACATGCGCTCACGTCGCAGCGTTACCTTGCAGCCGATCGGATAACCGTCACGAATCTTGAATCCGGCAACAGACTTGCGAGCCAATGTACGTTGCGGCTTCAGGCCGGCGATCTTTTCCATATCCGCGACAGCATTATCAAGAACTTTCTTGTCTGCCACGGCTTCGCCAACGCCCATGTTCAACGTAATTTTGGTTATCTTCGGCACTTCCATCACATTCTTCAGACCCAGCTTTTTCTGGATCTGAGCGTGCAACTCGTTGCGGAACATATCTTGTAGCCTTGCCATTTCTAAATCCTGCTCTAAATATCGACGACTTCGCCGCTCGGCCGGAATACACGGACCTTGCTACCGTCATCCGACACTTTAATGCCTACCCTTTCGCCCTTTTTGGACTTCGGGTTGAATACCAGAACGTTTGAAATATCAATCGGCATTTCCTTGTCTACGATGCCGCCTTCGATTCCCTGGTTCGGGTTACCTTTCTGATGTTTCTTGGCGATGTTGATGCCTTCAACCAGCACGGTGTCCGCAAATACCTGCAGCACAGTGCCGCGCCGGCCCTTATCTTTGCCGGTCACTACCTGAATCTCATCGCCTTTCTTAATCTTGTTCATATCAATAATCCTGTGGCCAACTTCTTAGAGCACTTCCGGGGCCAAAGAAATAATCTTCATAAATTGGTTCGTTCTCAGTTCGCGCGTCACCGGGCCAAAAATACGTGTACCAATTGGCTCCAGTCGCGCATTCAGGAGTACTGCTGCGTTTCCATCGAAACGAATCAGTGAACCGTCTTTGCGTCGAACGCCCTTTCGCGTGCGCACAACAACAGCGTTGTAAATCTCGCCCTTTTTCACTTTACCGCGAGGAATAGCGTCTTTGACGCTGATCTTAATCACATCACCAACAGCTGCGTATCGACGCTTGGACCCGCCAAGCACCTTGATGCACTGAATGCGCCTTGCGCCCGAGTTATCGGCCACGTCAAGAACTGTCTGCATCTGAATCATGGTGTTATTCCGTCAATCAAACTCTATACAACACAGCTCTAACCAGCTGCGCGCTCTAATATATTTACTACCTGCCAGGACTTGTTCTTTGACACTGGCCGGGTTTCGCTGATCGCCACGCGATCACCGATTTTGCATTCGTTGTTCTCGTCGTGTGCCATCACTTTCGATGTGCGTCGAATGTACTTGCCGTAAGTCGGATGCTTGATCTGACGTACAATCGCGACCGACACGGTTTTGTCCATCTTGTCGCTGACAACCCGACCCATTACGGTTCGTTTCGCTTTTTCTTCGCTCATTTAACTTCTTCCGCTGACGCCGCATTTTTCTGTTCGGCGATAACTGTTTTTACGCGTGCGATGTTCTTGCGTACGACACGGTGCTCATGCGGCCTCACTGCTTCACCAGTAGCCTGTTGCATTCGCACATTGAATTGCTCTCGACGAAGACTCACGAGTTCTTCGTGCAGCTCATCCAGTGACTTTGATCGAAGATCACTTACATTCATCACATCACCTGTCGCGTTACAAAAGTGGTTGGGAATGGAAGTTTCGCAGCTGCGAGTTTGAACGCTTCGCGCGCGATTTCTTCCGAAACGCCTTCCATTTCATACAACACACGGCCTGGCTGAATCTGGCATACCCAGTATTCAACATTGCCCTTTCCCTTGCCCTGGCGAACTTCCAATGGTTTCTTGGTAATTGGCTTGTCCGGGAAAACACGAATCCAGATTTTTCCACCACGCTTGATATGGCGGGTCATTGCACGACGTGCGGCTTCGATCTGACGCGCTGTCAGTCGGCCACGCTCCGTCGCTTTTAATCCGAACTCACCGAAAGCCACGGTACTGCCGCGGATTGCCAGTCCACGATTGCGGCCTTTCATCTGTTTTCGAAATTTTGTTCGCTTTGGCTGTAACATTTTTTCCTGTCCTGTTTGTGCGCCTTAGTTCGCGCCGCCTACTGCATCAGGTGCTTCTGCAACAGCAACCTGCGGCTTCTCAAATATCTCGCCTTTGAAAATCCACACTTTCACGCCAATAACGCCGTAAGTGGTCTGTGCTTCAGCAAAGCCGTAATCGATGTCCGCACGCAATGTATGCAGCGGCACCCGGCCTTCTCGATACCATTCAGATCGTGCGATTTCAGCGCCATTCAGACGACCGCCAACTTTGACCTTAATGCCCTCCGCACCAAGACGCATCGTGTTGGTCACTGCCCGCTTCATTGCACGACGGAACATGACCCGTCTCTCAAGCTGCTGCGCAATGCCTTCAGCGACCAGCTGCGCATCAAGTTCCGGCTTACGAATCTCCGAAATGTTGATGTGCAGGTCGTTAAGCTGAATATTGATCAGCTTCGCAAGCTCAGCCCGAAGCTTCTCGATGTCTTCGCCCTTCTTGCCAATAACGATGCCAGGGCGTGCCGTGAAAATCGTTACATTAATTTTCTTGGCAGGGCGTTCGATAGTAATTCTGCTGACCGAGGCATCTTTCAGTTTTTTCTTGATATGCACACGCAACAGATGATCCGTGCGGATGTATTCAGGAAATGTCCGCGAATCGGCATACCATTTGGACGACCAATCCTTAACGATGCCCAGTCGGATTCCTGTCGGATGTACTTTTTGTCCCATGTTTATTTCTCGTCAATCTAATTCAATACCGCGAATTTCGATTAGTTAGACTTCCTACTCGTCGCCCACACGAATCGTGATGTGGCTGTTTCGCTTGATAATGCGAGTGCCGCGGCCTTTCGCCCGCGCACGGTAACGGCGCAATGTTGGCGCCTCATTTACTTCAATCTTGGAGACCTTCAACTCATCAATGTCAGCACCATGATTGTGTTCAGCGTTAGCGATCGCTGATTCAAGTACTTTCTTGATGATGCCCGCGCTCTTTTTCGGCGTGAACGTCAGTGTCTTCAGCGCTTCATCAACGTTCTTGCCACGGATGGCATCTGCCACCAGCCGGCATTTCTGCGGTGAGATTCGTGCGTACCGAAGTGTTGCTGCAACTTGCATGATCGACTCCTTAGCCCTACTTGGTCTTGCGGTCACCAGTGTGACCTCTGTAGGTACGGGTTACCGCAAACTCTCCGAGCTTGTGGCCAACCATGTTTTCCGAAACGAGTACAGGCACGTGCTGGCGACCATTGTGAATCGCAATCGTCAGTCCAACCATGTCGGGCAGAACCATAGAACGACGAGACCATGTTTTGATCGGTCGTCGGTCATTGCTCTTTGCCGCTGCTGCAACCTTTTTCGCCAAATGTGCATCGACGAATGGTCCTTTTCTTACTGAACGTGGCACTGTTTTAAATCCTCAATCCTGTGTTAGTTCGGACGTCTATTTCCGCTTGCGACGACGAATAATCATGCCGTCTGTACGTTTGTTAGATCGCGTTTTGTAGCCCTTCGTCGGCGTACCCCACGGGCTTACCGGATGCCGGCCTCCCGAGGTCCTTCCTTCACCACCACCGTGCGGATGGTCCACCGGGTTCATCGCAACACCACGAACTGTCGGACGTACACCTCTCCAACGCGTGGCGCCGGCTTTGCCCAGTTTCCGCAGGTTGTGCTCGCCGTGGCCTACTTCGCCAATCGTGGCACGGCAATTGACGTTAATTTTCCGCGTCTCGCCTGAACGAAGGCGGATGGTTGCGTACAGGCCTTCACGTGCCGCAAGCTGAGCGCTTCCACCGGCAGAACGAATCAGCTGACCACCCTTGCCCGGCTTCATCTCAATGTTGTGTATCACCGAACCGACCGGAATACTGCGAAGCGGCAGTGCATTACCTGGCTTGATCGGAGCATCCTCACCGCTGATGATCGGCGTACCGTCTGCTACACCCTTAGGTGCAAGAATGTACCGTCGCTCACCGTCTGCGTACTTGACAAGCGCAATGTGTGCACTTCGATTCGGATCGTACTCGAGCTGCTCAACAACACCCGGAATGCCGTCTTTGTCGCGCTTGAAATCGATAATTCGATAACGTTGCTTATGACCGCCGCCATGATGCCTGACCGTTATGCGGCCGTTGTTATTGCGACCGCCACTCTTTGTCTTCTTCTCCAGAAGCGCACTGTGTGGCTTGCCTTTGTGCAATCCAGGCGTCTTGACAGCAACCTGAAAGCGTCGCCCTGCTGACGTTGGTCTTGATTTATGCAATGACATGTTCTTAACCTAAAACTGTGACCAGCCCTTAATCTGCGCTGAGAAAATCGAGCTGACTACCTTCAGCCAACCTGACGTACGCTTTTTTCCAGGAAGCGCGGCGACCGGAGCTACGTCCATATCGCTTGATCTTGCCCGGATAGTTAATGACCTGAACATCGTCCACTTTGACTTCAAACAGCAATTCCACCGCCTGACGAATTTCAGCCTTCGTTGCATCTGTGCGAACCTTGAAGACGACCTGGTTGCTTTCAGCAGCCCGGTGGGTCTTTTCGGAAATATGCGGACCACGAATGACGGTCATCAACCGTTCCTGATGGGCTGCAATGCTCACGACAGACGCTCCTCAATCAACTTCAGCGCCGGCAAAGTCATCAGCACTTTCTCAAAGCGCATCAGGACCACCGGGTCTACAGAAGCCGCATCGCAAATGCCTACGTTCTGCAGATTGCGTGCGGATAAAAATACTTTCTCATCAAACGCCTCATTAACGATGAGGACATTGTCGAGATCCAGTTTTTTCAGCCGATTTGCCAGCTCCTTCGTTTTAGGGGCTTTCATCTCGATTGACTCGGTCACCACAAGGCGGTCCTGACGAATCAGTTCAGACATAATTGAGCGCAGTGCACTCGCATACATTTTCTTGTTGACCTTTTGGCTGTAATCACGTGGCTTGGCAGCAAACGTCCGTCCACCACCAACCCAGATCGGGCTGCGAATGGTGCCCGCACGAGCACGGCCCGTACCTTTCTGTCGCCACGGCTTGGCACCACCACCGCGAACTGCCGCTCGATTTTTCTGTGCCTTGGTTCCCGCCCTGCCGCCCGCGAGAAACGCTGTGACAACCTGGTGCACCAGTGGCTCATTGAAATCAGCGCCAAACGCTGAATCTGCGACATCAACCGTGCCGCTTCCCTGCATCTTCAGCTTCATGACGCAGCTCCATTTTTCGATTTGACTGCCGGCTGAACAACGACCTTACTGCCCTTGTGTCCCGGTACCGCTCCTTTGATCAAGAGCAGGTTTCTCTCCGAATCAACACGCACCACTTCAAGATTCTGTGCAGTACGGCGAACATTGCCCATGTGGCCGGACATTTTCTTGCCCTTGAATACGCGTCCAGGAGACTGGTTTTGACCGATGGAACCTGGAGCACGATGCGCAAGAGAGTTGCCGTGAGTGGCATCCTGCATGGCAAAGTGATAACGCTTGATGACACCTGCGAAGCCTTTACCAATGGACGTTCCGATCACATCGACCTTCTGGCCTTCAGTAAAGAGGTCGACTTTTAGTTCTTCGCCTTTTTCATATGCCCGCTCATCAGAATCGCCAAGGCGAACTCAGTCATAAGGTCGCCGGCTTCAACCTTTGCAGCTGCAAAGTGGCCGGCTTCAGGTTTGGACACGCGAGAGGCTTTCTTGCTGCCAGCAGTTACCTGCACGGCGCGATAGCCATCTACGTCTACGGTCTTCACCTGCGTAATTCGATTCGGCTGTGCCTCAATTACGGTAACCGGAATTGATGCTCCGTCATCCGTAAAGACACGTGTCATGCCGCACTTGCGGCCAACAAGACCCATTGTCATCTCAAAAACCTCGCGCCGACTTCGATTGGCCGACGAACTAAAAATACGGTTCACAAATCTATCTATATTCACTGCAACGATTACGATTGACCGAAGCTGTCTGGGGACTGAGCACTTTCGTACCGTCTCCGATCTCGAGTATCCTGGCCTGGGAAAGTGTTCCGTCCCCAGATCGTAGACACGCGAAAGGGCCAGCCATCGCCAGAACATCGTCCATGTTCTGTTCGCTTGGAGCTGACCCCAATACCGGTCGCTAGACCGGTTTTCCGGGATTTGCCGAGCCGCCTTCGATTTCCCAGCGGCCAAACTTAAACGCCACCAAGCAATGCTTCGTGACGTCCTTTTCAGTCCTGGCCGACTCCCGGTCCGGCCAAGTCCTGTGTAGCCGGGCATTATACATCCGAAAATGCCCTAATCAAGCCTTTTTCAGCCCGATTTCATTCTTTTTACTCCGGTGCTGATCTGCCAGCACCCAGGACGAAATCGTGGTTCTTTTTTCGCCGGCTCGGACCGCCAACTAATAGTTGGTTTTCTTATAAATCAGTCAGTTACGGGCAATCTACCAGCAACCACCAATCCCAAGTCCGTGGTCGGGGTGTCCGTATACGGGAATAAAGCGGACCGCAGGGAGCCATCCCGTATAGGGACACCCCGGCTGCGGGCCGGATAAGAACCATGATCAATTCAGCTTGATTTGAACATCCACACCAGCAGGCAGCTCAAGCTTCATCAGGGCATCAACCGTCTTATCGGTAGGATCCACGATGTCCATCAGGCGCTTGTGGGTACGGATTTCGTACTGGTCACGAGCGTCCTTGTTGACGTGCGGGGAAATCAGGATCGTGAAACGCTCCATTTTCATGGGCAGCGGAATCGGGCCTTTTACGGTGGCGCCGGTTCGCTTGGCGGTTTCGACGATTTCACGTGCGGAACTGTCAATCAGGCGATGATCAAATGCCTTCAGGCGAATTCGTATGTTTTGGTTAGTCAATGTATTTTCCTTACTCAAGTATTTTCGCAACGACGCCGGCACCCACGGTGCGGCCGCCTTCACGAATAGCAAAACGAAGACCTTCTTCCATCGCAATCGGTGCGATCAGGTCTACAACCATCTGCACATTGTCACCAGGCATCACCATCTCGGTGCCCTCCGGCAACTCGCACGCGCCCGTTACGTCCGTGGTTCGGAAGTAAAACTGCGGGCGGTATCCCTTGAAGAACGGCGTATGTCGACCACCCTCTTC
>PVMK01128181.1_pt1 | contig 39397 bp, 39 predicted proteins | sample 1853481 | NCBI WGS metagenome assembly PVMK01 (sample SAMN08533507, study PRJNA380276) | Marine sediment metagenome, whole genome shotgun sequencing project.
GGAGCTCACCGTTTGTACCTACTACTCCTTTATTGTTTGAGAGTGTTCTTCCTAGAGAGAAGTCCAAATCGCTTCCCATAATGTCCGTTACTCTACCGCCTGCTTCTTTTACAATTATATAGCCTGCCGCATGATCCCAAATCTTCTCAACATAGTCTTTACTTGTCGGGAGTCTCAGGTAAATGGATGCGTCGCCTCTCGCAAGCACCGCATACTTACATTGACTGTCTATTCTGATCGGCTCGGCAGTAACGCCCAGAATTTGAGCGATTTGTTTCGAATCGCCGTGTGAGGAGTGGGCAGATTCGACAGATTCACAAAAAGGAGCAAGCGTTGGGTGGTTAATATCAGAGACATTTATCTTCTTATCGGAGATATCTTCAAAAAATTGAACATAAGACCCTTCTCCAATTACAGCACTAAATATAGCTCCCTTTTGACTTTCCGGCTTTTCCAAATCACGAGCTAGGTTAGGACAACCCAGTACCCCTAGAACAACTTCGCCGTTTTCAACAAGCGCAAGAGCAACAGCGTATTGCTGCCCGCGCAAAAACCCCTTCGTTCCGTCTATAGGGTCAAGAGTCCAAAATCTACCCTCGGGTCCTCCGTCATAATCTCCGCTGTCAATTGTTGCATGAATTTCCTCTTCTTTTAATTCAGGCAGGACCTTTGAAGCATATTCAAAAACTTTTTGACTTAGCGCTCTTCCTTCTTCGGTTTTTAAGTCGGCAGAATCCTCCTCCGCAACTATCGGATCATTTGGGAATGCTTTTTTTAATTCATGGCATATTATTGCCTGTACTCCGAAATCTGCGACTGTGACAGGGGACTTATCTTTCTTTATCATAGTCTCTTCAGATACGAGAGAAGATTGAACGGTTATGCATAGACTGCAAGCCTTTTTTACAGCTTCTATTGCTATATTCAGTTCGGGATCATGTTTCATTAACTTCTCCGGGGGTTGTTATTGGCGGTACATTGTACCATTTAGGGAGAATCTCTAAAACCCTCTTGGTAAAAAGCCCGACCTACCCTCAAATTAATATGACCTGCTTATATGAATTTGAGAGCTGGACTGAAATACGAATGAATTACTTTGAAGGAATTAAACCGCTTGTTCCTCCCCTTATTTTGGATATCCGCTCAGAAACATAAGTCTTTGCGTCAAGAACCAGGCTGAACACAGAAGGTACTAAAATAAGTGTGAATATGGTAGATACAGTTAGGCCACCTACTACCACGCTTCCTAGACCGCGGTAAAACTCTGATCCGGATCCCGGTAGTAAAATAAGAGGCATCATTCCACATACACTCGTAGTTGTACTCATAAAGATTGGTCTTATTCTGGATTTAACCGATTCAACAATAGCTTCTCTATGCTCCATTCCGTGGTCCTTCATATTATTTAGGGACTGATGCACTATGAGGATAGCGTTATTCACAACAATTCCTATTAAGATAATGAAGCCGAGCATAGTAAGCACGTTGAGCGGCATATATATAAATAAGTTTAGTATAAAAAGACCCAAAAATCCTCCAAATGAGGCGAGAGGAACACTGAACATAATAACCAGAGGATAAAGGAAACTCTCAAAAAGTGATGCCATTAAGAGAAATGCAATTAGAGCGGCAAGTAAGAAATTCCACTGAAGGGCATTTCTTGTTACACTTAAGTCATCAGCTGAACCAGTAAGGATTGCGTCATAGGCGCCAGATAGTTCTCCACTTTCTATTAGAGGAGAGAGGATTTCGTCGTTAATAAGCTCAATGGCGGCCTCAAGGGGCATCTGCTCAGGGGGTATAACGGATATGGCAATTGTTCTCTGGCGCTCATAATGGTTTATCTGCTCAGGGCCAGTCGTGACTTTCACGTCAGCTATTGACCCTACAGTGAGCATCTTACCGCTTCGGGTGTTGATCACGAGATCTTCAATTTCGTGAGTTCTGCTTGCGTATTGATCTTCACCCCTAAGCGTTAAGTCAATTTCATCTCCATTAATCTGAAACTCGCTTACCTTAGCCCCGTCTACAAGTGCGTTTAGCATGAATCCGAGCTCTTGGTTTGAAATACCTGCATAAGAGGCTCGTTCCCTGTTTAATATAAGCTGGACTTCCGGGTTCCCGAGATCAAGACTCGGAATAGGGCGCACCTGGGCATCCGGGATTTTTTGCATTGCAGTGAAAAATACTTTTTGTGCTATGCCTACTAACCTCTCAAGCTCAGGGCCGGTAATTTGAATGTTGATTGAGCGTCCCTCTCCAATACCCCGTTGGAAAATGCTGGATTGATTTACGATAGATATCATGCCCGGAATTTTTCTTAAAGAGTTGCGCAATGGCGCCATTAATTCTTTGACTTTATCTGGTTCTTTAGCGCGGGCCCCCATAAATGCCTGACGCCCGGTGGCTACGTAGAAGAAATTTTCAATTGGTGTTGCATCAAGTTTAGCAGCTTCAGGTGAGCCGACTTCCGCTTCCCAATAAGGGCGGAGGTCATTTTCAATCCCGATTCCAATATCGGTAAATTCTCCAATATTGTATCCGGGAGGCGGTATCAGAATACCAAACAGAAGATTACGGTTCCCTTCAGGCAGGTATTCTGTCTTGGGAATCATAAGCCAGCTAAAGAATAAAGCGCCTATAGTGAACCCGCATACAACAATTAAGCTTGTTCTTGTGCTCGAAAGTATTCGGCTCACGAGGTTTGAAATGCCAAGGGAAATAGACTCAGCTTTTTGAGTAAATCCCCATAGGTTCGAAAAGTTATAGCCGGGTCTTCTTTTAACGACACTCAGAATCTTGGCAGAGACCGTAGGGATAACCGTGATTGAAACTATAAGGCTTAAAATAACAGAGACGCTTATTGCAATTGCTATATCGCGGAAAAGCTGGCCAGCTTGATCCTGAACGAATATAACTGGAATAAATACAGCGGCGGTTGTAAGAGTGCTTGCGAGTACCGCTCCCCAGACCTCAACCGTTCCATCATAAGAAGCTTGAATACGTGATTTGCCCATCTGCATATGCCTGTAAATATTCTCAAGCACCACAATTGAGTTATCTATTACCATACCTACGGCAAAAGCCATTCCGGCAAGGCTGATAACATTTATCGTCCTCCCCATAGCCGACATTACTACGAATGTTCCGATTATGCTTATAGGGATTGCTGTAGTTACGATAAGGGTGCTGCTTGCGCTTCTTAAAAAGAAGAGTAAGACTAGAATTGCCAGTAAACCTCCTATGATGAGGTTCTTCTGAACGAGATCAATAGCGCTTATTATATAACTTGTTTCTTCATAGACATTAAAAAGATGAAGATCCATTTTCTGAAGCTCGCCTTGGTTAAGTTCTTCAACAGCTTGTACGAGCCCGTCCATAACTAGAATCGTATTTGCTCCGCTTTCCTTTACTGCGTTAATAGCGATAGCCGGCTCGCCGTTTTGGCGCACAGCGTACTCGGCGTCTTTGTATCCAAGGCGCACTCTTGCTACATCTTTTACATAGACCGGGGCGCCGTTTTTCCTAGTGATAATTACATTTTCTATATCCTCAGGTGATTGGTATTCCCCTACGGTTCTAACAATATATCTTCTCTTTCCTTCGTCGAAATTGCCTGCGCTGTAGTTGTTATTTTCCCTTCTTAGAGCATCAGCCATTTCAGAAAGGGTAATACCGCGTGCGGCAAGGGCATTGGGGTCTACAATAACCTGCATCTCACGCTCAAATCCTCCGAACACATTGGAAGACCCTACACCTGATACACGCTCAAATCTGGGTCTAATAAAGTCGTCCACAAAATCGTGATATTGATAGATGTCAACGTCGTTTCCCTCTTTGGGTTTCAATATAAACCAGGCCATAGCGCTTGCGCCTACATCTGTAGTACTAATAACAGGCTGATCTACATCGTCAGGGTACTCTTCTACCTGATTTAGCTTGTTAGAAACGTCTACTACTGCTGCATCAATATCAGTTCCTATAGCAAATTCAAGGACAATAGATCCTCTAGAATCCTGGCTCTCACTCGTCATTTCGACAAGGTTGTCCAGGGTTTTAAGCTCGTCTTCCTGCTCACGAATAATCTCTGTTTCCACTTCTTGGGGGCTTGCCCCTTGCCAGAATGTGCTTACAGTAATTGTGGGTTTGTCTATATCAGGTGTGAGCTGTACGGGAATATTGAAAAGAGCTATAAAGCCAAAAAGTATTATAAAGATGACGCCGACAGCAACGCTGACCGGTTTTTTGATAGATATATCAACTAATTTCATCTAAATCCTCTTGCTGTCTCTCGTATTAATTAACTTTGTTATTTTGCTTGATGTCTTCATTCAGAATCTTTACCGGCTGGTTTGGCATAAGCCTTTCGTTGCCTTTAACGACCACTAATTGACCTATTTGAACGGGACCGATAACCTGAATCTTGTCCTCATAGGCCATTCCCGTGCTAACAGGCATCGGCTGGACTGTTCCTTCGTTCACTACGTATATGAAGTTGGTGTTATTCTGTGATACAATCGCGTCTTTAGGAACCAATTTTACAGTAGACGGCTCCCCAATCGGAAAAGATACACGGGCTACCATTCCACTTTTAATTGTTCCATCTTTGTTTTCAATATTGATTTTTACCGGGAAGGTCCTTGATTCCCTATCTGCCTGAGGAACAAGAGAAGTGATCTCGCCTTTAAGTTTTAGATCAGGCAGTGCGTCGAAAATAACATTTACATTCAATCCTGTTTTTACTTTACTAATATAACGCTCAGGCATATCAATATTTATTTCCGCAATTTCAATATCAATAAGCTCAACCACTGGGCCGCCTTTCTCTACCCACTGACCGATCTCAGTGTACTCCTCTGTGACATACCCGCTGAATGGGGCAACTATCTGTGATTTTTCTATATCGTACTCAAAGCCCTCAACTTGGGCTTGAATTTGCGAGATTCGGGCTCCTAAAGCGGATTTCTCAGTTTCTGCGTCCTGTAGCTGCTGTATCGATGCCACACCTTTGGACTCCAGCTCCTGAAAACGGGCTAAGTTTTGTTTTGCAAGCTGATAACGCGCCTGAGCTTCTCTTTTGCTGGCTTTGGCTTCATTTAAATCTATCTCGATGCTTCGGGTGTTGAATTTAGCGAGTACGTCACCTTTGTTTACAAACTTTCCTTCTTCTCCAGGCAGACTCTCGACCAGACCTTGAATCTCGCTTGCGATAATACTCCTCTTATCGGGCTCGACCGCCCCTACCAGAGTCACTGGTTTTTGAAGGGTTTCTTCCCGGACCTTATCAACAACTACAGGTGCGGGTGGAGGTGCCTGAGCTAATGACTGTAAAGGTTGAGCAAGTGAAAAAGCCCCTATTAATATAAAACTGAAAATAATTGCCCTATAAAGTTTCATTTAAGTTCCTCTTGTTTAAGATAGAAATTATTCTAGTTTTGATTCGTTTATTTTTTATTAAGCAGACCCGTATTTGCATCAATGTATTATCTAGTTTTTATTCCCTCAAGAAAGATAGTGACAAAAGTTTCTACTAACTCGTCATTCTTAATTGTATTTCTTTTTTTCCCCCCCAAATAGTTCTTGTACTATAATGTGGTTTATTACCATTCCAATAAAAGCCTGAGAGGCACAGAGCGCGTTTACATTCTTAAATGCCTTGTCAGCAATTCTGCTCTCTATATAATCGCAAAGGAGCATATTTACATACTCGACATATGTGCTGAAAAACATGTCAGAGAGCTCATGGCCTTCAAGCGCGCTAAAATGAAGTAGCCGTATGAAGCTCGAATCCTTTCCACATTTATCAAGCATCCTCTCCGCAATGGCACTAAAGATAAGATAATCGTTTTTTGAATCTTTATGGGTTTGTAAAGGGAGCTCGATTCCAGGCTCCTCATCTATCTTCTTTTCGATTATAGCTCCGTAAAGCTCTCTTTTAGTGGAGAAGTGTCTAAATATAAGTGATTCGTTTACCTCAGCCGCCTCAGCAATTTCTTTTGTAGTGGTTCCGTTGAATCCCTTCTCGGCAAATAGCTGAATTGCAGTGTCTAATATCTTTTCACGAGTGTTTATTCTTTCGGGTCGAGTGGGGTTTGCTTTTTCAGCGGTTTTTTCTGTTGACATTTTTATTTATCCCTGTACGCTGTAAGTAATTACTTACTTACAAGCTACCAGTAGCGGTACTTTGTGTCAAGAAAAAGGGTTATATTTAGAAATGATCGATAGGGCAAAGAATTTGTATTTGGAATGTAGAATGTGTAAATCATAATTATAAAATCCTTTTGAAATGTCTGAATAAATCATCTATATACTTAAGGATTATGAAATCCGAGTTTAATACAACGTATAATTTTGCAGGAGGCCGTAATGATTAAGACACTGTTATTGATTTTCTTTGCAATGACAGGAACCGCTGGAGCTCTGGACCTGTCCGTTCAGGAAGCGATTGGTATAGCTCTTGAAAATAACAGGGATATACAGATTGAAAAGGAGAATGTCGTGGTATCTGAGGGAGAAATTACAACTCAGAAAGGCTTTTTTGATCCTATTTTAAATATTAGTTCTTTCTATAACGATGGAGAGACTCCGACAGCGAACACCTTTATACCAAGGGGGACAGTAAACCAGCAAGATTTTAATGTCACAGGGAACCTTGAAGGTAAGTTCTCAACAGGAACATTTTATGATGTATTGAATTTTTCTTCGACAAGGACTGAGACGGATTCTCCACTTGAGGATCTGAGCCCGAATTGGTTTAATAATCTTAGCTTTTCCATTGGGCAGGAGTTACTACGGAACTTTGGGGTAAATGTAAATAATGCTTTTGTTATCACCGCGAGAAGATCAAATCAAATCTCATTTAAAGAATTTGAGAATGTAGTTACGAATGTGATTCTTGACGTTGAAAGTAGATATTGGCTTCTGGTTGCGTCTAGGCAAAATCTTGAGCTCGAGCGGACGGCGCTTGAACTTGCTCAGGATCTTCAGAGAAGAAATGAAATCCAAGTTGAGGTTGGAGTACTACCCCGGGTCTCTGTAACACAGGCAAAATCTGAAGTGGCTGCCAGGGAGGTTGATGTGATCAGGGCGGAGAATACTCTTCAGGCTGCTGAGGATAATCTGAAAAATGTGCTTGCCATAGATCTCGCTGAGAAAATTAATACAACTGATGAGCCTACTACCGAAGTATTTCAATTTGATGAACAGGAGTCATTAGATGAGGCCTATCGAGAGAGACCCGAAATAAAACAGGCAAAGCTCAACATAGAAAATAGGGAAACATTAAAAGGTTATTACTCAAATCAAAGGCTCCCTAGGCTTGCTATAGAGGGAGGTGTACAGTTGCAAGGGTTAGGAGGAGATGAGAACCCTGACAGGCGTAGTTTCGGAGGAGTGACGGAGCCTATACCGCCTCGGTTCTTAGGTTCTGATAAAGCATTTAGCCAGATTTTCGGGGCGGATTTTACTACTTGGCAGATACTTGGCGTATTTAGCTTTCCTATATTTAATAGAACGGCAAAGGGGGAATATGTTAAAGCCAGAGCCGAGTTTGATAGGAGTGTTATTACGCTTAAAAAAACCCAGGATGATGTGGCGCTTGATGTGAGAAGCGCAATTAGAGAGATTAAGAACAGTCTTAGGGCGATTGATGCAGCGCACGTATCTGTGGAGCTTGCCAAGGAAGTTGTGATTAATGAGCAGGAACGTCTAAATGTAGGTATAGGTACCACTCGTGAGGTGCTGGAGGCTCAGAGGGACTTAATTGATGCCGGCGTGCGTGAGATTACAGCTATAGCGAATTACAATATTGCTCTTGCAGAACTTGAGCGCGCTAAGGGAACACTGCTTGAAAGTGAAGGTGTAGTAATCAAAGAGTAAGGAATCCCGCGCCGTTTGAGATCCAATAATTTAGTGCTGGTTAAGCAATGTGACATACCCGACATTTCAGCTATAATATCAACCAAATTATTTTTAAGGAGAATTACATGGCTAGTGACGCAATAATTGAGTTAAGCGACTCAACATTTGAATCAGAAGTAGTAAACAGTGATGTGCCTGTATTAGTAGATTTCTGGGCTCCATGGTGCGGTCCTTGCCGGGCCATCGCTCCCATAGTAGAAGAGATTTCTTCCTCTTATGAGGGGAAAATCAAGGTAGGCAGAATGAATGTAGACGAAAACCAGTCTACTACTATGAAGTTTGGAATAAGAAGCATCCCGACTATTATCATGTTTAAAGGTGGGGAAGCAGTGGATCAAATTATTGGCGCGGTTCCTAAGGGTGAAATAGAAAGGGTAGTGGATAAGTCTCTAGCTTAAGATTGTCCGATCCGGTTCTCTCTTCTTTGTTAGATCTCTAAGTTCCGATTTGAGATAATCGCTCTTCTAGTTTGGTAATCTTAATATCAAGCTTCGCAATTTCATTGCTGTTGGCTATCATTTGTTCTCTGTAAGCGGTACTCTGATCTTTCTTGCTGGTTTTTCCTTTACTCCCTTTTACCAAATTCAAAGTTGAAAGGGTTTTTTGTTTGTCGAATTCATATACGGTTTCTCTCTCTCGGTTTATTCTCTTTGAAAACTTTCTTGTAGCTATACCAAATTTGCCCAGCACACGGCCTAGCCACTGAAGATTCTGCCCCTTTTGTTCAGATTTAGGTATGGATTTTTGTACTTCGGCAGAAAGTGCTTTGGCAGTAATTTTAAATTCTTTGTCAGTATTCTCAAACAATATGCTATCTAACTTTTCATCGCATATACTAGCCAGCACGTTGAGCACAGCTTGTTCCCATTTGTCGGGTTTAAGCTCCCGGGATTTTGTAGATTTCGGCTTCTCATCAATTGCGATCTGGCTTGCTGCGTCAGATGCTTCAATCATAAGGTAAGCCAATTTGCCGAGCTCCAAAAGAATATTCTTTTTTCCAGCCTCAAGCTCAGAAAGCTGCAGCTTGATTTTTTGCTTCTCAATGAGCTCTTTAGACTTAATGTTGACCGTTGAAATGCCTTTGTTGATTTTACCTTTTAATTTGCCCAGGAAGTCTGCCATTTGTTTTTACCCCCTATTTAAATAATATACTCAATTCAATCATCATGTAAGAGGTGAAGATTAAACAGAGTCTTACTCTTTATGTTTTTTCTCAGGCCTCGAAAATCCTGATTTGATATGTCGTACTTGATATTATAATGTGAGTTCAGGTGTAAGTTTGATAATCAAATTTGGCAAATTGTCTCAAAATTTGATATATTTTGATACTAATAATTTAAAATTATAAGAGGTGAAGGATGTGGAGAAAAGGGGCAACAGTGAGACTAACACAAACTATTGAAGGGAAAAAAGATAGTTTTAATGAAGGTCTCAGAGGGACTATTGTTGAAACGTTTGAGTTGGCTGCCGGTAATTCATGCAGAGTTCAATTCCTAGACGGAAGGGTAGCTCGTTTTCCCGAAGCATTAATGGATGAAGCAGTTGAAATTCTCGAGTAGAATGAACTTTCTATATTGGACGAACTAAAGCTCGGGCCGGAGCACCGTCTGAGCCGGCAATCTTAATAGGAAGACAAATCAGATCATAATTGCCAGATTCGATTTTAGAGAGGTCAAGCCCTTCGATAACCCATATTCCGGCTTTTAGTATTATCTCATGAACTTCTATGACGTTTCCTCCGTATCCTCCAATAGATAAATAATCTATCCCAATAGTCTGAACCTTACGTTCTGCAAGAAATTTTGCTGCTTCAATTGATAAGTGTACAAAATTTTTATTGAAAGGTTTATTATCCCATCTACTTTTCGAGTTCTTAGTTTTAAATAGAAGACGCTCGCCCTTGCGGATTCGGTGTGGTCGAATTTCTTTTACATTTATGAATTGACTGTCTGTTATTTCAATAACGCGAGCGTTACCGATAGATGCGGTTAAGGACATTTTATCTATGCTGATTCCTGATTTTCTAAAGTGGCAGGGCGCATCCATATGGGTTCCAGCGTGAACCGCCATTGAGACATGAGTCAGGTTGCATTCATCGCCATTCTTGATGTTTAGGACTTTTTTTATTTCAACATCAGGATCGTCAGGCCAGTGAACCATACCGTCACTTAGAGGGACTGATATATCTATCCACCCGGAGGTCGGAAGACTGCTTTTTTTGCTCTTATTAGTTTTTACTCTAGCCAAGATGGTTAAACCTTTTTATATATTGATAGCTTGAATTATTTCTTCCGCGACTTCTTCAAGCGAGAGATTCGAAGTATCTACAATCAAATCAGCTCTTTCATACAGGGGAGTTCTTTTGTTGAGTAATTCTCGCGCTGTTTCAAATGGGTTTTCCACTTGGAGCAGGGGACGGTTTTTGCTATGTTTAATCCTCTCCCATATTACTTCTATAGGGGCTTTTAGGTATATTGTGGTGCCTCCGCTATTCATCGCATCCCAATTCCGATCCCTCTGCACAACCCCGCCGCCTGTAGCCACTACCTGCTTTTCTTGTGCCGATAAAGATTCCATTGACTCTGATTCAAGATCTCTGAAGTAATTTTCTCCATGTTCGGCAAATATTTTCGTGATAGTATTTCCGGTCTGTTTTTCGATGAACTTGTCCGCATCGCAGTACTTATACCCGATCTTTTCAGCTAATATCATTCCAACAGTAGATTTCCCTGCTCCCATAAAACCGACCAAGAAAATATTTTTATAGTTTTGGTTATTAGGAGTCATTTTTGAAATTGGTAGATTGAATTTTTTCCTTTTGTTCCTGTCACGAATTTTTCAACATACTTGCCAATAATATCGCACTCTATATTAACTAAACTCCCTTTTCTAAGGCCGCCGAATGTGGTTGCCTCCTGTGTGTAGGGGATTATATTAACTACGAATTCACTGCCTTTAACTAGGTTTACAGTAAGGCTGACCCCGTCTATTGCAACTGAGCCTTTTTCAACTATATATTTAGAAAGACCTTTGGGTGCTGAAAAGCGGAACTCTATAGATTCGCCCTGTTTGGTCTTGGATTTAACTTTTCCCACACCGTCCACATGGCCGTTTACTATGTGCCCTCCCAATTTGTCGCCAACCTTAAGGGCGCGCTCAAGGTTTACAATCTTTCCAACTTTTAATTTCCCGAGGTTAGTTTTTGCAAGGGTTTCATGAGAAGCATCAACGGTAAAAGTGCTCTTGCCCAAGGAAGTAACAGTGAGACAGGTGCCGTTTACTGCAATACTGTCTCCAAGTACCACTTCTTTTAGATCAATATTGCCAACATTAAAGGTAAAAACTACCTCTTTTGATTTCCGCTTGATCCCTTTTACGGTACCCAGGTCCTCTACTATCCCAGTAAACATGCTAGGTTCCTCTTCTTGATATAAATGTATCAAACAGTATCAGTATAACACCGATTGTGATTGCAGAGTCAGCAATGTTAAATGGGGGCCAATGAAGGGCGGGGTCTCCAAACCAATGGAAATCAATGAAGTCGGTAACGTATTTAAGAGTGAACCTGTCGATTGAGTTCCCTACTGCACCTCCTAAGATTAGTCCTAGTGAAAATCTAAGGAGATTATCCTGAGGCCCGGTTTTCTTAATAAAATAGAAGATAACGACCACTGCTGTGATGAGAACAATAACGAAAAGCCCAAGCCTCAAGGTTTCAGGTAAGTTACGAAAAATACCAAATGCGGCACCCGGATTTCGGATGTGTGTTATATCAAGAAACGGCAGAAACGACATTTTGTCATATAGTGGGATGTATTTTACTACGAGCCATTTAGATAGCTGATCCAGTATTACAACGATTGCTGCGACAGTGATTGGTGTTCTGTATCTATGCATTTTATGAAGGAGAGAGTATATAGGATTGAATAATTACTTCAACTGATTTTCATTTGTCTCTATATTTTCTTTTATCCACCGGGACCTTTCTATAAAATCCTGCGCATATTGCTTTGCAGCTTCATTTTGCTCGTTTGAAAGTAAATATTCAAAAGTGGTTATTGTCTGATCATAATTACCTTTGGCGAACAGGGAGATACCAAGGATACGCAAATTTTCATTTGTTAATTCCTCTCCGGAAAGCTCTAACAAGTAGGCCTGAATAAGGTGTGGGGCCGCTTTCTCGTATTCACCTTTGTTGAAAAACAATCTTCCCAGTAGATAGTGTGCCGGGGCGTAAAAGGGGTATGCCTTTATTGTTTCTTCCAGATACGCGAGCTGAAGTAATTTATCCCTGGTCCCAAAAAATAACTTTATATTTTCTTCGACTTCATATCCTTCTGAGATTGCTGAGATCTTGATTTCGAGTTCTCTTTTTAGATTATCGGGAATGTGCTCGAGTAGTAAATTGTTAAAGATTTGGGCGGCGGCTTCAGAATTTCCCGACTGCCAGAGCGAGTTTCCGTTGATATTTCCCAGCAAGTTCTTGTCTAATTTTGAGCCGGCTGTTGAGCTTTCTGCTATCTCCGTTGCGCGGTTGTAATTCTCATTGTAGTAATGAGAATAGGCGAGCCAGTTTATCAAACTCGGATCTGTATTGTTAAATTTCAGAGCGTCTGAGAAATAATCTTTTGCCCTAAAATAGTTGCCCTCATTAAACTGTTCATATCCCACTTTTTTAAGCTCGGCTACTCGTCTTGGGCATGTAGCATTAAAAATACTGGGTCCGCTGAACCTGGCCTCTGCAATAACTGTAGTTTCTTCTGGAATTTCTATTCTTTGTAGATAGTCTTGCCATTCTTGTGCAAGTTCTTCAAGACTTTTTTCATAGACTGAAAAGTCCCCACTCTTGTATACTTTCTTGAAATTTTGAATCCCATAAGTGTCAATCAAGTAACGGGAGAATGAACCCATTAGTGTATAGCTCACTTGAGCGGGGGCGTACCAAAATCCAAACCCCACAATATCCTCTATGCCAGGCGCAATCCCCATCTCAATCATAGCTTTTGACCACTGGTGAGGGGTGAATCTTTGCCCCCTCCAATCTGCAGCAACAGCTATGCCTTCAAGGAGTCCTATCTTAGGACTTAGCTTAAGAATATAGTTTCCGAAGTCGCCAGACATGACGTGGACGAGTTCATGCTTTAGTATAGGGTGAGGAAACGAGTCGTAAACCAGATGAATTTCTTTATGGATCGGATTGGCAATAGTTGTCTCACCAGCCCCTAGGAGTTTCTTTCTGGTTTCTATGTCGGGATAAATATAGGAGCGTATCTTGTCTGTAGAGTTTACATCTAAAATCTCTTTTAGCTGCTTATATCTCCATTCGTGATCCTGAGCTATAAGCTCTATATTCTTTGCTTCAGGTGTGCCGGGAGCGAAATAAATAATAAAATTGTCTGTTTCGATCGAATCTGAAAGAATGTTTTGGGTTATATATTCGCGCGTATAGCTGATACCAATTTTTGATTCGTTTAGCTGGGCTGCAATCAAAATAATCACTACTATTATCAGTAATATCGTATCCCAAGTTCTTATAAAGCTGTATCTAAGACCATTTGTTACTCTTAAGATGAGGAGCAACAAAATTCCCCAGAAGAATACAGTAATACGTGACACGATTAATGTCAGCGATATAGGGATCGCCTCGTCATAAAGCGGGCCCGGAAATAGGCCAAATATTGGGTTATAGACAAAGATCGAGAGACCGTAGTAGAGCTTCCATAATGCATAGCACAATATGATTAATATAATAATAGGGCCTATAAATACTCCCTTTCTTCCAAAGAAGTATCCAACCAGCATTCCAATTGATGTAGTGAAAAAAACTGTGATTGTTGGAATTAAGAGAAAAAATATTGAGCCTTCCATTAAGTAACAGTCATTTTTTATTAGAGAGCTTGCGAGTCCTATCAAAAACGGTATCAGGAGTATAAAGAAATTAATTATCAAGATAGAGCCAATCTGGTCTGAAAGCCCGTTTCTTGACCTTTCTATTTTTTGACTAGAGCTTATAAGAGAGGCTGAAATAAATACTGATAGAAATGACAATAATACTGCAGAAAATGCCGAGAATTCAAAGCCTAAAGTGCCGATTAAGGGGAAGAATGTTAAAACGATTGATGCTACAAATACTATCGCAAGCGATATCAGTACGCTGGGTGAAAGAAGCATTTTTTCGAATGTCATATGGATTTCCATCCGGTATACATATCTAGTTTCTCTACAGCCGGATAGAGAATAGTTTACATTATGTGCTCAGGAGGCCTAGCGTTTGTTTTAACCGCTTTTGAGTTGGAATATGATTGGAACTGTGACCCAGCTTGAAATTTCTCTCCCGTTTTCTTTGCCCGGGATGAAGACCCAGTCCTTTACAGCTTCAAGTGCTGATTGGTCGAGCATCTCATGCCCAGAGGGCCGGGTTATTTCTATTTCCCCTACCTTGCCATTCTTTAGTACGAAAACCTTTAACTTAACTTCGCCCTCAAATCCTCTCTTCCGGGCCGCTCTCGGGTACTTAGGTTTGGGGTTAAGATTGTAATCAGGATAAGCAAGTTCGGTTTTAGTTCCGTCTAGACCGGTTGCTTGATCGTCGAGAGATCCAAAATTCCCATTTTTAACTATTGATGCTGTCTCAATTCCTTTCCCAGCTTTATTCTCTTTAATAACTTTGGAGGTAGAGATCTGTTTTGATTTCTGAGTCGGTTTTTGTTCTTTTTTTATTGTTCTTAGAGTTTCTTTTTGTATTTCGTTTTTGGTATTTCTTTTAACAGCCTTATTTGCCGGTTTTTTTTGTAGCGCAACTTTTGATTTGCTGATCTCTTTGGGGGCTATTGAGAACTTGGCAACAGTCTCAGATGTGGATGCTTTACCCTGCCCGTTATCATGGCCGCTAATAAGTCCTACCATTACGGTTCCGGATCTTCCTCCTGAAGGAGGGTTTTTAAGGAAATATAAAACGATTGCGGAAATCACCAGTACGTGGAAGGCAACCGATAACATAATAAATGTTCTAAGTTTGATGTTCTGCATTATCTAATTTGCTAATAAGATTATACAAATTTATACAATAAAAATGTAGGGGATAATTTATCAGAAATTTGTAAGCTTCACCAGAGAATAGTATTTTAATTCTATTACGAATCAAATGGGAGAATAATATGGCATATATAATAATCAAAACTATATTAACTGCAGTGATAATAGTAGGTATTTCAGAGATAGGTAAACGCTACACCACATTTGCGGCTTTACTCGCGGCGCTGCCTTTGACTTCACTCCTCGCTATGATCTGGCTATACACAGACACTAAGGACGCAGAACGTATTGCAGACTTGTCAATTTCGATCTTTTGGCTGGTTCTTCCAACTTTATTATTCTTTTTAGTGCTTCCGTGGCTATTACGTCAGCAATATAATTTCTGGTTATCTATCACGATATCTAGCGTGGTGATGATAGTTTTTTATCTGGGTTACGCCACGATAGGAAAAAAACTTGGGCTTCCGCTTTAGTTTTTAATACGGACTAATTAAAAGTTTTTTCTTGCCAAATAGCTATAGAGCAAATTATAAATTGTCTATTATGAAATTAATATTTCCCTAAGTCTTATCATCCCGGTCCTCATCCAGCTTTTTACTGTACCAAGGGGCTCATTCATATGTTTTGAAATCTCGCTCTGGCTGAGTCCTCTAAAATATGCTAGCTCAATTGACTGTCTCTGCTTAGGGGTGAGTTCTGAAAGGGCTTTCTCTATGAGTTCTCTTTTTTCCCTGGCTGCTGTTGTCTCATCAGGTATAGGGGTATTGTCTAAAGAGTCGCCCATTAGTGGTTCATTTGTAGTTCTTCGTTTGGCGTCGGAGCGGATTCTATCTATAGCCCGGCTCCTAGTCATAGTAATCACCCAAGCTGAGGGTGTTCCGCGATCAGGCTCATAGTCAAGAGCCTTGTTCCATATCTGCTTGAATACATCAAGGGCTACTTCGTCCGCATCAGGCCTATTGCTCAAGATCCTATATGCAAGACCATAGACCTGAGATATTGTAGTGTCGTATAGTTTCTTTAGAGCCGATTCACAACCCTTGGCTATTTTGGAAATTAGCATAGCCAGGCCGCGTTCATGCTCTGAAAATTTAGTTAATTTCTCTTCACGATTTGCCATTATCCGCCCTTGTATAAGGCAAAAATTTACAACTTATTTAAATTAAGTTCAATAACTATATCAAACTTTTGGGTAAAAAGCCCAAATTTTTTTAATAATGTAATAGATTCATTGCAAATAATCCAATGCCTCTTTAAGTAAGCTAAAATATCCAAACAACCCGTTAACATCGTAGGTATATTTAAATAGGCGGTGGTTTTGTATATATTATTATTTAGGTAATTTAGTGAGGTGAAAATTGCATGAAAGTATCTTTGGAGATGGATGAAAGATAGAGCAGAATTAGAAGAACTTATTTCCGTATACGCTTTGGGTGCACTAGAGGGAGAGGAGTTGAAAGAAGCAGAGGAAATTTTAGCTTCAGGTTCTACTGAGGCTCAGGAATTGCTGCGAGAATATCAGGACGTCACTTCATTTCTCCCCTATGCGTCAAAAGGGCTTATGCCAGATCCCGCTTTAAGAAAGAAGATTGTTGACGAAATACTAGGGTCCGGAGAATCCCCAATAGTAGAAGCGCCTCCACCGTTCTGGAAAAGATTCCAGCAACTTGGATTAACCTTGGGAGGAGCAGTAGCAGTAGGCTTGATACTCTTTCTCTTTATCTCAAATCAATCACTTAACCAGAGGCTTGGGGAGGGGAGTTTAAAGATAAGCGATCTTAACGAGAAGATTACGGATCAGGAAGAGATCATCAGCTCTCTAAAAAGTGTGATTGCGGAAAAAGAGTCTGAAATGGGAGATCTAAAGCAGGCATATGCAAGCCTTGATGAATTATCTGAATTTTTAGAAGACCCTGATGTTGTTGTTATACAGCTATCAAATATGCACTCTGACCCTGATGCAGGAGGTGGGGTGCTTTGGGATACAGATAGTAACGAGGCTTTATTTTATTGTCTCGATCTAGAGCATTCACCTGAGGGTAAAACATACCAATGGTGGGTTAAAGCCGATGGTGTTCATAAAAGTGTTGCTGTATTTAAAGTGGATAGCAAAGGAAGCAGCGTAATTAGGCTTAAATCACTTTCTGATCTAGGAAATGTTGAACACTATTTAGTGACGCTAGAGCAGGCTGGCGGCGCTGACCAGCCTAGTGACCAGATGTACTTTGCAGGAGATCATAGAGGTTCTTCTCTATAGAAGTTGCTTACTACCTATTAAGAACTTAACTTCGAGTTTCCTAAATTTATAAATAGCGAAATAATCCCGGTATTAAGCAGGTTAGCTCCAAATTCCCAAAGGCCTGTGTGGAAACCCCATGGCCTATCTGTATCCCTGATCCTCCTCCCAGCTTGCAATTACCTCCAACATATTTTAAATTCTCTCTTGGTAATTAGAAATTCTAAAAGTATTTATTAATAATTCGGAGGCAATAAAATGGCTAAGAAAGTTAACGGCAAAAGCAAAAAGGGAAAAGGGAACGGAAAGTTTAAATTAGAAAAAAGATATGAAGATGCATTAAAGTACCCACTTTTCGATTCAATTTTTAACCGCCGTTCAAGACGTTTTGGTTTGGGAATGGAGCTTCCCGATCAAACGCTCGGTTTCAAATCTCAGTACGACCCAAAGCCTCTTGATGAAGTTGAAGAAGCACTTTTGGTTTGGTCTGGAACAGGGCTAACAGGGCTTTGCCTTGCCGATCTCCCGCCTGAGACAGGTATAGACCTTCTTTGCCAATGGACTGGACGTACCTGGCCCTCAGCCTGCAATAACCACGGGACTGAACTCTTTTTTACCAATGACCAGGGGCTATATTACGTCGATGTAAAACATATGCTTCCCAAAAACCATGAACTCGATATGTTTTTTAAAATGAGTCGTAATGAGAAAATGGAAAGGGTTTTAGAGCTTTACAGAGAAAGCCTAGTTAAGCTTGATGACGGAAGGGCTGATCTTCCTGACCGTATGCCGGGGCTATTTAATTTTAACCAGTGGAATACTAATAAGCCCGGAACAACAGTTTTCATCCCGGTAACTGATATTACCGAGGAGTACTTAAATTTACTTCATCTTTACTGCAGCAATACATATGGATTTACAATTATCGATGACCTGACCAGGAAACCAGCGGGAGTGGGTAAATGGATCAAAAAGGGCAGATTAAAGGATAGCGTTAAACTTTCTTTATTTGATCTTGAGTCAAGAGTTTTGACGGGTCTTAATGTTGAGCAGGCATTTATATGTCAGAACATGAGCCTTGCGCTTCAAGCGCTTGGGCTTGCCGGATGGACATTTAGCGGATTTATTCCGAGGTTTGCAATGGGCGCCGCTCCTGAGCTATTTAAAGGGCTAGGGTTTAGATTTATACAGCCAAAGAAGGGAGTGTTAGATCCTCCTACAACTGTTCCTGTTGGAAGAGACGGAGTGTTTGAGGGGTACTGTCCACCGTATTACAAAAATATGGATGAGGCTATTGATGCTTTCCACGAGCATAAGGACGCAGCGTGGGAATCTACTAAGCCGTTCCCTTACACTGAACCGGATAAACACCTAATGAGAGCCCCTCAGCCCACTGAGACAACAAAACAGATTGTAAAAGACGTAGCCAATTATATTTACGACACATACGGAAGGTTCCCGGCGTTTGTGGATCCAATGTATATGCGCCTTGTATTCCAGGCAATGAATATTGACGTTGAATTTTACGATGAGCACTATCCAAAGGGCGCTTATTCTGACACGCATTTGAAAGCGTTTTTACGTAATCATCCTGAAGCTAAAGGCAAAGCTGGTAAAAAGGTCGGGAAAAAAATGGCTAAGAAAAAAGCTAAATCCGTAAACGGCAAAAAAGGGGCAAAAGCCTAATTAGTATAGTACGCATACGCTCCTATAGCAGGGATCAAGGGTACGAACAAGTGTTACAGAAATAGTTGTAACTATCATATAACACTTGACAAACATTTGAAAGTTATCTAAAGTGGATTTGGGATGGGTGTTTTTTAGACTCACTTTAATTTGGATGGGGGTCATAGTATGAAACGATCAGATATTGAAAAAGAGTTAGCCGATAAATTTGATTTGCAGCCTTCACAATCAGAGCAAATTCTCGATACCATTATTGAGCACATGACTTATGTGCTTGAAAATGGAGGGAGAATTGAAATTAGAGGATTTGGGAGCTTTTTTACTAAGAGCTACGGATCTTATGAAGGCCGTAATCCAAGAACGGGCGAAAAAGTAACTGTTTCTTCAAAAAAACTTCCTCATTTTAGACCAAGTAGGGAATTAATAGGTAAGCTCAACGAAGAAGAGTAGATTTACTTTTTTCTTTTTTGCCGACAGTTACATTTAGACCCGTAATCAGATATTCATTTTGCTTTTCTGACTAAAGGGTAAATTGACAATTCCAACCTTTTTGATAGCATTAATTTTCTATGCCAGAACTTAAAATCCTTACGTATCCTGACCCTATGCTCAGGGAAAAAATGTGAGCTGGTTGAAGAGATAGATGACACTCTTTTGACGCTGTTGGATAATATGGCCGACACTATGTATGAGGCTCCGGGGGTAGGACTGGCTGCGCCCCAGGTGGGGGCTACTAAAAGGGTTATCGTGGCCGATATTAAACCCAGAGAGAGAGCTCAGGAATCTACAGACGAGGAAGAGATCCTTTTACCGCCGGATAGATCAGAGTTGATTGAACTCATTAACCCTGAGATTGTATTTGCCGAAGGTGAGACTATACAGGAGGAGGGGTGTCTCAGTATCCCGGGCTTTGTAAGCGATGTAAAGAGAAAATATGAGGTAGTTGTAGAGGGATATAGCCGGGATGGGGAGTTTATTGAGATTAAATGTGAAGATCTCCTTGCCCGAGTGTTACAGCACGAGATTGACCACCTGGACGGAATACTTTTCATTGACAGACTTAGCAGGCTAAAACGTGAGCTTCTCAAAAAGAAGATTGAAAAAGTACTTGGCAAAGAAGAGAAGTACGCAGTTTTATAAATCCTCTTCATTTTAACATCCTACTAAATATATTTAGGAACTTATATGATCGAATATAAGAAGAAGATGTCTGCCTAGACAACGTCTGCCTTATTCCTTATTATAAAGCCCCATGCCATCTAAGCTGTCAGAGGAAATATCCCCGTTTTACGTAATGGACGTATTGGAGAGGGCTAAAGAGATTGAAGCCAAGGGCGAGAGTGTTATCCACTTTGAAGTTGGGGAACCTGATTTTCCCACGCCCGATGTAATATCAGAAGAAGCAATCAGGGCCATAAAAGAAGGGGATACAAAATACACGCACAGTTTGGGGATCCTGGAACTCAGGGAGGCGATATCCGAAAATTACGAAAGTAAATATGGTGTAATAATTACACCCGGAAGGGTGATTGTTACTATGGGGAGCTCTCCTGCGCTATACTTGGCAATCATCTCATTAATTGAGCCAGGAGAAGAGGTTCTCATTACAGACCCCCATTACGCATGTTATCCTCAGATTATTAAAATTGCGGGCGGAGTTCCCAAAACATTTAGGATTTATGAGGAAGAAGGTTTTCAAATTGATATCGGAAGATTAAAGAAAGCTATATCCCCAAGGACCAAAGCTATATTAATAAACTCTCCTGCAAATCCTACAGGAGTAGTTCTGAGGCCCGAAGTAATGAGAGAGATCTCTGAACTTGGAATATTCGTAGTTTCAGATGAAATCTATCACGGGCTTGTTTACGGGGGGGAGGCCAGAACGGTTTATGAGTTTACGGAGACTGCGTTTGCCGTAAACGGGTTTTCAAAATTCTACTCTATGACTGGCTGGAGGCTCGGGTATCTTATAGCTCCCCAAGAATTTATAAGGCCCATACAGAAGCTTCAGCAGAACCTGTTTATATCGCCTAACCCTTTTGTTCAAAGAGCGGGAGTGAAGGCGCTTAAACAGGCGGGGTCAGAAGCGCTTAAGATGAGAGAGCTTTTTGATGAGAGAAGAAAGACCATGATTGAAGGGTTAAAAGGGCTTGGATTTAAAATGAGGAGCGAGCCCGAAGGCGCGTTCTATGTCTTTATTGATGCCAGCGATCTAAACCCGAATTCACATGAACTTGCTTTTGATATTTTAGAAAAAGCCCGGGTCGCTATTACACCGGGTGTCGATTTTGGAGAAGGCGGTGAGGGTTATTTGAGGCTTTCCTACGCTACATCTATTCCTAATATTAAAGAAGGTATTATGAGACTGGGTGAGTATATACACAGTAAAGGCGTTTCCCTATGACAGTTCCATCTATTGCAGAAATAGATATTTCCGGAAAAAGAGTATTCATAAGAGTTGATTTCGATGTTCCACTGAGTAAAGATGGCCATGTACTAAATGAGACCAAAATCTTAACCGTACTTCCCACCATAAGATATGCCATAGAGCAAAAAGCAAAGGTCATCATTGCCTCCAGTTTGGGTAATGGAAAGGGGAGGGTCAATAAAAAACTTTCACTTGAGCCTATTGGAAGAGTTCTTTCAAAAATGCTGGATACGGAAATATTTTTCCCTGAGAACTCGATCGGTGAGGCCGTTAGAAAAATAGTGACAGATATGCAGCCTGGGCAAATAATGCTTCTTGAAAACCTTGATTTCCAAAGAGGGGAAGCAGCAAATAGCCTTGAGTTTGCAAAGAAGCTTGCAGAGTCCGCAGATATATACGTGAATGAGGCTTTCTCGGTCTCAAATCAAGTAAAAGCATCATTGAGCGGGATTTGCAAATTTTTTGACAGAGTATGTATAGGTTTCCAATTTCAAAAAGAGATAGAGAATTTAGACCGTATTAGAGATCCGGAAAGACCGTTTACCGCAATATTAGGCGGCAGCAATGTACTCGACAAGATCGAGATAATGGAAAGTATTCTTGATAATGTTGATACTATTTTGGTAGGGGGGGTATTGGCCAATACTTTTATAAAAGTGCTGGGCGGCGAGACAGGGAAATCAGATGTGGAGACGGCTGCTTTTTATAGCGCTAAAAAGTTAATATCTTCAGCCGAAATCAGAAATATTAGGCTGATACTTCCCGAGGATGTTGTTGCTATTAGTGGTAATTTGAACAATTACTCCTCTTCCTTTATAATTTCTGGCGGCCGTATACCTAAAGACTTAAAGATTGTTGATATAGGACCTCTTGCTCAGGCGGACTTCGCGAAGAGATTAGCAAAAGCAAGAACGGTTCTTTGGACAGGGCCTATGGGTATTTGCGAAAATTCTGAATTTAAAAAGGGTACGGAGGCTCTGGCAAGGGCATTAGCCGAAACTGATACATTTAACGTAATTATAGGACAAGATACAGTGGAGTTCGCTCTAGATTCAAAGGGAAAAGAGGGGAGAGGTTTTATGTCTCACGGTGGACAAACAGCGCTTGATTATATTAGGGGTAATAAGCTGCCGGCTTTAACGGCTATGGGAAACCGCATCCAATGAAAAAAATGATGGTCGCCGGAAATTGGAAGATGAATATGCTTCGTTATCAGGCCAAGGAGCTTACACAGGATATTATCTCCGGCCTCGTTGACGTAAAAGATGACATTGATATTGTTCTAGCTCCACCATTTACTGCGCTTGATGTTGTGAGCGGACTAATAGGTAATAGTAGAGTTATGCTTGCAGCTCAGAATGTTTTTTGGGAAGACCGGGGGGCTTTTACAGGTGAGATTTCTCCTGCCATGCTTGTGGACGCGGGGTGTAAATGGGTGATTATAGGGCACTCCGAGAGAAGAGGTATTCTGGGAGAGACTGACTCCGTGGTTAGAAAAAAGATTAAAGCTTCTTTAAGTGACGGACTAAATGTAATAGTTTGTGTAGGGGAGACTCTCCAAGAGAGAGAAGTTGGAAAGACTATCAAAATTGTTCAGTCTCAGGTCGAGAGCGCGCTTATGGATTTGGAGCTTGATGATCCCCAGAGGTTTGTGATTGCATACGAGCCTGTTTGGGCAATCGGGACCGGGAAAAATGCGACTCCAAAAGAAGCTGAAGATGTACATGCCACAATTCGTGAAATAACAGGTAGTATATTCGCCCAAGATTCTGAACTTATAAGAATCATTTACGGGGGAAGTGTAAACGGAGATAATATAGATGAACTTCTACATATGGAGAATATAGACGGCGCTCTGATAGGAGGGGCGGGTCTTGACGCAGATTCCTTTGTAAAAATAGTTAAAATAGCAGGAGAGTAGAGAAAAGTGGAACTAATAATTTATTCAGTACAGGTTATACATGTTTTAGTAAGCATACTGCTTATACTTGTCGTACTTCTTCAGCCAGGGAAAGGCGGTGACTTGGGATCAGTTTTTGGCGGAGGAGGTTCAAGTGAATCGGTATTCGGAGCTAGCGGAGCCGTGCCGTTTCTGTCAAAGGTGACAAGAGTGCTGGCTATTCTTTTTATGTTGAGTTCTGTTACGCTTGGTTATTTTGCCGCTAAGAATGTAAGTTCATCGGTTGTTACTGATATACCAGCTGCTCAACAGACAACAGAGATTGCACCGTCTGCGGAATTTTCTCAGCCAGAAGCAGCCCAAGAGCAAACTACCCCTGCTGAGGTGAGTGAAGATAAGGAGCAATCTGCTCCCCCAGAGGGTGAAGCCCAAATGTCAGCCGAACCTGAATCAGAAAGTAACGAATCACCCCCGGCTAATGATGAGGGTACCCAGTAAAGGAATTCAATTTTATTAATCAGATTGTTGCGCACTATTAGCCCATTGAGTATATTAATTGATATATTTGATCGGAGGGATTAAAGAATGGCATACATTATTGCAGAGCCGTGTATTGATGTAAAAGATAAAACGTGTGTTGAAGCGTGCCCTGTAGACTGCATTTACGAGACCGACAACATGCTTATTATTCATCCTGAAGAATGCATTGACTGCGGTGCTTGCGTTGATCCTTGTCCGGTTGACGCTATTTTTCATGAAGATGAACTTCCTGAGAAATGGAATGAATACATTGCCATTAATGCCGATTTCTTTGAAGGCAAAGAGGGTCTTGAACCGGCTCGTAAGGACTGACAATTTTATAAATCAGATAATTTAAAAAGCAGACCAGAAGGGGATATGTCAGAGGCATATCCCCTTTTTTATTTTTGATATTTTTTTAAGGCTGAGAAAAATTGAAAAAGAAAGGGTCAATAAAAAATAAGGAAACCGTCTCAGAGAAAAAAAAGAGAGCAAGCAAGATACTCTCTATTCTTCAGGATGAGTATCCGAATGCTAAGTGTCATATAAACTTCGATGGACCATTTGAGCTTCTCATAGGATGCATTCTTTCGGCGCAGTGCACGGATAAGAGAGTGAATGAAGTTACTCCGGGACTGTTTAAAAAATATCCTACCGCTCACGGGTTTGCCCGGGCTAATCAACTAGAGCTGGAACAGGATATCCACTCCTGTGGATTCTTCAGAGCCAAGACTAAGTCGATATTAAACTGCTCTAAAGCTCTTGTTGAAGAATATGGCGGTGAGGTGCCGAGGACAATGGAAGAGTTAACACAACTTGCCGGAGTGGGAAGAAAAACTGCTAACGTGGTTCTTGGTAATTATTTTGGCACCCCAGGAATAATTGTCGACACGCATATTAAAAGGCTGTCGACAAGACTAAATTTAACAACCCACTCTGACCCTACAAAAATCGAATATGATTTAAATGAGATATTACCTCAAGAAAAATGGACCTTCTTTTCAAATTCTCTGGGTGACCACGGACGCACCGTGTGCTATGCCAGAAAACCGATGTGCGGAGATTGTATGATTAGTCATCTCTGCCCTTCTGTGGGTTTGGTATAATTAACTATGCCGCGATATAATACATACAGACCTTACATAAAAGAGAAATTAGGTTACAGAGTAAACAAGCTATCCGTTGATATGGGTTTTACTTGCCCCAATCGTGACGGGAATTTAGCCGTAGGCGGATGTGTCTATTGTAACAACGACAGCTTTGTCCCCCCCTATGCAAGAGCGCGTTTTTCTATGGATCAGCAGATAACAAACGGTATGGATTATCTTAGAAAGAGATTCAAAGCTGAGAAGTTCATTGTTTATTTCCAGTCCTACACAAATACTTACGACAGCGTTGAGAAATTGGAAGAGATGTATAGAAATGCGCTTAAATATGAGGATGTAATTGGCATAGCTGTCGGAACCCGCTCAGATTGTATTGATGAAGAAAAAATCTCTATGTTTGAAGAGCTGGCAAAGGATTATTATGTATCTCTTGAGTTCGGGATCGAGTCCATATACGACAAAACGCTTGAGTTCATGAACCGTGGGCATGACTATCAGTCGGTTCTCGATGCAATCGAAATGTCAAAGGGTAGGGGCTTTGAAATAGGCGCCCATATAATAGTCGGCATGCCTACTGAAACTAAGGAAGAAATGCTTGCCATGGCGGGTGAAGTCTCATCTCTAGGGATAGATGTCTTTAAGGTTCATAACCTTCATATTGTCAGGAATACCCCTCTTGCCAGGATGTATAAAAAAGAGCCGTTTTCACTATTCAACTTTGAGGAATATATAGATTTCATCATAGAATTCCTAGAACGGCTTTCTCCTGATATGGTCATTGAAAGACTATTTACGGATACGCCTCATCAACTGCTTATAGCTCCTGACTGGGGCAAGTCACATCTTCAGATATTACAAGCAATAGAAGCCGAGCTTGAGCGAAAGGATACTTATCAAGGCAGACTGTATCAGAAAAGCGCATAGTATCTTTTTTGTGTGAATATATCAATCGGATGATATAATATGTTTACATTTTAATGATGTTTATGGTGTTTATCAGGAATTCTCAAAGGAGAGGAAAATGCTTAATAGTGCGAAAATAATTTTCTTTAGCCTAGGCGGTTTTTTTGTGGTTTTATTCATTATGATTTCAGTTGCATTTGCTCAGGGTGGGCAGGAAAGCCCTGAGGCGCTTGCAAAAACGTTGGTAACTAGTACTAATGCAAAGAATAAAAGCGCAGTGCAAGCCCTAATTCACCCTCAGGTAGTGTCTTATTTAAGGGTTACCGATCCTTCAATGATACAAAATATAACAAACTCCTTAATGCAGCTAAAGATTCCTGAGAATTACAAAGTGGGAGTAATTAGTATGGATGAGCTAGCGCAGAATGATAGCAAAATGGCAAAGTATGACAAGGCGACACAGACTCTTACTATGATGGGATCGTCTGCATACTATAAGATTCCTCCGAGCCACTTAATGGCTTTAGTCGTTGAAAAGGAGAAGACAGTAGAAATTGATGGGAAAGAGGAAAAGAAGGTGGTAAATGTTCCTATAACTCCAACACCTCTTCCTATTAGCGCATTCGAGGGTAAATGGTATATAGTTATTGCTGTGGGTAACAAATAAAGGAGTTTTTCTTTAACAATATACAACTAAGCCTATGAACTCTGAGATAATAGATGAGTACCTCTGAAGTGCAAAATCCGGTGATCTTATTTGACGGAGTGTGCAATTTATGCAATAGGTCAGTTCAGTTCATAATAAATAGAGACCCATCGGGTATATTCAGATTTGCTCCACTTCAATCCGAGACTGGAAAGAATCTCCTTTCAAAATTTGACCTGCCCAATGATAAATTTGACTCAATAATATTAGTTGAAAATAATGAGTATTATTTAAGATCAACTGCTGCGCTCAAAATATTACAAAGGTTAGGAGCTCTCTGGAAGATCGTATATGTTTTTATGTTGGTTCCCAGACCAGTTAGAGACTATATTTATGATATAGTTGCTAGAAACAGATATAAATGGTACGGAAAGAGAGCAGAGTGCATGATTCCTAGCTCTGATATTGAGAGCAGATTTCTAGCGTAGATAAGACTGATAAATGAATACAAAATTAGAGTTTAAAATTGCATCGGAAGACTGGGAATTTGAGCAAATAAACGAGCTCAACTACAGGACTTTTGTAGAAGAAATACCTCAGCATGAAAGAAATGAGGATAGATCACTTTTAGATAAATTTCACAGTGAAAATAGCTACATTATTTGCACAAAAGGCAAGAAATTATTAGGCATGATGGCTGTTAGGGATAAGCGCCCTTTCTCATTAGACCAAAAACTGGAAGACCTGGATTCTTATCTGCCCGAGTACAATTCCGCCTGTGAGTTTAGGCTCCTATCAATTGAAAAAGATGTTCGGAATCTTAGAATTGTTCAGGGATTGCTCGTAGTTTTAGCTAAGTTTGCGGATGAAAAGGAGTATGACATAGCTCTTATTTCTGCGAATGTAAAAAGGCTAAGGTTCTATAAACAGTTAGGGTTTAAACCCTTTGGTACTGAAGTCGGCACTGAAGATGCCAGGTATCAGCCGATGTATTTAACACTTCAATCCTCGAGGGTATTTAGACAGAACTCGAAATTGTTATCGCGTTTGCCGGACAATTTCTCATTTAAGTACAACGAGCCTGTAAACCTTCTTCCAGGCCCGGTGAGTGTCGGCGCTGAAGTAAAAAATGCCATGAATGAGTCGCCGGTTTCTCACCGCTCTGAGGATTTCGTAAAAGATTTTCAATTAGTAAAAGAGCAGCTTTGCGAAATAGTAGACTCAAAGTACGTAGAGATACTTATGGGGTCAGGTTCACTTGCAAATGACGCAGTGGCGGCACAATTATCGCTTGAAAAAGGTAAGGGGTTAATACTCTCAAATGGTGAATTCGGCGAAAGACTTATTGATCACGCAAACAGGGTCGGATTAAACTTTGAATTAATCAAACTTGCTTGGGGTGAAAGTTTTGATCCTAAGCGTGTAGAAAATACCTTAGCTCAAAATCCGGATATAAAATGGATATGGGTGGTACATTCAGAGACCTCAACCGGAGTGTTAAACGATTTGAAAACTCTTAAGGAGATTTGTGTTAATAGAGAGACACGTATGTGTCTTGATTGTGTGAGTTCTATCGGGACTGTCCCACTTGATCTCAGTGATATCCACCTTGCCTCAGGTGTGAGCGGTAAAGGGCTTGCTTCTTATCCGGGGCTTTCATTTGTTTTCTATAACCATGAGATATTGTCCTGTTCAGATCAAATACCCAGGTATTTGGATCTCGGATTTTATGCACAATCAGAGGGAATTCCCTTTACGGTATCATCAAATCTTATATACGCCCTTAGTGCTGCTCTTAAGGTGTTCGATAAAGATAAAAGGTTTCTTGAATTGAAGGAGCTGTCGGATTGGGTAAGGGTGCAAATTCAGGATAAGGGGTTTAGGGTTATTGCTAGTGACGACAATGCGTCCCCTGCGCTAATTACGATTTCACTCCCTGATTGGCTTAATTCAAGCGAGCTAGGACAAAGATTACAAGATGAAGGATTTCTTTTACATTGGAGGAGCAGGTACTTGCTAGATCGGAACTGGATTCAAATTGCTCTCATGGGAGAATGTTCACAAGATCGGATAGAACCTCTCTTTGATTTGTTGTCGAGTATAGATAATCCAATACGTAAAGCGCTTTAAAATATTTTTGTATTTATGCTTTGACGAAACGTTCTTAAAGTTCTATTATCTTTTTAATCAGGAAATTTTCCGAGGAGGATAAATCATGGCCAGTTTAGTCGATCGCATGGTTAGGGCTGCAAAGCTCGATATCAATCTATATGAAGAGGTAGAGGCTGATAAAGGGTCAATGGGGCAGGCCATAACAGTTGTTGTGCTCTCAAGTGTAGCGGGTGGAATTGGAAGTATAGGGGTGTTGGGAATATCAGGATTAATTTTCGGTACTATATTTGCTCTTATAGGATGGTTTATATGGGCATTCCTTGTTTATATAATAGGAACAAAGCTCCTGCCCGAGCCACAAACTAAATCCGACATGGGAGAGCTTCTCAGAACGATTGGATTTTCAAGTGCTCCAGGGGTGATTAGAGTATTAGGAATTATACCGTTTTTAGGTGCTGTAGCATCGATAATAGCTGGAGTTTGGATGTTGGTGGCTATGGTCATTGCGGTAAGGCAAGCTCTTGATTATAAGAGTACATGGCGCGCGATTGGAGTATGCGTAATAGGCTACGTTATAGTGCTCGTAGTAATATATGGATTCATATTTGGAGCAATGGGATTCTCTAATCCCTTTTAGGTTAACTATTTATTGCCAAAAATACTATTTCATAGGATATAAGTTTATTAACCTTATACCGCCTTATAATTATAAGTGCTTGTAATTTTTTAAAGCATCAAATATCTTCTTACATGCATCAAACTTATAAAATGATAGGAGCCATATATTAGTGTTTATTTCCCGGATCATCAGAGCTTTACTGCTGGATATTAATTTGTATGAAGAGGTCGAGAACGATAAGAGCTCTATCTGGCAATCTATGGCCGTAGTATTTCTTGCCAGTTTGGCGGCAGGTGTATACACCTATAACTTGGGAGGGGTAAAGGGTCTAATAGTAGGGACAGTCCTTGCATTTGGGGGATGGATAGTCATGTCTTTCCTGATTTATCTCGTTGGTACAAAGCTTTTTCCTGGCACTGAAACGAAATCGGATATTGGTGAGATTATGCGCGTGCTGGGATTTGCGGGCGCGCCTGGAATTTTTCTATTAGTAGCACTTCTTCCTGTAATAAATAACTTTGTCTGGATTGTTATTTTAGTTATTTGGATCTGGAGACTTGTTGCAATGATTATTGCAGTAAGGCAGGCTCTGGATTTTAAAAATACTTGGAGTGCAATTTGGGTGTGCGTGATAGGCTTAATTGCCTATTTGCTTGTTTACATTATTTTGCTATTCGCTTACGGACTTCCCAAACCTATATGGACTTAAGGGCGGTACAATTCTAAGCCAAATATTCTATTGGCTTATTTCCCCTACTAACTTCTAGAATTAGCCCTGGGCTTTTGCGGCTTTTTTCGCTTCGTCTTTTAGGATTTTATAGTCGATACTGTCAATTAGCGCTTTCCAGCTCGCTTCAACGATGTTTTCAGACACTCCTACAGTGCTCCAGTTGCTCTCACCGTCTCCAGATTCGATAAGCACCCTTACCACAGCATCTGTACCGTGTTTTGTAGACAGCACTCTGACTCGATAGTCCTTGAGCCTAACTTCCTTTAAATTAGGGTAGAATCTCTCAAGCGCTTTTCTTAGAGCCTGGTCCATAGCATTAACTGGCCCGTTTCCAATAGCCGCCATATGTTCTGTAACGCCGTCTACCTGAACAACTATTGTTGCTTCTGTCGAAGTATCTTCGTCATCCGAGCGTTTCTCAGTAATAGTTCTTGCACTTTGTAGAGAGAAGGGCTTTCTGTATTCTCCAATTGCCTTTCTAATAAGGAGTTCAAACGATGCATCTGCGCCCTCAAACTCATATCCTTCGTTCTCAAGCTTCTTGAGCTCATTTAATATTGCTATTACACGTTCGTCCTTGGGGTCAAGGTCTATGCCAAGCTCTTTAGCTTTATAGAGTATATTGCTTCGTCCTGAGAGATCGGATATTAGAATACGTCTCCTGTTGCCCACTACATCAGGGCTTACATGCTCGTAAGTCTTGGAGTTCTTCATCACAGCGTTTACATGAATACCCCCCTTATGGGCAAAAGCGCTTTCACCAACGAAAGCGTCGTGCTTAATCGGCGGTAGATTAGTAAGCTCGTGAACGAAGTGGGAAACGTCATAAAGCTTTGTCAACTCTTTGTCTTCCAGGCAGTCCACATCGAGCTTTAATTTCAGATTGGGTATAATCGAGCAAAGGTTAGCATTACCGCACCTTTCCCCATAACCGTTAATTGTTCCCTGGATTTGCCCCACACCACCTCTTACAGCGTATAGCGTGTTCGCAACACCAAGCTCCCCGTCGTTGTGAGTGTGTATGCCAAGGCTAGGGTTGCCTAATTGAGTGTTTACGTTATTAACAATGGATTCTATTTCCCAGGGCATAGTGCCGCCGTTTGTGTCGCAAAGAACTATAACATCAGCTCCTGCATCCTGAGCAGCTTTTATAGCCTGTATTGTATATTCAGGATTGTTTTTATAGCCGTCAAAGAAATGCTCGGCATCAAAAAATACCTCATCCACATGTTTTTTAAGATATGAGACAGAATCGTGTATTACCTCTAAATTGGTATCAAGCGATATCTTTAGCACTTCAGTTACATGAAAATCCCAGCTCTTGCCGACTATTGTAACGGCAGGAGTTTCAGCTTGCAGCAGAGCCTGAATGCTACTATCTTCTTCGCATGTTACTTTTGCCCTTCTTGTACTACCAAAGGCTGCAATTTTGGCTTTCCTGAGTCTTAATCTCTTAGCCTCTTCAAAAAATCCTTCATCCCTTTCATTTGAACCCGGCCAGCCGCCTTCGATATAGTGCACTCCAAGTTCGTCGAGCTTTTGAGCAATTCGGAGCTTATCATGAATAGAAAAGGAAATACTCTCTCCCTGAGTCCCGTCCCTTAGAGTTACGTCATATATTTTTACTGATTTATCGCTCATTTTTCCTCTCTAACTCAAATGCATCGTGAAGCGTGCGCACGGCAAGCTCCGTATATTTCTCTTCAATTACACAGGAAATCTTAATTTCCGATGTACTAATCATCATAATATTAATTCCTTCTTTGGCAAGGGCCTTAAACATTGTTGTCGCCACACCGGAATGTGTCTTCATTCCTACGCCGACCAAAGATATCTTTGTTATCTTATTGTCGGATAATATGTTCTTTGCACCGAGCTTCTTTGCAACTTCTTCTGTAATTCTAATTGATTTTTTAAAGTCTGTCCTAGGCACGGTGAACGTCATATCCGTATTCCCTTCTATACTTATGTTTTGAACTATCATGTCGACAACTATGCCGTTATCACCAAGAGGGGTGAATATATTGGCTGCAACGCCGGGGCTGTCTGGCACCTGAGCAATTGTAATTTTGGCCTGATTCTTATCAAATGATATTCCTGAAATAAGGATGTTCTCCATAAGGGACATTTCTTCATTTTCCTCTACAACCCACGTTCCTTCGGAGTCTGGTTTTGAAGTAGGCTTTACGTGAAGGGGCACTTCAAACTTTTTGGCAAACTCTACGGCTCTGGCTTGCAGCACTTTAGAGCCAAGGCTTGCCATCTCTAGCATCTCCTCATAGGAGATCCTATCAAGTTTTCTAGCCTTTGGGACCATTCCCGGGTCAGTGGTATATATGCCGTCTACGTCGTCCTTATAGAGCTCGCAGGAGTCAGCGTTGAGGGCGGCCGCAAGCGCAACAGCGCTAAGGTCAGATCCCCCTCTCCCGAGAGTCGTTACGTTTCCATTATGGTCAACACCTTGAAACCCTGCTACTACAATGATATGGCCTTGTGAGAGCGCTTCTTTGATTCCCTTGGCATCTATACTGACAATCTTAGCTTTTGAGTGTGCGTTATCGGTAGTAATCCGTACTTGATGTCCCTGAAAGGAGAGGGCTTCATGACCAAGAGATTTTATTGTCATTGAAAGAAGACCTGAAGATACTTGTTCTCCGCTTGAAGTGATTACATCAAGCTCCCTTTCATCGGGCGGATCCATTACTTGATGACAGAGCTTTACGAGCCTGTCCGTTTCCCCTGCCATGGCGGAGACTACGACAAGGACCTGATTGCCTTGCTCCTTAGTTTTTACGACGTGCTCAGCAACCCACTTTATCTTCTCTAGGTTTGAAACGCTTGTTCCGCCGTATTTTTGAACGATAAGACCCATTTACTTGTACCTTCGATACTGATATCTCTTATTGTCTCAGAGTCTTCACTGCCTGGCTCCGGAATTTTTATTTCTATTTTTATCGTATGTTCAGGGAATATGTCCTGAACCCTATCGGCCCACTCGACTGCAGCGACCCCTTCTCCAAAGAAAAATTCATCGTATCCTATGCCAAATAACTCCTCCTCACTTGAAACTCTGTAGAGATCGAAGTGATAGAGTGGTATACGACCCTCATACTGGTTCATTATCACAAACGTCGGACTATTAGGCTCTTCGTCTACTCCAAGCCCCTTTGCGATCCCTTTAACTAGCACTGTTTTTCCGGCTCCAAGATCGCCCACAAGGGCTATTATACTACCGGGGTTTAGAGATTTTCCAATAATCTCACCAAGTTTGAGAGTCTCGTTAGTATTCTTTAAGCGTATTTTTAAAGTTTCCATGTCTACCATTTTTTATTGTTGTGAGGCTTGGATTTAAACTAGCGGATTCGGGTTACCGCTTCTTGATCCATATCTGGAATTTGACTAATAGCTTTTGGTAGGGCATTTGCGACGTCGCTTGCGATCATTCCGACTTCCCCGTTTTCATGAGCAACTATGTCCCCAGCGAGGCCATGGACGAATACTCCGAGTCTGCATGCGTCAGAAGGGCTTAGTCTTTGGGCTAAGAACCCGCCTATAATGCCTGAAAGTACGTCACCCATACCTCCTGAAGCCATACCGGCATTACCTGTGGTATTTATAAATATTTCACCTTCGGGGGTTGAGATTATAGAGCGCGCACCTTTTAATACCAAGTAAACGTTATATTTAGCTGAGAAATCAAGAGACACTCCCACTCTATCTGCTTGCACTTCTTCAGTCGGTATTCCTGCTAGTCTGGACATCTCTCCAGGATGCGGTGTAAGCACGATAGGCACTTTCGCTTCTTTTAATACTTTAGGATTTTCGGCTACGAGAGTTATTGCATCAGCATCTATTAGCATGGGTATAGTGGAGTTTCTAATTATCTCATATAGAAACTCGCGGGTCTCGTCAGTCGTTGAAATGCCGGGACCTACGGCTAAGGCTGATTTTCTCTCCTTCATGATTTCAAGTGTTCTATTAACTGATACAGCTCCAAGAGTTTCAATATCTGTTTCAGGTAAGGGCTCAGTCATAGCTTCTGTAGTTTTCTGCTCTATAATAGAGTGCAAGCTCTTCGGAACTCCAACGGTTACAAGACCAGTTCCTGCTCTTTGGGCACCTAAAGCGGCTAAAGAAGCTGCGCCTGATTTTCCCGGTGAGCCTGCAAGTATAAAAAGATGTCCGTAAGTACCTTTGTGAGTGTCTTCGTATCTGGGCGCTAATATTTTGTCCACCGATTCACTTGAAAGAAGCTCGTAAGGGATGTCATCTAGAAGGAAATTGGGAGTAGTAATGTCTGCAACGTATATTTCTCCTGCGAATTCGACACCCGGATAAATCGAGGTGCCAAGCTTAGGAAGCACAAACGTCACAGTAACATCCGCTAAAACTGCCGTACCCAGAGGGTAGCCCGTATTGGAATCAAGCCCTGAAGGTAAGTCAACAGCGAGTGTTGGAACTCCCTGGGAGTTTATGAACTCAATTGCCTTTTTATAGAAACCTGTAACCTCACGGTCAAGCCCGGTTCCAAAAATGGCATCCACTATAACATCTGCTTGTTTATATTTTCTAAGGTTATCTTTAAGCTCAACAATGTTTCCGCCTATCTTCTTAAGCGCCTTATAGTTTGTAAAAGCATCCCCTTTGTATTTTTTGGGGTTTGAGACAACATAAGTGTCTACATCCAATCCTTCTGATATTAGATGCCGAGCGATTACAAATCCGTCCCCGCCGTTATTCCCCCCTCCTGCGAAAACGGCAACTTTGCCGGCGTAAGCAAAATTTTCCAATAATACGTCAGCAGCAGCCCGTCCCGCGTTCTCCATAAGTACAAGACCGGGAATGCCGTATTTCTCGATAGTGAGTCTATCTATTTCTCTTACAATTTCTCTGGTTGCTATTTTCATAACCTGCTATAAAAAATAACAAATTATAAGATGATTGTATAGGGACTGATTAGATCTATGTAGAAGAAAGGATATAACTTCAGTGATAAAAAAGGTCGAGATATTACATCGAGGTTAGTGGGTGAATATTTCTTCTATTACATGCCCGTCTATATTTTGAGGAAGGTCTATACCAAGGGCTTTTAGAATGGTCGGAGCGGTGTCATAAATGTTTACCTCTTCTTTTATGCTGTAATTTTGCTTTACTTCTTTTCCTACGGCAAGCCATGGGATGGTTGTAACGTAGGGATGATCCCCTCGGTGCGTATAGCTCTTGCCGCCGTGGTCAGAAGTAATAACCAGGAAGGTTTTATCATAAACCTCAGCTTGCTTAAGCGAGGTTATTATCTTTCCTAGCTGATTATCAACATTCTTAATTGAATCGAAATACTCTTCAGACATCCAGCCATTCTTATGGCCGGGAATATCGGGCTCGGGGAAATGAATTAGTGTAACGCCGGGCATGTTTTCTTTCATAAATGAGGTGAAGCTATGAGAAATTTCCTCAACACTCTTGGGGCTATATTTTATTGCTTCTAATTTGTCTACGCTTTTCGGATTTGCAATAAAATTGAGCTTGTATTTGCCCGCAAAGATAGCTGTACTAAAACCTTCTTTCTTAGCAATAGTAAATATAGTCTCAAATTCGGTATAGCCCATATCAGGGTTCCATTCATTTTTATTGGTCCCATGTTTTTTGGGGACTAGACCCGTAACAAGTGATATGTGAGAAGGAAGTGTCTTAGGAGGATCAACTGTTTTTGCAACTGGGGTATATGAGCCCTCTTTGATAAGTGCTTTTAAGTTAGGGGCGTCAGCTTTTAAGATTGCATCAGGTCTAAGGCCATCTATTGTTATAATGAGGGCATACTTGGCAGTGTGTTCACAAGAAGCCTTGATTGAGAATAATAGTGGAGCAAATAATATTAAGAATATTACTGCTATTTTTCGCACTACTTTATAATACCCTAAACCAAATGTTTGGAATTATTTTGCCATACCGGCGTATGATACAGGACGCGTGTCTCCAAATGTATTTATAAGGGTGTCCATGAATTCTTGAGTATGGTCTTCACAAAAATGATAGATAAGAGTTTCTCTTCCACCCCTGCTTGAGACTGAAATCTGCTCATAGTGTCTGCTGCAGAGGTCCTTTTTACATAGGGCACATGGTTTTATTCCTTGGCGTTCCCCTTCGCTCTCACATTGCGTTCCATCCTCGTGGACATAATCGCATTGGTACAATTGAACTGTTATTGTTTTGGTGGACATTTAATTCTCCTTGTGCATAAAATATTAGATGCCGTCATTTGATTATGGTTGCATCAATTTTTGCAATTAAATTAGGCCTCGCTTTACCAATTAAACTAAATCCAAAGGAATATGTCAATATAGTTTTAAGTGGAGAGAACTTTTCTTTAATCAAAAAGCTAATTAAAAGTTATCCCATATCCAGCCCGGGGTACTGGTTTTGTGTCTCCGAACTTCTCCACAAGAGTTTCCATAAATTCATCCGTATGGAGTGAGCAGAAATAGTAGGTGAAGTGATCCCTCGTTCCCTGGATTGTAACGGTAGTCAATTCGTAGTGTGTAATACAAATGTCCCTATTGCATATCCCGCATTCCTTTATCGCTTCTCTATCACCCTCATTTTTGCAGCGCTCTCCGTCATTATCTTCGTAATCACACTGCAATACTTCAACCTTGATTTCTCTTTTGGACATATTTAGTCTATTAAACTAAATTAATGGAATTAAGTCAATGTTATATTAGGCTGGAATTAATCTGCTTGGCTTAACCTGCGTTTATATCAGATATGTGCCGTCACCTACGTTGGGTATGTTTAAACCCTCGCCGTATTGTTCTATAACAGTATCTTTGAGTAAATCCGAATGTTCATTGCAGAAGTAGTAGATGAACCGCAACCGGTGTCCGTGGAATAAGGAGCTGACGCTGCCGCCAGCCTGTAGGAATACGACCGTAGTAACTTGGCAATGTGTTTTGCAGAGATCTTTGTGACAAATATGACAGTTTTTTATGGCATCCTTATTACCATCATTAGTACAGCGCTTGCTGTTCTCGTCTACATAGTCACACTGAATTATCTCTAATTCTATAGTTCTTTTAGACAATTTTCACCTTTTGCATGAACACATTGTTTTCTTTTCTCTATTAAACTAAATTCATGAATAGATGTCAATATTTTTCGGTCGATCGGCAATATTAATGCCATATAAATTTAGAGCTTAAATAAACTAGTTTCTCAATTAAAAAAATTGTTGATCCTCGAAAATACTTATGATAACATTAAATAAGAGTACGGGTGCTAATAAACTAAATCTCAAAGTCTCAATAGTCTATGAGCAACTATTCTTTGTGATTTCTGGTAGACAAAAACGTACTACTCAAGAGCACTTTGCAGTTAGTAAGCTCTTTTTAATTTTAAATTAATTGCTGGTCAAGGAATTAGTTTAATTATTAGATTTATTGGGGTTGCCAGCCCATCTTGAAATATAATTTAGCGTTTGCCTCATTTATAACTTGATAAACCGTCTGTAGTAATGTATAAAATATCCTAATGATTTCAGCTCAAGATAGCCTAAAAGGCGCAATTAAATTCTTCCAAACAAAAGCTACCGGAAGTCCAAAGCTCTTAAACTTGGAAATTACAAAACTCTGTAACGCCACATGCGACTTCTGTGATTATTGGCAGACCCGTCATGAAGAGCGTATTTATGATTACCGCCCGGTTGTCAAAAAGATTGACCCGCTTGTAGTAGTGATTACTGGTGGCGAGCCGATGCTTAGGAAGGACCTGCCCGATATAGTAAGGCAGATAAAGGAGTGTTCATACTTCATTTTCACCTCAATGGTTACAAAGGGTGATTTGCTTACGGTTGACAAAGCTCAAGAGCTTTTTGACGCTGGAATAAATCAGATTGCGATATCTTTGGACTTTCCGAATAAGCAGCACGATGCATATAGAGGTATTCCAGGACTTTGGGATAAACTGTCTGAAATGATGCCAGAGCTGGGGAAGAGATTCCCTAACCAGAAGATCACTATGAACACAATCATTATGGAGGACAACCTAGATCAGGTTGTTGAGCTAGCTCATAAGGCAAGAGAATGGGGAGTTGCAATTTCGTTCAGCTCATACTGTGTAATGAAAACTAATAATGAAGACCACTTTGTGCCGCCTGAAGAAATACAAAAAGTTCAGAACCTGATTGATGAGCTTATTCGTTTGCGAAGGGAGTGGAAGGGCACCATTCTTTCGACTGAGTATTACCTAAAGGAAATACCCGGATATTTTAAATCAGGGGGCATTCCCGGATGCACTGCTGGGTTAAGCCATATTCAGGTAACACCTAGCGGGCATTTAAAACGCTGCTCTGAGATGCCGGTTACAGCTCATTATTCCGAATACCACCCCAAGCTCTATAAAAAGACCAATTGCACAGCTTGCTGGTACAGCTGTAGGGGCGAGACTCAGACTCCTGCTAATATAAAACGTGCGCTTGAGTATATGGGTGTTTGGGTTTAGTTCCCTTCTTAGTATTAAATAGCCTAGAGATAAAACTTTATAATGATTGCCTGCTAACTTTTTACACGCCAGATTGTGTCTTCGGCTTTATCTTCAAGAAGTATGCCTCTGTTACTTAGGTCATCTCTGATTTCATCCGCACGTTTCCAGTTTTTTTCGTCTCTGGCAGAATTTCTTTCTTTTATGAGTTCTTCTATCTCCTCCTCTGTTATATCTGAGGATGATTTTTCCAATTTATGCCCTTGTAAATATTCTTCAGGCTCATATTCGAGGATTCCAAGAGTGCTGCCGAAATGGTTTATTTCTTCAAGAGCGCTCTGAAGAGTAGGTGTCCAGCCTACGGAGTCGAGCGATCTGTTTATTGCTCTTGTTAGTTCAAACAAGCTCCCAAGGGCGTCAGCGGTGTTAAAGTCATCACACATTGTTTTGATCCAACGCTCTTTAAATGTCTGTACGCTTTTGGCTAACTGCTTGTCCTCACCGTCTCCGTCTTTTCTAAGATCGTTGGCGCGCTTAAGAGTTATATAAAGTCTTTCTAGCGCGGCCTCTGCCTCGTTCATGGTCGTATCAGAAAAATCCGCCGGGTTTAGGTATTGGTGGGATAAGAAAAAGAGCCTAATTGCCTCGTTTGACCACATGGACACAGCTTCACGGACGTTTAATATGTTTCCTATGGATTTTGACATCTTCTCACGGTTAATCTGAATTAGCCCGTTATGGATCCAGTATTTGGCGAAGGGCTTACCTGTAGCTGCCTCTGACTGTGCAATCTCGTTTTCATGATGAGGGAATATCAAATCCTTTCCGCCCCCATGAATGTCAAAACTCTCGCCTAAGTATTTTGTGCTCATAAGCGAGCACTCAATGTGCCAGCCGGGGCGCCCATTCCCCCATGGGCTTTCCCAGAAAGGCTCACCAGGCTTGGTGCCTTTCCAGAGCGCAAAGTCCAGCGGATCCTCTTTCTTTTCATTGATGTCAATCCTTGCGCCTGCAAGCATATCGTCAGGATCTCTTCTCGATAGCTTGCCGTAGCCTTTGAACTTTTTAACTGAGAAAAATACATC
>PVMK01114331.1_pt1 | contig 39371 bp, 33 predicted proteins | sample 1853481 | NCBI WGS metagenome assembly PVMK01 (sample SAMN08533507, study PRJNA380276) | Marine sediment metagenome, whole genome shotgun sequencing project.
TTGTCAAAAAAGTGAAAAAATGGCGCCCGTCGCTGCGGCTTTGACATCTGACACATTTGACATACAACGAGGTACTAACATCAGCCATTGGTTGTCACAGAGTTCCATTCGCGGTGCTGAGCGGGATACAAGTTTTACTCGTTCTGATATAGAGTTTATCGCCAGTAAGGGGTTTGACCATGTCCGAATTCCAATTGACGAGGAACAAATGTGGGATACCTTGGGAAATAAAGAAGTCCATGCCTTTGAGCTGCTTCACAATGCCTTACAATGGTGTAATGAATTTGGTTTGAAGGTCATAGTCGATTTACACATTCTTCGCTCACACCATTTCAACCGGGGTGAAAAACCTCTCTGGACAGATCCAGAGGAACAAGAGCGGTTTTTTCAATGCTGGCGTGATCTTTCCGATGAGCTCAATGCCTACCCACTTGATGAAGTAGCTTATGAATTAATGAATGAGCCGGTAGCTGATGATCCGGAGGACTGGAACAAACTGGTGGAAAGATGTATTGCAGTGCTGCGCGAACGGGAACCAGAACGTAAGATATTGATAGGCTCTAATCGCTGGCAGTCTACCGAGACCTTTGATGTGTTGCGGCTGCCGGATAATGATCCCCACCTGATCGTGAGCTTTCACTTTTACGTGCCTTTTCTTATCACCCATTATCAGGCCAGTTGGACCAGTGTTGCAGATTACAGCGGACCGGTCACTTATCCCGGTTTAACCATACCATGGGAAGAGGTAGAGGCATTGGAAGAACCACTTCGTACTAAAGTCACCGAAGCTAATGGGGTCTTTACCAGGGACAGCCTGGAGGCCCGCATGCTAAAGCCTATTAATTTTGCCAGGGAACGAGGTTTACAGGTTTATTGCGGGGAATGGGGATCCTATCCAACCATTGATCAGTCTGTACGCCTTACCTGGTACCGTGACATGAGAAGCATTTTGGAAGAACATGGGGTAGCCTGGACCACCTGGGACTACAAAGGGGGATTCGGAATCAGAGACCGCAACACTGGGGAATCCTTTGATGAATTGATTTCGGTGCTGGTGGATTAGGACAATCCAGAGCTGAGCCTGTTATTTCAGTTCAATCTTAATCACTCCGTTGGCTGCGCGCGCACCGTAAATGGCAGATTGGCTTGGAGACAAAACCTGTATGGATTCCACAGTGTTGACATCGATAGAACTTGCGCTGTTATAACCGTTACCAAGAGGGGTGCCGCCAACCACAAACAGGGGTTCGTTATTACCATGAATGGACCTTCTTCCCCTGATTGTTACCGTAGCATTGGATCCTGACCCTACGATATTAAGATTGGGTTGTCGCCGCAGCAGATCCAACAGGCTATTAAAGCCAAGTTCAGAATTGCTTACTGCAGAAGTATTGGCAGCGGTATTGGCGGCGGAACTGCATCCCAGAACGAAGCTGGAGAGCGCTATCATTAACATAAAAGTTAACTTGGGTAACAGGTTTTTAGTTTTCATAGCTTTTGGCAGATTGACCTAATATTACTTAAAATATTTAAAAGGATGAATAATCATATTGGGAAAGAGAATTTATAGAGAAAAACTTGAGTCATTAATTACTCAGCTCTAGCCTCCTCGATATTCAGTGTTACCTCAGGGATATACCATACATTTTTCTTAAGGTCAACTCCGCCATTCATTTCTTCCTGAACTACCCGATCAATAATAAAAAGTCCTTTATTTGCCATGTTTTCGAAGGTATCTATGCCATCGCCAGGAAAATTCTGTCTGGTACGGTGAATGTTGAACTGGTCAGAGAATTTTCGGCCAAAAGCTGCTTCCACTCCTTCCTTTCCATGCATGAAACCAAGCAGACCGCCCCAGGTGGCGGTTGGATTATCCGAGTCCCAACCTGCCAGTGCGCGATTTTAATGGTTTCCTTTAGATCTCCTTCCCCGTAAAATAAACTTACCAGACTGGCCGCATAATTGATCCCGGCGGCAAAACAACCATTGCAAGACACATTCTTAGAGGTAATGTCATAGCCATCTTCCTGGTCAACCTGATAACGTTGATAGACCTCATCACGAGTTTGTTCCCAGGGAATTCCTTCCTGGTACCTCCCCAGCACAAAATCGTACATTTTTGAGGAATATGAATCCGTTGGCAGTCTTTTACGAGCCTCTCCGGCCATCCAGAATATCTTTTCTTTCATGGTCAAACTCTCATCTACTCTTGACGCCAAGGAATACATGATTACATAAAACTCGGAGATCCAGGCGGCGTTTTCTCTGGCGGTGGTTCTGATTGGCAGATGCGCCATCTTCAGTGCCACGTCAGGCCTGGCAGGGGCAAAGAATCCGAAGATTTCTGTAGTCAGCTGGGCATCTATCATCTCGTACTCCGGATTATTGTCCGGGTGACTGGTTTCCGGAGGCACCATACCTTCTTTCATCAGATCAAATGCTTTCTGGTTAGAAACCCACAAATAATTCTCCTCCTCGGCTTTAATATGCTTTAACCAACCATCCTGTATTTGCTGTCCATTCAATACGGATTGTTTGTTGGTGTAGAGAAGGTGTTGATAAATATATTCTATGTCTGTATCATCATCAGCGCCCCAGATTTCGGTGGTATCCCTAAAAACAAAGTCAATGGTAGGAGAAAGATCACTGGGCACGCCTTCTCCCCAAATGCTTGGTTGGTCTGGTTGCCCCCAGTTTTCTCTGGTATAGAAATCACCGGTGGTTATTTCTCCAATATTTCCGATTTTATCCATTTCCGTCACCAACCTGTCCAATTGGCGATACATTGCCCCAGCCAAAAACCATAAAGCTTTTTTTATATTCCGCCCTTGATATGACTAAATCGGATGGATTTGATTCATATTCTTTATAGGTCAAATGCGGATCTGAAATGGCTGGTGTCTTCTCTTTGGTACTGGAATTATTACACGAATAAATCAACCCCGTCACCATCAAAAGAGATATGGATATTGTTAGTCTATGCATTTTATTAGTTTTCTTTGGTTATTAATTACTACCCTATGCTGGCTATTTCACCAGAACATAATCCGTAAACGTGGCATAAATAGCTTATTAACAAACCCTGAAGTTGTAATTTAAAGTTCTTGACACCCAATTTTAAAGTAACTCCTGGTTCAAATACAAAGGTGGTCTTCTTACTATCGAAAAAATCATTAGCGAAGGATGCATTATCTGAATTGATGATTTTTACCTGTTCGGATATATAATGTACCACCGCTAGACGAGGTGTAAGTGCGATATCTACGAATTTGCTTCTTATACCAAATGACGGCTGAAAGTAAGGCTTAAGAAATTGGGTATTAACCAAGTTGCTTTCTTTCTCATTTTTTATCGATGCATAGCCAAGACCCAGAAATCCCTCATAAACCCAGGGACCCTTTGCGCTTGAACCGAATTTCCCTACTGCGCCTTCAAAGTAACTTCCTCTGCTATCCCAATAATCGCTGGAGTTTTCATCACCACCGGACAGTTTATTAAATGCGGCAGCAACAGCCCAATTGCTATCCACAGCCACTGCAAAATTTAAACTAAATCCATCGGCATCTTCAGTGGAAATAACTCCTCCACCAATATTCACTTCTCCTTTTTCCTTTAAAAATGGAACATTTTGGGTCGATGGAGTATACAAAACCGGGGAACAGGATGAAAAAGCAACCGCGAACATCAGTATGGTTAATGTTGCATTACTGATTACTTTATGGATCCATGATTTCAATCGCTTCATGATTTTAAGTGGTAACCAAGGTAAGACCTTCTGTAACTTTAGTGAAATTAGAATATCTAAAACTAAATCCGGGTCATTTCTAAATCGATACTGGCAAGCTCTTCAGTTCCGTCCTCATCAAAATCGTATTCGGTTTCTCCTCTTATGGTCATATTACTCCTGTTTTCATCCAATTCGATAAACATATAGGAGTAATCACCGGGTGCATCATCAAAACTCACTGCTAGCCATTCATCATCAAATCCCATATCACCTGTAGAGATTTCATCTGCTCGACTCGGGCGCTTGATGGTTAATGTAAAGCGTCCACTGGACTGAATTGAAAGCATGAGCGATCCGCCCTCACCCACGATATCCACTGTTGCAGGCTGAGCCCCAGCTGCTAAACTAAAAATGAAAGCATTAGTAGCTGTCCAGCTCCCAGTAATATCTGAAATTGAGTATTTCGTTCCGGTGAGAGGAACTTCATCATCATCCCCACATGCGCTGCCCATCAAAAGGACAACTGTTATAACCGTGAGGAATAATGTCTGTTCAAATTTGTTAAATAGTGAAGCAATAATTGAAGTATACATTTTTGGATATTTAAGTGCTACCAGTAAGTTCCTTGTTGCAAACAGTAAACCCTATGATCCCTGACATGGCAGTGCTTGATTCTTATCACTTTAGCTTGTAAATTCTAATGAACAGTGACGCAGGTTGGTGACTCGGGTTGGTCCTGAGTGAAGGAATCCAGAATGACGATATTATCAATCTGGGGCGTACAATTTGCGATTGATGGCTTCATGTTTTTTTGTTCTTAGTTGATATACTTACAATTTCATTAAGATGTACAATGTTTGTTTCAACTGTAAAGAATGTTGAATCAATGGATGTGATATGGCCTTTAACCCTCTTTGAATTTGTAAGTATCAGCCTGACTTCATCACCAATATTTAGTTCTTTGAAGGGTTCATATTGTCCATATTTTTTGTTAAGAATTACAATGTGTCTGCTTTCAGGCTGTACTGTGCTATCCTGTGCATGTATTGAGACACAGCTACATAAAATTATTGCTGCTATAGTTAGTAATAAATGCATGGTCTTAATTCCATACATAGGGGGTTAAGTTTATGTGTGTCGTTACTATTAATCATTGTAAATTCTTACAGCTACATGTAGTCCAACATTAAAGCATGATAAATTTACTTTTGTACGAGAAAATTCAACATCGTCACCATGAATATTTTCATCATAAAAAGGACCAATCTCCGATTTTGGAGCCCATCTGTAATTGGTTTTTAAAGCAATAAACCAATATTCAACAGAAAATTCATCATATGGTAATTTTATGATTGGGGATGCTCCTTACTGCTTCAAGATGTCACTTTGTATTATTAGTTTCCTTGCTTTGCAGATAATCACTATAAAATGGCAATTGATTATTGAGCATGTCAACAGAAGCCTGACATATTTTAGTGGCGCCTGAAATTCCATCAATCTGTACCTTTCCAAGTATTGTTTTATCTTCCCAAGCAGTAAGAACAAAGTTGTCTTCGGTAAAACTGATGGTTGACCCAATGAATTGCTCCTGGAAATTTTTGGTTTTTTCTTTTAATTCTTCAGTCTCAGATCCGGGAGGGAATTGAATTCTCAGGATAACCATGGATTGCTTGTCAATGAGCATATTGGCCCACACTTTGTCATCTTTTAACAGAAGCACCACGTTATTCGTGTTACATACTTCAAAAACCGGCCCTTGCAATAATTGATCTATTCCGCTCAAAATAAGCCTCTGATATAGAGCTATGGCCGCGGAATCTGAAACTTGCTGCACCTCTCCGTTGGCTGATACCAAGTATGATTTAAAAAGGGAATCAAAATCACTGGATTCGGAAAATGAGGGGTCCACCATTTGCCCGATTTGTTTTCTGACAAGATTAAAATTGTCATTTTCAGATATGGTAGCTTCTGCTTTAATAGCTTCTCCTTTATGTGTAACCGTTGGTTTACAGGCGATCAAGGTAAAAATTCCAATACTTAGTAATAATCTGGTCATGATCTATGTTTTTGGCCCAATATTTACTGAACTTATAATTGGATCAACTAAAGTTTTAAATATTGAAGAGCACAATAGCTATTCATTGAATTCCACACAATGATGAAGATTATCCAGTTGGATGATTTTTGCTAGTTGGAAGTTGCTAGGTGGATTTGATTCGGTCTGGTATCGACCAAGGGCATGAGCCAGGGAACAGAAAGGTTTAGTCAGACGCATAATTATAATATAAGATGTTTCAGGGTAATAGCATGGTAAATCTTGGAGATACAATTTTGCAGAGGACAAAATGTCTAAAGGGTCAATGCGAGTTCGCTATAAATACTAGGCATGAGAGTGGTAAAAGTACTCTGTTAGAATCTATTTATTAATGTTAAGTACCAGAAGATCAACAATATAACTATCAACTACTTTCCGATGCAGAACTTACTAAATATATTCTCCTGCAAATCTTCAGTGGTGATCTCACCGGTAATCTCTCCCAGATGATGCAGTTTATAAGGACTAAAATCTTTGTTTAAAGAGAGGAACTCACTTCTCTGATTTAAGAATGAATATCAAGCAGAACCTCCGCCTCTTCCTCCAACTTATCTTCCATCAGGCAAAGCCCAAAACCAGGTAATTCCGTGACGCTGGTAAATCCATCTTTCACTGAATATCCATCAGGCATAAGTATGGGAGAAGTCATCCAGTCCTGTTCGGCCATATACCAATTCTCGATCACCATTCCCAGGTGCAGTTGGCAATAATAACCCAACATGGAACCCCAGTTGTGAGGGGCCACTCGACCGCCATAAGGCTTACTAATGGCCGCTTCTGCCATGATACCTTCAATGCCAAATTGATTCATATCGCCCTGCAAGACATCAATGCACTGTGCTTTCATAAACGGCAACAAGGCTTCCACATCTTTTTGAGATTCAAAGTCTGCCACCAGGGTTTCCCATCCATTTTCCCTAATGAATGTTTTAAATTCCAGGTCTAATGCCACTTCTTCAGGAAACATTTCTTCCATGAATGCAAAATTGAATTCGGGTAGGTCCTGTAGCATTTTCTTTGAAGATTCCAGATCTAGACCATTATTGGCATCCACACCAATTTGTATTTCAGGACCCACGTATTCTCTGCAAGCAGCTAAAACTTCAATATCCCGTTGGTAGCCTGCTTCTTTTTCCATCCACTGAAATCCGCGGCCAACTTTCATTTTGAAGAAATTATGTCCGGCAGATACACCCATATCAAACTCTTTTTTAAACTGGTCCATATAGTTATCGGCATATTGCGGAATCAGATCCTGGAAATAGATGGTGCCATCATAAAGCGGCACCTGGTCACGTACACTTTCACCCAACAATTGCCAGACGGGCTTCTCATAATATTTTCCCAGTAGATCCCAAAAGGCCATGGTGCTTCGATCTCCGGTGTTTACTTTTTTATCCTCGGGAAGGTACCAGTCCAGTAAATTTTTTCCCAATAAGCTTTGCAAAGCTTGCTCATCTCCCCAATGAGTGCCCACACCGGTTAAACCATTATTTGTATAGACAAGAATACCTCTGTCATTTCCATATTCGGTATGATCATCCCTTTGTGAATTCTTGCCCACGTATTTAGGGCGCTTACCCCTTAGTTCAAATTGTACGATGCGGGTAATTCGGATGTCTTTAGGAATAGATTCTTTGCAGCCGAAGGGGAGTATGAGTCCAATTCCCAGAGCGGACAGGTGATGGATAAAGTGACGTCGATTAACAGAGGTGTACATATGGTTGATTTTAGAAATTAACATTTTCGTCAAACACAAACTCCAAAGAATGGAGTTGACAAATATCAAAATAGATATAATCTGATTCTTTTTTGTCAGAATAGAAGATAAAATATAGGTCACCCATCTGACGGCTAGGAGCCAGTAGCAGGTCCAGATAAAACCAATCATCATCCGTAAAGGGTATCCATTTATTTTCAACGAATGGCAGATCCAACCGTTTACTACTGAGCAGTTCACCCTGTGAGTCCCCGGCACGCAGGTCAACTTTTATAAAATTAGCGTTACTTCTCAGTTTGACCCTGATAGAAGTGATACCTGTCAGGTCTATTTCCCTGAAGCCCACATAAGAGCCATTTAAGGCAATCTCAGCGTACAGATTACCGGCTTCATTGTACGGTTTTGGGATAACCCGATAAGCAAGGTCATAGGATACTCCAGGTACTTGGGTGGATCGTAAAATCGTCCTTTCTTCTCTCCGAATGGGCGGCATGCCCTGGGCCCCTTTATCAAAATAAATTGCGCTCAACACATAAAGGTCATTATTCGCAGATAGAAGTGTTGAAAATGATCCCTTTAGAGGAAGGCTGATGCCCGTCTTGGGATTTTTGGCTAGTGCCAGAATATAAGCAGTCATCTCCCGGACCTCCCCATAACTATGCTGGGGATGGGCGGTCATTAGTTTATCACCCCAAACACCGCTTCCCCCTAGTTTCACTTTAAGGCTTAGTTGCTCCAGAACTGCTTCATAGGAAAGATATTTTTTGGAAATATCCAGTAATGAAGGGCCTACTGATGGGGCACCCAGGGCATGACAGGCATAACAGTCGCTACCTTCCATCAGTTTCTTGCCATTCATAAACGCCAGAGTAGGCTCATGTATAGATTCTATTTCTCTGAGACCGTTCACGTCATTGGTGTTCTTCAATTGTAGCAGACTCACATTAACAGCCGCCTCTTCAATGGTTCCATCCACCGAGTTGCCATCTTCCGTATCATGCACAGAAATGTTATAGCTGATGTCCTGGCCGGGCCTGAAAAACGATTGGTTACCATTTATGCTGACTTCAAGTTTAGGTGGGTCATTGCCCACTTGTATTATCTCGCTGGCAGTGGCCTCCTCCCCATACTCATCAGTAATTTTTAAAGTCACTTCATAGGTACCTGATTTTTCGAAAATATGTTTGGCATTTATTTGCTGCGAGGAACTGGTTCCATCATGGAAAGACCATTCATAGTTCAATGAGGCACCCTGGTCCTTATCAAAAGAACCATCACCAGAAAACAGCACCTTAAAGGGGGTCTTGCCCATCCTCTTATCGGTAGAAATATGGGCTACAGGAGGCCTGTTGCCATATATATAGCTCACACGGGTCAATCGTGCGTCTTTATTATGGGCATACCAATTACTGCCATAATCCAGTATATAGAGGGCACCGTCCAGACCAAATCGCATATCAATAGGCTTTTTAAAAGGTGTGCCAGGCAGGAACTTTTCCATGCCCAAGTATTTACCCTCCGGGTCCAGGCTCACTGCCAGGATCCAACCCCGCATCCAATCATAAATGAATAGGTTATTGTCAAATTTGTGAGGAAAATTGTTTGCGGATCCCTCTATTTCTTCATAGTGATAAATGGGACCGGCACCGGCCGTTCCACCACCTTGGCCCATCAAGGGAAAACTGTCTGACATCACATTTGGGTACCAGATTAAAGACTTTCGGGCAGGGGGTAATTGCTGTATTCCCGTATTGTTAGGTGAATTATTAATGAGGTTTTGGGGATCAAAGACCGGTCCAATCTCACCGGTTTGGTAATTGTAGTCATGATATGCCTTGTTATCCCCAATCAGGTAGGGCCAGCCGTAATTACCAGCAGATTTAGCCAGATTGATCTCCTCATGAGCCCTGGAACCCCGCTTAGGATCTCCCTCACCGGGGTTGGGACCTACATCACCCCAGATCAGCCAACCTGTTTTTTGGTCAGCTTTGAATTTAAAGGGATTGCGAACCCCCATCACATAAATTTCCGGCCTGGTGAAGGAGATGCCTGGTGGAAATAAATTTCCTTCAGGAATGCTATAGGTACCATCAGTTTGGGGTCGAATGCGTAAAATTTTGCCCCGCAAATCCATGGAGTTGGCAGAACTGCGCTGGGCGTCATCCAGGTGGTGTCCAGGCCGCTCATCGATGGGGCCAAAATCCGTTCCTGTGACGTTATCACCAGTGGAAATATAAAGCAGCCCTTCAGGCCCAAAGTCAAGGCTACCGCCAAAGTGGCAACAGTTATCATAATCAATATAATAGTCCAATAGTACTTTTTCCGATGAAGTGAGCAGAGTATCATTTTTAAATTCAAACCGGGAAATATGTTGATACGATTTCCTCAAGGGATCAGTGTAGAACAGATAAATCCAACTGTTAACCGAAAAGTCCTGGTCAACTACCATACCCAGCAATCCATTTTCGTTGATATAATTAACCTCAAGTTCTCCTGCCACTTTGATCACCTGGCTACCTGGGTCATATAGTTTGAGAATACCTCTTCTTTCAATCAAGAGTATACGCCCGTCAGGCAAAAAATCCAAAGCCATAGGTTCATTCAAATTCCTGGCAAGATCTTCTAATTGAAAGCGGTTGGATTCAAAAGAGGAAGATGGAAAAGAAGTAGGGGCGGGCTGGCAATTATTTAGGAATAATACAAAGCATAACCCGATTGCTAAACAAATTACCCTTTGGTTAGCATGAAGTTTCTTAATTACAGGATGATAAAAGGTATGATCCATAGTCTTAAATTTTGGCTTTCGAATATGGTACCTTGAAAATAGTGTTTATTTGGGTATTATGGAAAGATGGGAGATGTGAGTTAACCTGAAGCAAGTTCAGGAGGTGGTGTTAGGTAAGTTCGTAGTTACTTTTCGATGCAGAACTTACTAAATATGTTCTCCAGCAAATCATCGTAGTAATGTCTCCGGTGATCTCTCTCAGATGATACAGTGCGCTGCGAATGTCCAACGCCAATAAATCATTACTGATGCCGTTGGCTATGCCAGCCAGCACACCATCCAGGGGCTTTAATTAACAATGAACAATTACAAGTGCGAATTATGGAGCAATAATGTGCATGCGGGTAGTTCGAAGTGTGGGGCAATAGAGTGAGTCAAAAATATGGTTAGTCACTGCTAGCTGGTTCTTGCTGTTGCTCCTGCCGTATAACCGGCATCGGCAAATTCATCTTATCCATCAATTGCTTGAACCGTGGATCTGCAATTATTTTGCGATTTGTAATATCCTTACGTAGCCAGGGCATAAATGCATGGGCTGGTTCATAATTGGCATATTGAAAAAATCGATCCAACGAGTCAATTGAAGCGTACAGATGAGCTAAATTAAGGGCGTTCCATGAATTGATGGGCTCATTTTTAATATCATTTATTATCTCAATGCCCTTCTGAAATTCTCCTGACTTAAAATAGGTTAGCCCCATTGAAATACGACTAAAATCACCTGCCTTTTCAGCCGCTAAATATGCCGAGTCATATTTTTCCAATACTTTATAAATACGGCTAAGGTTCACATACCCAAATGGGCTGGGTTGAACTCTAAGAGATCTTTTGACCTCCGCCATTGCCTGTTCAAGATCACCGGCTGCTACATATAGCCAGCCAAGCCAAGCACTTTGCAAGGGATCCAATGGATCTAGATCCTGCGCAATAGTATGCTCATCAATGGCCTTGTTCAGGCTGTCAAAAAGGTGCAGGTGCCACGCGTAATGATAGTGGTTCATAGCCATATTGGGGTTTAATTCGTTTGCTTTGTTATAAGCGTAAACCGCTCCGTCGTAATCCCATTCAAAGTAAGTTTTTGTGTGTGCCAAAGCTCCCCAGCCTTCTGCGTTAGTAGAATCCAGCTGAATGGCCCGAATGGCTGCAGCCTTGGCTTCCTGCCAAACTCCAGGAAAGGGCGCGGGGCTGTGCCCCAAGTACACCAATCCCTCTGCCAGTATGGACCAGGCCCGAGAGCTGGCAGGGTTCTTGTCCTTTGCCTGGTTTAGATAATTTAATCCAATAACCACATCCTCAGGGGTAAATTTGAACAAATGATTTTTACCCTTAAGCATTAATTCAAAAAGTTCCGGGTCCACTGAAGGTATCTCTAATATTCTATTAGTTTCCGCAGCAGGTAATTCGATTTTTAAGGCTTTGGTAATATCTAATGCTACCTTTCCTGTCATCTCGGGTAGCCTTGAGATATCATCGCTGTAAGATTTAGACCACACTCCGCGCTCTTGTTGATCAAATAGTTCCAAATCAAGCTTTAGCAGGTTATCATTTTCTTCAAATGAGCCGGTCAGGAAATAGTCGGTCTGGGTCAGTGCTTCATGAGCATCGCTCATAGGGTTCAGGGATGCCTCAAAACGAAGCGTCGATTTCGGATTTATCACAGCCAATGCATTCACTTTGCCCAGGCTTCGTATGAGCTCTTCGGTAATGCCCCGGATAAGGAATTGATTGGAGCTATCAGGGTTTAAAAGTTTCAAAGGCAGTACTGCAATGGTCTTTCGTGAAGTGTCAACCACTGGTCTAGTAAATTGCCAAATACCAAAAGCCAACAATAGGATAATTATTACCGCCGGGATTGCATATCTCTTTAGTGGTTTGCCCACAGGCAGGTCAGGTGCATCCATTGGCAGAATCTTGTATACTCTGACTGAACCTTGGACATTTTTAAGCTGTTTCTCACCCTTGAACTGTGTTCGAATATCGCCTTGCCCTTTGATGGCCCCGTACACTGCTTCGGAAATGTACACGCTACCGGGATCCGCAATGGATTCGATGCGTGAAGCCACATTTACACCATCGCCATATACTTCGTCATTATCAATGGTAATATCCCCAAGATGGATACCGATGCGCAATTGGGCATTCAATTGATTTTTGACAGCCTCTTGAATTTCCAAGCCGCATTTTACCGCATCCAGGGCAGATTTAAACTGGGCCATTACTCCGTCGCCCATTTCTTTTAGCCACTTACCCTGGTGTTTTTCTACCAGTGGTTTTTGGATCTCCCGGTTTTTGCGTACCAACTCCAATGTTGAGGACTCATCCTGACCCATCATGGAGGTGTATCCCACAATGTCGGAGAACAGGATTGCAGCTAGTTGTCGATTCATGTTTATAAATTATTATGGTACGAGGCTGTGTTATAATAGTATTAAAGAACTTGTTACGAATTCTTTGATGGCCAAAGTAATATCTCCTATTGAGGATTCCACCAAAGACGCACATCTCCATCATCACGCCCCTCACTGAGCATGTTTATAGCACTTTCAACTGCAGCACCATTGGTTTCATACTCACTGCTAACAAACTCTGCCCTGCGCATCATCTCATTAACAGCTACATCAGCATTCTCGGAAGCCTTTATATCATACCTTTTAGGAAAACCAGTTCTACGTTGTTCAGCCCATGCTTCCCATCCATCAGGGAAGAGTCCCAGCCATTTCTGGGTATGGATCTGTTCCAAAGCAGTAGCAGCATCGTACTTAACCGGTACGGTTGATACTGGTGCCGGTGCATCGTGGGTAGCAACTGGTACATTAGAACTTTGCTGATAAGCCGCTATTACTCCAGCATCAGATATTCCCCAATGAATCAGGCTCTTTTCTATACCCATATTGTAGAATTCCTCTGCTGTCCCCCCCATGTTCCAACCATTCAAGGCACCTTCTGCTCTCAGAAAATAAGCCTCTGCAGACTGCATAATTTCATAGGGATTGAAATCCTTTGCTGCAACATCGGCCCATCTTGGCCCTATGGGGGAAAGATTGTTTACATCCAATTCAGGTATTCCTTGAAGATCAACGATCTCATAGCCATTACGTAAGCCTCTGAATGCTCCATCGGTAATCGCAGGCCGGAAAAAATGAGGCCTGCGCGGATCGTCGTAACCATTCAAGACACTTTCCATGGTCGCACTCATACGAAATTCGTTCCAAGGGGTATATCGATTCATACCATGAATGGAGTTCGGAGTTGTCTGAAAATCGGCGTCATGACTATTGTCGGTCATTACGCCAGCTAATACGGCTTTTTCTGCTTCGTCCTGTGCAAAAGCCGGTTCCACAGCAGAAATCCGCATAGCAATGCGTAGCCTAAGTGTATTTGCAAATCTGATCCATTGATCAATATCACCACCATAGATCTGATCATGCCCACCAAAGGCATTTCCACCTTGATTTTGATTCAGAACAGCCAGAGCACCATCTAACGTTTCGAAAAAACTCATATAGATATCCCGTTCGCTATCGTACGGTACTGATGCTTCTGCGTTATTTACTGAAAAATATGGAATGGGTCCCCAATAGTTGGCTTTCCTTTCATAAACAATGACCCTCCAAATCTGTGCCAGCGCATGCAAAGTTTCGAATCCCGGATTTTCAGCGGGATCCGTGGCTTCCAGCACTACCGATAAATTGCCGGCAATGGTTCCATAAAACGCACGCCAGGCCCCGTTTAGCCAGCCCCCTACCAAAACATACCGATCAGCAGGAAATGCATTTTGGGTATTGGCGTAATATTGGCAATAGTGATCGGCAAACAGATTTTGTGAAGTCTGATGATAGTCTATATCAAATCCCTGATACTGGGCACGAGCATATATGTTACCAATTAAAGAGGCATCAAGCTCAGTCAATACCAAAGGATCCGTATTAATCTCCTCAAAATCATCCGTACAACCTAAGAACACAATGGTCATTAGCACTGCAGAAGTTATTTTTAACATTTTATATGTTTTCATAATTTTGCTTCTCATAATTAATTATAGAGTAAACCTGGCATTAATACCATAGGTGCTGCTCGAAGGTATACCAAAACCTTCCAGACCCGCCGCGTTGTTGTCTCCGGTACCTACATTCATATTGGGGTCCACAACACCAGAAGCATTCTGCAGGAAACCTAAGTTTCTACCATAGAGTGAAAGTTGCAAACTTTGCAGTACCGAAGTGTCGAAATTCAAGGTATAACCCAGCACTACTTCGCGTAAACGCACAAAGGATGCATCATAACGAAATGGTTCACCGGTGGGGGAGTTTCTTCCACCCAACGATAGCCAGTATTCTTCTGCAGTTACTACCATAGTATTTCAGTAGTACCATCCGACTCCAATACGCCATCTACCACAAATCCCTCTCTTCCTTCGAGGGTATAGTCAGACAAACCATCGCTGGCAAGATTAGCTTCGGTGAACGAGAATATATCACCTCCTTGTCGGGTGTCTATTACCACCCCCAGGGTAACACCCTTAAAGGTAAAGTTATTGGTTAACCCACCAAACCAGTCGGGGTTGTAATTACCCATTGGCACGGTTTGTCCTGGGGTAGTGACCGGTAAACCGAGGTCGTTTATCAAAATCCTACCGTCTGCATTCCTTTCGAAAGCTTTGGTGTGAATCTGGCCAAAAGGTTGACCCTCAACCACCTTGATGGTAGTCATCCAACTACGACCACGGGTTGTATATTCGGTAAGTTCATCAGTCAATTCAATTACTTCGCTGTTATTCTTGGCAAAGTTAAACATGATGTCCCAGCTGAAATTAGAATTAGTCACCGGAGTACCGCTCAAAACTATCTCGATCCCGTCGTTCTGGATATTCCCGGCATTGATAAACTTGGAAGTGTAGCCCGATGCCTGCGGCAAGGGAATTGACAATAACTGATTGAAGGTATTGGTTTTGTACCAGGTAAAATCAAGTCCCAGCCTGTTATCAAAGAACCTGGTATCAAATCCAAATTCCCATGCTTTGGTTTTTTTCCGGTAACAGGTCCTCTGCGGGTAAACTGCCGCCTATATCTCCATAACCGAAGTTACCCCCAGCACTGAAATTAATTACGGAAGCAAGTCTGTAAGGATCAGTATCATTACCAACTTCTGCATAACTTCCCCTAACTTTTGCGAAAGTAAGAAAATCTGATGCGGTATTCAGCATATCTGTAACCACCCAGCTAAGGCCGACAGACGGATAGAAAAAAGACCAATTATCTTTTGGAAGCGTAGAAGACCAGTCATTTCTGCCCGTAAGATCTAAAAACAGGTAGTTATTAAATCCAATAGTAGCGAATCCGTACAATGAATGCAGTTTTCTTTCTGAAAAATCCTGACTGGCTCGAATGGTACTGGTATTGTTAATAACAAATAAATTGGGTTTGAGCAGTCTGTCTGTTCTGGTTTCATGAGTCTCCCATTTCTGATGCAACAAATTCCCACCAATTGAAAAATTCAGCGACCAGGTATCTCCACCAAACATATTCATGTTGTTATAGTTCAATAGAAAATCGTTGTTCATTTCCAGGAATCTTCCATCATCGAGGACAAGGTTTCCGGCAGCGGCAATGGTATAGGTATCATGGTATAACTTGTAGTTCACATTTTCAAATATTTGGTCAAAAGCGCTGCGAACCATCAAACTAATATTATCTGTAAACTGGTACTTCAATGACCCTACACCCAAAACGCGGTTACGGTCCTCATTCCTTACAGTCCTATGTAGTCATCCAATATACATTTTCCCGCCATTGGTGTTGGGGTTCCAGTAATGCTGTCGCGGAGTCCTGTATCATCAATATATTCAAAATCCTGAACCTGTTCCAAAGAAATATTACTTGGCTGTCGATATAACGCCCGCATGGGGTTGCGGTAATTATCGCCGGTGGCCAACCTGTTGTCAACATGTTGGTTGTAATAAGTCAGTTTCATATCAAATGATAACTTATCGGTTAAATTTCCATCCACTCGCACATTGACATTATTTCTTTTTAGCTTGTTGGTAGGCACGATACCCTCGGTAATAGTATTGGTATAAGAAAAGTACCCCCTTACTTTATCAGACCCACCGGTAAGTGACAGTGTATTGGCAAGATTAAATCCGGTCTGGAAAAAGTCTTCAAAATTGTTATGCGGGCTAAACGCATACTGCGCCGGGCCATCATAGTTTGGATTCGGCGACCAATGATCCACCATCTGTCCGGTCATTTTTGGACCCCAGGAAAGTTCACCGTTTTTAACATAGGTTTCTTTACTTCCCTGACCATAAATATTCTGGAAGTTAGTTAAGATCAACGCCTTGTCTATGGATGCATTGATATTGAACGTAAGACCAATACCTTGCTTAACTGCTCCCTTTTTGGTGGTGATAACTATGGCGCCATTAGCTGCCCGTGCCCCGTAAATAGCGGTGGCATTAGGCCCTTTCAATACCGTGACAGATTCAATATCGTCCGGATTTATATCACTAATACCATCTCCTCCTTGATATCCTCCGTTTTCGTTACTGGGGTTACTCACTGCGTTATTTTGAATAGGTGCGCCATCTACAATATAAAGCGGCTGGTTGTTCCCGGCAACAGATCTGTTTCCCCGAAGAATCACTCTGGAGGCAGACCCTACCCCTGCACTGGATTTGGTAAGATCAAGTCCGGCAACCCTACCTGCAAGAGAATTGACAACGTTCAACTCTCTGGCTTTAGCCAAATTTTCGGTTTCCACATTTTGAGCCGAGTAGGTAATGGCTTTCTTTTCCCGTTCCAACCCAAATGCGGTGACCACCACCTCTTCCAGGGTTGAAATGTCTTCTTCCAACTGAACGTCCATTACTGACCGATTGCCGACCACGATCACCTGACTGCGATACCCTACAAACGAGTATACCAGGGTTGCTCCGTCAGACGGAACATTCAGTGAATAATTGCCGTCCACATCCGTGGTGGTACCTTGAGTGGTACCCTGGATGAGCACATTAACACCAGGTAATCCCACACCCTCCTCAACGGAGAGTATGCTACCTGTTACAATTCGGTCCTGTGCCCAGATCATAGTAGTGAGGGCTAAAGACAAACTGAGTAGTAAGAGCTTTCTCATACATTAATAGTTTTAATTGATAAATTACAAATTCTGGAAAGTATTGTCTATAAGAAAAACCGTAAAATCTAACAGATATGCCGCATCCGGCAGGGATACCTCTATTGTTTACCGGCAGCAATGAACTGGGAAGGAGTCATGTCGAAAAGTTCACCAAAACATTTAGTAAAATAGGACTGGTTATTAAAGCCAACACGATACATGACCTGGGCTATATGGGTATGCCCACTGCGGAAAAATATCGCAGCCCTTTTCAATCTGTGGTTACGTAATAATTCGCCTGGGGTATTGCCGGTAATAGCCATCACTTTCCTCTGGACCTGTGACAAGCTAAGATTTAATTGAGAGGGGAGTTGATTTATTTTAAACTCCGGATCTGAAATGTGCTGATCGAAAATATCAAATAGCCTCTTTATGAATTGATCTTTTGGTGGTAGTTCTATATCTGTTGGGTTCGCGAGAAATTCCAACCTGAATTTTCCCCTTAGTCTTCTCCGTTGTTCGAGCAGATTTTTTACACGAACCTTCAATTCCTGTGGATCAAATGGCTTGACCAGGTAATCATCAGCCCCGGTCTCTAGCCCTTCCAATTTGGTGTCTCTATCTGCCCTGGCTGTCAGTATGATAACCGGAATGTGATCCGTTCTTTCATCTGTTTTTACCCTCTTGCACATTTCCATTCCGTCCATTACGGGCATCATTACATCGCATATGACCAGGTCGGGCATGTTTTCGAGTGCACTGTCCAGACCCATCTTTCCATTCTCTGCAAATAATATAGAATAATTGTTCTCAAGGTTCCGGGAAATATATTTCCTTAAGTCTTCATTATCTTCAACAATCAGTATTACCGGTTTGCCTTTGGCAGCGTCAGAGATTTGACCCTCCATGATTTCAGTTTCCTCATAATCCTCATATTCGAGGTCCGGTGCAATTGTCCTTATTTCTTCATCAGTTAAAGGTGTCACAATTTCCTCTTTTCTGAATTGCTCAGCTGAAACAGGAAGATTAATGGTGAAGGTGCTTCCTTTCCCTGGTTTACTTTCGACTGTGATGCTCCCCCGGTACAGGCCTACTAGTTCTTTTGTCAGAGCCAGTCCCAGTCCTGTCCCTTCTGACTCCGAGGTGTCCGAATCACTTACACGGTAGAACCGGTCAAAGATTTTGCCCAGCATCTCTTCAGGAATTCCTTTTCCTGAGTCAGACACCTTAATTTCAACAGTATCTGTATTATTAAGAGAGGGGGCTTTTAAGAATTGAATACCTACCCTTATTTTTCCGCTCTCATTAGTGAATTTGAATGCATTGGAGATCAAGTTGGTAAGTATCTTTTCAATTTTATCAGGATCAAAATGAACCATCCTACCTTCTTCGGGCAGGTCATATTCATACTTGATCTTTTTATACTCAGCAAGAGACAGGAAAGACAGAACAATTGCTTTTACAAATTCTGCAAGATCTCCCAGAGAGACCTGCAGGTTGACATTTCCTGTTTCCAGTTTTGAGATGTCAAGAAGCTGATTGATCAGATCCTGAAGTCTATTTGTATTCCTTTTCACCGTCTGAAATAGCTGTATGGATCTTTCCGGGTTACCCTGGAATTGCTTTCTCAATTCTTCAATGGGTCCCTGAATTAGCGTAAGCGGTGTCCTGAACTCATGTGAGATATTGGCGAAAAAGCGGGATTTCATATGATCCAACTCCTGCATCTTATTTACTTCCGCTTCTTTGATCCTGAGGTCAGCATTGATCTTTTGCCTTTTAATAAGATATCCCCTGTACCATCGGACCAGAAGCAGTAAAATGAGTCCGTAGATCACATATGCCCACCAGGTGAGCCACAAGGGGGGTAGTATTCTAAAAGTATATTCAAAAGGTTCGCTCCATTTTTGTGCTGCTCCAATGGCGCGTACTTTAAATGTATATCTGCCATGGGACATATTACGGTACTCTGCAATGGCTTCTGCAGTTAGCGGACTCCATTTTTCATCCAGGCCCTCCATTTTATAACTGTACTTTATTCTATGCGGTGCGGACCAGTCTATGGCTGCAAAGTGGAAGGTAAGATGATTGCGATTGTATGGTAGTTTCAGGTTCAGCGGGTAGTTATAAAACCTGGCTACTCCGTTGAATTTCATTTCCATTCCGTCACGTTTGTCCAAATGGCGGTAATCTGCAAATTTCCCGTTAATATCTATCAGGTTAAGTTGCATCACGGGAGGCTCAGTCGAGGCCTCTAGATAATTTATTTTCAACACAGTAGCGCCCTTGATGCCGCCCCACCAGATGCGATTTCTGCTATCCAGTATTACACTGTTTGGATTGAATTCAATGCCTTTCAGACCATCCTGCAGGCTATAAGTATGTATGTTTGAAACACTTTGCGGGCCTAACGTCAGGCGGGTTAAACCGTTTCGTGTGCTGAGCCAAATATTATTGTTCCGGTCCTCCAGTATGGACTCGATCCAATTATCACTTAGGCCCTCATTCCGGGTAAAATGCGTAAAGGTTTCTCCATTATACATACTCGCGCCTCCACCGTATGTGCCAAACCAGAGATTACCACGGCTGTCCTCCAGGATCGACATGACATTATTATGGATTAGACCTTCTTTTTGGGTATAATGTGTAAAGGTTTTGCCATTATACATACTCACACCATTGGTGGTGGCGAACCAGAGATTGTTATGACTGTCCTCCAGAATGGACTGGACCGAATTATCCAATAATCCCTCTTTTTGGGTAAAATGCGTAAAGGTTTTGCCGTTATACATGCTCACACCTCCGCTCGAGGTGCCAAACCAGAGATTGTTCTGGCTGTCTTCCAGGATGGATATAATATAATTATCACTTAAGCCCTCATTTTGGGTAAAATTCGAAAAGGTTTTGCCGTTATACATGCTCACACCTCCGCTCGGGGTGCCAAACCAGAGATTGCCATGGCTGTCTTCCAGCATGGAAAAGACTGTATTGCCACTTAAACCCTCTTTTTGGGTAAAATGCGTTAAGGTTTCGCCATCATACATATTCACCCCTTTATTCCATGTACCAAACCAGAGACGGCCCCGGCTGTCCTCCATGATGGATCTAACATGTATATTACTTAAGTCCTCTTCTAGTGGAAAATGCGTAAAGGTTTCTCCATAATAAATACTCACCCCTCCACTCTGAGTGCCGAACCAGATATTGCCATGGCTGTCTTCCAGGATGGAAAGCACTGTATTATCACTTAAACCTTCATTCTGGGTAAAATCCGTAAAAGTTTCTCCATTGTACATGCTCACTCCATCATTTGTGCCGAACCACAGATTGCCCTGGCTGTCCTCCAGAATGGATCTGATATTATTATCCAATAATCCCTCTTTTTGGGTAAAATGTGTAAAGGTTTTTCCATTGTACATGCTCACTCCGAATTCTGTTCCGACCCAGATATTGCCCTGGCTGTCCTCATGGATGGACCAGACCCTATTACTGCCTAGGCCCTCATTTTTAGTAAAATGCGTAAAGATTTCGCCATCATACATACTCACACCTCCGTCCATGGTACCGAACCAGAAATTGCCATGACTGTCTTCCAGCATGGAAAAAACATAGGCACCATTTAAGCCCTCATTTTGGGTAAAATGCGTAAAGGTTTCTCCATTATACATGCTTACTCCATCCATGGTGCCGAACCAGAAATTGCCATGACTGTCCTTGAGCATGGACCAGACCGAATTATTGATCAGACCCTCATTTTGGGTAAGATGTGTAAAGGTTTCGCCGTTATATATACTCACTCCTCCCAAGGTGGCGATCCAGATATTCCCAAGGCTATCCTCCAGGATGGATCTAACATGCATACCACTTAAGCCCTCTTTCTGGGTAAAATGCGTGAAGGTTTCTCCATTGTACATGCTCACCCCCCGGCGTCCTGAACCGAACCAGATATTGCCCCGGCTGTCCTCAAGCATGGTAAAAATGACAGAAGAGTTCATCCCCTGATTCAAATCCAGGTATTTTATATTCATGCTGGCATTATCTTTCATAAGTGGTGGATAAGCCTTAACCGGTTGTGGTTGTATGCAGGGCACAACTGTCCCTCTGGCGGGAACGGGCACGCCTGTAGGTATGGTATCGCCGATAGAGTTAACCAGCACAAAGGAAGAGGTATCTACACCGGGGGTAAAAGTTTTGAGGGAGCTTTTATCGACAGAAATGACGGTGAGGTTTTCTGGTATTTTATGTACATTCTTAGGGATGTGGACGACTTCAGGTTTACCTGCTGGAATCACTTTGGGTTTTGCTACACTGCCGGGATCTATGACTTTACCTCTAGCGGGTACAGGCACCCCTGTTTTTACCGTATCACCCAGGGAATTGATAATGGGTTGAATGCTATCTCCTGTGACGGGATTGATACTATAACCCTCCTGTGTATTTAAAGCAACAATTTGGGGAGCCGGATGCGAAGATGCAATCTCATTTATTCCACTTTGCTTATCGTTATTGCAGGAAGCGAGTAGCAAAATGCCTGTGCTGAGAAGTGTTTTCTTCAGGTTATTATAAGTTCCTGAGTAAAGCATCTTATCTGGTAAATTATGATTACGAACTTTTTGGGACCAAGGCGCCATCTCCCAGCTCCTTCAACCATTGTCCATGGTTCTTTTCATCTAAAGGTTTTTGAATCTCCTTGCAGATGCGTACTAACTCCAAGGCTTTGGCTGAATCCTTACCCATCAAGGCCGTATAGCCAACAAGATCAGTAAACATAATTGCTGCTAGTTGGCGAGATTGAGACATGGTATTTCAAATTACAAAAAATACCGTTAAGGAACATTAATTAGAAAATGGTGAACGGCCGCTGTGAGTCCAGGCTGTGTAAATACCCAAGAATAGCTGGTAGGAGCATTGTTATTGATTACTCGCACTTTTTCATGTGTAAAATCTCAGGAGTTTTAGAGGTGCCTTGAATCACTGGAGGTATTAGAATTTGATTATCGACATAGGGGATACTTTCTCAGCAGGAATGATGATGAAAGGAATGATCCTTATAGGGGCTGTTTAAGTGGAGTACTAGTAATTATCTCTATTAATATGATAATCTATATCAGAATCCAATTAGCATTTAACTTGAGTCTCTATTATTTGATCCTTCGTACCTCGTAATAAGCAAACCTTGATCCATCCAGAAAGTCATAGCCCAGATTATTGGCTTCAATTGAAAACCAGACTTCTTTAAGGCCTTGATCATGGACTGTTATTACATATGTAGTAGCAAGAAGGCCTTCTTCTTTGTATGAATCTTTCATGTGAAAAACAAACCTTTTCCAGCTGCCATTTGACAATACAGAGTTTGCTAAAAATACTGTCTGACATTTACGAGTAAACCCTATTGACTTTATAGAAACACATTCAACCTGAGGCTAAACTATTGTTCCTGAGGGTTGCTATTAAACATATATCGATAAAATTTCCATGATCCATCTGTTTCTTTCTTAAGAAGTATTAGGGACTTAGAATTCAATGGTACATCTTCTCCAGTTTCAGGATCTTTCATCATACCTGAATTTTCTGTCCAAGCCACGGCATGGTCACCGAAAACCGTTATATCCTGCGATTCCAGAGATATGTCTAATACGTTTAAAGTTTGGAACGCCTCACGCAATTCACTAACCCCAACAGCTGCATTATTGTTATTCGGCAGTACTACTGCATCATTGGTAAAAACATTAATGATGTCGTCGACAGAGCCGTCTATCAATGCTGATCCATAATTATTGATTACTTGTTGAATAGCACTCTTTTCTGCTTCAGGATCTACGGTAATGGGTGCATCTTGGGCAATTTCAATAGTTTCTGCCTTTTTGGTACATGCGATAACTACAAGTGTCAGGGCTAAAATTACGAATTGAAGTTTCATGAGTTGATGGTTTAAATGATGTGAAGAAACTAAATTATTAAAAGGAAGGTAGAGAAATTATTAATTCAATCAAACTTGGCTACTTAAGGTTTAAAATGAATCAAATGTTTGCTGGCTCCGTTGAAGCTGGATAACCAAGCAGTTAACTGTCAATACCCGTTGCTCACATTCAACAGCTCATAGAAGCAGCAAAAAGGCTCAAAAACTGCAATTATTGAAAAGTTAACTACCTATCTATTAGATAATTAATACTCGACTACTTTTCGATGCAGAACTTACTAAATATATTATCCAGCAGATCCTCTGTAGTGATTTCCCCCAAATGATGCAACGCCTGTCTGATGTCCAGCGCCAGTAAGTCGTTACTGATTCCCCTATCAATTCCCGCTAGTACATCATCCAGGGCTTTAATTAACAATGAACAATTACAAGTGCGAATTATGGAGCAATAATGCGCATACGGGTAGTTCGAAGTGTGGGGCAATAGAGTGAATCAAAAATATTACGTACCCTTATTTTATCGAGATGCGTCTTTTCATACTTTCATTTATATAAATATTCGATATCCTTAAACATGTAACCCCATCGATTTATCAAATCGATCCCAAAATATAACCTAACTAAGATAGTGGTTGTACTTTGAAATGAAAATAATGCCAACTCGCTGATATTCAGAGATAAATCTTGTTTTTAATCAAACTTTATGATACTTTATTAATGACTCTTATAAACTGTAAACCCAAAAATCATGAAAAACTTAAATTACCTATTGGTATTATTAACGGGCGTGGCATTGGTGCTCATAGGTTGTGAGCAAGAGCCACTAATTACCCCTTCTTCAGACAACAGCATTTCTACGAAAGCCAGTGGTGAGCTATCCGATGCTAAGCATGACAATAACATTTCTTCGAGAACCGGAGCTACGCAGATAAGCGGGTTAGGCATTTTTGCCGAAGTTGCTGATTGTGATTTCATTAGTCAGGGTGCAGACTTCGCTTTATTGCTCTCCGGAGATCTTGTAGGTTGCCTCTATGTAACTGTGCTTATTTCCGATTGCTCGCCGAGTGGCACCTATCGGGAGGAAGGGACAGAATATTTCGTTGGCACGTACAATGGGGAGGAGGAGGACGGTACCTTCCGGACAAACTATAAATTTGAGGCCAAGTTCGAAGGTTGTGAAGATGGCGGATTTTTAGGTGCTGAAATCTTTGGACGCTGTCAGCATCCAATTGTAAACGGCAGTGGCGACGGTGTTTTTGCTGGTGTTAAGGGACGACTGGACTTTAAAGACGATATTGAAACAGGAACATTTCCATATAGGGGACACCTATAATATTAAGTTTGACTCAAGTATGAATGCGTTAATTCCAGCAGACAACAACATCGTGATATTAGTATAATAACCAAGATTAAAGAAACACTTATAGCAACATCTTAGGTCACAACGTAACATATAGTATGCAGCCTTCCCAAAAAAGGTGGGCTGCTTTTTTAGAGCGACTGTGAGTTTTGAACAGTCCAAACGACCGTAGACACAAACAATTCTCTCACTAATAAAAACGTACGACCTGTAATTTTTTTGACCACTAAGCAATGGTAATATATACCCCGGTTCTCATTGATTGAATTCGGAATAGCTACTTTATATTTGTTTCTTTAGCTTTTCAGCAAAAGTAGCATTTAACGAAGTGCTCGATCTGAGTAATTAATTAAAAACTAAATAATAACATCATGGAAACCCAATCCACTACCGGTGCACTAAGCATTGAAAAAGCCACTAATCTGGTAAAACAAACCTACGATGCCTTTTTACGGGGCGACATTGACGGCCTTCTCGAATTCTATACCGATGATATCGACTGGGAGGTTTACGGACCTTCATCCTTACCCATCGCAGGATCTTATAAAGGAAAGGATGGGGTGAGAAGTTTCTTTGGAAAAGTAAATGAACTATTAGAACCCGAAAAATTTGAGGTGCAAGATTATGTGGCTCAAGGCAACACAGTAGCAGCCATGGGTGCGTATACCTGGACCTCAAAGGTTACCAGTCGGGTATTTGATGCCCACTTTGTCCATGTGGTAACCATCCGGGATGGCCTGATCTGTAAATTCCGGGAGTATACCGATACTGCAGCGGGAGTGGAAGCTATGGTGGATTAACACTAATTGCTGTAGGCACCCTTAAAATAAATGAATGGGGATTTAATGTAACCGGCCGCTTTGGATCCAGACTGTGTGAAAATGCAAGAATAGCTCGTATGAGCAAAGCATAATTGCTTTTGATTTTATTCGATGTCTTTTATTGATTACTCGCACCTTTCTCATGCGTAGAAATTTTTCTGGTAGTAAGAGGCACATTGTCTATCAGGAGGAATTACATTTTAGTTCTCGACATGGAGGATAAGTCTACGAGGGACTTGGATATTGGAATCAGGAGTCCATTAATCAACCTCAGACCCTGTCTAGTAAATGAACTCCTTCGAATAGTAATGATCCATCTGATTTATAGAAAATTCCACTACAGAGAGTCCTCTAACATCGGTTTATATCCTTTATGCCGATATCCCAGATCTTTCGTGAATGGCTGCTTTCGGGCCAAAACGGACTCTCACGATCACTCCGGGAAACCCACCTTATTATGGCATCTCTTTCCAATGAGGGTTGTTCATCTATTCTGCTCCAGAGCAAACTCCCAGTTCATCTCTTTTTCTCTTACCAATGGCCTCATGGCTTTTAGGTATGACTCGTGTGCTTTGCGCTTTTTAGCGATTAGTGTTTTAAAACCTTCATCCTCCCTGATCGAATCATATAATTTGATGTTCTCAAGCCACCAGTAAGCTAGAAAGGGAGTAGAAACCACAGGAATAATCCCAGCCCTTACGGCAGCCCAGTCCCAAGCAATTGGGTTTTCCAGCAGCTTGATAGCCTCATCAGCTTGCCCCAAGACAGCGTATGCTTCAGCTAAATGATATAAATTTGTTCCTATTCCAGCATGAAAGAAATTCGGGTCCTGGTTACTGATCATTTCCTTTAATTCGGTAATAGTAACATCAGCAAGTCGATTAAACTTCTCTTCTTCTCCTTTTAACTTATATATATACATTAGTTTAGCCTGAGTTGGAAAATAGGCGCTTGAATCGACAAAGCTGTTTTCAATCGTTTCAATTTGATGAAAATACTGCTCGGCCTGATCAAGATCGCCCATATACATAGTCATCTCCGCCATCCAGAGTAATGATTGAGTATTTTCTTCGTTACTTAGTTTCCAGGCTTCTTCAAAATATGTAAACGCCTCCGTGTGATTTCCCATATGCCAGTAAAGCAGTCCAAGCCAATTTAAAGGCTCGATTCTGTCGGGGGCCATATCTTTAGCTTTATTAAGTAAGAAGATGGCATTATCATACTCCATAAGGTTCTTGTAAACAAAACTTAATTTTTCATAGTATTCAGGGTCGTTTCGATTGTACCGGAGATCAATTGCCTTCAAATCTAGCTCGGCTCCTTCCTGGTAATTACCTTTATCAATTAAATCCTGTGATAAAAGAACCAACATTTCCGGATCATTTGGAGCAATAGCACGAGCAGTATTCAAGTCTAAACTGGCCTTCTCTGAATTTCCTAAGGCCTGGTAGTAAATTTTACTGCGTATTAAATAGGCCTTGACCTGAGAGGCATCCAACTCAATTGCTTTGTTGGCCAACACAAGAGCGGAATCCACCCAAATTGCTTTTCCCACTCCAAATCCCCGTTTGAGATTGAATAAGATATTGGCCATTTCAGCATAGCTTGCTCCGAATTGAGGGTCTATATCAATTGATGCCTGGAGCAACCGCAGGGCGTTATCTATATCTGATTCACTGTTCCAATTCTCAATTAGTCCCCGGGCTTTTAGCAGATTGTCATAGGCTTTGGTGTCTACAATAATAGATTTACTAATGTTTCCGGTTTCTATGCTTGTAAGTTGCGCCTGCAACACTCTGGATATTTCCAGTGCCACTTCACTTTGAACTTCGAATATGCTGCTCAATTGGCGGTCATAGGATTCGGAAAACAGATACATGTTGGAAGTGCCTTCAATAAGCCGGACAGTAATCTGCACTCTATCCCCTTCTTTTCTCACACTGCCTTCCAGCACGGTGGCAACGCCCAAGTCCCTGGCAATCTCTTTGGTAGTTTTGGTAGTACCTTTGTACTTCATTGCCGTGGTACGGGCAACCACCTTTAAATCCTTAATCTTTACCAAATGATTTAATATCTCTTCCATCATCCCATCACTGAAGTAGTCCTGATCAGGGTCGGTGCTCATATTCGTAAAAGGCAATACAACTATTGACTTGTCCAGAGACGCTATCTGGGTTTCAATTGGTGACGTTCCTTTACTAAAGTTGGAATACAAAAAATAAGACAGCAGAAGGACTAATAAAACTCCTGCAACCGCAAAAGCGATTTTTCTAGGGTTGTTAGATTTAGGTGATACCTCCTGTGGAGCGTCAGATAACTCAGTTACAACCACAGGCTCCACTCCCTCCACCTGTACGGAGTAAATCTTTATCGGCTCCTTCACATTCTTGAGCTGTTCTTCTCGAATAAAGGTTGATACTATTCCTTTTTTGTTTCCAAGATTGCGATGTACAGATTCAGAAACTAGTATTCCACCTATTGGAGCCAGCGGTTCAAGCCTGGATGCAATATTCACCCCATCCCCGAATACATCATCTCCTTCAAACACAACTTCACCTTCATGAATCCCAATTCTCAATTTCAGGTTAGGCTCATTTTCACAAGTTTTCTGGATTGTAGCAGCACAATACACTGCATCGGAGACGGTAGGGAAACTAGCTAAGACTCCATCTCCAATTTCTTTCAGCCATCTACCGTTAAACTTTCGATAATGGGACGTTGAACACTACGATTTTTCTTCAGAAGTTCGAAAGCAGCCTGCTCGTCCTCACCCATCAAGGCAGTATAGCCCACAATATCGGTAAACATGATGGCGGCTAGCTGACGGGATTGGGACATGGTACTTCAACTTACGAAAAATACCATTATGGTGCATTATTTTAATAATTCTGACCGGCCGCTTTGGGTCCAGGCTATGTGAAAACACAAGAATAGCATTGTTTAAGCACTGCTATTGAGGTCTATGTCTTTTTACTTGTTACTCGCACTTCCGTTTTCACCAAAAATTATTCTGGTATTTAGAGGCACATTGTCTCCCAGGAGGTATTATAATTTGATTATCGACATAGGGGATAGTCTTTCACCCAAGCAAGGGATCTATTGGTAGTTGTTTAAAATACCAATCCTTTGTTCCGTTCTCAGCTTCCTTGTAATAGACTTGAGGTATCAAATCTAACTGATTATGCTCAAGCAAATTTCTTAAAAATGACCTTAATGACTTACCACGAGGATTTTTAATGTTAAAATGAGTTCCATTAAAGGCTTTTTCCAGCGTCGAAGGTTTGGCTATATTAATATTGTTGGCTGCCATGTATTGATGAAAATCAATACTCATCAATATTGCTTTGTTTATGGTTTTTTGTGTTAGCATGATTTCTAGTTTTTAAATTATTATTACTCACTACATTCTTACAGAGAATGTAATATTGGTATTTAAGTTGTTAAGTTTAAGCCAGTTAACTAAGTTATTCCATTTTAGCGAGCACAAAAGGCTCAAAACTTGTAAAACTTACCACTTTTTGTACCAATAGGGTCTTCTGCGCCTGGGCTTAAATTTTAACTAATACCCGAATATTGAATTGCCAGTCCTCATTAATAATATTTATTATTAATCTCCTCTGAATCCCTTCCTCCATGATCGATCTAGCAGCTGTAGTTTCAATGATCTCAACTTTAGATGGAATTCCTTATAAAATTAGTATAGTGCACTAGGGGAGCTAAGATTGATTGGGCAACAGCAACTGTTGAAGCTGTAGATCATTCAAGCTTGGCCCTACTTCCTGTCCAATTAATAAGTAAAACATTCCTCTGCTATGGATAAGACTATGCTAAATGAAAGCCTTTTCCTCCCACAGAGGAATGTTTTTGTGATAGGTTGTTACAAATTTGGTCTAAAATCAAAATCTCCTTTAAATAAAAGATCGTCACACTCCTTACCTAACCCACCTTCTATTTTATAAGTATCGATTTCTTTAAGACCCTTTTTTATTGTCTTCATAGGATACAATCGATATAACTCTTCAAATTGCTCAAATGTCAAAATATGTGAACACATGGCAGCATGAGGCAATTCATCGCAAATGAAATCTACCATCTTTTTGTACTTAGCCTTTTTTGGATTCTCCGAAGAAATATCCTTGTACTCTTTTTGATATTTTTTCCTGATTAATTTAGCCTTCTTTTTCTTCTCCTTTTTTAACTTTTTAGCTATTTCGGCTTCGTAATCAAGAGAACGCTCTTCACCTTTCCTATCGAAGGTTTTGTCTCCGTAGAGCCAAGTTTTTAAAGTCCAACCCACATCATTGTATTTCTTTTCTGCATTTGGATGATTTTCCATAGCTACTAATTTGTTGATTATATCTCGTGTATTGTACTTATAGTAGAGTAGTGTGAATTTCTCTCCTGTTAGTGGATTTTTGATTTTTTGAATCACTTCAAAATTTCCATCAATGTATTCACATACTATTTTGTAATCGCTTAATAGATATTCGTTGTCACAGGTTTTCTTAAAATCTGCATATAATTCCATATACTTTTTCATCATATTTAAAATTTTATAAAAAAAATATTTTTTTATTATTCATTATTAATCCTTATTCTATTGTATCATTTTGTTGTCATTTGGTTGTTCAATGCCATAATTCATAACCTTGACAATAGTGTAATGGGCTCTACTTGACAATTTGATTACACCAGATTTATCAAGTGCCTTCAACCAGGACCAAAATGTGGATCGCGGTATTCCCAGTTCTTCAGCACCTTTAAATCTTCCTGTTACAAATTCTCCGATTCTGAGATTAACCTCGTGCTGCCCATTGGCAGTTTCGATGAATATTGTATTTGATTTAAAATTGGCTTTGAATTGGCACCACAGATATACCCGTAAGTGGTTTGGATTTTGAAATACTTTGGATCCCAATAAGGATCTTTTGATCTGAACAAATCCTTGATTCGGTTTCAGATTTACATTGGGGTTCTTTTTCATTGCGTATAAAATTTGGTTTATACTTATAGAAAAGGTAGTATCCCCAATTTTGAGTACCTAAATTGTACTATTAATGGAATATAATATTATATGAGCCTTTTTATGTAAATATTCGAATAATCATCGTGTTTTTAGGGTATAGGATTATTCGTAGTATATAATGGTATTATTTAAAGAACATTTTAATAAAAGATGAAAAAAAATGCATATTCTTTAAAATGTGTAAGAAAAACTAGGAATTCTACTAACCGCATCAAGCTTATTCTGATCAATCACTTTAGCATAAATCTGGGTAGTCTTAAGCTCCTTATGGCCCAGGATTTTGGATACGGTATAGATATCAACTCCTTTAGCCAGTAATAGGCAAGCATGGGTATGCCTGGCTGAGTGAAAGGTAATGTGTTTATTGATACCTGCTCCTTTGACCCAGTACAGTAGTAAGTGGTTATTGTGTGCCGAATACTTAAGGCCTTTGAATACCCTTTCCTTAGGCAGGGTAGGAGTACCCAATAATTCCCGGGCCTGATCGGTAATGAATAGAGTTTCCGAACCCTGGGTCTTTTTCTGTTGGTACCGAATGAACCAACCATGATCCTGTGTATGCTGTACCTCATTCCAGGTAAGCTTTTCAATATCAGAAAACCGAAGACCAGTTAGGATGCCGAAAAGGAATGAACTTTTAATACGAGCATCACTACAATCTGTATCAAAGAGTTTCTGGATTTCTTCCTCAGTCAAAAACTCACGATGGGTTTCAACTGATTTAACGTTCTTTACTCTTTTGCCTGGGTTATCCATGATAAGCCCTTCGTTGTATGCCTCTCTCAAAGTGTACAGCACATTTTTGAAATAAGATTGAGCCGAATTTTGGGATAGCTTTCGATTGCCTCGTCCTATTTTTTCATGAGTCAGGAATGATTTGAGATCATTCAGGAATCCAGTATCGATTTCAGAGAGTTTTAAGCTGCCCGTAGTGAACTTTCTGATCTGTCCCATGGAAGACTTCCAGTTTGCATAGTTCGCATGACTAGCGGACTTCTTTTTCTTCTCCGCTATTGATTCAAAGTATGCCAGAAAAGTGATCTGCAATTTCTCTTTTGATCTGAAACCGAATCTGCCTTCCTGAAATTCCAGCAATTTCTTGGAGTGAACCTTCTGGGCTAAGGCTTTGGTTTCCTTATTATGGGTTCTGTCGAATTCATTTTTAGGTTTATCAATAAGGTAAAGGCCTAGGTATTTTTTGTGACGCTTTCGGGAACCAGGATCGTAATAGTGTAGGTAATAACTAAGACGATTATTTTTGAGGGCTTTCGTCTTGAGCCTGACGTTCATAGGGTTAATTTATGAGTCTAAGGCGAAAAAACGAAGGTTAAACTGAAGTTTACCTTACGGGCTCTCAACCAATTCTGGTTTATTTGAAATAAGTAAAAACTTAGATTTACCTATTTTATAGTAACCAGGTAGTGGCGGCAGTAACAGTCCAACACCAACAGCGACCAAGCCAACTGACACTAAGTAAGGCTCAGCTGGTAGATCCAATCCCCAGGTCTGCTCAAATAGTGCATAAGTAAAGACAGTTGTTACAATACCAACCCCAATTAATGCCTCTCCGAGTATTTTTTGTAGGTTACTTTTTTTTGATATAATTTTTGTTGATATTTTTTCAATTTCATTAAGATGCACAACGAAATTTTCAACCCTAAAGAATGTGGAGTCAATTGATTTGATATGACCCATGATCTCCGTTGAATTTGTGAGAATAACCCTGACAAAATCTCCAATATTTATTTCCTTGAAGGGGTCATATTTATTGTTAAGAATCAAGATGTGTCTGGTATTTGTCGGTTCTGATTGTTGAGCAAATGATACATGTTGGTTTGATAACAGCATCAACAAGGTTGAAATCAATATTTTAAAAGAGGATTTCATGTCTTATAGATATTATGATCAGGCTAGATTTTGAAATTCTATCGCATTATAGCCTGGTACGGTGCGAAACCACACTAACCAGATCGAACAGATACCTCACTTCGCCAGAACGGGTGATTACCTTTAATGCCACAACCAGATTCTCTCCATCGGTAGCTGCTTCTAGAAACTCTCCTCGATTAAACTGGATAAATGTCCCATTACGGTGCAACCGACCCTCAATGTTTAAATCGGTGGTATAGGGGACTTCATCGGTAGGCGGTAATTGTCCGATGCTGGCGACCACAACGATTGAAACGGAGGCAACATCAATATGCTCTCTGAATTGAAATCGTGCCATAAGTGGCCTTCCCTGACCTCGTTTTATTATATGGGGGATCATTTCAAAGCGAGCGCCTGCCATATTCATGGCTACAAGACTTTGTATATCTGCACCACGCCAAGGGCCTCCTTCAGCCTGAATCTTTACGTAACGAGCACTTGACAAGCCTTTGCCGGCTAACTCAAAGAATCCCGTTCCAGTAGCCTCCCCCAAACTTACAAACGGCCCTGTTGGCGCATTACTTACCCACACCGAGTATGGTTCGGCTGCTCCGTTTACGCCTCCGCTGAGCAATGTACCATCATATTCGACCACCATTAGATCGGGTCCTTTGCCCTGAACGATCTCTTCGCCTGCACCCATATCCATTACCACGTATCCGTTCAAGCCAAGTTGAACGCTTGCCCAAGGTTCTCTGGCATCGAGCAATATCCATGGCCCGATCAACCTTGCAGGGTTCTGACAGCATTGGCCTTCGTCTATTACTCCATCCTCAACCACTAAATCAGCAAAAGGATCAACATGGTCTGACTTACCTCTCCTGTGTTCAGAAACGCTCTGAGCCGCATCCTCATACGATGGAACGACTCTCTCATCATGACAAGTGGATAACACAAACGCTATGAACAATGAGACACTGATAATTGATAAACGATCGATTATAAAACCAATAACCATTTTGAATAAATTATTATAATTAGTTTGCATGATTTAGGGAGTTAAATTTTCAACAAATTGATTGATAAGAGTTTGCTCATTTCGCCCTGCATTTAGATAAGAGTTCGCAGTACAATGAACTTTTTGACATCCTCAAAGTATTTTAAAGATTACAATCAGGTTAGTACATATCGGTCAAATCCTTGTACATATGTTGAATAGGGAAAATAGATGGGATTCTTTGTTAGAAATTTGGCAGTTTCAGTGGTGGTAGTCATTACCCGTTGCTAATACAAACAGCTCAACAAGAGAGCCAAATCACCTAAAACAACCCGGTTGTAAAAAGTTAACTGTCTAATATTCAATAGTCAATCACGGAGCTACTTTCCGATGCATAAAGTAAAGTAATTGGCTTAAATACTTGATTAGTAATTATTTAAGTTACTGACAAGTGGTTAAAAATGTAAAATAGCAACAAAAACAAACAGAAAAGTTACTTTTGTTTGTATTTGGGCCGGTTAAATTCTTGATCCTACGATTGGTAAAAAATAAAGTTTTCTTTAGAGAGTAATTTTAGTAATTCTTACCCCCTCCATTCGCTCCAAACGCATATTTATTGATTTATGTTTAAAAAGTGAATTCTATACGTATTGCTGCAGGTAACAAGGTTGTTTCTAACGAACCGGGTCTAAAACATACAATAACTACCACTTTGCGCTTAAGTCCCTTAGAACAGCTCTAACAGCTTCGAACTGCAATTAGTTCGGCCCCAGTATGGTTGCCAATCTGGTGTACCTTTTGGCTTTATAATAGTTTGGTATGATACTAAAAAGTCCCCTGCTATGCCACTTAATGGTTCAAATTAATGGTTCAAAATAATCGCGATCTAAGGGACAATTGTGGGCTTTACCAATCCTATCAGTTAAGACATTAAAAAGACAAACTCAGTTTCATCCTGTAATGAAGGAAAAAATATTGTGCGTTTGCATATGAAGGGTAAAGCAGCTACTTTAAATAGGATTTAACCAATATTGCAATTCTACAAAATTATAGATGTCTTGTTTCACGAACGACCGCTAACGACCGAGGCCGTGTAAAAACTCGGCTTTAAAATGCTCTTAAGTAGCAGGTATAATCTAAAGATTCTTTCACTGGCAAGTATTTTTACATTTGCATCCTATTTCTGATAAAAAAACGATCTCCCCATCAGGCTTGAATCGCCCTCATGAGCCCCAATGCTCCATGAATAGCAATCATCCTTTTCATATTGAACGCTAAGACATGTAAACTCATTTCTGTGCTCACTTTTTCTATGGTTTTGGTTAGAAAATGGGTGGAACCCATCCACGATTTGAGGGTTCCAAATGCGTGTTCCACCGTTTGGCGTCTTATACGTGATGCCTGGGGGTTATGGTCCAGCCTCTTCTGCATTTTATCCAGAATATCTTCCTGCTCCCATCTTCGAATACGACGATAATCACCGGTGGTACATTTTGATTTCATTTGACAGCCCATACATTTTGATGACCAGTACTTACGAATGTTGAGCCCTTTTTCTTTACTGGTATATCGGTAAGTAGCTTTCTCTCCAGCGGGGTATTCGTATTGGTCTGATTCCCGGATATATCTAAAATCTTGTTTATCAAATCTTCCGGCAGCCCTACTGTTTGATGTATTGGTCTTGGGTACCATTGGCACAATGTCATGCTCTTCACAATCGAGAATTTCTTTGCTACTGTAATAACCCCGATCTGCGTAAACCTTAGGGTTTTTTATGCCAGTAGCTTCTTTGGCTTTAACCGACATGTTGGTTAGTTGATCCCTATCATGCCCATGATTTGTCACCTCATGGGCGACAATCAGGTGATGCTTATCATCAACAGCAGACTGAACATTATACCCGACAATGGCTGTTCCTTTACCGCTGGTAGCCATCGAGCGTGCATCGGGGTCAGTCATCGATATTTGTGAGTCAGGGCTTTCTTTTATCTGAGTGTCAATGCGTATCTAATCGGTTCAATAGAGCTTTTGCCTCCTTTAGACGAGTCTTCAGATGATCTACACGTGCTTCTGGCACCGAGTCACCTTGCTGATCAGCTTTATCTAACTCCTCCAAGTAACGTGCGACTCGTTTTTCGGTTTGTAAAATTCTTGCCTTGAGTTTTCGTTCAGTGTAGTTATTGTCTCGACTATTGACTGCTTTAAACTTACTGCCGTCAACTGCAATGACAGACTCGGTGAACATTCCCATATGCCTGCACAACACCACGAATTTGCTGCACACCTTTTTGATCGCCACACCGTTGTCTTTTCGGAAATCTGCGATGGTTTTAAAATCGGGACTTAGCCGACCGGTCAGCCAGATCAACTCCAAATTTCTCTGCGTTTCTCGTTCTAAACGACGAGAGGACTGGATGCGATTCAGGTAACCATAGATGTATATTTTTAGCAGGCTAGATGGATGGTAAGAAGGGCGTCCGGTAATTGCTGGTTCAACTTTGTCAAAGCCAAGTTTTAGCAAAGCAAGTTCGTCTATAAATAGATCTATAAAACGAACAGGATTGTCCTCAGATATGGAATCGTCTAGTCTTTCCGGGAATAAAGCCATCTGGTGGCGGTCCTCACCAGAGATAAATTTTTTCATAGATGCTTCATTTTACTCCACTAAGTTTCTATGAATCAATTTACTACATCTATGGGTTTTCACACAGCCTGGGCCCAAAGCGGCCGGTCACCAAATTCTAATTAGTGCACCATAATGGTATTTTTTGTAATTTGAAGTACCATGTCTCAATCCCGTCAGCTAGCTGCTATCATGTTTACCGATATTGTCGGGTATACTGCATTGATGGGAAAAGATGAACAGAAAGCATTTGAGCTATTAAAAAAGAATCGATCTGTACAACGACCCATTATAGAAAAGTTCAATGGCAGATGGCTAAAAGAGATCGGAGATGGAGTGCTGGCCAGCTTCAACGCAGTCTCTGATGCAGTCTACTGTGCCGGGGCCATTCAGAAAGCCTGTGAAAATGAACCTGATTTAAAGCTGCGGATTGGCATTCATGAGGGTGAAGTTGTTTTTGAAGGGGATGATGTTTTTGGTGATGGCGTCAACATCGCATCCCGGCTCGAATCACTGGCAATCCCAGGCAGTATTTTAATTTCAGCAAAAGTTTATGATGATATTAAAAACCACAAGAATATTCAAACTGTTTCACTAGGAAAATATGTGTTAAAGAACATACCTGAACCAATAGAAATATTTTCTATTAGTAATCCCGGTCTCGAAGTCCCTCTCAACAAAAAACTGGAAGGAAAAGGCATTAAACATATTAGTGATAAAATATCATTCAGTAAAAAAACTTTGTTGACTAGGATTTTTATTATATCGGCTATAATTGGCACACTGAGTTATTTAATTGTCCCCCCAACAGTCAAAAAACTAAATGCCCGAAGTGAATTGTTGCCGGCGATTCAAAAACTAGTTGACGAAAGTTTCAGGCCGCCAACGGAGGCATATGATCTGGGGCTTGAAGCCGAAAAGCATATCCCCAACGATTCTGCATTAATTAAATTATGGCCAACCATTGCCTCTGCAATATCTGTGGTAACTGAACCAGCAGGAGCTGAAGTTTTTTGGAAAGATTATCACACACCAGATGCCGAATGGAGATCAGCAGGCATAACACCCTTGAATCATGCAAGATTTCCACGAGGCTATCTGAGGATGGAAATAAGGAAAGAAGGTTACCAGACCATAGAATATGCAGGCCCCTCTTATGGAAGATTGGGACCTGATATTGACACTCTTAAACTGGATGCCACCGGCAGCTTGCCCAAAAACATGATTAGGATCAGTAGCAAATTGGCCGGCATGTATATAGTGGGCTTGGAACAGGAGGGTGGAAAGCATGTAGGTGAATTTCTAGTTGACAGATATGAGGTAACCAACAAACAGTTCAAGGAATTTGTTGATGCTGGTGGGTATACCAATGCCTCATTCTGGAAATATCCTTTCTATTCAAATGAACAGGAAATCCCCTTAACAGATGCCTTTGCAATGTTTGTCGATAAAACAGGAAGGCCAGGTCCTGCAAACTGGGAAGCAGGTACTTATCCTGATGGTTTGGGAAACCATCCAGTGACTGGGGTTTCCTGGTATGAAGCGGCTGCTTATGCATCTTTTGTAAACAAACAACTTCCCACTGTTTTTCACTGGAGTGTAGTTACCCAGACTTCAAGGACTGAATTTATAGTTCCCATAAGTAATTATAACGACAAGTCCACTGTACCAGTTGGAAGTATGAGTGGGTATAGTTCATTTGGCGTTTATGATTTGGCTGGTAATGCAAGAGAATGGTGTTTCAATGAAAGCAACCGAAAAGGGCAACGATATATATTAGGAGGTGGTTGGAACGATCCCACGTATGCTTTCAATGACAGCTATACACAGCCGGCTCTGGATAGAAGTAGAGCCAATGGTTTTCGTTGTATTAAGGAGCTTACAGGTGATACCACCATGGCAAATCTCACGGTGGTGGTATCTACATTATTTCGTGATTACCGGAAAGAAAAACCGGTAGATTATAAGACCTTTTCAATATTTCTTAACCAATTTATCTATGACAAGAAACCGCTTGCATCAAAAGTGGAAGAAACCACGGAAAGGGATTCGTGGAAAGCGGAAAAAATAACTTTCGATGCTGGATATAGTAATGAGCGGATGCAGGCTTGGTTGTATTTACCTAGAGATGCCAAACCGCCTTACCAGCCCATTATATTTTTCCCCGGATCGGGTGCTCTCCGTTCAACAAAATTTGATGTGGATGGAATTACCGGATTTATTGATTTTATATTAAAAAGCGGCCGGGCTCTGATTTGGCCTGTCTATAAAGGAACACATGAAAGACATGATGATCTGAACTCTCATCTGCAGAATGAAACTGTTTTATACAAGGACCATGTGGTAATGTGGGGTAAAGAATTTGGCAGAACAATTGATTACCTTGAGACCCGTTCCGATATACAGGCTGATAAGATTGGCTATCTTGGCTTTAGTTGGGGAGGGTTTATCGGAGGCATTATTCCTGCGATAGAAAAAAGAATAAAAGCCATTGTTTTAAATGTTGGCGGTATGGAAATGCCCAAGGCATTGCCTGAAGTGGATCAGCTTAATTACTTGCCGCGGGTTACTCAGCCTATCCTAATGTTAAACGGTAAGCACGATATGTTTTTTCCTGTTGAAACATCTCAAAAGCCCATGTATGATCTGTTGGGTACCCCGGAGGGTGATAAGCAAATAATCATATACGAAACGGGTCATTTAGTACCCAGAATCGATTATATAAAAGAAACCTTGATGTGGTACGATCGATACCTTGGGCCGGTAAAGTAATTTTTTGTGGGCACACCAACGGCCGCTATTGGCCGAAAGCAGTCATTCACCAATCTTTGATTCTGCAAGGTAGATGCACCTTCATAGTATTTTTCGTAACTTATTCTCATGCCAGCTCAATCCCGCCAACTTGCTGCCATTATGTTTACCGATATAGTTGGGTATACCGCCTTAATGGGTGAGGACGAGCAGAAAGCATTTGAGCTACTAAAGAAGAACCGATCCGTACAACGGCCCCTCATTGAGAAGTATAACGGTAGATGGCCCAAAGAGAAGTCTGTAACGATGCCATGACTTAAATGAGGTCGGTATTGAAACAACTTGAGCCGGAAAGTATGGTGAACGAAACTAATAATCCTCTAACTTGGTAAATGAGCTGGCTTTGACGACAGCGATATTGTATAATTTCGAATAGACGCCAAATGATTTTTTTTGAATTTGAATACTCGAATTCTTTGTCTCAGAATCTTCCTAAAATACATTCGCAAAATGAAGTTCGATCGGGATAAAGCCATCATCTATTGGTTGGCAACCGGGTGCATT
>PVMK01136409.1_pt1 | contig 39364 bp, 37 predicted proteins | sample 1853481 | NCBI WGS metagenome assembly PVMK01 (sample SAMN08533507, study PRJNA380276) | Marine sediment metagenome, whole genome shotgun sequencing project.
TTGTGCAGTCCAGTTTGCGGCGTGCATTGCGGGGGCTGGATTACCGCTTCAATGCCAAGGGCCTTATCCAGCATGAAAATTTTATCAAATGGATCAATCTGTCTGTAGCTGACGCGGCTGTGGCAGCTGATCAGTAATATTAATCAATACCTATTCGCTCCAGTTCTGTTGCAATTGTCATGGCAAACTCCCCGAGCAAACCATCCATCGCATTTGTTACCGCCGCGATATCGTCACTGGAACTGATGGTTGTGGAAAAAGTATCGCCTCGGGGCGCTATCGCGAAACTATTGTCGCGGTTTAACACTCCCCAGCGCAGCCGCAAGACGACAGTGCCGTCTGTATTGGCTTCAAAAGTGTAAATGCGCCCCCTTATTCTGTAGTCAGGGCTGAGGTCTGTAACACTTGGGAATTGATAAACTAAAGCCGACGACACCTCATTGCTGAGGTCACGATTAATGCGTCGATTAACTGATTCAGTCAGTGGTTCGGCCCAGCGGTCAAACTTTAACACCTTGAGGCTGGTTCCCTGATCGCGCACAACTATATGTGGCCGATTGAGATAATCCGGAATTTCGAAGGGTCCGACCGAGATTTTAATATCTCCATTACCTTTGCTGCTAAAGTCTGCCGAGGTGAAGGCATAGTAGCGTGTGGTAGGGGAGGACCCAACACAGCCAGAAATAAGCTGTGCAATTGCGATACATGTAACTACGAGAGTTCCGAACCGCAACTTGTACCCTGAGTAATTCATTACTTTTTACCTTTTAAAACAGATTCAGGCTGCTGCTCCAGTTGATCGGCCAGAATGCGAATGGCACGCGCGGCAGCCTCGACTTCTTTCAGTGTGGTGCCGAGACGGTACGCGATGTCAGAATCATCGCGTAATTGAGTTTCGGCAAGTGTGAGCACGCTTTCGGCAGTCTCCAGAACTTCAATAAATGCAGTAATTGCCGGGTCTGCATCACCACCTATATCGGCCACTACGCCATCAACGATGTCCAGCGTGGATCGGACAGATGCGAGAGTCTTATTAATCTCACCCGTCATATTCTGCGTGTTCTGGTTATTGATTATTGCTTCGAGGCCTTCAATTGCACTGGTGATATCGCCCATAACTTTGGGGATATCAAGATTCTGCTGAATATCGGCGATAAAACGTTGTGCCTCTGCAATAACTTCCTGGATGCCGGATGGGATGCTCGGGATTTCAGGTATATCATCATTAATCCCCTGATAGACGGTTTCTGTGTCCGGGAAAAAATCGAGTTCTATATAGAGCTGGCCGGTAATCATGCTCTCAGATGCAAGTGATGCGCGCAGGCCTTGCTTGACCAGACGTTCTACATCTTCATCCGCCTGCGCCCGTATTGATTTATCTGCTGAAATTGCATGGATGCTGTCCGGACGTATAGTTACAGTGACTGGAACTGTAAATTCCATACCCTCAAAATCGGCTATTACATCAATATCTGAGACATAGCCTATAGGCACACCACGAAACATCACATTAGAACCAACATTCAGGCCAAAAATTGTGCCCTGAAAATAAATCACATAACGGCGTTCGTCCTTAAAGAAGGAGTCACCGGCAATGATTAGTACGAACAGCAGCAGCAGTGCTGCACCACCAAGGACGAAGCTGCCTATCAGTGCCGGACTGGCCTGCTTGCTCATCTGTAGTAACTCCGAGGGCTGCAATCAGCTGTGTTATTCACGGGCTTCGCCTCGGGCAAGAAAATTGCGTACTTCGAAGTTATCACATTCATCCCGGAGCGTCTTTGGGTTACCAATGGCCAGCTGGGTCCTGGTATTGGGGTCGAGGAATACTGAGTTATCAGCAATAGCAAAAATGCTTGCCAGTTCGTGTGTGACGATGATAACGGTGGTGCCAAGACTATCCCGTAGTTCGAGTATCAGGTCGTCGAGCAACTTTGAACTGATAGGGTCGAGGCCTGCTGAAGGCTCATCGAAGCACAGTATGTCGGGGTCGAGTGCCATAGCCCGGGCCAGTCCGGCCCTTTTGCGCATGCCACCACTGATTTCATTAGGGTAAAAATCTTCAAAACCGGCCAGACCTACAAGCGCCAGCTTAAGGGAGCATATTTCACGGATATCACTGTCCGGGATATCGGTGTACATCTGCAGGGCCAGTGCAATATTTTCTGCAAGTGTCATCGAACTCCATAGTGCCCCTTGCTGGAACAGAACACCCATATTGCGCTTCAGTTCATTACGCTTTTCATCTTCGGCATCCCAGATGCTATTGCCATCAATCCGAATCTGGCCTTTGTCTGGTGACTTAAGCCCGATGATGCTGCGTAAAACCGTGGTCTTGCCGCAGCCGCTGCCACCCATGACCACGAATACTTCGCTGCGACGAATACTGAAATTAAGGTTTTGCTGAATTAGAAAATCACCATAGGCCAGTGTCAGGTCGGCAATTTCTATGTGGGTGTCAGTATCTTGCTGCATGTCGGCTGATGCTGCTTCAGATTCCCAGGGTGACATAAATTACGGTCAGTATGGAGGCACTGACTACAATCAGTACGATACCCATTACCACCGCTTTCGTGGTTGCCTGGCCAACCGCCATGGCGCTGTTACCGCAAGCCATGCCTTGTTGCGTCCCTGCCAGTGCGATCAGTGCGCCGTAAACAATCGATTTAAACAAACCGCCAAACAGCGTATTCAACTCAATGGCGGCGTAGGTCTGCACCATGTATTGCAGTGCTGTCACATCCAGCATGGCGACAGCGACGGCTAGTCCGCCGATGATACCCATCAGGCTCGCGTACATGGTTAGGAAAGGCATCATGAGGATTAGTGCGAACACGCGGGGCAAAACCAGAAAATCGATCGGGTTGATGCCCAGCGTGGATAGCGCATCTATTTCTTCATTAACTTTCATGGTGCCAAGTTGGGCAGCGTAGGCAGCGCCGGTGCGTCCGGCCATCAAAATAGCGGTCATTATCGGCGCCATTTCCCGCACCATCGCAACTGCCACCAGGTCGGCGGTGTAAATGCCGGCACCAAAGTTACTTAGCTGCATAACGCCTACAAATGCAAAAATTGCGCCGATCAGAAAGGTGATTAAACCTACGATAGGCACGGCTTCGGGTCCGGCTTCCTGGATGGCAAGCCAAACCTGGGAGGCCTGGCAGGTAGCCTTGCGGCGGATCAGACGCTGCAGGGAAAGTGTGAGTTCACCGATAAAGGCGACGAGTTCTTTGCCGGACTCCAGAGTATCGAGTGTCGCTGTGCCTACGGATTCTGCCAATCTGGGCTGTGTAATCTCGCGGCGCGCACCTTCGCGCTCTTTTACCGCAAATGCCAGGTTCAGCAGCCCCTGCGCACCTTCGGGTAGCCCCGTCAGGTCATTGTCGATCTGCTGGCTGTTGGCAAAGTGTTGAATGCTGGCTAATACGGTAATCAGGCCTGTGTCCCATGCGCCCAGCTCGCTGCTTTCATAACTGATGCGCCGCCTGCCCCGAGCTTTTGCCAGTATTGTGTCGATATTGCTCCAGTCGGCGCGCTTGCCTTTTAGCAGCCAGTCGCCACTGAAGGTCAGAATGAAGTTATCACCTTCTGACCTGTGGGTTATTTGTGCCCTGCTAAGGGAATCTGGATGTTCAGGATCTGGCATTAATCGGTGCGCTCGGCTAATTCGCATATATGTATGGTTATCACGCTATCACAATGAGCCTATTGCGGGCTAATTGGCACCGGTTTTTTTCATCTAGCTATTGTTAGTGGGCACGGAACCGGGGAAAATTGTATCTCTCTTACCCGTCGGGCGAACATGTGCCGGCGGGATTTCAGTTTGTAACCGCGGCCATAAATAGAGGGCTATTTTCGTGGGTATTTATATTTCCAAAATATTTGGTGCATCACCTGTAGCGCCTCTCCAGGAACATATGGAGACGTGTTACCAGACTGCGAATGAGCTTAAAGAGTTTTTTGCTGGGGTTATCAGCGAAGACTGGCCGCGGGTTGAAAAGTCACGCGCCGCAATTGTTACCCTGGAAAATGAGGCCGATGAGCTGAAAGCACAGTTACGCTCGCAGCTGCCTAAAACCATGTTTATGCCGGTATCACGTGAAGATTTGCTCGGGCTGGTGCTTGTGCAGGATCAGATACCAAATCTGGCTCGAGATATATCCGGCTTGGTGCTCGGTCGGCGTATGCAGATTCCTGTTGCGATGCAGGCATCATTTTTAACATTTGTTGAACGAAATATTGATGCCGCTAAAAAAGCCCGCAAGACAATTCGAGAGCTGGATGAACTTTATGAAACAGGTTTTCGTGGTGCGGAAGTTGAATTAGTTACAACTTTTATTAGCGAGCTTGATCAAATTGAAAATGATACGGATGAGCTGCAGACGGTGGTAAGAAATCAGCTCTTTAGTCTGGAATCCGAAATTCCACCTGTAAACGTAATGTTCCTCTACCGGGTGATTGATTTAACCGGCGATATAGGCGACATGGCTGAACGAATTGGTCGTCGCCTCGAATTATTAATTAATCACTAAGGCCAGAACATGGATGTCATGTATATATATATAGGGCTGGCGGCTGCGTTCGGGTTGTTTATGGCCTGGGGTATAGGCGCCAATGATGTGGCTAATGCGATGGCTACATCCATCGGCTCGGGTGCGTTGAATATCCGCCAGGCTTTGATTATTGCCGCAATATTTGAATTTGCGGGCGCTGTGCTTGCGGGTGGTGAGGTGACTTCCACTATCCGTAAGGACATGGTAGATGCAGCCTTGTTTGCGGATTCGCCTGAGACATTTATTTACGGCATGCTGGCGACCTTGCTGGCGGCTGGTACCTGGCTGCTGATCGCTTCTCGTAAAGGTTGGCCTGTTTCAACAACGCATACGATCGTCGGTGCAATTGTCGGCTTTGCTGTAGTGGCCGTGGGTGTTGATGCGGTCAATTGGAGCAAGGTAGGCAGCATAGTCATGAGTTGGGTTATTTCGCCACTTACAGCAGGCATCATTGCCTTTTTTGTCTTTAAATCTATTCAGACGCTGATACTGGACCGAAGTGACCCGCTGGATCGAGCGCGCCTTTATGCGCCTTTTTATGTTTTCATCGCGGTAATGCTGATTGCACTGGTTACCATGTTTAAGGGGTTAAAGCATGTTGGACTCGATCTTGAGGCCTGGGAGTGTTATGCCATCGCGACTGTCTGTGGCCTCATTGTGGCGCTGGTAAGTAAGGTTGCTATTGCCCGCATAAAATTTGATAAAGCGGCTAACAAGGAATTCCACTACCACACTGTAGAGCGGGTATTTGGGGTGATGATGGTGGTTACCGCAGCAGCTATGGCATTTGCACATGGTTCCAATGATGTGGCGAATGCTATTGGACCCGTTGCAGCGGTGGTAGCGACCGCACAAGACGGGTTAGTAGGGCAGAATTCCGGGGTGCCTGTGTGGATACTGTTGCTGGGTGGTTTGGGAATAGTGGTGGGTTTGGGTACCTACGGGCGCCATGTTATTAAAACGGTTGGCAGTAATATCACCCAGCTGACACCCAGCCGTGGATTTGCTGCTTCAATTGCGGCTGCATTCACAATAGTAGTGGCCTCGGGTACCGGTATGCCAATATCGACAACCCATACACTGATTGGAGCTGTGCTGGGCGTAGGTATGGCAAGAGGTATCAGTGCGATTAATCTGGGTGTAGTAGGCCGAATATTCCTTTCGTGGATTACAACGATACCAGCGGGTGCTGGTTTGGCGGTGCTCTTCTTTTATTTACTAAAAGCTGTCTTGCCCGTAATAACGGGTGTTTAGTTATTGAGTGAGGCTGTTTTTAAGTGGTTTTTTTGTTGCCATAGTTGTTCAGCTTATTGAGGTGCTGATTACTAATTTACACGGGCTGGTAAGCCTACTTATTATTGATATTTTTTGTTAGCTCACGCACAAGATTGAGCTGAACTGAAATTGCCTGGAGAGGCACATAAATTATGTGTATAAAAAACCCCGCCGAAGCGGGGTTTTTATTTAGCAAGTAGCTAGTGTCGCAGAATTATTCTGTTGATATCCATTCACCACCCTGAAAGCCACAACCAATTTCCAGGCCGCCAGCGTCACCGCTGTAATAAAGCAGTTTGCTATCGCCTTTATCGCAGGTGCCGATCAAACCTTCGGCAGGGCATGCGCCTTCAGCGTGAACCGCATCGGCATTGTCATCGGTTTCGCCCAATACGGCACAACTTTCAGCGCCAACTGGTTCTTCACATACGTTAAAGGGTCCGGCAAACATGTTTTCCTGCACATACGAGCAGGCCCCTTCGCCAGATGTTTCAACCATGTCCTGAGCAAATGCGGCGGAGGTGCCTCCAGCAATGCTGATTGCAGCAACTACACCAAGAATTCCTAATATTTTCATTGTAACGAGTCTCCTTAAGACTTCTTTTATGTCGCTCGAATCATAACAAAATGTTTCGCTGGTGCAGCCAGCAAATAACTATTGTTACGCTTCGTTACAAGCTATGTATTGGGCCGTTATATAAGAAAAATCAATAGTGTGGCGGCTTTTCATCAGCCGGGTTGTTATCCCCCCTATCATCTGTCGCTGCTTCTATACCTTGTCTTAATTCATCAAAACGCCGTTCCAGCCGTTCCAGCAGCGATTGTTGTCGATAAAGCACATCACTCAAATCGCTAAGTGATTGCTCCATGTGTGCGATTTTAATTTCAATTTCAGTGAGTCGATCCTGCATGCTGCTGCTCCGGGTGCACATCGTTCTCCTCGCGGTCAGTCATGGGCTGGCCTCCCGCATTGCTAAAAGACAGCTTAAACTAGATCAATCTGTCAGGCTGAATTTTTACCGCAAGTCGATAAGAACGTCACAGAGGTAGATAATTCCTGTTAACCAGCTATTAGTCATTGTGTGGGCGGTTGGCCCTCGGGCCAGTGGTCGCAAGTAGAGGATAGTAATCATGCGTACAGTACAAAAAAAATTAAACCCGCTAAGCCGTCGTGACCTGTTGTTAGCCGGCTCAGCGGTATTGGGGACTGCGATGTTGCCAACGGGTCTGCAGGCTGCTGCTGGTCTTGACCTGAATGATCCCTGGGATCGTCTGACGGCGCTGGTCAAGCTGCGTGGCAGTCTGGATGGCAGTCTGGTGATGTGGTGGATGAAGGGTGTGCGCTTTGGTGTTGTTGATCATGTTGTCACGCCGTTGTTCGGAATGCTTATTGGTAGTTTTCAGACAGTAAAACCACTGCCCGGCAAAGGCTTTCAACTGAATATGCTGGAGATGTCGTACTTTACTGATCTTGAAACAGGCAAAGTGCTGGATACCTTTACCAATCCCTACAACGGCAAAGTGTGCCAGGTGCCGGAGCAGCGACTTGGTCCATACCCGGTGTTGTTGTCGCCGACTGGCGTGGTGCTACCCGATGTGCCGCCGTTCAATAATATCGAACTGGATACCCGGATTGGCCCCGCTATTATTAACGGCGATGATGTATGGATTCGGGATGACAGCACGATCAAAGTTGATTCTGATCATCCGATGATGGGCAAGCACACTTACAATGAGCTTGTAACCTACAGGGGTAAACTGAGCGATATTAATAACCCCGATATGGCTTCGGCCCCGGCAGACATCATGTTTCAGAGTGTGACCAGTTGGCGCGAATGGCTGCAGGCAGAGGATGTTGGCGGTCACACGACAGGGCGTGCTACCGGAACAAAGATCACCAGACTTGAAGATTTTCCGCCTGAATACCTGGCTGCTGCGCGTGAACGCCATCCTGATATTATTTCAGACCCGGCTGCGGCACTTGCTGCTCCACCGCCACCGCCGCCGGGTGGGCACGATTAAAGGTGCTGACTGCTGATGTCGAATCCGGTTGACCCGGTTAAGCCGCGCCGGGGGCTAAGTCGGCGCCGCTTTTTATTGGCTACCGTCATGCTCGGTGGCGGGGGACTTGCGCTGGCCTGGTTGGCTCGAGACCAGGGCTCTCTGGCCGAAAATCCCGATGTGCTGGAGCCCAACGCGTTCCTGCAAATAACACCTGATGGGCGTTTCATCTTCCAGCTCGATAAGGTGGAGATGGGGCAGGGCACCATGACCGGCCTGACAACCCTGGTAGCAGAAGAGCTGGATGTCGATCCTGCTCGTTTTGATATTCGCTTTGCGCCGGTGCTACCTGTTTTTCAACGTCCTATACAGATGACCGGCCAGAGCCGCAGCATGATCGACAGCTGGGAAGTGCTGCGTGAAACAGGTGCGGCTGCGCGTCATATGTTGCTGGAAGAAGCCGCAGCACGTTGGGATGTTCGCCTGCAGACGTTGCGCAGCGACAACGGCGTCGTAATACATCCCGACGGTAATTTATCAATTACCTACGCGGAGCTGGCGGCGGGTGCTGCCCGGCGTTCACCTCCCTGGTCGCCGCAGTTAAAAAGCTCTGCTGACTATCGCTGGATCGGCAAACATGTGCCACGACTTGATGCGCATGACAAGCTGACGGGCACTGCGGTGTTTGGTATGGACGTGCAACTGGATGCCATGCTGACGGCCGTGGTGGTGCGTTGCCCGGAACTGGGCGGTGAGTTGACTAACTTCGATGCAACCAAAGCGCAGGCTATGCCGGGTGTGCAAGGTATTGTTGAGCTACCCAACGGTCGTGGCATCGCGGTTGTTGCTGATGGCTTCTGGCCTGCCAGGCAGGCCGCCCGCGCAATCACACTGGCTTGGAATGCGGGCCCGCTTAAAGGCATGACGGACAAAAGTATTCTGGCCGAACAGCGGCGTTTGTTGGATACAGGCGACATTGCTTATGCGACCGAATCCGGGAATCTGGCAACAGGATTTGCAGGTGCAACTGCCGAGATCGAAGCTGAATACACCACATCCTATCTTGTGCATGCCCCCATGGAGCCAATGAATGCAACTGCGCATGTAGGTGTTGATCATTGTGATATCTGGGCACCGACGCAGGCACAGGATATGACCCGGCAGGTGGCCTGCGATATTACCGGGCTGACACGTGACCAGGTGCAGGTGCACACCACCTGGATCGGTGGTGGTTTCGGTCGCCGGGTCATGTGGGACTTTATAGAAGAGGTGGTTTGGATCGCTCAGGAGTTTGCTGTGCCGATCAAGCTGGTCTGGACCCGCGAAGATGATATCCGCCACGGCTACTTTCGCCAGCAGACTGTGCATCGTCTGCGTGGCGGACTGGATGAGGCCGGTGTTACTACGGCCTGGGAACATCGACAGGTGGCCTCACCTACAGGTGAGTTATTGACCCCACCGACGATATCAACATTGCTACCGGAATCACTGTCCACCGAGTCACGCCTCAACTTCGGTAAATGGCTCGGTAAGAAAACGGTGGAGTGGATGGGCGCGTTCCAGGCACGTGAAGGCGCTGTCGATCTTGCTTACGAAATCCCAAACACCGGCTTTTCCCAGGTTGCGTATGACCCGGGCGTGCCCATTTCCATCTGGCGTTCGGTGGGCAATTCCTACAATGCATTTGCAGTTGAAAGTTTTGTGGATGAACTTGCACATGCTGCTAATAAGGATCCATTGCAGTTTCGCCGCGAGCGACTGAGTAATCATCCGCGCCATCTTGTGGTCCATGATGTACTTGAACGGGAATCAGGGTGGCGCTGGCAGGACGATTCTCAAACCGAAGCAACCGGCAAGGAACCGGACAAGGAAACGGGTGAAGAAGCCGACAGGAATTCAGGTAGCAACACCGGCAAGGGCATGGCAATCTTTGAGTGCTTTGGCACCGTCGTTGGTCAGGTGGCCGAGGTGTCGGTGAATGATAAGGGCGATATCCGTGTGCACAAAGTCACTTGTGTTGTGGATTGTGGTATCGCCGTGAATCCCGACATTGTCAAAGCGCAAATGGAAAGCGGCATCATTTTTGGATTAACGGCTGCGTTGTACGGCGAAATAAATATTGAAGATGGCAAAGTACGGCAAAGCAACTTCCACGATTACCGCATGCTTAGACTGGCTGACTCACCTGCTATAGCTGTACACATTATTCCATCAGATCAGGAACCGGGTGGCGTGGGGGAACCCGGCACGCCGGTTATCGCACCTGCGGTCGCCAATGCAGTCTTTGCAGCTTCCGGACAACGACTTCGGTCACTACCGCTAAAGCTATACCACTAGAACCTCGGCTCCCGGTGGATTGCAACTATTACAGGCTGTATCAGTGTCTGGCAGCCATGCCGTTCCTCACCCGGTATTTACCATAATGAATCCTCTGGATTTGCATGCAGGGGGGGCTTGCACGCGCTTACGACTTGGCTGGGGAGAGTCTGATGCATACAGACCCTTTTTCGATGTATATAGACCGCCTTTACCTGTCGCCACTTCTTGCGCTGGCATTGGCTAGTGCTACAGTATCCACCGTAGGTTTCATGCAGGTTTCAGGATCAAATCCAGTTGAAAAAATAGTCAGGACATTATGAATTAGCTGAACCGGGAACTGATCGTCCCAATCTTTCTGTTGCTTGTTCCCTTTGTGGCCGCTGCAGCGGATGCGTTGCCGACCACTCGTCTGCTGCCGGTTGTAACCGAGTCACCATCCGGCGAGCCGTTGTCGGCGGAAGAACGGTCGACACCGTTTTTGGCGCATCTCGGCGACCTGAGTGAGTTTGGCTATGTCGAAGAAGAATATGAGATGTCCGGGGTCGGCAATATCTATGACTACGTAGATAATGAGGCGCAATCGGCGGAGATCGCCATTTCTGAATCTGACGTGCCCTATGTTACCCGCATGCTGATCCGGCGACCTGAAAATCCGGCGGACTTTAACGGCACTGTGTACATCGAAATTTTAAATTCAACGGCTCATTGGGACGATGATCCGATCTGGCGCATGTCCTACCCGTCTTTCGTCAAAGCCGGTTCGGCCTATGTCGGTATTACGAGTGATCCGCTCACGATCAATTTTCTCCGCAACTACTGGGGGGGTCCCGATATTTTTTATGCAGGCAGACGTCCTTACGAACTTGCGCCGCGCAACCGGGATCGTTATCAGAACCTGAACATGGATCGTTTCGGCCAGGTCTGGGATATCCTGAGCCAGGGAGCAGCGTTACTGAAGGCTGACGACAACCCGGAGAATCCGATGCGGGGCTTCGGCGTGAAGCGCATCATTCAGACCGGGTATTCGCAGTCCGCCGGCTTCCAGAAGACCTACGCGAACTCGATGCACAGTCGTGATGTCGAGGAGTACGGATTCGCGGTATACGACGGCTATTTCCTCGGCGCGGGTGGGTTCAGTGCAAAGAAGATCAATCCCCCTCCCCCCGGTGAAGGTGATGATTTCCTGGGGTTCGTAGATCCACGCCGCTTGGTCGATGTGGCGGTTCCGGTTATTCGTTTCCAGACCGAAACAGAAATGTTTGCATTTTCTCAAGCACAAACCGGCCGTCAGGTCGAAACGGGGAAGCCTGACGGCCCGAAAATCCGTACCTATGAGATGGCCGGCGGTGTGCATGTGGACCTGCAACTTGAAACCACGGGTTTGCTGATACGCGAACGAGATATGGGTTTCAGTAATGAACCGGCCGTGTGTCCGCTGCCCGTAATTCCGATCAGTGTGAGTTACATTCAGTCGGCGTTGCTGCGCGCGACCGAGGCCTGGATACGTGACGACATTGAGCCACCTCCCAGCCGTCTGATAGAGCTGGGAATGGATGGGAAGGTCGTTGTGTTTGATGACAATGGCAATGCAACCGGCGGCTTACGTTCACCACAGATCGAGGTTCCATTGGGACAATACATTGCCAATCCGTTTGCCTTGCTTAATGACTGTTATCTGAACGGCGGTTTTGATGAATTTGATGATGCAAGATTCAGACAACTGTACCCGACAGATCAGGATTATGTGCGAGCCGTTGATCGAGCGATCAGCCGCGCGGTAGCCGATGGTATCGTGCTGGCAGAAGATGCCGACAGTCTTCGACAAGACATGCTGGCAGATGCCGGGATTGCTGACAATGGTGGTGATAGCGATAACATTTTGGGCTGTACGCTTGGCAGTAATGGTCGTCCGGATCCTACTTTCCCTGCGCTGGTGCTTATAGCATTGGCGTATCTGACACGACGTAAATGGCTGCGGATTCACTCATAGAGGCTAAGCGCCTGATCAGGGACAGGCAGTTCGGGGCGGCATTTATTGCCGCCCCGATTTTTTGGGGAGCCCTGTGGTTTTACGCGGCGCCACGCCCGGAGTGGGGTTGGCCACTAACTGCGCCCACTCAATTCCTCTTGCTCGTGGTTGTTTACCCTGTGCTGGAAGAGCTTGTGTTTCGCGGTGCCTTGCAGGGCTGGTTGCGGTCCCGCGGTTGGGGGATGACCGGGTGGAAGCATGTGACAGTTGCCAACGCGATTACCAGTGTGGCGTTTACGCTGGCTCACCTGAGCGTCAACCGGTGTACCTGTCTGTTGCTGTGTTTCGTGCCCAGCCTCATTTTCGGGTATTTTCGTGACCGCTATGATCAGTTGCATGCTTCCATCGTGCTGCATGTTTTCTACAATGCTGGCTATATCTGGATATTTGCCAGCATACCCACCGGTTGATCAGCCTAAGCGATCGGCAGGGCCTGAGCTTCCCGCGCTTATTGCGTACCAAGGATAGTGATATTTCCAAAGGATTCCGGTCGTTACTGACTGTGTCAGCCTCTGATAGTGAGGCTGTTCCTTTGCCGCCTGTCTTTTGCTCATCACAAACCCTGCTGTCATCACCCCGGACACCCGGGCTATAAGCAAGTGTGTCCTCCTGGACCAGCTTGATTTTTCTGCTCAGGCTTCGCTGAGTTCACTGGCCAGTTGCTGGAGCGAGTCGATGGGTGCTGTACAGGCAGTACCGCGACATACATAGGCGATAGTGCTGTCTGTCGCTTGTTTTGTTGCCAGCAACTCGGGGAGTCGGGCATCGGCAGGTATCGCAAAGACCAGCCGCCGTGGTGCGTAGATGGCACTGATGTTGCGCGACCATTCTTCCGCTTCAGAAGCTGCACCTCGAATGATGACGACTTCAGGGGGCTCCAGGTGTTCATTCAGTGCGGTGATCAGCGCCGCGTGGCCATGGGGGAATTCCTGCATAGCCGCAAACCCGGCTTGCAGCGTATTTTCTGCTGCCTGAAGGTAACGTGTTTCTCCCAGCAGGTGACCCAGCCGGCCGAGTGCCAGTGCTGCAATTGCATTGCCTGAGGGCAGCGAATCATCACTGAAGCTGCGGGTTCGATGCACCAGTTTTTCATGTTGTGCCGAGGTGAAATAGAAACCACCTTTATCAGCAGCTGAAAAATCAGCCAGCAGCCTATCTGCAAGTTCAATGGCGAATTCCAGATGCGTACTGTCCCAGCGGGCTTGCAACAACTCGAGGACGGCATCGAGCAGAAAAGCATGGTCATCGAGGTAGGCTTCGAATCGTGCACGACCATCCTTGTAGCTGGCGTATAGCTGACCGTCTTTGTAGAGCTGTTGTTTGATAAAACACAAAGCATTATCAGCAGCTTCTATCAGGTCTTCTCGTCCGAGTGCCCGGCCTGCCATGGCCAGTCCGCGAATCATCAGGGCGTTCCATGCGGTCAGAATTTTTTCATCCCGTCCCGGCCAGATACGCGCGTTGCGTGCGGTGAGTAATTTTTCCCGGGCATTGTTAATCAGATTATTCGTGCCGCTTGAGCATTTACCTGCTGCAGTTTCTGTATTCTCCTGCGAATCACGTACCTGCAAATGCCAGTGTCCTTCAAAATTAGCGGGTTGCGACAAACCATAACGACAGGCGAAGGCGGCATATTCCTGCTCATCAAGCAGGCCCTGCGCCAGCTCAGGTGTCCAGACATAAAATTTACCTTCTTCACCTTCCGAATCAGCATCCAGGGTGGACCAGAACGCCCCCTCCGGGCCACGCATATCACGTAGCACCCAGTCAGCGGTTTCTGCTGCAGCAATACGAAAGCTGTCATCGCCACTGGCTTGCCATAGCTGGGCAAGTAATGCGAGCAATGGACCGTTGTCATAGAGCATTTTTTCAAAATGCGGAATGCTCCATTCACGATCTACCGTGTAGCGAAAGAACCCGCCGCCGAGCTGGTCGTATATGCCGCCATCAATCATGCGGGTCATTGTTAATGCGCTCATAAACAGCGCTTCAACATCCGGCTCTTTAGAGTGAGCTGTGCTGCGCCAGTGGCGCAGCAGGTATTCGATGCTGGTGGGATGCGGAAATTTGGGCGCCTCGCCAAAGCCTCCCCAGTCACGGTCAAATGTGCTTCCCAGCTGTCCGCGCAGGCTCCCCATAGGCCCGCTATCCATCAGCACATCTTCGCTGGCTGCAGCTGGCTCCAGACTGGCAAGCGCACTGACTACGGCAGCACCCTGCTTGTCGAGCTCTGCCTGGTTGGCTTCAAAATACTGCGCGATCTGCATCAGCAGATCCGTGAATGCTGGCATGCCGTGCATGGCACTTTTAGGGAAGTAGGTACCTGCCATAAACGGCAGTTGCTCATCCGGCGTCATGAACACCGTGAGCGGCCAGCCGCCATTACGACGGGTAATCAGTTGATGGGCGGTCTGGTAAATCTTGTCAATATCGGGGCGTTCTTCCCGGTCTACCTTGATATTGATGAACAGCCGGTTCATCACCGCAGCCGTAGCTTCATCCTCAAATGATTCGTGTGCCATTACGTGGCACCAGTGGCATGCGGAATAACCCACCGAAAGCAGTACCGGTTTGCCTTCGCTGCGGGCCTTTTCCAGCGCTTCCTCACCCCACGGATACCAGTCCACCGGGTTGTCAGCGTGCTGTAACAGGTAGGGGCTGGTTTCGTCTTTAAGCCGGTTCATGGTTTTTGCTTGTATTCGTTCTGAACGGACAGCGGACTATAGCAGTCGTAACGTTGCTTAGTCGGGGAGCGGCTTAATTTTGGAAGTACTCCGATTGACAATTTCGCGCCATTTGCTTGGGGCAGGGAGGGGTCACCCACAGAGCGCATGACGCAGGCCTAAGCGATTGGTCGATCTCCTTCACCATTGCAGAGACAGTCGACGTAGTCCCATAGCATGCTGGCCCGACCAGGGTTAATAGATGCCGGGTAGCGCCGCCGACATTGGATGAGTAGACGGAGCAGGTTAGACTTACCCTATGTTCACTTATTCCGAAATAGACCCTATCGCACTGCAGTTGGGGCCGTTAGCCGTGCGCTGGTACGGTCTCATGTACGTTATTGGTATTCTGGGCGGCTGGTGGCTGGGCCGGGTGCAGGCGCGCCGCCCCTGGTCAAAAATCACCGCACTGCAAGTTGATGACATGGTTACCTGGATTGCGCTGGGTGTGATTCTGGGTGGACGGGTCGGCTCAGTGCTGTTTTATAACTTTGCTGATTTTATCAGCGATCCGTTTATGCTATTCCGTATTTGGGAAGGCGGCATGTCCTTCCACGGTGGATTCCTCGGCGTAGTGCTGGCCATGTGGCTGTATGGTCGCCGCATTGGTGTGAGTTTCTGGTATCTCACAGATTTTGTTGCGCCACTGGTTACGGTCGGCCTGGGTGCTGGTCGTATTGGTAATTTCATTAATGGCGAGCTGTGGGGCAAGGTAACCGATGTGCCCTGGGCTGTCGTAGTGAACGGCACACCCCGCCATGCCTCGCAACTTTATGAAGCTATGCTTGAGGGCTTGCTGTTATTTATTATTTTGTGGACGTTTTCTTTGAAGCAACGGCCGCGCATGGCGGTGTCAGGGCTGTTCCTGATTTGCTATGGCATTTCGCGCTTTAGCGTCGAATTTGTGCGCTTGCCAGATGCGCACATCGGGTACATGGCCTGGGGCTGGCTGACGCGCGGGCAGGTGTTGACTGCCCCGATGATTATCGTTGGCATAATATTGATAATACTGGCTTACCGAAATCAGGCGGTTGTTGCCGCCGAAGCGCCATAATAATGAATAGCAGCAGATAACAGAGGACAGCATGCAGCAATACCTGGATCTTATGCGCCATGTACGTGATAACGGCGCACACAAAAATGACCGTACGGGTACGGGGACATTGAGTGTTTTCGGTTACCAGATGCGCTTTGATCTGGCGCGTGGTTTCCCGATGGTGACTACCAAGAGGCTGCACACGCGCTCAATTATTCATGAACTGCTGTGGTTCCTGAATGGCGATACCAATATCGGTTATCTGAATGACAATAAGGTCCGTATCTGGGATGAGTGGGCTGATGAGAACGGTGATCTGGGTCCCGTGTATGGCGCCCAGTGGCGTTCATGGCCTGCAGCGGATGGCCGGCATATTGATCAGCTGGCAGATGTGCTTGAAACCCTCCGCAATAACCCTGATTCCCGCCGCATAATCATCAGTGCCTGGAATGTTGGCGAGCTGGACAAGATGGCGCTGATGCCCTGCCATGCGTTATTCCAGTTTTATGTGGCGGATGGAAAATTATCCTGCCAGCTATATCAGCGTAGTGCCGATATATTTCTCGGTGTGCCTTTTAATATCGCATCTTATGCGTTACTGACGCATATGGTTGCGCAGCAGACAGGGTTGAAAGTTGGAGATTTCATCTGGACAGGTGGTGATTGCCACTTGTATTCGAATCACCTGGAGCAGGTGGAGGAGCAACTGGCACGTGAACCTTTACCCTTACCTACTCTGTCGATACAGCGTAAGCCTGATTCAATTACTGGCTATAAGTTTGATGATTTCGAAATTGTCGGCTATGAATTTCATCCGCATATAGCAGCGCCAGTTGCTGTCTAAAACAGACTGGCAGATACCAGGACAAAGCCAGTAAATCTGTGTAGAAGGGGTGATGAAAATACCCTAAAGCCTCAAATTAACCTGATCCTGCTAGTTTCTTTATCTATAGCGATGTCCCTTTATGCTGTAGCGCTTTAGCCAGCCCCAGTTTTCCAGATGTTGTGAAACCTTTGCAGGGCAACTATAAGCAGCGGTAGCAAGAATCGAGTCTACACAGTAGCTTACGGAATCAACCTCACCGGCAGGCCTGTTGTGGGCATCCAGAAATTTTTCGAGTGCATTCATCCATGTCAATCCCTTCAAAATTCTGCCTCGGCCCATTTCTCGCCACGGACCACTGCTGCATGCGATCTTCATAATCTGCTGACATCTGTCTGTTGCACGTGGATTTGCATTAATGCCCAGTTACCGGTCTGGAATGCCCAATTAACCCTTGGCATACCACCAAAAATAAGAATTTTGGTATCAGGATTCACTGTCTGCAGGGGATGAATCGATTCCAGGCATAGAGGTATGCAGATTTAGCGTAAATCTCTGCATATATGGGTGCTTTATTTTGTGAAAGACCTGCTCAATTTATACATAGAGGCAGATCAGCAGTAGGCGGCTGGATCTGGTTTTAGCTAGAATTTCTTAGCTTGCTGGCTGGGTACCTCGATCAGGATGCCAGGTCCATCAAGCTGCACGGCTGTTAGTGCACCACCCCATACGCAGCCTGTATCGAGTGCCAGCAGACCAGGTTTATCCATCAAACCCAGTGTCGACCAGTGTCCGAATACTACTCGTAAATCAGCTGTTTTGCGTTTACGTGCTTCGAACCATGGCAGCAGATTTTTAGGTGCAGTTTTTGGGCCCAGTTTTTCATCAAAATCGAGTTTGCCGTCTTTAGTCAGAAAGCGAATCCGGGTAAGGCAATTAGTAATGAAGCGCAAACGATCATTCCCCGATAGATCTTTTGACCAGTGGTCTGGCTTCTCGCCATACATTGCACTCAGGAATTTTTCTGGCTTTTTACTGCGCAGAAGCTTTTCGACTTCCTGTGCTCTTGCCAGTACATTTTTCACAGACCATTCAGGAATAACACCTGCATGAACCATTAACGTGTTCAGTTTTTTATCATAGTGGGCCAACGGCTTATGCCGTAACCAGTCTATAAGTTCATCAGCATCTTTTGCATTCAGTACTTTTCCCAGATCATCACTTTTAACGGGGGCATTGTTGGTATAGGCCAGTGCCAGAAGGTGTAGATCATGGTTTCCTAGTACACAAATAGCAGCATCGCCCAGGCTCTTTACTAAGCGAAGTGTTTTTAGTGATTTCGGGCCCCGATTGACCAGATCACCAACGAACCATATTTCGTCCTGCTGTGGGTCGAAATGGATGGCTTCCAGCAGCATAACTAACTCATCGTGACAGCCCTGTATATCACCTACTGCATAAACGGCCATGACCTAATTAAGTACTCCCGGCACGGCGAGTTGAAATACGGGTATTTGTGCACTGAAGTTACCCTCTGACTTGCTGATCATTCCGTAGCGGCCTTCCATGGTGCCTACAGGTGTTTCGATCAGTGCGCCACTGGAGTAGGTGTGAGTCTTGCCAGGAAATATTTCCGGTTGTTCGCCTATTACTCCGTCACCATGTACTTCCTGGGTTCGCCCATCAGCATCTGTTATCAACCAATGGCGGGTCAATAATTGGGCTGGTCGTGACCCATCATTGTGAATCTTTATGGTGTAAGCAAATACGAAACGACGTTGATCCGGGTCTGACTGATCCGGCAGATAAATTGAATGTGCTTCAACTCGAATGGAATTGTCCAGGCTTTCAATTGAGGAACCCATAAATAAGTATTTTAGCTCATCCACATACAGACAGTCTTATCAATCACGTTTTGATTACAGCTTGAGTGAGGGCCACAAATTGTTCTACCGAAAGCATCTCTGCCCGAACTGTTGGGGCTATACCGATAGCCTGAATTTGCTCTGCCGTTAGCATGTTGCGCAGTGTGTTCTGTAACTGCTTGCGCCGCTGACCAAAGGTCCGGCGCAAAATATCATCAAAAACAGGGGCTTCACTCTCTGTTATCAGTGGCTGAGGCAGGGGTATCAGTCGTGCAAATGCCGACTCAACTTTTGGTGCGGGTCTAAAAGCACCCGGCCCAATGACGAACAATGATTCCACGTGACATCTTGCTGCCAGCGCAACCGTTAATCTTCCATAGGTCTTGCTGCCGGGTGGTGAGGTCATACGCTGCACTACCTCTTTTTGCAGCATTACATGAATATCGCGGAACAGCTGGTAATAGTTGAGTATATGAAATAGCAGGGGGGTAGAAATATTGTAGGGTAGATTGCCGGCGAGGCGCAGTGCTGCGGGTTTTGTGCTTATAGTATTGAAAGGAAAGCGCAGTGCATCGCCACGGTGAATATTGAGTTTATTAGCCCACGGTCGGGTTAGCAGGTCATCTGCCAGGTCCTGATCAATTTCTATTACATCCAGTTTACCAGCCGCTTTGCTTAGTGGTTCGGTTATTGCTCCCTGACCGGGCCCGATTTCTACGAAATGATCCTCATTTTGAGGATTCATGCTGGTGATAATTTTTTGAATAATATTTGGGTCGTGCAGAAAATTCTGTCCAAAGCGCTTGCGCGGCCGCCGTAAATTCATGGCTGATTCCGGCTTGCAATCATCTGTGCCATTTGCAGTGCTGCAAGCAGGCTGCCGGCCTGGGCCTTACCGGTGCCTGCCAGTTCGAGTGCGGTGCCATGATCCACGGAGGTACGGATGATGGGCAGTCCGAGCGTTACATTGACTGCGTTGCCAAAGCCGGCATGTTTGAGCACAGGAAGCCCCTGGTCATGGTACATAGCTAATACAGCATCAAATTGCTTCAAACTGGTGGGTGTAAACGCACTGTCTGCAGGTAGCGGGCCAGTCAGATTAAGACCGTCTGCATTTAAGCAATTTATTGTTGGTGTGATTATTTCAGCTTCCTCGCTGCCAAGCTGGCCTGCTTCTCCCGCATGAGGGTTGAGGCCAAGTATCGCAATGCGTGGATTGCTCAGGCCAAAAAATCGCTTCAGGTCTGCAGCCAGAATATGTGCGGTCTTTTTTATACGCTCTGCTGTTATAGCGCGCGGAACTTCAGACAGCGGCAGGTGTGTCGTCAGTAAGGCAACGCGCAGGCTGCCCGCACAAAGCAGCATAACCGGTAATTCAATATCGCAAAGTTTTGCAAGATATTCAGTATGGCCCGAAAAGTTAATACCTGTTTCGGCAATAATGCTTTTTTGCACAGGGGCCGTTAGCATGGCATCAAATTCATGGCTCAGGCAGCCTGCGGCAGCCCGGTCGAGTGTTGCCAGAACATAGGGGCTGTTGAGTGCATCAAGCTGTCCCGGCATGCTGGGTGTTGCCGTTGCTATGGGGCACAGAAGTAGTTCGCCAGGCTTGCCTGGAGCGGGCTCTTTGTTAGCGTCGTAAGTCTTGATAGTTAGAGGCTTGCCGAGCATAAGCGCCCGTTCATGCAACAGATCCGGGTCTGCGATAACGACCAGTTCCGCACTTCGTGCCTGACCCGCCAGCTCTATGATCAGGTCCGGGCCTATTCCTGCTGGCTCACCAGGCGTTACTGCAATTCGGGATACTTGTTTGCGCATGCCGACAGCGGTTTGATTACGTTGCTAGAGACGGTATTCGACGAAAGACTCGTCTCGCATCTGACGTAGCCATAATTCTGTTTCCTCGGCTACCTTACTGTCGCGGATGGCCATCATTGCTTGCTGGCGCTCAACGTCTTCAGTGGTGTCGTGTACTCGCCGCTCCAGAACCTCCACAATATGCCAGCCAAACTCTGATTTAAAAGGCTCGCTGATTTCGCCGATTTCCAGATTGTTCAGGGTTTCTTCAAAAATCCCGACAAATACACCCGGGCCATTCCAGTCCAGATCACCGCCTTCGACAGCAGATCCCGGGTCATCAGAAACGGCCTTGGCTACCGCTGAGAAATCATCACCATCAATGATGTCCTGACGAATTTCATCAAGCTTTTGTTTAACTACGTCATCGTCCATGATTTCATTGGTTTTTATCAGTATATGTCGAGCAAGAACCTGATTTTCAATAATAGGTTCATTACCTTTCACATCTTCAAGTTTTACGATATGAAACCCACTGGAGCTACGGATCGGTTCCGATATTTCACCCTTTTGCATATTCGGAATAATGTCTGCAAATAATGTGGGTAATGCCTCACCATTGCGCCAGCCCATGTCGCCTCCTTCAAGCGCGGTTTGCGCATTTGAAAAGGCAACAGCAAGTTGTGCAAAATCAGCACCTTCTTGTAACTGTTGATAGATGTCCCATGCTTTATCTTTTGCCGCCTGCAGTTGCTCAGGGTTGGTGGAGGCCGATAGTGCAATGAGTATATGGGAAGCTTTGTAACTATTGTTGCGATATGAGGTGTTACGCTCGCGGGCAAGATAGTCTTCAAGTTCACGATTTGAAACACCTATGCGCGATATGACGTTAATCTGGCGTAGTCGGTCCATGATGATCTGTTCGCGCATTTCCTTGCGGTATGAGGCGTAATCGACACCATCAGCAGCAAGCAATTCCGGCAGTTGGCCAAGCGTTGTTCCATTACGACGGGCTATGTCGGACAAAGCTCTGTTTAATATCTCATCGGGAACAGTAATGCCCTCGCGTTCTGCGCGTTGTAACTGAATTTGCCCGACGATCAGGCTCTCCAGAATCTGTTGCCGCAGAATATCCTGAGGAGGTAGTTGTGTGCCTTCTGCACGCAGGCGCTGAATGATCATGCTTGTCTGATCATCCAGTTCGCTGGCTAAAACCACGCCGTCATTTACCAGGGCAACAATACTGTCCAGCCGTACACCAGTATCACTCAGGTCGAGGGTCTGACTGTGCGCAGCACCCTGGAAAATTATAAAAGTGCCAATAATGACAGCATAAAAATATTGAATATTTGTTTGCATGTATAAAACTTATGTAGTTTTTATCAGTTCTGAATTTGCTATGTTGCCGCAAAAAATAGTCGGCCACAGCGCCAAGTATAGGAGCGATTATCTGACTGTATTGGTGAGGATATCACGCTCCAGTGATGCGGATGATCCGCTGCCCACGTTGGAGAAGCCTTTCAGCTCAAACTGGAATGAGATAGCAGAGTCAGATTCTCCGGTGCTGCGGGCAATGCTTTTGCGGCCCAGCACCCGTATGGCCCAGCAGCAGGTTTCATATTCCAGCCCGGCAAACTGGTCCAGCGCCATTTTGTCATGCAGCGAATAATTATATCGGCCCAGGGCCTTCCATTTCTTACCGAGTGGCCAGGTAAACGAGATGTCGGTCTGTTCCAGTGATTCTCGTACATACCTGTAGCCAACATTGATGGCTTTGGATTCTCCGGGGCTGTACTGGAGGCGCAGAGATGACCGGTCCGTTTCACTTCGCTCAGAGTCCCATTGCAGTTCCATTCCGGCATGCCAGTTCTGCCATGTTTTGATATCAAGCTCGGCAACGTAATTGGATGCATCAAAACTGGCCGGGGTCACATCCGGCAGAGTTACCAGGCCTGTCTCGAAATAGCGTGTCTGGCCAATCGTCACGGCCAGTAATTCACGACCGTTACCGGAGTCCAGTATACGGCTGGTAATTCCCACACTCAGCTGGTTTGTGTCACCAAGCCGGTCATAGCCTATAAACCGGTTTTTGCGAAATAACTGTACCAGGTTGAAGTCCGGCACAATGGTGTCAAAGACAGGTATGTCGGTTTGATCACGGTACGGGATATACGTGTATTGTGCCCGTGGTTCTATAGTGACAAGCAGCTGCCCGCTTTTCCCGGAAAGTCGCTCAAAGACTGCACCGGTATCCACGCTACCGATCGGCGCTCCCCGGCTTGGGTTATCAGGTTGATTGAGCGGCTGGTCATCAAGTTGGTACCCAGTGTAGTCATAGGCAAATTCGGGGATCAGATAAAAGCCCTTATAGTCTATAGGCAGGGCAATTTCCGGTTGTATATGCAGCCGCGCACCCTTGGTGGCTTCTTTGCGATAAAAATAGACCGCTTCGGTGCCCAGTTTATAGTCCAGACCTAATAACCCATCCCGCCATACGCCATCGGCCACAAACTGCGGCAACTGTGCATACGGCTCATCTTCAGGCTGGATAGCCGGGTCGATGTTCTGAAAATCCTGTGCTCGAAAAAATAGTGACCAGTTCCGTGTATAGCGCTCCAGATCCAGGTGCCGGTCCAGGTTGGTCTGGCTGGTTTGTGAGCGGCTTGAACTCATGTCTTCAAAATACAGGTCATCTGATACGCCACTGGCACGGATGGTGCCGCGCCAGGCCCATGGCAGCATTGATTCTGTATCTACATCGTAGCGCCACCGGTTTGTATTGGTTTCCTTGTCATCGGCCAGGTAGTCACCCCATAGCATCGCAGTATGATTTTGCGCCAGGAATCTGTATTCAGTGCCCAGCTGCAGCCCGCGCTTTGACATGTAGTGGGGGATAATAGTGGCATCCATATTGGGCCGGATATTCCAGTAGTAGGGTGTTTCAATTTCAGCGCCACGTTGATCACTGTTGCCAACTGTTGGAAAAAGCAGCCCTGATTTGCGTTCATCTGTTACCGGATACGTGAAATAAGGGAGATAGAGGAAGGGCACACCTTTGAAGGACAGGCTTGCGCTGCGAGCTGTACCCATGCCTTCATTCGCATCTATTTCGATGCTTTTGGCCTTGAGTATCCAGTCTCTGTTACCCGCCGGACAGGATGTGTACACCACGTTTTCCATTGTAAGGTAACCAGTTCTGGATGCTTCCAGCGAAGTCGCAGACCCCCGGGCAGGAGTTTGTGGAAGTTCGAACTGTCCATCGGTGAACGAAAATATTTCATTGCGGGTGTCATAGCTGACAGATTCCGCGCGTATCTTATTTCCTCTGTCCTGAAATTCGATGCCGCCCTGTGCAATAAATGTGGCGGAATCACTGTCATAGCTGGCGCTGCCTGCTGTCAGTGACATTTCACGGCTGCGCATCGTGACAGGGCCCTTAAATCGTGCATTGCCGTCGCCGGCGATGTCTACATCACCGGCAGACATTTCAATGACATCATCCTGCAGCTCTTCGGACAGCAGTATTGGTTCCGGATCCGGCCAACAGCTAATACCACGCGCGGATCCCGCTGCTTCGGGCGACTGCGCGCCAACAACGGGGTTGATCAGGGCAATCAATAGTGTGGCTATAGCAACGGCGCGCACGTATGCTTTTTCCTGTCTTAAAATCACTGGAACCCTCACTGCACCATTGTTCGCCTGCGACGACAACGGTACACACCCAGAGAGTTGAGCGCGATTATATATGCCCGGAACTATTTAAGCCCCCGAATTTGAATAATTTTGTTATGCCGTGGTCGCATGAACTACGGATTGTGGCGGGCGTGACTATATGGTTTAGAGTCGTCATTTTGATTAAGGTTTAAGCAAAGTACATCGTGATATGAAAGCAATGATTCTTGCAGCAGGGCGGGGTGAGCGTATGCGTCCATTGACGGATACGCTGCCGAAAGCACTACTTAGCGTAGGTGGGCAAGCGCTGATAGAGCATCATTTGCAGGCACTTGTGGTGGCTGGTATTGAAGAGGTTGTAATCAATGTAGCCTGGCTGGGCCAGCAAATTATGGATTATCTGGGGGACGGAAGCCGCTACGGGGTCTCTATCCGCTACAGCGATGAAGGCGCCCATGCCCTGGAGACCGGCGGTGGTATAGCGCATGCTTTGCCGTTGCTGGGGGATGATCCATTCTGGGTCGTTAATGGCGACGTGCATGCTGTATTTTCGTATACAGCACCTGCACTTGATGAGGATACGCTGGCGCATCTCGTGCTCGTGCCGAATCCGGAACATAACAGTCGGGGCGACTTCGCATTGCGTGATGGTCTTGTGCAGAACTCCGGTGAGGTGATGTACACGTACAGCGGCATAGCTTTTATGCGGCCAGAATTATTTGCCAGCCATCCGGGTGGCGCCTTTCCACTGGCACCACTTTTACGGGTGGCTGCTGATCGCGGACGGTTAACAGGTGAATTGCTGTCTGGTGGATGGGTTGATGCAGGTACACCAGAGCGATTGCAGGCGGTTGCAAGCCTTTATGCAAAGGACAGCAATTCCTGATTGACTGCTAGTTAGTCCGCTCGAGATTAAGGCTGGCCAGCAAATTTGGCAGTAGTGTGCGTGCGAGTTCCGCAACTAACCGGGGGCCGCCACGGTCACTGGTGCGGGTTACCGCCATACCTGCATACCCGCATGGGTTGATATCAGAATAGGGACTGAGGTCATTACACACATTGATAGCCACACCGTGATAGCTGCGGTGTTGTCGTATACGCAGCCCCACACTGGCAATTTTGGCATCACCGCAGTAGACCCCCGGAGCCCCCTCTCTACCATTGGCCTGGATGCCGTAGCCTGCAAGTGTTGTGATAATGGCCTGTTCGAGTCGGCCCACAAGTTCGCGTATGCCAAGTCTGGCGCGTTTGATATCGATGAGTACATAGACAACTAATTGCCCTGGTCCGTGCCAGGTAACCTGTCCACCCCGGTCTGTACGTACAATCGGGGTGTCACCGGTATGCAGAATATGGGCCTCATCAGCATTGGTACCCAGCGTATATACGGCAGGATGCTCGAGCAGCCAGACTTCATCAGGGGTAGTCGCGCTACGTGCTTGTGTGAAATGCTGCATTTCGGCCAGTGAATCAGCGTAGCTGACCAGACCCAGTTCGCGAATAATAACAGGCTGCTGCATGATCCGGATCGGGGTGCTAAAACACCATCAGGACGAGTTCATGATCATGCAGCGACTGATAAATCGTATCCAGTTGTGTCTGGTTCTTGGCTATAAAGGTAATAGTCACCGAAATAAAATTACCTTTGCCGCTGACCTGTTCTTTTACATCAGTTTCAGGATTAAAGCTGGCATGAGTTGCCACAATATCCAGCACTGTTGTGCGAAATCCTGACTCATCTTTGCCTAATGCCTTAATAGGAAAGGCAGTGGGGAATTCAATAATTGATTCATTTGTCATGTTCAATCGGCCCTGAATCTATTCGAACCAGAGCAATGCCTCGTCCCAGGCAATTTGCAGCAGGCTGCCTTCATCAACTGATTTAGAACTGAACAGTTTTGCAGTAGCTACAGTTTCTTCGCCAACCCGGGCACTAATAGTGCCTAGTGCTTTGCTCGCGACGACGGGTGCGATAATCTGACTGGGGACTGATGTTTCCATTTCTACGCGCTCAAAAGAACCGCTGGGGATGGTTGCGTATACGGACTCTGTGACTATAAGGCTGGTTTCTTCTTCTGTCCCTTTCCAGACCCGTACGTTGTCTATGATCTCGTCCTTGCTCCAGAGTAAATGTGTTTCAAAAAAGCGGAAACCATAATTAAGCAGGGCCTGAGATTCATTGGCTCGTGCCGTCGGGCTCTTGGTGCCCAGCACGACTGAAATCAGCCGCATCCCTTCGCGCTCCGCTGATGAAACAAGGCAGTAGCCGGCATTTTCCGTATAGCCGGTTTTCATCCCATCTACTGTCTCATCACGCCATAGCAGGGAATTGCGATTGCCTTGTGTAATCCCGTTGTAGGTGAACTCCTTCTGTGAATACCAGCGATAGTAATCAGGAAATTCCCTGATTAACGCAGCTGCAAGTTTGCTAATGTCTGCCGCCGATGTGTAGTGGTCTTTTGCAGGCAATCCTGTGCTGTTTTGATAATGAGTATTGGTCATACCAAGTTCGGCTGCCAGTTGATTCATGATTTCGGCGAAGGTTGCTTCGGTGCCCGCAACATGTTCTGCCAGAGCAACACTGGCGTCATTGCCCGATTGAATGATCATGCCAGGCAATAGTGTTTCAACAGAAACACGCTTGCCCACTTCGATGAACATGCGGGAGCCGGGAGTACGCCAGGCCTTTTCACTTACAAGCACTTCGTCTTCCAGGTTTATTTGTCCTGATTTAATTGCGCGAAAAACAGCATAGGCGGTCATCAACTTGGTGATACTCGCGGGGTCCAGACGTTCGGTTGCATTTTTTTCCGCAAGCACGCGACCACTATTAAAGTCGACCAGCATGTATCCCTTGGCATTCAGGTCCGGCGCTGAGGGCGCAGCAACCTGAGCGTGCAGCATAAAGGGGGCGGTAGTAATGATGAAACCAACAAACAAGCAGGCAATAAAGCTCGCACCCGAACAATTCTTAGCATTATTCATAGATTAGAAATACCTAACATTGAAATTTGGATCAGGCTGTATTTTAGCCCGGTTGCAGTCTTAAAGTGGTTCAGCACCTGGTGGTTGGGGTGACATCCTGCTTGAGTTAGCTGTCAGACTCCACTACCAGGTGAGTTTTCGCCATTTGCAGACGTTCTACCTGCCGCGACAGTTGGTCGTATTCAGCAACATTATTCAATGGCCCGACCCGAACCCGGAATAATTTAGGCGTTTCACCCCTGGATTCATGGACCAGGACATTGGCTATACCGTTGCTTATAAGTTCGTCAGCCAGCTTTTGGGCATTACCGGGTTCTCCGAATGCGCCTACCTGCAGGTACATTGCGTCAGTGTAGGGCCGAGTTGTACTACCAGCAGTACCGTTGCTCGATCTGTTTAGCGCTACAACTTCGACCCGAGCTGTGCCATTTGCTACAACACCCAGCTCCTGCGCGGCGGCATAGGACAAATCAATAATCCGGTTTTTTACAAACGGGCCGCGGTCGTTTACCCGGAGGATGACGGATCTGCCTGTTTCCAGGTTGGTGACCCGTACATTAGTGGGAAGCGGCAGGGTTTTATGCGCCGCGGTCATCGCATACATGTTGTAGCGCTCACCGCTTGATGTATCGCGACCATGAAACTTTTTTCCATACCAGGATGCTACGCCTTTCTCACGGTAGCCGGCACTTGAGTGCATGACGGTGTAGCGCACGCCATAGACTTCATAGAATGGAGGATTGCCTCGTTTGCTGCGCGGCAGGTCAACCGACGCGGCTTGCTCACTGATGCGTGTGGAACTGGATGAGGGTGCATCGTTCCAGTTGCCTGTCGTGCAGCCGCCCAGTGTGATCAGCACGGTCAGGATACATGCAACTCCTGTTTTTTCATTTCGTTGCATCATTGACTGGCCGCCTCACGGGTTATGGATTGCCCGAGTTCCCACGCGGCGAGGGCATACATGATGCTGCGATTATAACGAGTGATGACATAAAGATTGTCAAAGCCAACCCAGTATTCATCACCATCATCGCCTTCCAATTGCCAGACTCCGGCTGCGGCCTCGTTGTCCAGCTCAGTAGAAAAATAGACGCCGGCCTGGCTCAGTGCCTGTACAGATGATTCGGGTTTCAGGCCGTCATTAAGGACTGACTCAATTGACCGTTCGCCAATGGTGCCGAGTGTTGCTACCGGTTTCCCCTTCTGCCATTTATGCGCAACGAAGTAATTGGCAACGCTGGCAAGAATGTCATCCCAGCTACCAATGAGGTCGCGCTTACCATCGCCGTCACCGTCAACGGCATAGGCACGGTAACTGCTGGGGATAAATTGTGGTGGTCCCATTGCCCCTGCATAAGAACCCATAAGCTCCGCCAGATCCATGTCCTCTTCCCGGGCCAGCAGGAATGCCTGGCCGAGTTCGGAACGAAAAAAAGTATTTCGCGGTGGGTAATCAAAGCCCAGCGTAGTCAGCGCATCTACTACCCGGTGTCTGCCAGTGATGCGGCCAAAATAACTTTCGACTCCAATGATGCCGAGAATCATCTCGGGCGGCACGCCGGTTTCGTTTGTGATGCGTGTGAGGGCGTCACGGTGTTCGGCAAGGAAATCAACGCCTGCCTGTATACGTTTGGGCGTAATAAAGATATCCCGGTACTCATGCCAGGGCTTAACTTTTTCGGCGGGCCGGCTCATGGCATCCAGGATGCTCTGCTGCACCGAGCTGCCAGCCAGAACAGCTTCTACATAGTCGGAGTCGAAATCCTGCTGTGTGGTCAGTTCATTAATAAATTGCCGGACATCTTCCCGCTCGATATCAATAGCCCATGCTGAGGCAGGTAGGAGGGGTGCTGTGCAGGCAAATATTTGCAGGCAGCGTAATAGTCGTGGAGACTTGAAATTCCATTTCATCGTGGCAGTAACTTCCGGTGTGTTTGTATAGACATCAGGATACCGAAACCAGCCAGCAGGGTCACCATTGACGTTCCACCCGCGCTGATAAGCGGTAACGGCACTCCGACCACCGGCAGCAAACCCGTTACCATGGCGGTATTGACGAATACGTAGAAGAAAAAGGTGAAGCTGATGCTGCCGGCTAACAGGCGCGAAAAGGTGTCCTGTGCGGCGGCCGCAATCACAAATCCGCGCCCGACTATCAGCAGATACAGCACCAGCAGTAGTGTGACCCCGGTAAAGCCGAATTCTTCACCGATCACGGCAAAAATAAAATCAGTGGTCTGTTCCGGCAGAAACTCCAGTTTACCCTGGCTACCATTGAGCCAGCCCTTGCCGAACAGCCCGCCGGAGCCAATCGCGATTTTGGACTGAATAATGTGATAACCGGCACCAAGCGGGTCTTTTTCCGGGTCGAGCAGCGTCAGCACACGCTGCTTTTGGTAATCATGCATGTAGAAATTCCACAAGATGAGTACGGCTCCAACGGCAATAGGGATGGCTGAAATAACGTAGCGTATGCTGATGCCCGCAAGAAAAATGACAGCAATACCGGTCAACGCGATCAGGATGGCAGTGCCAAGGTCCGGTTGCAGAGCAATAAGTGCTACCGGTGTGGCAATAAGTGCCAGCAAAAAACAGTTCATGAGGAAGGTTGGCGGTAACGGTCGTTCATGCAAAAACCATGCGAGCATCGCCGGCACTGCCAGTTTCATTAGTTCTGAAGGTTGAAACCGGATACCTATGTTCAGCCAGCGTTGCGCGCCGCCGCTCGTTTCACCGCTAAGAATGACCAGCACCAGTGTGACAATTCCGATCAGGTAGGCCCAGGGTGCGACGCGGCGTATCCATGCGATATTGATCTGTGCCATAACAATTAATACGAGCATCGCAGCACCTATGCGTGTGCCTTGCCGCAGCAGTATGCCAAGATCATTACCTGATGCGCTGTAGAGCACCAAAGTGCCCATGACCAGCACTGCCAACAGGCCTGCCAGTAGCATTGGATCAAGGTGCATGCGATGGAGCAGGTGGGCCAATAAACCACGGCCACCCGATGTTTGATATGCGGTACCGATAATCATAAATCGATATGCCCCAGATAATTATCCATCACCTTACGGGCAATAGGTGCTGCGACCCCACTGCCACTGCCGCCATTTTCAACAATAACTGCCACGGCGATACGCGGATTGTCGACAGGCGCAAAAGCGATAAACAAGGCGTGATCACGCATGCGTTCTGCCAGTTCATCGGCGTTGTAGGAATCGTCCTGGGCCGATAGAGATTACCTGTGCGGTGCCGCTTTTCCCTGCGATTCGCCATGGTGCATTGGCTGCAGCAGCACGTCCCGGTTCCCCTTGGGTCGCTCATAACGCCTTCCATGGCGCCAATAATCTGATCCCAGCGTTCCGGTCGCGAAACAGTAACGGGGGTTAATTTCCGGGGGTTACGTCGAGCCAATGTGCCGTTTGCCGGGTCCCGAATGCCCTGCACCAGTGATGGGCTGTAGCGGACGCCCCGGGCTGCAATGGTTGCGGTGACATGAGCCAGTTGCAAGGGAGTTGTCAGTAAATAGCCCTGACCGATACCCGTAATAATGGTTTCGCCAGGGAACCAGATCTGGTCTGCAGCATTAGAAAAATTGCGCCTTTTCCAGTCACGGGATGGTACCAGCCCACTGCTTTCGGGGTTGATGTCGATTCCGGTCTGGTTGCCCAGACCAAATCCCATCAGGGTGCGCGACATGATGTCGATGCCAATTTCATTGGCAAGCTCATAAAAATAGGTGTCGCACGACTGCGCGATGGCATCATGCATATCCATAATGCCATGACCACCTGGCTTCCAGTCACGGTAGCGATGGCTGAGTCCCGGTAGTCTGTAGTAACCCCGGCAGATTATGGTCTGCTCTGCGGTGATGGCATTTTGTTCCAGGCCTGCTAATGCGAATACGGGTTTGATGGTTGAGCCTGGGGGATACCGCCCCCGAAGTGCCCGATTAAATAACGGCTGATCGGGATTGTTCTGCAGCTTGCGGTAATCGGTAGTGGTCAGGCCCGCAATAAACTGATTCGGGTTAAAGCCTGGCGCACTTGCAAATACCAGTACTTCGCCATTGCGGGGGTCTATGGCTACGACTGCGCCACGACGATCTTCCAGCGCCATCTCGGCAACAATTTGAGTTTCTATGTCCAGGCTCAGCATCAGGTCTTTGCCTGGCATCGACAGCTCTGTATCCAGAATCTGCATCATGCGGCCGTGTACATTGACCAGCACGTCCTGATGGCCCACCTCACCATGTAACTCAGGTTCGTACGACCGTTCTATCGATACTTTTCCTATATGCGCTGTACCTGCATAAGTCGCCGGGTCCAGTGTCTGCTGGTCAGCGGCGCTAATACCCCCGACATAACCCAATGCATGGGAAGCATATTTGCCGTACGGGTAATGACGCGTCAGCCGGGCACGAATTTCGACGCCGGGGAAATAGGGCCTTAATACCGCAAAGCGTGCAACTTCTTCATCAGTCATCCGCTCCATAATTGGAATGCTGTCGAAGTGTCTCTTGCTGCTTATTCGGCTGCGAATAACATCAAGTGAAGCTGCGTCCAGAATATCCTGCGCCACCAGATTGGCCAGTGTGGCGTCCATATCCGGTACCTGTTCCGGCGTGATTTCCAGTTGATAGCTGGGCGTATTTTCAGCAAGGATTTTGCCATTGCGGTCATAAATTAGTCCGCGGGTGGGTGGTAGTGGCTGCACGCGTATCCGGTTACCCTGAGACTGCGCGGCATAGTAATCTGCATCTATCAGCTGCAGTACGATTAGCCTGGTCAACACCATCCCTGTCATAATTGCCGTAGCGACTGCACAGATGATGATGCGCTGGCTAAACAGACGTTGCTCGCGCCAGTGGTCTTTTATCTGGTCGGTATGCTGCATCGATCTAGTTGAAACTCGAGCGACGTGATTCTACTAGCAGGCGCAATCTGTCCATGATGCCCATAATCAGTGGCCAGAAAAGCGTACCGGAAAGCACCCGTGTCCATCGGGTTATACCAGCGGGCGCCAGCCCCGCAACACCTTCAATCAGGACTTCCAGTGTCGCGCCGAATGCCAGTAATGCAAAGACAGTTGCGGTTAATTGCCAGAGTGGAAATATCCTTATTTGCAAGTGAAAGCGCAGAGTCAGGTATGTGACAGCGGTCAGGGCCAGTACGTTCTGTCCAAGTAGCTGTCCATGCAGAATATCCAGGCAAAGGCCCAGGCAAAAGGCGACGCCTATACCAAAACGCTGCGGCCACATCATCGCGCAGTAGATCATTATCATCGTGGGTAAAGGGGGTCGAAATGCCTGCAGCACATCAGGCAGGGGTGTTATTTCCAGAGCTACAGCTGTCGCTATTGCGGCTAATACAGGCCACAGGCGCACCCGGCGTGCCATCAGGGGGTTGCCTCTGTCGCAGGCGGCACTATCGGTGCCTCATCGCCGTCAATGCCTGTGTCAGGCATAACATCACGTGCTGCTTTATCTGGTTCGGCCACCGCTTCTGCAAATTCATCACCGCCTTCAGGTGTAATTAACAGAACCTCACGAATCCGGTTCAGTGCTGCCGCGGGTTCCGCATCTACCTGCAGGAATGGCTGGCCGGTGACTTCACTAACATTGCGTATCACGCCTACCGGGTAACCTGGCGGGAACGTACCGCCGAGACCGGAACTAATCAGTAAATCACCCTCGATTACGTCAGCGTTGACGGGTAGAAATGGCAACGACAGGCGATCCAGCTCTCCGCTTCCCACCGCAATGGTACGTAATCGGTTGCGTGCCAGTTCCACGGGAATTGCATGATCAACATCGGTAACCAGCATGGCTTCCGAACTGAAATGGCGATCACGGGACTATCTGGCCGACGATGCCGTCGGCGTCAATCACGGCCTGACCTACATAGGCGCCATCCCGTCCGCCTTTATTGACGACAATCATGTTGCGATAAGGGTTCATATCGACGGATACAATTTCGGCGATCAGGATGCTGTCGCCAACTTTGGCAGTTGAGTCAAGCAAGGCGCGGAGCCGGGCATTTTCGGTCTCCAGGGCTGTCATTCTTTGTAACCGGGCATTAAGCACAAGTGCTTCTTGTTTCAGTTGGGTATTTTCGCTGCCTAACTCAGCACGTGTTGCAGTGGCTTCGGCCAGGTTACGGCCTATATTGAAGGGGGCGCTAACCAGGACCTGAACAGGATGAAGCGCCACAGAAAGGGCCTTGCGCACGCCGATCAGGTGCTGGTTCTGGTGATCCAGCACCATCAGAGCGATTGCCAAGAGGCACAATAACAACATGCGAAAGCCGGACGTCGTGCTACGAAAGTGACCGGGCTCGCGTTCGACAGAAGTCAGCGCCATGAGCCGAACTAATCCACAACAACAATCCGGCAATGATGAGCCAGCAGCACATAAGTATCAATGGCTATTAAGGTGCCATGTTAGCCAGGGTGCCTCTCATTTCGTCGGGGTTGGTGCTTGCAGTCCGCCGCAGGCGGGCTGAATGCCCCGACCCCTCGGTGAAGCGAAGCTGAGCAGGTAGGGGTGAAACAGTATCAGTTGCAGCTTGCTTAGCTATACCAACCTGAACAGATGCAGATTGGCCGGGAAGCCTATCATCGGGATGGCTCCCTGCGGTCCGCTGTGTCCCTCTGACAGGCTTCCCGGCCAAAGCCCTCAGGTCTTGCTACCAAGTCAACCAGCACTATTTAATTAAGTAGCTATTTGTTCGTCGGGGTTGGTTCTTGAAGTCCGCCGGAGGCGGGCTGAATGGCCCCGACCCCTAGGTCACGCGAAGCACTGCAGGTAAGCGATGCGTCACTAACCGCAACAGATAAGCTGAATTAGGGCCTGCGCGGTCCGAAAGCCTGCTGTTTAAATGATGAGGATGCTGAAAGACGTCTTCGGAAGCTTGAACGCTTCCTGCGACGAAACTACCGGCGTGTAGCTTTCCAGCCCGGCTTCGCGCGGGCTACAAAGCCTGCAGTTAAAGTGATGAGTATTCTGCACAGACGTCTGCCGAAGCGATACTTCGTCTGACGAAGATTCCCGGCGTGTAGCCTTCCAGCCCGGCTACGCGCGGGCTCGAAGCCTGCCGTCATTTTTTTTCATTCCTGCGCAAAAACCCCAGGCCCTTGCTCGTCTATAAGTTCAAGTAACCGGCCACCGCCTCGTGCAACGCAGGTAAGGGGGTCATCGGCGATTACAACGGGTACGCCGGTTTCTTCCATCAGGAGTTTGTCGATGTCTCTTAACAGCGCGCCACCACCGGTCAGCACTATGCCGCGGTCAGCGACATCGGAACCCAGTTCTGGTGGGGTTTGCTCCAGTGCGCCTTTTACCGCGCCCACGATGCCCTGCAAGGGTTCCTGGAGTGCTTCCAGTATTTCATTGCTGTTCAGACTGAAACTGCGTGGTACGCCTTCTGAGAGGTTACGGCCACGGACAGATATTTCTCTGACTTCGTCACCCGGGTAGGCAGAGCCTATTTCGTGCTTGATGCGTTCGGCTGTGGCCTCACCGATCAGAATGCCATAGTTGCGGCGTACGTAGTTAAGGATGGCATCATCGAAACGGTCGCCACCGACACGCACTGAAGCGGCATAGACAATGCCATTGAGTGAGATGACGGCAACCTCGGAGGTGCCACCACCGATGTCGAGCACCATAGAACCACGAGCCTCATGTACCGGCATGCCCGCGCCAATGGCGGCGGCCATGGGTTCATCAACCAGGAATACTTTGCGCGCGCCCGCGCCCTCGGCTGATTCCTTGATCGCCCGTCGTTCGACTTGTGTTGATCCATACGGCACGCAGACCAGCACCCGCGGACTAGGCCGGAAGTACTGACTGCCGTGTGCTTTGCGGATAAAGTGCTGGAGCATTTTTTCGGTAATGGTGAAATCGGCAATAACGCCGTCTTTCAAAGGCCTGATCGCAGTGATGTTGCCCGGCGTGCGCCCCAGCATGTTCTTGGCTTCTGTGCCGACGGCCGCCACCATCTTTTTGCCGCCACCGGGTTCTTCCCGAATAGCGACGACCGAAGGTTCGTCGAGGACGATACCGTGGCCCTTTAGATATATAAGAGTGTTGGCTGTACCCAGATCAATGGATAAGTCGTTTGAGAAGTAACCAAGTAGGTTTTTCAGCATGGAGTTGTCTGCACTCGCGCATCACGGTAATAAGTGGAGCGTACTCTAGCAACGAGCGGGATTTTGGGCAACACCCGTTGTATGATACGCGACCCCGGTCACGGGGCTTAATACCTCAACTTGTCTGACAACCTAGCAATCTGAAAAATAACCGTGGCACTTTCCAGGGAAGAAATCGAATACATCGCGCATCTGGCCCGGCTTGAAGTCAGCGAGGCTGAGGTGCCTGTCTATGCCGACAAGCTGGGCAGGATCATCGAGTTTATTGCTGAACTGGGTCAGGCTGACACGGGTGAACTGGTGCCTATGGCGCATCCGCTGGATATGAGTCAGCGCCTCAGGGCTGACGAAGTAACTGAAAGTGTTGAGCGTGAGCGTTATCAGGCCAATGCGCCCGAAACAGAAAATGGCCTGTATGTCGTGCCGCGGGTTGTCGAGTAGGCGCACTGAACATGACGCAGCGCTTCACAATTGCCGAACAATCGCGTCTGCTGGCAAGCGGGGAGGTCAGCAGCCGCGAGCTGACCCAGTCGTGCCTTGACCAAATCGCGCAGCATGATACTGCACTTAATGCCTTTATTGCGGTCACGCCAGAGCGGGCCCTCGCAGCTGCAGACGCAGCAGATCAGCAGCGCAAAGCGGGTGGTGGCGTGCTGACCGGTGTCCCCATGGCGCACAAGGATATTTTTTGCACACAGGGTATTAAAACGACCTGTGCATCCAGAATGCTGGAGAACTTTGTATCGCCCTATGATGCAACTGTCGTGGAGCGGCTGGCTGCTGCTGGCATGGTGTCGGTTGGCAAGACCAACATGGATGAGTTTGCGATGGGTTCATCCAGTGAGACCAGTTATTTTGGGCCGGTCAAAAACCCCTGGGATCATGCGAAGTCGCCGGGCGGCTCCTCGGGCGGTTCAGCTGCGGCTGTGGCGGCAGGCCTGGTGCCGATGGCTACGGGTACTGATACGGGTGGTTCGGTGCGTCAGCCAGCAGCGCTTTGTGGCATAACCGGCTTTAAACCGACTTATGGACGTGTGTCGCGCTTCGGCATCATTGCGTTTGCCTCCAGCCTCGATCAGGCGGGTGTGCTGGCGCTGACGGCTGAGGATGCTGCACTGCTCACGCAGGTCATGGCGGGCTTTGATGAGCGGGATTCGACCAGTTCGCCGGCTGCAGTGCCCGATTACATGGACACGCTTGAGGCCTCGGTAAAAGGCAAGACTATTGGTGTGCCCAGGGAATACTTTGATGCGGGGCTCGACCCGGCCTACGCCGAAGCTGTTAATACAGCGCTGGATGTCTACCGGCAAATGGGTGCAGAAATCCGTGAGGTCAGTCTGCCTAACCTGTCTTTGGCAGTTCCCACGTACTATGTGGTTTGTCCCGCGGAAGCATCATCGAACCTTTCTCGCTATGACGGCGTCCGTTTTGGGCACCGTGCCGAAGGCATCAGTGATCTGGAAAGTCTTTACATGCGATCGCGCACTGAAGGTTTTGGTGATGAGGTCAAACGCCGGATCATGACCGGTACCTATGTATTGTCAGCAGGGTATTACGATGCTTATTACCTGCAAGCACAAAAAGTTCGCCAGTTAATCAGTGATGACCTGCAACGTTGCTTCGAGCAGGTAGATATTCTTGCCGGACCAACTACGCCAACAACAGCCTTTGGACTGGGTGAAAAAATTGATGACCCGGTGCAGATGTACCTTAATGACATCTATACCGTGTCCGTAAATCTCGCGGGACTGCCGGGTATTTCTATCCCTTGCGGCATAGTTGATGGTTTGCCCGCCGGTTTGCAGTTGGTTGGGCCTCATTTTGCGGAAGCCAGCGTGCTGAATTTTGCTCACCTCTATCAAAAGGAAACCGACTGGCACCAGCGTCAGCCGGCTCAGAACTGATATGCAGTGGGAAACAGTCATTGGGCTGGAGATTCATGCCCAGCTTGCAACCCGGAGTAAGATCTTTTCGGGCGCCAGCACTGCTTATGGCGCTGAGCCTAATACGCAGGCCTGCCTTGTAGATCTTGGCTACCCGGGGTGTATTGCCGGTTCTTAATCGCGAGGCTGTCGTTATGGCGGCGCGCTTTGGTATGGCGGTGGATGCGAGGGTAGCGTCACGCTCGGTATTTGCCCGCAAAAATTATTTTTATCCGGATCTGCCAAAGGGTTATCAAATCAGCCAGCTCGAATTACCGATCGTGGCGGGCGGGCACATAGACCTGTCGCTTGAAGATGGAACGGAAAAGCGCATTGGTATTACCCGGGCACATCTTGAAGAAGATGCCGGTAAATCATTGCATGAAAATATAGAAGGCAAGACCGGCATAGACCTTAACCGTGCCGGAACTCCGTTGCTGGAGATCGTATCTGAGCCAGAGCTAAGCTCGGCTAAAGAAGCTGTTAACTATATGCGTCGCATTCATCAGCTGGTGCGCTATCTGGGTATATCTGACGGCAATATGCAGGAAGGTTCATTTCGTTGTGACGCGAATATTTCTGTTCGACCTAAGGGTCAGCAGGAATTAGGGACACGCGCTGAACTAAAGAACCTGAACTCGTTCCGTTTTATAGAAAAAGCAATCAACTTTGAGATCGAGCGGCAAATTGAGCTCATCGAAGACGGTGGCAAAGTTGTGCAGGAAACGCGCCTGTATGATTCCGTCCGGGACGAGACGCGCCCGATGCGCAGTAAGGAGGAGGCGAATGACTATCGTTATTTCCCTGATCCGGACCTGCTGCCGGTGGAGATCAGTGAAGAATTCCTGAGTGCTGTCCGCGACACAATGCCCGAGTTGCCCCAGGCAAAGGCCGAGCGATTTGCCGGGCAATACGGGTTGAAGTCGGCTGATATTGAGGTGCTGACGGCTTCACGTGCAACGGCTGATTATTTCGAGGCAGTCGCAACAAACCTGGGCGAGGCCAAACTGGCTGCGAACTGGGTATCCGGTGAATTGGGGGCAGCGCTGAATCGCGATAACCTGGATATAGCCGATAGTAAGGTTGATGCGGGCGCGCTGGCTGGTTTGTTGAAGCGTATTCAGGACAACACCATCTCAGGCAAGATCGCAAAAGATGTTTTCACCGTGATGTGGGAAGAGGGTGGTGATGCCGACAGTATCATCGACAGCAAGGGCCTCAAGCAGATTACCGACAGCGGCGAGCTCGAAGCACTGGTTGATAAAGTGATTGCCGATAATCCCGAACAGGTAGAGCAATTTCGTGCTGGTAAAGACAAGGTACTTGGGTTTTTTGTGGGGCAGATTATGAAAGCGACCCAGGGCAAGGCTAACCCCGGCCAGATTAATCAAATTCTCCGCGACAAGCTCAGCGCGTAGTCCGGTTCCGTGAAAGATTCTGCCGACACGCTACGTCGTTTCGTTTTTGAAAAGCAGGAAATTCGCGGCAGCATCGTACGTTTGCAAGCTACCTGGCAGCATCTCTTAACAGCGGATGAATACCCACAGCAGGTTCAGGCCATGCTGGGTGAAGCATTGGCGGCGACGGCATTGCTGGGCCGTAATCTCAAATTCGAAGGCCGCCTGACTATGCAGATACAAGGTGGCGAGCATCTGCGCCTGATGGTGTTGCAATGTGATCACCAGTTACGCATGCGCGGTCTTGCCCGCTTCGGTGATGCGGTTCCGGAAGCTTTTACAGAACTGGTTGATGGCGGTGCTCTGTGCATCACGGTTGAATCTGGCCACGATGCTGAGCGTTATCAAAGTATCGTGCCGCTATCCGAAATTGATCTGGCCGAATCACTGGCACTTTATTATCAGCAGTCAGTTCAGCTGCCAACAATTTTCATGCTGGCAGCCGATGGTGAGCACGCGGCGGGTCTGATGCTGCAGGCATTGCCCGAACGCAAACCAGGTAGCGGTTACTGGAAACGCATGGTTGAAGGCCTGCAAGGCCTCGATGTGGCACGCATGAGCCAGGTTCAGGATGAGGTATTGCTGACGGCTTTGTTCCCTGATGATGACATACGGTTATTTGATGCCGAGCCAGTCAGTTTTCATTGCGAATGTTCGGACCAGCGCATCCACAACATGCTTAAGATGTTGGGTGCCGCTGAACTCACAGACCTGATCAGCGACCAGAACCCGGTCGAGATACGTTGTGAGTTT
>PVMK01153366.1_pt1 | contig 39362 bp, 32 predicted proteins | sample 1853481 | NCBI WGS metagenome assembly PVMK01 (sample SAMN08533507, study PRJNA380276) | Marine sediment metagenome, whole genome shotgun sequencing project.
GCCCGATTGCGTGGCCATCCACCATCTTTCCGAGGACCCGGATCTCGCGACGCTCGATCAACCTGACAATTTCGTGAGTGACATGAAAGCCTGCGGTATGACCACCATGGCCCGTATTCGTGAGGCCTGCCGCCGCGGGCTGGAGCAAGACGGCGCCGATGTGATCGTGCTGGGTTGCACCTGTATGCAACCGACCGCCGCACTGCTTGAGGCCGCTGGCGTGCCGGTGATCGAACCGATGGTTTCGGGTTACCGGTACCTGGAGTCGCTGGTCAGGGAAAAATGAAAATAGGTGAAAATAGGGGTCGAACCGCGGTTTTTCGAATACTCCGGTTAGCCTAATCAAGCTTTACCGGCTGGCGCCAGCGCAGCAACTGCGGTTCGACCCCATTTATTGTTTAATGGAACAAATAATGAGTCCCATACCGTAAGGAAGAGCGTTCAATGAACAAACCAACGATAGCCTTGATTGCTGCGTTAGCAGTCGCACCGGTGTTCCTGCTGTCGACAGGGGCCGTTGCCGGTCAGGGCGAACCCAAACCCAACCGGTTCTGGTGGCCGGAACAACTGGACCTTTCACCTCTCCGGCAACATGCAGCGGAATCCAACCCGTTGGGCCCGGACTTCAATTACGCCGACGCGTTCAACACGCTCGATCTTAAGGCGGTCAGGAAAGACATCGACGCGATCATGACCGACTCGCAGGACTGGTGGCCTGCCGATTACGGCAACTATGGTCCGTTGTTTATTCGCATGGCCTGGCACAGCGCCGGCACCTATCGCATCGGTGACGGCCGCGGTGGCGCCGGTGGCGGCCAGCAACGCTTCGATCCGCTCAACAGTTGGCCGGACAACGCCAACCTGGACAAGGCGCGGCGCTTGCTCTGGCCTGTCAAACAAAAGTACGGCAACAAATTGTCCTGGGCCGACCTGATGGTGCTCACGGGTAATGTCGCATTGGAAAACATGGGCTTCAAAACCTTCGGTTTCGGCGGCGGACGCGAGGATGAGTGGGAACCCGACCTCGTTTACTGGGGGCCCGAATCCCAGTTCCTCGATGATGGGCGCTACAGCGGTGACCGGGAACTCGAGAACCCCCTCGCTGCTGTCCAGATGGGTCTGATTTACGTCAACCCGGAAGGTCCTAACGGCAATCCCGACCCGCTGCTGGCGGCGAAAGACATTCGCGAAACCTTTGGCCGTATGGCCATGAATGACGAAGAGACGGTCGCGCTCATTGCCGGCGGGCATACGTTAGGCAAAATGCACGGTGCCGTGAATGCGGCTGAGTGTATCGGTCCGGAACCGGCTGCCGGTGCAATCGAGGACCAGGGATTCGGCTGGAAAAACACCTGCGGCAAAGGCAACGCCGAAGACACGACGACCAGCGGGCTGGAAGGTGCATGGACCGTGACGCCGGTCCAGTGGAGCATCAACTACCTGCAGAACCTGTTCGCGTTTAACTGGGTGCAAACGAAAAGCCCGGCCGGCGCGACCCAGTGGATTCCGGACGATCCCGGGGCAGCCAACCTGGTGCCGGATGCCCATGATCCCAACAAGCGGCACCCGCCTGTGATGCTGACGACGGACCTGTCGCTGAAGTTCGACCCGGAATACGCCAGGATTTCGAAGCGCTTCCTCGAAAACCCGGACGAGTTCGAACTCGCATTCGCTAAAGCGTGGTTCAAACTGACCCACCGTGATCTCGGCCCGCGGGCACGCTACCTCGGTAATGAAGTGCCCGCCGAGACGCTGATATGGCAGGACCCGATCCCGGCAGTCGACCACGATCTGATCGACGAGGATGACATCGAGGAACTCAAGGAAGAGATTCTCGATTCGGGACTGTCGGTATCACAGCTGGTCAGGACGGCCTGGGCATCGGCGGCCAGCTTCCGGGGCACCGACCTGCGCGGCGGAGCCAACGGCGCTCGTATTCGTCTTTCGCCGCAGAAAGACTGGGAAGTGAATGATCCCAAAGCGCTGTCCAAGGTGCTGAAGACGCTGGAGCGCATCCAGAAAGATTTCAATAAGGATCAGGATGACGGCAAGCGGGTTTCGCTGGCGGATATGATCGTGCTGGGCGGAGCCGCGGCCATTGAGAAAGCCGCCGAAGACGCCGGTCACGATGCGCAGGTGCCGTTCACACCGGGCCGCATGGACGCATCGCAGGATCAGACCGACAGGCAATCGTTCGCAGTGCTGGAACCGATCGCTGACGGATTCCGCAACTACTACGGCGAGGGCAACGACCGCTCGCCGGCGGACATGCTCGTAGAACGTGCCGACAGGCTGACCCTGAGCGTGCCGGAAATGACGGTTCTGGTGGGTGGCATGCGGGCGCTGGGCGCGAACGCAGTTGATGCGAAGCATGGCGTCTTCACCGACCAGCCCGGCACCCTGAGCAACGACTTTTTCGTCAATTTGCTCGATATCGCGACGGCCTGGTCAAAGGCGGAGAAAGCCGAGGGCATCTACGAAGGCCGTGATCGCGCCTCAGGCGAGCTCCAATGGACGGCCACGCCGGTGGACCTGATCTTTGGATCCAACTCGGAGCTGCGTGCAGTCGCTGAGGTCTATGCAGAAAAAGGCTCGGAAGAAAAATTCATCCGTGATTTTATTAACGCATGGACGAAGGTGATGACCCTCGACCGGTTCGACATTTGAAAACAGGAGCGCAGAAACTGCGGTTCAATAAAAATGGGGTCGAACCGAGGTTTTCCAAAGACTCCGTTCAGCCTAACCAAGCCGCACCGTCTGGCGCCATTACAGAAACTGCGGTTCGACCCCATTTTCATTTTCGGACGTGAGTGAGGAGCTGGTCGGGGCGTGGCTCTGACTTTGTCCGTTCGACATGGCATGATGCGCGTTCAATTTATCGGGGAGACCAAGCGATCATGCACCGCAGACCAATCATACGAATCGCTGTACTTGTGGGTGGAATGATTAGTCTTGCACTCCTCGCCGCCTGCCAACCCCGTGGAGATGCACAGGTGTCAGACACCGGAGCGAATATCTCAGAACTACAGATGACCGACACCGCCGTCGGTGATGGCGCAACCGCCGAATCCGGACAAACTGTTGACGTGCACTATACGGGTTGGCTCTACGATCCGTCGCAACCCGAGAACAAGGGCTCCAAGTTTGACAGTTCGGTCGATCGCGGTCAGCCGTTCTCGTTTCCGCTCGGCGGTGGCCGGGTGATTCGCGGCTGGGACGAAGGTGTAGCCGGCATGAAGGTTGGCGGCAAGCGTGTACTCGTCATCCCGCCGGAGATGGGTTACGGTGCGAGCGGCGCGGGCGACGTGATTCCACCAAACGCGACCCTGCTGTTCGAGGTCGAGTTGCTGGAGATCAAATAACTATTAAATAAATAAAAATGGGATCGAACCGAGGTTTTGCGAGAACTCCGTTCAGCCTAACCAAGCCGCACCTACTGGCGCCAGCGCAGAAACTGCGGTTCGACCCAACTTATTCAGACGTCGTGAACTTTTTTTCGAGTTTCACGATCTTAAGGGTTGACTTAATGTAAACCGGTGCTAAAGTACGCGCCCCCAAATAGACATTCATTGAATAAATGATGCTTACGGACTTGGAAAACACGATCAAACACGCGCGGGCAACGTTTGCCTGGCTGCGCGACCGTGCGCGCCGTGTCGATTCGTCGACAGCGAACGGTACGGTCGATTGTGCGACGAACAAGGAGTCGATGAACTGACGCCTTCCGAACAAATCGGAAGGCACTGAATTGGGCCTTCCGGACATCAAACCCCGGCTGGCCCTGCTGACCGGGGTTTTTTTGTGCCCCGAAACAAACGACCGCAGAGGAGGACGATATGAAGAACACAATCTATGAGAATGTTTTGCTGGTTACCATCTTGCTGGTAGTCGGATTATCTTATGTGTCCGCCCTGAGCGGCACCATAGCCATCGCGTAATGTGCGCGACCGCCGACGGGGCGGCATTGCTGCCGAGTGATGCCGCCCCGAAGGCACTTAATAAACAGCGGTTCGACCCTATTTATTCGTTTGCCCACCAGCCAGGCAGGTCCGCGATCGAGTCGAGCGTCGCATCCGGCTCGATATCCGCGTCCATGTCTTGCGGACGGTACTTGCCGGTCCTGACCAGCATGCCGTGCAGGCCGACGGCCTGCGCACCCTGAACGTCGCCCACCAGATCGTCGCCGATCATCAGGGTCTCGGCGGCCGCGCAGCCGATCTGTTCGAGCGCGATGGCAAAGAAATCCGGCGAGGGTTTGCCGAGTACGATCGCTTCGCACCCGGCCGCATGCTCGAAAGCCTTGACGAAGGGCGCAACGTCGAGCCGCAGGCCATCGTCGGCGCGCCAGTAACGCGTCATGCCCAATGCGATCAGCGGCGGCGCCGGATCGCGCATCAGCAGGCGGAAAATCTGGTTCATCAGCGGGTATGTCCAGGTTTCGCCAATGTCGCCTATCACGACGGCGCCGACGTCTTCGGCACCCTGAAGGTCGACCGTTTGAATGCCTTTGAAGTCCTCCCGCGTTGTCTCGGGTACGATCAGAACGGCCGGACCATCGCAGTGCCGGGCCAGCCATTTGCCGGCGGCGACCGGCGGCGTCAGAATCTGCTCGATGTTCGCCGACACACCCAGCGCGCTGAGCTTGTCGACGATGCATCGCCGTGGCCGCGATGTGGTGTTGGTGACGAACAGGTAGGGGACCCGCTCGGCGGCCAGCCAGGCGACGGTCCCGGGCGCGCCGGGGACTGCCTGGTCGGCTTCCCAGATGACGCCGTCGAGATCGATGAGTGCACCGCGCATGGCAAGGCCTAGGTAAAGCTACTAATGGTCGGCACTGCTATTTTGGCCGAAAATTCATGTATGCGAAACGTGTGCGGGAGGGGGGTATCGAGCGATTCGAGTCGCTGATTCGCGAAGGCGCGGAGTGTACCTGGCAGAGAGAGATTTACGAAGAGACGGGATCCGCGACGGAGATAACGCGGCAACTGGTGGCCGACATGGGCCGGGGACTGAGGTGATGATGACCGCATACGAAGCCGAGCGGCGTCGCCTGCTCGAGGAGATTGCCGCCGACGTGCGCATGACGCGCGATGCGCTCGGCAAGGATGTGCTGGACCCGCGGGTCATGGCGGCGATCGGCCGGGTCCCGCGCCACGAGTTCGTCGACGATGAGTGGAAAGACGTCGCATACCTGAACCAGCCGCTGCCGATCGGCTGCGGTCAGACCATCTCGCAACCCTATATCGTCGCCGTGATGACCGATTTCCTGGACGTGCCGGCCGACGGCCGCGTCCTGGAGGTCGGCACCGGTTGTGGCTACCAGGCCGCAGTCCTGGCGGAGGTCTGTGAATCGGTGTACAGCATCGAAATCGTCGCGCCGCTCGGGCGGCAGGCGCGCGACCGGCTGGCGCGGCTCGGCTACGATAATGTGCATGTCCGCGTCGGCGACGGCTTCGCCGGGTGGCCCGAACACGGGCCGTACGATGGGATCATCGTTACGGCCGCCGCCGAAGAGGTGCCGCCACCGTTGCTCGAGCAACTCAAGCCCGGCGGGCGCATGATCATTCCGCTGCGAACCCGGTTTGGCGGCCAGGAACTGGTATTGATCGAAACGGACGAGCAGGGTTCGGTGCGGCGCGAGGATATTTTGCCGGTCATGTTCGTGCCGCTGACGGGAGATCACGGGTGAGCCCATCGGCCGGCATTTCGGTCGGCGCCACGGTGGCATTGCCGTCACCGGAGAGTGCCGGCACAGGTTCTTTGCAGGCGGCTTTGCGGTCACGCCGGTCGGTGCGGGAATTTGGCCCGCACGCTTTGCCGCTCGAGGTCGTCAGTCAGTTGTTGTGGTCGGCACAGGGCATCACGTCGGCACACGGCGGGCGCACGGCGCCGTCGGCCGGCGGTTTGTATCCGATCGAAATCGACCTGGTCAGCGGCAGCGTGACGGACCTGCCCGTCGGCCTGTACCGCTATCGTGCGGCGGACCACAGGCTGCGGCTGCGGCAGGCCGGCGACCTGCGTGAGCCGCTGCGCGATGTCGCATTTCAACAGCGCGAGATCGCGGCGGCCGCGGCCATCATCGTGATCGTGGCGGTGCCCGCGCGCAGCGAAATCAAATACGCCGAGCGCGCTGAACGCTACATACACATGGAGGTCGGCCACGTCGCACAGAACGTATGCCTGCAAGTGGCGGCCCTGGGTATCGGCAGCGTCGTGATCGGCGCGTTCGACGACGCCGGGGTCAGCGAGGCGCTCGGGCTCGGGATCGGGGAGGCGCCCGTCGCGCTGTTGCCGGTCGGTTACCCGGCCTGACCCCTTATCAGGCTGGTGTCAGACACCATATGACCGCTGGCTATAAGGTGTCTGACACCCGGGACCACCTGGGACTTAATACTTATAGACGGGGTACGGGTAGGCACTCGGCACGACGACCTGGTACTGGATCTGCAGAAACGCCACCAGGTCGACGAGCTGGCCAACCGTCATCAGTTCGTTCATCGTCGGCATGAATGATTCGCCGTCGGCCGAGATTTCCTCTTTCGGGTAACGGCTGCTCAGCCGGTGTGACGGGTTGATGATTGACGTCACCAGCTGGCCGTAGGTCTGGACGAGCGCGACCGGCCCGCCGAGCGCGACCGACACCGGCGCCGAGATGTCGATGGACGGTAGCTCGACCCCGGGGATCGTGTGACAGGCGTTGCATTGCAGGTCCAGAAACGCCTGCTGGCCGAATTCCGCGTCGCCGTCCGGCAGGCGGAAGCCGGCTGCTGATTCCGGGCTGCGCATACAGCCGGCCGACACCAGCAACAGGACCACAACCACCAACGCATTTATCATTGTCTTCATATCATGCTCTCCCGGTGCGGCCGCGACCCGCGGCCATGTCATCACTATATATCGCAGTGCGCGTTAGAATCCATGGCATGCATCGACGAGTCGTCGCGGGCGGCTGCAGGCAGTTGTCGCAGTTGCCGCAATCCTCATCGAGTGCGTCGCCGAAGTAGGTAAGCAAGGGTCTGCGCCGGCAGCTCGTGATCTCGCACCAGCCGAGCAGCGTGTCGAGCTTCTGGCGCTCGAAGTGCTTAAAGGCTTCGCTGCCGGTGGACTCGTCGGCCATCTAGCGCAGTCGCCACTGGTGTCTGACACCCTCAACAATTGGTGTCTGACACCAAACGTTTCCGTTACGCTCTCCGGATGTCTTCCCAACCCGCTCTGCGCCGCGACGTCGGCCTGACCCTCTTCACCCTCTATGGCGCCGGCAACATCATCGGCGCCGGCATCTATGTCCTCGTCGGCAAGGTCGCGGGCGCGGCCGGGCTGCTGGCGCCGCTCGCGTTCGTGCTCGCCGCCGTGATCGCGGGCCTGACGGGACTGAGTTACGGTGAGCTCGGCGCGCGTTACCCGGTCAGTGCGGGCGAAGCCGTGTACCTGCACCGGGCGTTCAACCGCCGGTCGATTTCGATGGCAGTCGGTTCGCTGATCGCCCTCGCGGGCCTGGTGTCGGCCGCGACGATGGCCCGCGGGTTCATCGGTTATTTCAACGAGTTTTTCGACGTCGAGGCGGGGCTGGTCATCATCGTGCTGATCGGAGGTCTGACGCTGATCGCGGCACGCGGCATCGCCGAATCTGCGCGCGTGGCCGCGGTGTTGACGTTGATCGAGGTGGGCGGTTTGCTCTGGGTCATCGCGGTGGCGTCGCCGAACCTTGCCAACCTCGCGGACTTCACCCTGGCCGATACGGTGCCGCTGACCGGGCTCGCCTGGCAGGGCGTGCTCGGCGGGGCGTTCCTGGCCTTTTTCGCGTTCATCGGTTTCGAGGACATGGTGAATATCGCCGAGGAGGTGCGGCACCCCGAGCGCACGATTCCGCGCGGCATCGCGCTCGCGTTCGTGCTGTCGACTATTTTGTATGTGCTCGTGACCGTCGTGTCGATCGCAACGCTCGCACCCGCCCAGCTCGCGGCTTCGGATGCGCCGCTGGCCGAGGTCTACCGTATCGCTACGCATAAGTCGGCCGCGTTCATCAGCCTGATCGGGTTGATCGCGGTCATCAACGGCGCGTTGATCCAGATCATCATGGCCGCGCGCATCTTCTACGGCATGAGCTGCAACGGCTGGTTGCCGGCGTTCTTCGGCGTGGTCAACGCGCGGACGCGCACGCCGCAGCGCGCGACGCTGGTCGCAGGCAGCCTGGTGCTCATCTTCGCGCTGGCCCTGCCGCTCGTGAGCCTGGCGAAGATCACGAGTGGGATGGTGCTGGTCGTGTTCACGTGTGTGAACCTGGCGCTGATCCGGATCAAGCAGCGCGACCCGGCCGTGCCGGAGGGGGTGTGGAAAGTGCCGATGTTCGTGCCGGTGCTCGGGGCGGTGGCGAGTTTCGCGATCCTGTTATTCGCGGTGGTGTCAGACACCTCATAGCCCCTCGGTTCTCATCAGCGTTGCGACCGCGGTTCGTAGCATCGATTACCAGGGGAGCTCGGCGCCGTCCTCGTAGTCCAGGAACTTGCCGTTGTCATCCGGAGTCAGGCCGTCGATGACTTTGAGCATTTTCGACACGCTCTCGTCGGTTTCGATCGTGTCCGGCATCTTGATGCCCTTGAACTGTTCCGTATCGCCCATCGTATTGACCTGTCCGGGCGACAGGAGTGTCACGATGACGCCCTTCTTCGGCGTTTCGAACGAAAGCGTGTACATGTACATATTGACGGCTGTCTTGCTCGCCCGGTAGCTGTACATCATCGGCATCTTCGGGCCGATCTCGAATGAGCCGCCCTTGCTCGAGATCACGATGATCTTTTTCTGGTCGGAGGCGGCCACCACGTCCATGAAAGCCTGTGCGAGTTTAAGCGGCGCGATCGCGTTCACTTCCATGCTCTCGCGCGCAATGTCCCAGTCGACGCCCGACACGCGCTTGAACGCACTCATGTATTTCGGCGTCAGGCCGGCGTTGTTGATCAGGATATCGATCGTTTGCTCTGCATATTTCGCGGCCAGTGCATCGATACGGTCGAAATCCGTGACGTCGAGCTGCTCGATCACGACATTCTCGCTGGCCGCGGCCAGTGCCTGCAGCTGGTCGGCTTTGGCGGGCGTGCGGGTCGTCGCGACGACGTTCCAGCCGCGCGCCGCATACTGCTCGACGAACTCGAAACCGATACCGCGATTGGCGCCGGTGATGAACACGGTCGGCTTGTCGGGATCGAGGCGCGCCCAGGCGGTGGATGAGATCGCCAGCAACAGCAGGCCCAGGACAGCGGTCCGAAATTTTGGCATTTCTCTTTCTCCGGTTGAACAGGCACTCATTATAAAGATAAAGGGGTCGAACCGAGGTTTTGCGAAGACTCCGTTTAGCCTAAACAAGCTTCGCCGGCTGGCGCTATAGAAGAAACTGCGGTTCGACCCCATTTATTCTATATTCAGGACATGAACATTGCGGTACTGCTGTTAGCGCTCAGTGCTTATCCCGGCCAGGCCGTTGTCGTCGACATACCGTTTGAGCCTGAATTAGAAGCCGTGACGCTGGCATGGCAAGCGCAGGAAATCCGCATGGCACCCGCCGACTCGGGTTGGTTCGCTTTGCTGGGCGTGGATCTTGATGTGGCGCCCGGGTCCTACGAGGTTGATGCTGTCTTTCGCTATGCGGGTAACCGGCAGGAGCGCCACACGCTTGCGCTTACGGTAACGCCCAAGGAGTATCCGACGACGCGCCTTACGGTTGAGCCAAAGTACGTCGAGTTGAGTCCGGCGGATCAGGAGCGAGCGGCGCAGGACAAAAAGCGTATCGACGCCGCATACGCCACGACTGCCGCCGAGCCGTATTGGACGGAGGACTTTATTGTGCCCATTCCAGGTGTGACCGGCGGCAGGAACTTTGGTCAGCGGCGCGTGTTCAATGATCAACCGCGGGCACCACATTCGGGCGCCGACTTGACGGCCGCCGAGGGCACGGAAGTTCGCACAACAAATCGTGGCAGAGTCGTGCTGACCGGAGATTTCTTTTTTAACGGCAATGCCGTGTTTGTGGATCACGGAATGGGCGTGTTGAGTATGTACTTGCACCTTTCCAGGATCCTGGTCGAAGAAGGGCAGCTGGTGGAGCGAGGCGAATTGCTGGGGTTGGCTGGAGCGACCGGCCGCGTCACCGGGCCCCATCTGCACTGGGGCGTTAAAGTCACCGGTGCACGAGTAGACCCGTTTTTTTAATGGGGGTCGAACCGAGGTTTTAGCCTGTCTGACCCTCGAACCAGACAAATACTAAGTTAGCTATTCAAACTGGAGCCGACCATGTCCGACGCCAACGACTACACACCGCCCGCAATCTGGAAATGGGAAAAAGAGAGTGGCGGTAGATTCGCCAACATCAACCGGCCGATTGCCGGGGCTACATTCGAGCAGGATCTGCCGGTTGGCCAGCATCCGCTGCAATTGTATTCCCTGGCGACACCCAACGGGGTGAAGGTGACGATCCTGCTGGAGGAGTTGCTGGCCGCCGGCCACGTGGATGCCGAGTACGATGCCTGGTTGATCAATATTTTTGAAGGCGAGCAATTCTCTTCTGGTTTTGTGGCGCTCAATCCAAACTCCAAGATTCCGGCGTTGCTTGACCGCAGTGGCGATACGCCGATTCGCCTGTTCGAATCAGGGGCTATCATTCTTCATCTGGCTGAAAGGTTCGGCGCCTTTTTATCGAGCGATCCTGCGGTCCGCGCCGAAACGCTAAGTTGGGTGTTCTGGCAAATGGGCGCCGGGCCTTCCCTCGGCGGTGGTTTCGGTCACTTCTATAACTACGCGCCGATGAAAATTGAATACGCCATTGATCGCTATGCGATGGAGACCAAGCGCCAGCTCGACGTGCTCGACCGTCGACTGAGTGAGGCCGAATACCTCGCCGGTGACGACTACAGTATTGCCGATATCGTCACCTGGCCCTGGTACGGTGCGCTGTTGCTGGGCCGGCTGTACGACGCCGCCGAGTTTCTGCAGGTGAAGGAGTACAAGCACGCACAACGCTGGGCGCAGACAATAGACTCGCGCCCGGCCGTGCAACGCGGCCGCAAGGTCAACCGCACCTGGGGCGAAGACGACATGCAGGTGAGGGAGCGCCATTAGGGAAAAGGGGTCGAACCGAGGTTTTCCCTAACCGGAAAATCGGTCCAACCGAGGTTTCCACCCACATGATGCGAGTTCAGGTCACCGCCTTTTTGGGCCTGCCGCCCTTGCCTGGGCGCACCGAGCGGCCCAGCATGGTTTCTATCTGATCCTTGAACTTGTCGTTACCCAGCACCAGGCAGGCGTTGGTGGTGTCACGGATCCAGGTCAGGGTCGCCGGTGCGATGGCGTCGGCGAAGAGTTGCCGGTAGGTCGCGTGGCGCTGCGCAAGGTCAGGCGCAAGTGCGTTGTACGCGGCGTGCGGGGTGATGAGCAGGTCGCTTTTGCCGGCGGCGTTGTGGGGATAGCTGGACCAGGGATACGCGCCGGGCGCCCTGACCATGCCGGCCCGCACGGGGTTGAGTTCGATGTAGCGCTGGGTCAGCAGGCAGCGCTCACGCTGCACCGGGCTGGCTTTGTAGCGCCCTTCCCAGAGTGTTCCGGTGCGCTCGTATTGCTTGTTCAGCGCCTGCACATAGGTGCGTCCCATGGCCTGCATCAGCAGCGGCAGGGAGCGATGATCGCTCGGTGTAATCAATAGGTGCGTATGGTTGGTCATCAGCACGTAGGCATGAATGCGGCAGCCGTATCGGCGCGCCGCGGTAAGCAGTGATCGACGGTACAGCTCGTAGTCGTCGGGCTGAAAGAAAATTGCCTGACGATCCACGCCGCGCTGGATGACATGTTGTGGGGTGTCGGGAATGAAATAACGAGGCTGTCGCGGCATCTTAAATATAAATAGGGTCGAACCGAGGTTTTCCAAAGACTCCGTTCAGCCTAACCAGGCCGCACCGGCTGGCGCCAGCACAGAAACTGCGGTTCGACCCTATTTATTCCTGGGGTCAGACCCCGTTTCTTTTTCTCACCTCAATCACCTGATTCTCAGGTTTCAACGGGTGCTCGCTTTCTTTAAAAAAGGCCGATAACAGACTTGCTACAAACTAACATATAAGTTATTAATATGATCCGGCTTGCCGAGTACCTGGACGAACAGGGCAACAGTCCGTTCGGCAAATGGATTAACCGCCTGAACCGGGAAGCAGCAGCTGAAGTGACTTATGCGCTGACGCGCCTCGAACGCGGTTATCAGTCGAAAGTTAAGTCGGTTGGCGCGGGCGTCAACGAATACAGGATTGTGTTTGGTCCCGGGTATCGAGTCTATTTTGGCCGAGACGGTAACGAGTTGGTTGTTCTGTTGGGGGGAGGGTCCAAAAAGCGCCAGTCGAAGGACATCCTGCAAGCGAAGGCAAACTGGAAGGCGTATAAACGCCGCAAACTACGGAGTGAACGGGCATGGCACTGACCAGGGATTTCAAGGAAACGATCAAGGCGCGCGCCGAGCGCGATCCTGGTTTTCGCAAGGCGTTGCTCGCACGGGCGGCGCAAGCGTTACTGGCCGGCGACACGGATATTGGCAAGTCGATGTTGCGCGATTACATCAACGCTACGATCGGATTCCAGAGCCTGGCCTCGGACATCGACAAAACGCCCGAAAGCATCATGCGCATGCTCAGCGCGGCAGGGAACCCGAGGACCAACAATCTGATGGAGATCATCGGCTATCTGCAGCAAGCGGAAGGCATTCAGCTCGCAGTGAAGCCGGTCTAAATACATAAATGGGGTCGAACCGAGGTTTTGAATTAGGGTCACTGTCCCCCTAATTCCCCCGCTGGCGCCAGCGCAGAAACTGCGGTTCGACCCCATTTGTTCTGTTCAGCATAGCCTCCGTTGCACATTAACCCGAGGCAATATCGCTGGATTCCCGCGATTGAGCCGCATCGAATTGTTCGGCAGTTTTCGACTTTAAGCTCATCGCCGCCGCGGTCGTCTTCGTCATCGCCGGGACGATCGGAGATAAACGCGAGCCGCGAACCGTCCGGCGACACCGTGACATCGCGCTCCGCTGTACCGGTTTCAACAATGTCGACATATTGGCTGCGGAGGAGGCCGGCGTGAAAGTGGTGCGCGTGCCGGCCTACTCTCCGACATCGGTGGCTGAACATGCACTGGCACTGATTCTTACGCTGAACCGGAAAACGCATAAGGCATACAATCGGGTCAGGGACGGGAATTTTTCCCTGGAGCGACTGACGGGCTTTAACATCGCGGGCAAAACCGCAGGGGTCATCGGTACCGGGAAGCTCTCGAGCAGATCGCACGGACCACGCTGCAAAATCTGCATGATTCTCAGGAGAAGACGGAGCTGGAAAACGAGGTGCGCTACTCGCCTGCATAGATCGGGCAGCCGGCAGGCTTGCCTGTGGAGTGCGCGTGGCGGCGTTCTTCTTCGCGCAAAAAAAAGAACCCGCCGTGAAGCGGGTTCCTGATATCGAAGTTGTGTATTTCGACTACGCGGCTTTGCGGCGCACCCAGCCAAGGAGTCCGAGCGCGGATCCGAACAGCCAGACGGCGGCAGGTACAGGAACTAATGTAAAGGAAGCATCGTCGAAAAAGCCCGCGCCGCCAGATCCGAGTAGCCCCAAGGCAATGAATCTCACTTCCGCCGTATTGTCGGGAGCGAGCCCGGTACCGACGCCCATTAATGTCCAAACGTCCTGAGGAGTGGTCGCATCATACGGGGTTGCTATCGAAAAGGTTGAAAGCCGGGCGCAACATTTCCTCCAGCTGCCGTACCGGCAGGGTTACCATCGGCATCAAAAAACGCGATCTGAATTACAGATGCTGCTGACGTTTAGGATTGGATCTCCACTCCAATTCTGACCCAACGGCATTACCGACCCAGGTTTGACCCGCTGTAGCCGCGAAAGACTGAAATGCGCCGCTGGTGCCAAACACTTTAAAGCTGTTGTCGAGGCTTCTGGCAACAGGACTGCAACAGTTGGGGAGGCCCCCGGCCCATTGGTCCCGTCCGTCGTGAAAGTGCCGCCGCCGAAGGCGTCCACCCAGCGCACCAAATATATCCCCGCCCGACGCATCTTCAGCGTCAAAGTTTGCATTCGTTAGCAGATTCGCTTGCGCGTTGCCTGCGAATAGCAGTACGCCCGCTAGTGCTGCGAGCCAACCCGCAGCCTTCCCTTTAATAATCATTTTTTCCCCTCATTTTTTATCGGTGCCGCCCACGTTATCGAAGAGCGATCCTTCCGTCATTTAGAGTACCAATACTATACCACCTGACAGCGCTATCAGGTAATCAAGCAAGAATTTTTTAGCAGTGATGAAGCTGGCTGATATTATGTTAATCCCAAGGAAACAGCGCCTTACGCTCCGTATTCAGGGGTGGAAAGCAGGCACGTCGCATTGGCCGCTCGGCTTGTTATCAGGCCGACCTGTGCGAAGCTGACCAACAAATCAAATCCGCCGCCGCGCAGAAATCCAGCCGCTCATCAGGTCAGAACGGCTTCAGGCGCCCCTCGGCGCCCCTCGAGTATCAATCTGACTTCATGGGCTTTTTCTTCGGTGATCGAGAACGTTGCGATAGTCCATATCGCGATGCCCGAAGCGGCGCAAGGTACAAACGCATCAAACAAACGCATCAGGGTTATCGTGCTGTCCGTCTGATTGCCCTCGAGTGCGACATCGAAGCCCGTGGCATTCAGGAGGAAGCCACCTGCAGCGAGTGCGGCCGCCATGCCGAGTTTGACGACCCACCAGAATATGGATCCGTACATTCCTTCGCGCCGCTCGTAAGTTTTGAGTTCGTCCATGTCGACGACGTCGGCGATCATGGATGGCATCAGTGTAAACAACCCGCCGAGCCCGAATGCCATCAGCGGTGCCGGTAGCAGTAGTAGCCAGGGAACGTCGGGGTTATAGCAAACCCACTTGAGCGCGTAGCCGACCATCGAGACACCGGTTGCGACGTAAAATGCGCGCTGCTTGCCGAACCTTGTGCCGAACCAGGTTACGAAGATGATGACAAAAAACGTGGATACGGCGCCCAGCGTGCCCGAATAGCCAGCGTATTCGGCACCCGCCACGGTGTCGCCACCGAAGACGTAATAGATGATCACGTAGAACTGAAATGACGCGATCAGCATGAAGCCGTTAAAGACCAGAAAGGTTGCGGCGCAGAGTTTCAGAAACGGCTTGAATTTCAGAGTGGTCACGAAGCCGTCAAGAAAGCCCTTGATGTTGCGTAAAATCCGGGCGCCCGCGCCATCCGGCTCGATTCCGGTCTTTTGGGCTTCTGTCTCGGCGATATCCTTGAAGCGCTCGCGCAGGAAGATGGCCGGCATGACGCCGATGACGATCACGACCACGGCGATGACGATCGAAAGACCGGCAGCCCCGTCGACCATGTCATCAAACCACCGCTTGCTTTGCATGATCAGCAGAAACCATGGCGCGACAATGTAAGCCAGCTGGCCAACAAAGTTTTGCACGCCCATCAATCGCGTGCGCTCGTGATAATCGGGCGTCAGCTCGTATCCGAGCGCGACCCACGGCGTCGCGAATACCGTGTACGCCAGGTAAAAAATGAACGACCCGGCCAGGAAGTACCAGAAATAGAAGGCCTCGCTCTTGTCAGCCGGCAGCTGCCAGAGCAGCGCGAAGATGATTCCGGCCGCGATTGCGCCAACGAAAATGTAGGGGCGCCGGCGGCCCCAGCGTGTATCGGTGTTGTCGGAGATGTAACCCATCATAGGGTCGGTCATCGCATCCGTGAGGCGGGGCAGGGCACCGAGCAGACCGACGAGTGCCGGATTCATACCGAGGCCGAGATTGAGTACGATTACCATTCCGCCGATTGCGGCGGCGAGCAGATTGTTGACGAAAGCGCCGAAACCGTAAATAAGTTTTTGATAAAGCGGGATTCGATCTTCGGGGGCCGTTTCGTAATGCGTCGCCTCACTCATACGTTGGATCCCGCCAGCGGATTTGGTGTTTTTATAGGCATAGTTGCATCGTCTATCGAATTGACAGCGCTGTCAAAGAACTGTTATAAAAGCCCCGCTTGTATTCCCCGACACAGCGGTTATACAGCACGCGGCCGTATCTGGCGACATGCTGGCGCGCTTGGATAACTGATGCGAATCTTATGTGGGTTATGAGTTCCGAAACAGCTAATCTTGTGGATATGCCCGCGACGACCGAGGAGCGCGTAATCGCTTTGCTGGCCGGGATGACCCTGGCAGAGAAGGTCGGGCAGCTGACCCAGGTAAACGCGAGCGAGGGTTATCCGCCGGAGTATCTCGGCGAGCGCCTGCGCTCCGGGCATATAGGTTCGGTGATCAATCAGGTCGATGTCGATGTCGTCAACGAACTTCAGCGCATTGCCGTGGAAGAGAGTCATCGCGGGATTCCGCTCCTCGTCGGTCGCGACGTCATTCACGGTTTCAGGACCATCATGCCGATTCCGTTGGGTCAGGCAGCAACATGGAACCCGGATCTGGTGCAGGCCGGCACTCGCCATGCGGCGCTCGAAGCCGCTAAAGCCGGAGTCAATTGGACGTTCGCACCGATGGTCGACATATCGCGAGATCCACGCTGGGGACGAATTGCCGAGAGCTTTGGCGAGTGCGTCTTGCTGACGAGCAGAATGGCGGTCGCGATGGTGCGGGGGTTTCAGGGCGACGACCTCTCGGAGACCGGTTCGATCGCCGCTTGCGCCAAGCACTTCGCAGCTTATGGTGCCGTCGAGAGCGGCCGCGACTATGCGACGACAAACGTTCCCGAAACCAAGCTGCGAAATGTCTACTTGCCGCCGTTCAAGGCCGCCGTCGATGCGGGCGTGGCGACGTTGATGCCGTCATTCTCGGATCTCAACGGCGTGCCAGCCACCGGTAACGAGTTTCTGTTGACGCAAGTGTTGCGTGACGAGTGGAGTTTTGACGGTTTCGTCGTGAGTGACTGGGACTCAATCCGCCAGCTGCAAATACACGGGCTGACCGAAAACGACCGGGAGTCCGCATTCGAAGCGGCCACCGCCGGGGTCGACATGGAAATGGCCGGCGATGCCTACAGCGACCATCTCGCCGGACTGGTCGAAGAGGGACGAATCAGTATCGACGCGATCGATACCGCCGTTGCGAATGTACTGCGCGCCAAGTTCCGCCTCGGCCTGTTTGAGCAATCGATCACGAATCCGGCGGAATTACCGCCGTTTGCAAGCGAGCAGGCGCTCGCAACGGCGCGGGAGTTGGCGCTGCAAAGTGTTGTTCTGCTTAAGAATGACCCCGGTACTCTGCCGCTGTGCGTCGACAGCTTGAACTCCGTTGCCGTTATCGGGCCCCTCGCAGATGCGCCCTACGAACAGCTGGGAACGTGGATCTTTGATGGCGACGAGAGCCTCAGTGTTACGCCATTGAGCGCGATTCAAAGCCTGGTTGGTGACCGCGCCGACATCCGTTATGTGCGGGCCATGGAGAATTCGCGAAGCAAGGCGACTGAAGCATTCGATGAGGCCATTGCGATCGCGAATGACGCCGACGTTGCAATCCTGTTTCTTGGCGAAGAATCGATTCTGTCGGGAGAGGCCCATTCGCGTGCCGATATCAGTTTGCCTGGCGACCAGGCGGAACTCGTGCGCCGCATAAGGGAAACCGGCACCCCTGTCATCGCTGTGATTCTGGCCGGCAGGCCGCTGACGCTAACGAACGTCGTCGATAACCTGGACGCGATCTTGTTTGCATGGCACCCGGGGGCTATGGGAGGTCCGGCGATCGCGGATCTGTTGTTTGGCGTCGAGTCTCCGTCTGGCAAGCTGCCGGCCACGTTCCCACGCATGGTCGGGCAGATTCCGATCTATTACAGCCAGAAGAACTCCGGCAAGCCGCCATCGCCCGATAACGTCGTGCGCATAGACGATATCGACACCTACGCGCCGCAAACATCGCTGGGCATGAGCGCGTTTCACCTCGACACTTGTTTTACCCCGTTGTTTCCGTTCGGTTTCGGGCTGTCCTACGCCTGGTTCGAATACAGCAACATTCGAACGAGTGCTCGCGAGATTGAGCTGGGCGACAGTGTGACGATCAGCGCAGATGTGACGAACCGGGGCGATATCGCCGCCGACGAGATCGTTCAACTTTACTGCCGTGACCTTGTAGCGAGCATCACCAGGCCAGTCAAACAGTTAAAGGGTTTCCGGCGTGTGCATCTGCAGCCTGGACAGACGGCGACCGTCGAATTCGATCTGCATACGGACGACCTCGCGTTCTACGGACGCGACATGCGGCTGACCACCGAGCCCGGTGAGTTTCATGTGTGGATTGGCGGTAATTCGGCAATGGAGCTGCGCGCAGAGTTTCGAATCATCGACAGCGATTGATTCACGGGCAAACAAGCATGAAACGCGAGACGCGATTGACGGTGACGATTGCCCTGATTGTCGCGCTCGGCGGGTTTCTGATGGGGTTCGACGCCTCCGTGATATCCGGTGTCGTCGGTTTCATTGAAATAGAATTCAACCTGACGAAACTGCAGCTTGGATGGTCCGTTGCATCGCTCACGCTGACGGCGACGCTCGCCATGATGGTGGCGGGGCCGCTGAGCGACCGCATCGGGCGCCGGCCGGTACTGAAGATCGCCGCGGCATTGTTTACGGTTTCCGCCATTGCATCAGCCGTGGCGCCAGATTTTCTGTTCCTCGTGGCGGCGCGCATGATCGGCGGTCTTGGCGTGGGTGCGGCGCTCATCATCGCGCCCATGTACATCGCCGAGATCGCACCCGCCGAACTGCGGGGTCGCTTGGTCTCATTCAACCAGCTGAACATTGTCATCGGTATTTCTATCGCGTTTTTCAGCAACTACCTGATACTGAATTTGGGTCAATCGGAACTTGCCTGGGCAGAGGCCCTGCGTTTGGGTGACTGGAACTGGCGCTGGATGCTGGGTGCCGAGATCCTGCCGGCAGTACTGTATTTCTTTGCCTTGATGATGGTGCCGGAGAGTCCGCGCTGGCTGGCAATGCATGGCAGGGACTCCGAGGCGTTGCAAGTCTTTCAGCAAGTCAGCGGCCCCGAGCAAGCCAGCGCCGATCTGGCTGTGGTACACGAAAGCCTGAATTCTGCAGCTGCAGAGCAGTCGGCATCAGTGAAGGAGCTTTTTCGGCCGGCCATGAGGTTCGTCCTGACGATCGGCATCGCGATCGCAATCCTGCAACAAATCACGGGCATCAACTCGGTCTTTTTTTATGCGCCAATGATTTTCGAACAGTCAGGTATTGGCACCGATGCATCCTTTATGCAAGCGGTTCTGGTCGGACTTGTGAATCTGGTGTTCACGATTGTTGCAATCGTGTTGATCGACAAGCTGGGCCGTCGTCCGCTGCTCGTTTTTGGGCTGACAGGCATTGCCGTTTGCATGCTGACGTTGTCCTATGGGTTCAGTGCCGCGACGTATTCGTTAAGTCCGTCTGCGATCGACTCGCTGCCCATGCAAGTCGATCGTGAACTCATCGCGCCCGTAACCGCGGTCACCTACGACAGCGACGTGGCTTTTCGGCTCGCCGTATCAGGGGCGATTGGCGAAGACGCATTTCAGGATAACGAGGCGCAACTCATCAGCGCTGCAATCGATGTAGACCCGGTGTTTATCTTGCTCGGCATTCTCGGCTTCGTCGCCAGCTTTGCCATATCCTTGGGACCCGTTATGTGGGTCTTGTTTTCCGAGTTATTTCCAAATCGACTTCGCGGACTGGCCATATCCCTTGCCGGCATGGTCAATTCCGCTGTCAGCTTCGCCGTGCAACTGGTATTTCCGTGGGAACTTGAGAATCTTGGCAATTCTGTAACGTTCCTGATTTATGGTGTGTTCGCCGCAGCGGGTCTCGTTTTCGTCCTTCTCATGGTGCCGGAGACGAAAGGCCGCTCGCTCGAGGAGCTCGAACAATTACTGGTTAAAAACTGATATGAGAATAAGGACGACACTTGCTGTGACCGTCGCTGCATTGGCCGGGTGTTCCTCGGCATCGAACGGAACCGCCTCGCCGAGCGTGCCGGAATTTGAGTCCCAGTTGCCCACCGAGTTGGTGGCCGGGCAGATCATGGCCGTTGCCTATTCAGGGTTCCGGGAAGGCCAGCATCCCGATCGCGGTCACGGTGCCGTGAATCCGAGCGCCGACGAGATTCTCGAGGACCTTCGGCTTCTGGTGGCAAATGATTTCAAATTGATTCGCTTATACGATTCCGGCGAGAACTCCGCGCTAACGCTCGAGTTGATCAGGCGGCACCGGCTGCCGATCAAAGTGCTTCTCGGCATATGGCTGGACGCGGAGATCAGCAATCACGAGGGCTGTCCGTGGCTGGACGAGCCGATACCCGAAGAGACTCTGGCGGCCAACACCCTGAAAAACGTCGCCGAGGTCGGACGTGGAATCGGGCTGGCACGGCAGTTCGACGAGCTGGTGGTCGCCGTCAACGTCGGCAACGAGGCGCTCGTCGACTGGAACGATCACATGGTGCCGGTGGACAAATTGATGGCGTATGTCCGGCGCGTTAAGTCCGCCATCGATCAGCCCGTGACGGTTGCCGAGAACTACGCCTGGTGGACGCGTGATGGTCAAGCGTTGGCAGCCGAGGTCGATTTCATTGGCGTGCATACGTACCCGGCATGGGAGGAAAAAACTATCGACGAGGCGCTCGCCTACACGATTGAAAACCTGCAGGGTGTGCGTGCCGCGCTGCCAGGCAAACCCCTGGCAATTCTCGAAGCAGGTTGGGCCACTGTTGGGATCGAGTTCGGCGATCGGGCCAATGAGGCAGATCAGAAACGATATTACCTGGAGTTACAGAAATGGGCGAGCACCGTGAATGTGACGGTGTTCTTCTTCGAGGCATTCGACGAGCCATGGAAGGGAGATCCGGACGCTCCGCTCGGGGCCGAAAAACACTGGGGTTTGTTCAGCGTCGATAGAACCCCGAAACAAGTACTTCAGCAATAGAAAGTCACCCGAAAGCCTGGAAGCAGTGGGCGAGTCAGTCGGGCATTCAACTTCCGCCGGACAGCAAGGTCATCCGTCTCGATTCCATGATTGCTGTGGCGCGGGCGGCGGAACAGGGTATGGGTGCGGCCCTGGTGCCGGTAATCGGTGGTGACAGGTGGTTCGAGTCGGGGAGCCTGATACGACTATTTGACGAGGAACTCGTCATCGACACCAGCTACTACCTGGTCTATGACACAGACCGGGCTAAGGACAAAAGCGTGGCCAGACGGCCACGCGACCCGTTTACTTTGATGACTATTGGTAAACATAACCCGGGTTCGGGAAACTGCGGTGAGCTGTCTGCTTGCCGCACAGCATGGTCCACGCCGGCAATCTGTTAAATTGACAGCGTTGTCAAAAATGATGCAAAGTCACGATGCGTATTGACATCAACCTGACCTGATCCGACAAGATCGGGCCGCTTCCGGACACTAGACTGACGGCATCGTCAGGGGAATAAACGGTTGAGTCGCGTGTACAAAACGGTATAGGCCTCTTTATTATAAGATTGCATAGGGCCAATTAGTAAAGAGCCGAGAATATTGCCGACGAGCAATAATTTTAACCAGAGACCCGATTCATGCCCTCAGCCAATCCCAGGCGCCAGATACGCATCGTTGTTGCCGCATTACTCGCCACTGTTCTCGTGGCGTGCGGCAACGGCAGCGGTCAGGAGCGCGTTCCCGGAACGCCGCAACCAACGCTAACCGGGGTGCTGGTGGATTCGCCGGTATCGGGCGTGACGTGGAAGGCCTCGGGCGGGGGCAGCGGCGTTACGAGCAGCCTCGGCGAGTTCCAGTATGTGCAGCCCGAATCGGGCACCTATGTGGAGACGGTCACCTTTTCCGTCGGGGATATCGTCCTGGGCACGGCGCCGGGCATACCGTTCAAGGGCGATCGGATTTACGTCACCGCGGTCGAGCTGACCAACAGCTTCGATCCGCTGAACCGTGCGGCCACGAATCAGCTGGTCTTCGTGCAGAGCATCGATGCAGACGGCGACCCGACCAACGGGATCACGATCAGCGAAGCGACCCAGGCGGCGGCCGTCGGCCAGACGCTCGATTTCGATTCGCCGGATTTCGCCACGGAGGTTGCCGAAGTTGTCGCCGTGATTGCCCCGGGCAACAGGGTGGTCACCGACACGGAGGCGCTCGATCACTTCTATACGACCTATGCGGCGCTCGGCGGCACGGATACTTTCAATTTCCTGTTCCCGGGTTACCCCCCGGTAGGCGAGGGCTCTGACGAGTTCCAGCTGGTGTTCGCAGACGAGTTCGATTCCGACGGCGCCCCGAATCCGGCGGTGTGGAACATCGACCTGGGCTACGGCCCGAACGGTTTCGGCTGGGGCAACGACGAGTGGCAGCTGTACACCGATTCGCCCGACAACCTGCGCGTCGAGGACGGCAACCTCGTCATCACGGCGCTGTGCCCTGCGGAACCCTGCGGCGTGCGCGACGGGACGATTACCTCGGGTCGCATCACGACCGTCGATAAGTTCGAGTTCCGTTACGGTAAGGTCGTCGCGCGCATCAAGCCGCCCGTCGGAAAGGGCACGTGGCCCGCATTCTGGGCCCTGGGCGCGAACTTCCCCGAGATCGGCTGGCCCCGATCCGGCGAGATCGATTTCATGGAGGTGTTCAACAACACCAACAATGACGACGCGCAGAGTGCCGTCGCCGAGCGGACCGCGACCAGCGCGATGCATTGGTGCGATGAGAGGATCGTGACGAGCCCGCTGAAAAATTGTTTCCCCGCCGGGCGTCGCTTTGAGAAAGGCGAGCTGGATACCGGGGAGTCGCTCAACAACGATTTCCAGATCTGGGAAGCGGACTGGAACGCGGACCGGGTCATCGTCTCCATCAACGGCATCCAGTACTTCGAGCTGGACATCAATCCGGCAACGATGGAGGAGTTCCGCCGCGACTTCTTCCTGTTGCTCAACGTCGCGATGGGCGGCACGCTTGGCAGTGGCGGCACGCCGCCCACTGGCGACGAGACGTTTCCGCAGACGATGCTGGTCGATTACGTGCGCGTGTATCAGCAGGTCGACGACATCACGCCGCCGGAGCTGACCGCGGTGACCATCGCCTCGAATAATGCCAATCCGAGCTTTGCTACGACGGGCGATATCGTCACGGTCACGCTGACCGCGAACGAAACGATCCTGGAGCCCGTGGTGACGATCGGCGGCATCGCCGCGACGACCGTCACCGGTTCCGGCATCGACTGGCAGGCGAGCCGCGCGCTGACGGGCGAGGACGCCGAAGGCGTCGTTGAGTTCTCCGTCGAGTACGTGGACCTTGCGGGCAATGCCGGCGTGCCGGTGTCCGCATCGACGGACGGCAGCAGCGTCACCGTGGATGCCACCACGCCCCAATTGAATACAGTGACAATCGCTTCCAGCAATACCAATCCGGAGCTTGCCACGGCGGGCGACGTCGTGACCGTCACGCTGGCCGCGGATGAGGCGATCACGCCGCCGGTGGTGACGATCGGCGGCGCCACTGCAACCTCCGTCGGGTCCGGTGCCAACTGGACTGCGAGCCGGACGCTGACGGCCGGCGAAGCGCAGGGCGTCATTGCGTTCTCCATCAACTTCGCCGATTTCGCGGGTAACGCCGGCGTGCCGGTGGCGGCGACGACGGATTCGAGCAGCGTCACCGTGGATAGCATCGCGCCGAGTGTCGCGATCGCGGGTGCGCCCCCGACGTTCAGCACGCTCGCCCCGATACCCCTGCAGTTCAACTTCAGCGAGCCGGTGAGCGGTTTCGAGGTGGGCGACATCCAGGTCACCAACGGCGGTGTCGGCAACTTCGCCGGCGACGGCGAGATGTTCACCGCCGACGTCACGCCGACCGGCCTCGGCGATCTTAGCGTCGGTGTGCCTGCGGGCGCTGCGGCCGATGCGACCGGCAATGCGAGCACGGCGGCCGCCGATGTCGTGATCATGAACATGTTGCCTGTTGGCACGCCGCTGCTGACTGCCGTGAGTATTGCCTCCAACAATGCCAATACGAATTTCGCGCGCGCGGGCGACGTGGTGACTGTCTCCTTTACGGCCGACAGAAACATCCAGCAAGTAGCAGTGACCATCGCCGGCGCTGCGGCGACGGTTACGGGCTCGGGTGATACGTATACGGCGACCCGCACGGCGCTCGTCACCGATCCCGAAGGGCCGATTGCATTCGCGATCAATTTCGAAGATACCCTGGGTACTCCCGGATTCGAGACGACCGTCACGACCGACGGTTCCGCGGTGGAGTTCGACGTTACGCAGCCGACACTCGCCATCGAGGGTCTGCCGACGGACATCAAGTTCCTCGATCCGATTCCGGTGACCTTCCGCTTCGATGAGGACGTCAGCGGCTTCGACGTCACCGACATCGACGTCACCAACGGCTCAGTGGGCGCGTTCGCTGCGGTCGACGCGGCCGTCTATACGGCGGAAATCACCCCGGACGGGGCCGGCGACCTCACCGTCGCCGTGGCCGCCGATGCAGCCGCGGATGCGGCCGGCAACGGCAACGAGAGCGTGTCGGAAGTCCGAACCGTCGGCGCCGCCTGGGGATTCGTCTGGGGGGATGATTTCGAGGTGCCCGGTCTCGACGCCGGGCTGTGGACCGCCCGCACCGATGCGGACTGCCCGGATCCATGCGACGGCGTGCAGGAGTATCAGATCGAGCGCGTCACGGTCGCCGGCGGCCTGCTGACGATCGAAGCGCGCGATGAGGGAGCTTTCTTCACGTCCGGCATCATCGATACCCGCGACAACCGCATCTTCGACCTCAAGTACGGCCGCGTCGAGATCGACGCCATCATGCCGGGCACCCAGGGCACCCTGCCGTCGTTGCGACTGCTGCCAGTGCCGGCAACGCCCAGTGTGTTTCAAGACGGAAATTACGGCCCGTGGCCACAGTCCGGGGAACTCGATCTCGTCAACGCGCCGAATCTCGGCCCAAGCAACAGCACGCTGGAGCACACGCTGCGCTATGGCCTGCCGGAGCCTGAGGACACCGCCACGACGGCGACCTCCGCCGCACCGGGCGTGCCGACCCTCGATCTGATCGAGTACGCCATCGAATGGGAGGGCGGCGAGATCCGCTGGTTCGTGAATGACGTGCACGTGGCCACGCAGACCCAGGACAACTGGTACGGATACTTCGAGGACGCCGACGGCGTCTATACGCTGGGTGCGGACGCGGGCCAGCCTGCGGCGCCGTTCGACCAGGATTTCTACGTGGTGATTGGTCTTGCCGTCGGCAATGATGCAGATTCGTTCTTCCCGCAAACGCTCGAGATCGACGCCGTGCGCGTTTACGAGTGCGTCAACCCGGCAGACCCGGCAACCGGCACCGGCTGCAGCACCGGCACGGGCGTCCCCGCCGAGGTTGCCCCCAGCGAACCGTACGTCGAAATGCTCGAGGTCTACACGGATGCGCCGGCGACCCTCGATTTCGTGGAGCCGGACGGCATGGGGACGACGCCCGGGACGCTGTTGCCCGCCACTTTTGGCGACGATCCGAGTGTCGTGGTCACGAGTACGATCGATGCCTTGGATGGCACCGACACCGTCTGGAATGTCGATGTCCAGGCCGCCGGCGGCGCGGGCGGCGTCACCATGGGCGCAGGGATATCCTCGCATTACTTCGACCTCTCGGGCGGCGCAACCGCGGGCGAAGTACTGTTCAGGATGCGCGTTAATTCAGTCAACGGTAATCCTCAACTGGCGGTCGGATTAGAAGACCGGGCAGGCGGTGTCGGACGCGCCTCGCTGGAATTCGTGGCGGATGGCGTGTGGCGCAATTACTCGTACAAGATTGCGGACGTCGTTGCCGACTCCATCTTCAACGGCACGAGCCTCGATATCGCCGACGTCGGCTTAATGTTTGGCATCGAGGCCAGCGGCGGTGACATTAACCTGGATCTGGATGATATCCAGGTCAAGGTCGCGTGCCGTGACGTCGGCGGCTGCGAGGCGACCCCGCGGGTGGAATCGGCGCCGGCAGAAGTGGTTTATGAAGAGGACTTCGAGGCACTTACTCTCGATGACCCGGCAGCAGTCGGACCCGCTGGCGCCGGGTTCAGGTATTTCGCCGACGTGTGGGGGAATTTCGACGGTGACCCACCGTGGTTAGTCGGCGAGGATATCGCCCTTAACTCATATTTTGGTGATGCCCCCAATGCTTCTGCGCCGGGCATCCCTGTTGGTTTCTCTGCCATTGAAACCGGAGATGGAGGACCTGAACAGGGGGATCAATACGTGAGCATCTTCAGCGACTATAATAACCCTGATCAAAACGGCCAAGGCGTCTGCGGGAATTTCGTGGACAATGATCCCTGCACCATCAACACCAGCGTATTCATCGAGCCGTTCAACCAGACAGACGGATTGATCGCGGCAGAAGACCTCGGCTTCTGCTGGACCTTCAGCTTCGATGCCCGGTCAAATCCCGGCGGTGGTATTGCCGATGCCACAATTGATAACGGTGGAAATTTCCTGCAAGCACCCACTTCGGCCAGCGCCTATCTCAAGACGCTGAACCCGCAAAATGCTTTCAATACCACTAACGATGTTCGCGTCGATATGACGAATATCAGTAATACAGACTGGGTAAGGTTCTCGATTAACTTAGAACTTTCTGACCCGCTTCTGGTTGGCCAAATACTGCAGTTCGGCTTCAACACCATCGCAACCGAATTCGACGCGTCCGCTGTCCTCTATGACAACCTCGAGGTGACAAAGAGGGGGGCGGCATGTCCCGCGCCCTAGCGCCGCCGGTGTTTCAGAGCAGAGTCGCTTGTAATTAACTTTTAGGTCCCATTTGTGAACCTGTGCAATCGAGAGAAATCAGCATGTCGCGTTTAGTTTTCTTCAGGGGCATGAGATACGTCTGCGGCGCGGTGCTGGTGTGCATTGCACTCGTCGGCCAGGCGCAAGCCACCGATGTCGTCACCACCTATAAGGACGACAACGGCTGGAAGCTGCAGGTCAACGGCAGTGACTTCTACGTCAAGGGTGTCGTGTGGGGCTACTCGCCCAGGAATGAGAACTTCAACTACAACTTGTGGGGGCAGTCCGACGATTTCGTCCGGAAGGTGCTGGATTACGAGTTTCGGCTTGATGCAGGCGGCGGGCGTCAACGCGATCCGCAGCTTTCAGTCATCATGCCGCCGAATGGGTGACCTATGTCTACTGCGAGTACGGCATCATGCGCCATCAATCCGCTCGTCGGGACGCTACGGGACGACGATCGGCGGCAGGTGGATCGAGTTTACCGATTACTCCGACGAGCGCACGCGCGCCACGTTCTCATAGGCGGACACGCTGGCGACTGATCGACCAGTACAAGAACGTCGCCGGCGTGCTGATGTTCGCGTTGGGTAACGAGAGCAACTTCGGGCTGTCCTGGAAGAGCTTTCGAGATCGAAAATCTCCCCGTCGGCGAGCAAGACACGGCGAAGCCGATATCTGTACAGCCTGTTCAACGAAATCATGGCAGCGGGCCAGAAGATTGACCGACCATCCGTTTACGATCGTCAACGGGCGACGTCAGTACATCGATCTGATCGCCGAGTATCTGCGTGGACGCTGGATCTTGCTCGCGTCAATGCGTATCAGAGGTAAAAGCTTTACCGGTCTGTGGGAAGAAGTCGACCGCAAGCTTGATATGCCGGTGTTGTTCTTCGAGTTCGGCAGCGATGCGTACAACGCGAGAACCGGTGAGGAAGATCAGCTGGCCCAAGCCGAGATCCTGAAAGACCAGTGGCAGGAGATGTATAACAAGTCTTATGGAAACGGCGAGGAGGGTAACTCGATCGGCGGCTTTGTCTTCGAGTGGCGTGACGAGTGGTGGAAGTACCTGCAGGAGGAGAACCTGGAAATCCATGACACGAATGCGTCGTGGGCCAACGGCGGCTACCCGCATGATTTCGTCGAAGGCCAGAACAATATGAACGAGGAGTGGTGGGGTATTGCCGCGCTCGGGCTGCCAAATTCGGACGGCATCTATGAGGCAATACCCAGGATGGCCTACGACGTGTTGACCGAGGTCTGGAAGGTCGATCCTTACACCTACAAGAAGGTCGCGATCAACCAGACTTTCGATGATATCAACATGGAGTACCTCGCGTTAAAGAGCGATGTCCGTCAACTGAAGAGTGAAAGCAACGAAAAGCGGAAGATAGTGAGCTTTACCGGCGGCAGCCTCAGTTTACAAGGCGCCATGAAAGGCACGGAACAGGCGATCGATGAGCTGGGCGATGCCGGAGACGAATTCACCGATGGTCAAATGATCTTCCTGGATTTTGGGTTTGCGCCCACGGAAAAAATCGAGGGGCAATTCACGTTGAATATTCTCGGCAATGTCGCCGATCTCGAGCCCATGGAAATTCAATACGGCCGACGCGGCCTCCCCATTCAGGTGCAAACCGTGGAGGACATTGAAGGCGTTGAAGACCTGGAATTTGTCCGGGCATTTAATGATCGAGAGCGAGTGGAGATTTATGACTTCGGCGCGACGTATCAAGGCAAGATCGTCGACATTGAAGCCTTTTATCACACGCCACGTTATCACTGGAAATACGAGGGCGACTTCTTCGGTCTGCTCAGGGAAGCCACGGATCTCGCCGGAATGGATATCTGGAACGCGAAAGCGCCCGAGGGTGTGGAATTTGACTTCAAAGGCAAGGCGGCCGGGCTCAAGATTGTCGGCGGCCCGGAAGTTTACTGGGGCGCCAATCCGAAGATCATGCTCAAGTACGAGTCGGAGTTCGGCAAGTCGTTCCCGTTTCTGGGGAATTCGGTTGTTGGCCAGACCGAATATGCGCTGATGCTGTCAGAAGATTTGGACCGGCAAAGGGATCCGGGCGGCACGGCGGCGACGATCAGAGAAACTAACCAGGCAACTTTTTATACGAAGACCAGCTTCACTGACAAACTCAGCCTTGAGCTGGGCGGCATCATTGCCGCCAGGGATCGGGTCGGTGAACTATACGATCGTATAGACGGCGACAATATCATTATCGATGAAATCGATTGGGGGGACACGCTCGGCTTCAGAGCCAAGCTGAACTTCCCGTTGTTCGGCACGCTGGCGTATGTGGCGACCCATTATGCAGGTCTGGTGGCCGAGGGGGGCGCTCAGCTCAAAGAATTCGGCACACGACTCAACTACGGCGATACTCTGGGTAACAGGAGAGAGTACGAAGGCGGCGTGATGATGAATTTCGGCGACTGGATGCTGTTTCCGCGCTACCTGTATCGCGAAAACCTCGTCGATGCCAATCCGTCGGTTCCACCCGATATCAGCGATGGGATCCTCTTTCCCGGCGTAGAACCCCGCAACCGTGACGATGATGCTTTCGCGGTGCTGGACAACAGGGAAGCGAAAGCCGCAGAATTTTTCGTGACCTACGACCCCACCGGCGCGACGGGTTTTTATCAGTGGGACAACGACTGGCGCGAAGACGCTAAATTCGCCTTTAACATCGGGGCCAATTACACGGAGTTTCCGACTTTCACCGACTCGTATCGGTTCTTCTTTGAGCCAACGGGCACCAACCCGGCCTTTGGCGTAGGGCTACCGCCGGAAGACACGTGGGAACTTTCCAACCGGATAGTTTTCAATCCGAACCAGAACGTGAGATTGATTACCAACCTGCGCTACGCTTTTCTGCAATCCACCGGTGAACCTGAAGGAGGCACGCGCAAGTTCTGGGAATTCAGGGCCAAGGTGGTAGTGGGCCGAAAACACATCATCGAGGGGTACGTCAAGAAGGATGCGTGGGGCGCGTATGACTTCCAACGACAATTCAACATTACTTTTCCCGAGCAGTACAAGCTGGATTACTCAATACTGCTTGATCAGAAGAAAGACGAAAACACATCAACGAAGATCGGTATCCGAGGCCTTTACCGGACCAGCGATGAGAACTCGCCGGTGGACGAATTCCTGTTTGGAGAAAATTCCTATCGGTATCAGGTCGTGGCCTATTTCATTTTCAACTTCGGGGGGACAAATCCTCCTCGACCCATAAACTAATGTCATGAAAAAATTATCTATTCGAATTACTCGTCTCCTTTCGCTGTTGGGTATCGCCGTCTTGGCCGTCGCGGGCTGCAGTTCACCGAGCAGCGATGATGGCGTGGTGGTCAATGAGATAGCCCTGCCTACCGATACTCTGCTGAACCTGAATTGTCCCGACATGGGCATCTATCTGGAGACCTGTGTGCTGGATGACCCGGAAAATCCGTTTTTAAACGCCGGCACCAAGGAATTCAGCGTCAACGATCCGGATGCGGAGACCAAGTTCGATCTTAATAACAAGATTGTCCCCGGTCCCACCGGCGCGAAGGCCAGGTTCTATCTCTGGGCCACCGCGCTGGCCCGATTTCCGTCGGGCGAAAACCAGTGGTATACGGCACGGGCATTGCATGAGTTATGGAGCGCCGCCGGCGATCCGCTCATCCAGGTGCAGGCGCTGGCAGCGTACCAATCGGTCCTGGATAATTTCTTCGGGTCGGTCACGTTTTTTGAATGCTGTGCGGGACTCGATCCCAACGACCCCACCGCGCCGGTGCCCTTTTCCGCGAACCTGAACGAGCTGACCGCTGACAACCTGTACAGAACCGATTCCACCGGCTGGGCGCGCCTTGTGCCGGGCGACCCGCTGCTGACGCAGTCGCTGCTGTCGGAGTGGGGTTACACCTATCAGCCCGCGACGCCGCCGAATTTTGACAATGGCGTGGTGTCCGTCAATAAGTTTCCGTAAACCTGTCGTGAAATATTCGGACGGAGCCCCTGCGGCGATAGGTTCTTGTCTCGCATCCGCGCGCCGGCTGATTCGCGAGACCGCGTTTTTTTTCATTCTATTAATCGGTGTCGGCTGCTTGCTGCTACCCATGATCGTGTCTGCCGAAGCCATCCCGGTCGAATTGCGACACTCCGCCCAGGGCTGGGAGCTGTTGAGAGGCGGTGAGCCCTATTTCATTCGCGGGGCCGGGGGTGACGGTTCGCTGGCGCAGCTCGCGGCAGCGGGCGCCAATTCAGTTCGTACCTGGGGCGCCGACGATATCGGGGCGCTGCTCGACGAGGCGCACGAGCACGGTCTATCGGTCACCGTCGGGATCTGGCTGGGGCACGAGCGGCACGGCTTCGACTATGACGATGAAAGTCAGGTCAGGGAGCAGTTCGAGCGCGCGCGGCAGATCGTGCTTCGCTACAAGGATCATCCGGCCGTTCTCCTCTGGGGTATCGGCAACGAGGTGGAGGGCTTCGAAGACGGCGATAATCCGGCTATCTGGTCCGCGGTCAATGCTGTCGCCACGATGGTTAAGGAACTCGACCCGGCGCACCCCACGATGGCAGTGACCGCTGATATCGGTGGCGGGCGCATCGAGGGCGTGAACGAGCACTGTCCGGCCATCGATATTCACGGCATCAATTCGTACGGCGGCGCGTTATCTCTGGCCGAGCGTTATCGCGCCGCAGGCGGATCCAAGCCCTACGTGCTCACGGAATTCGGGCATCCGGGGACGTGGGAGATTCCGAAGAACGAATGGGGCGCGCCTCCAGAGCTGACGAGCACGGAGAAGGCGGCGTTCTACCGGCGGAGCTACGAGCAAGGCGTGCTCGCTGCTCCCGGAGTCGCGCTGGGCTCATACGCGTTCGCCTGGGGCTACAAGATGGAAGCCACCGCAACCTGGTACGGCATGTTCCTTCCGGACGGCTCCCGGCTTGCAGCAGTCGACGTCATGACCGAACTTTGGTCCGGCGCCCCGCCGGCCGACCTTGCGCCCACCGCAGAGCCATTGATCCTCGACGGCGAGCCCCGGGTGGATCCGGGTGACGAGGTGCGGGTGCGGGCGGTAGTCGCCGACCCCGAGGGCACCGCGCTGCGCGTTCGCTGGGCGCTGCGGCGCGAGTCCGGCGACTATGCACCCGGCGGCGATTTTCGACCAATGCTGCCCGATATCGAGGGCGCGGTCATCGAGGCTGGAGAGGATGGCGCATTGCTGCGCATGCCCGTGGATCCCGGTCCGTATCGGCTGTATTTCTACGCCCATGACGAGGCGGGCAACGCAGCGACGGCAAATCTGCCGTTGTTCGTCAACGGTGAGGTACGCACGCCCATGCCGTTTTACGTCTATGCTGATGGCTTCGAGGGCATGCCGTGGGTACCGTCCGGATGGATGGGGGCGATCGACTCGTTGACGCTTGACGGTGCTCATGCGGACAACTCCCATGACGGGGCGGCGAGCATCAAGATGCGCTACGAAGGGGAGTTCGGTTGGGCTGCCGTCGCATGGCAAAATCCCGCGAACAACTGGGGCGAGCAGGATGGCGGTTATGATCTTAGCGGCGCGAAGGAGCTGGAACTGTGGGCTCGGGGAGAGTATGGCGGTGAGCGCATCAAGATCGGTGTCGGCTTGCTGGGCACCGACACAGCCCACCCGGATTCCGGCATCACGAGCGTCGATGGCATCGTGCTGACCGCGGAATGGCGCCGCTATCGAATTCCGCTTAAAAGGGTCGACCTGTCAAGCATCAAGACAGGATTTGTGGTGACGGTCACCGGGCGCAAGACGCCCGTAACCATTTATCTGGACAGCATCCGCTTTACGCGCTGACTGTGCCGCCGCTGCTCCGGAGCCGGACCGGTCGACTCGCGAATTTGCAGCGACGCCGGAACTATCTCCGCACCTGGTCGCACTGTTCGGTCGCCGGAGTTGCCGATCAGTGCCAACGCCGCCCGCTCGGCCATCGTCGAGAGTGGCTGCCTGATCGTCGTCAGTGAGGGATAGATTTGACTGGCGAGCGAATTATCGTCGCAGCCGGCGACCGAGAGCTGACCGGGGATATCAACACCCAAGCGTTTGGCGACACGCATGACACCGGCGGCCATATCATCATTCGCGGCAAAGATCGCCGTCGGTGGTGGCTTGCGTGCTAGAAGCTCAGTGGTAACGGCCTCGCCTGAGGCGATCGAGTTATCGCCGGCTGCAACCAGGCTCGCGGAGTACTCCAGTCCACTCTGTCGCAACCCGTCCTCGTAGCCGGAGAAGCGATTGGCGACCGCTTTATGGTTCGGGTCACCGGTGATGAAAGCTATCCTCTTGTGTCCGAGCAACGCGAGATAGCGTGTCATTTCCGCGCAAATTTCCCGATCGTTTGTAGCGACAGAGATTTCCTTGCCGATGTCCTTGCCCGGCGATATTCGTATAAAAGGCGTTTCCGTCGCTTTGATGGCGCGGACGATCCTGGCCATGTTCGATAACGGCGCAGCGAGAACGATGCCATCCGGCCGGGCGCGCTCTATAAGCGCTTTCAGTTCTTGGCCCACGTCCTTGCGTCGGTAATTGCAGGGGTGAATCAGCAGCTCGTAATTGGCGGCCCTGCAGGCGCTGAGCGCGCCTTGCTGCAATCTGACGATATAGCCCGAGCTTGGATTCTCGTAAATTCCGGGATCTTCGTAAACGAGGACAATGATGTGTGAACGAAGGCTGGCGAGATTCCGCGCCGACATATTGGGGCGGTAGCTGAGTTGGGTGATCGCTTTCTCGACCTTCTCCCGGGTAGACGTGCGCACGTTCGGTTCGCGATTCGTGACTCGCGATACGGTCTTGATCGATACGTCGGCGAGATCGGCGACGTCGTCGATGGTGGCTTTACGCGTCGGTTTCATGTTTCCGATGAAATCCTGTAACTATAAGAATTTAATTTTTATTATAGTCATATTTCGAGCCCGCAAATTTCATCGGTCGGCGCTGGCTGTCAGATCATCTGCCTGGAGTACCGGCAGGCGCTCGGTGTAGAGTTCCTGCATCGCGAGCTTGGGCGTGCGATCGACCGTGAAGAGCCCCCAATGCTTTTCCGGTTCAAGGGGATCGTGTGAGCCTTTCCACGGTTCGTCGAACGCTTCGAACACGAAGGTCAGAATATTCTCACTCGTCGTCCACTCCATCAGTTCTTTGTAATACCTGGCCTGCAGTTCTTCGGTGGCATTCCACGGGTCGATGCCGCGCCCGTTAGACGCGGTCGTCCAGCCGGCTAAGGTCCGGACCCAACGGACACAGGGCTGGATAATAGCCAATCGCTCGCGAATCTGTGCGCTGTCGAGCGGTGCGCCGGGTCCTTGGCCCTCGATGTACGGGCCGAAGCAGATCCCGTGGATTTTCGCGTCGAGGATTGCGCGAACGAGTGATCGCAGGTCCTCGACGGAGAGGCCTTCGACGTTGATTCCCGCTAAAGACAGGGTTCTTTGGTATAGATTTGACACTTGAGGAAAGCGGTTCCTGTGAAGTTATTCGGCGAACAACCGGTCAGTTCCAAAGGTCACCGTAATCTGCCGGATTTCGCCGCTGCGCCGGAACAGTTCGTTGCTCTCGTCGGCCGGCAACTCGAGTCGCGGCAGCGTCAGCTCCGTGCCGTCATCCCGCGCTATGGCGACGGTAGCTCCGGCATCGTCGTCGAGCCGGTAAACGATCGGGACCTGGCACCAGGTGAACGCCAGCGCGCCCGCGGGCACGGCAATTGCCTGCCAGTTGCCGCCGACGTCGACATAGCGTAATTCGCGGGTTTTCGTGACGAACTCACGCGCCCGCAACAGGTCAGGCTGAAAACGCACGGCTCCACGATGGACCCGTATACCGAGCTCGCCGAAGCGGCAAAGTATTTCTTCCTTGACCTGCCCGGTCATACCCGGTTGCCGGGCCCCGGTATATCTTGGCGTGTGCGAGTAGGGGTCTGTCGGAAACGCGCCGTATTCGGCAGGTGTCTTGTTGAAGCCGATGCCCTCGCGCACGCGATAATACAACCGTCCGAGTTGACGGCGGGTAGTGCCGGTGGCGCCGCCGTCAGCAGCCGCGAAGAAGTTCTCGATTGTTGCCAGCAGCAGTTTTGACACCATGTGCCAGTAGATGGAACCGAGGCCCTCGAAGGCGAACATCGTCCCCGAGCGTCCGGTAAACGCCTTATGCTGGAATACGGCTTCGTAAAGTTCCTGCACTGGCTCGCGCGCGGCTTCCGCTTCCTTACCGTAATCCTTCTCGAGCCGAGCTAATGCAGTGTGCAGATCGGCGACGTTCGTGAAGTCGGCATTGAAGCGGTAGCAATTGTCTGCGTCGCAGAGCACGATCCGCGCATCGCCGGCCGCGAGCATCTTCCGCAATAGCGGAATCGCGTCGATTTGCTCGGCACGAATAATATTCTTGGCCAGAAACTTCGGCAGTTGCCTGTCGGGGTAGAGCATGAAGCTGCACCTGGCGGGGCAGTACATTTCGCTCTCGAACAGGGCTTCCAGCAGTGCTACGGCCTCGTCGGGGCCGATGGCGCCCGTGCTGAGCGCCGCGACCTGTCCTTCGAGCATCGGGTGTAGCCGGCCTACGTCGACGGCGTCGGTACCCAGGTCCAGCAGGTTGTACGCATTGTAGAGTCCATCCTCTCGCCGGTTAGTGCCGATGCTGTGATCGATAAGCGTCTGTGCATCGTCGAGCACGGCCCGGATCTCGGCCACCGGCTGATTCACCGTCCCTGAAAACGACTCCTGCTGGTAAACCGTCTGACGGTATCGGCTAGCAGCGTGACCGAGTTCCACCATTGATGCATATCGCTGCTGCGCGCTGACCGGTTTCCCGCCGAGCAGAGGCCGAAGCTTTGCGAGCGCGGCAGCGGTTTCGGACAGCCACTGGTGGACTTCCTGCGACAGCGCGAATGATCCGGTTTCGTCTGCGATTAGTTGCCTCAGGAAATGGACATATCGACGCATGTAATACATCGTTACCATGGACAACCCATCGCCGACCAGCGCATTGTTCGCGTCATTCCACTCGGGACGTTGGGTATTGAGCCATACGCCACCGTCAATCACCACGTTGCTGAGTTTGCAAAGAATCGGTACGAGCAGTTTCTCGAGCAAATTGACCTGGTAGACTTCGCCGTTACTGCTCAGTAGCAGTTTGCCATCCGCGCCCATTGCGGCGACGCGATGCTCGATCCGATCGGCGAGCTTTTCGTCAAACCTCACGGTGCGTTTTCGGTCCTCGAGCTGCGCTTCAAAAGGTGCGATCCGATAGGGCACATTGGCGTAGCAGAATATAGACTGGCGCAACAGTTGCTGAAGTCGACCCGGATGAAATTCTCTGGAGAGTTCCAGAAATTTCAGCAAGTAGATAATCTGATGGTCGCCCCAGTAGCCAATATTGCTCCAGGGGTTATCCAGCTCCTCGATTTCCCAGTCAATTCCTTCCTTGGTAATGCGGTACGGGTTATAGCCATCTACCGTGGACGCGTTGACGAACTTGGCAATGACGCTCTCGATAAATTCCGGATAGCTGAATAGCAACGCTTCCCAGTTCTGAAAAATATCGCGCCAGTTGCCCTCGTATGAAAGCAGTTCGTTGCCGTGTTCGTCGCGCACGTTGATGGAGAACTGGTTCCAGGGACGACTGGGGTCGCCATGGCGGCGGCCGAAAGTGACCGGCAGATACTCGCAAGCGATGCGCTCCAGCTGCGCATCTCCGTGATTGCCGACAATCGACTGCAAGCGGGCGATATTTTGCAGTGCCGGCAGACCGTTCAGCAGGTCCTGATTACGCTCATACACATCCCGGTTGAAACCGCGAATCGTGGTGCCGAAATCGCGCGCGGAAATATTGTACTGGTCGTCGAAAATTCCGCCGCGCAGAACATTGAACAGCACGTTTGCATAATGGTGGACGGTAACGTTTTCCTCGGCGGTTGCCTGGAAGCCATCAGCTCGCGCTATAACACGCGCCAGGTCGCCGGATCCCGCGGCGATCGACTGCGCGATAGCCTCGCCAAGCTCGGCCGGATTTGCCAGCCCGCGACGCAACTCGACTACCTCGGCCTGGGTCTGTTCTACGTCCGCGACGATCTGCCAGCGTTGAGAGTCCATCGGCGCCAGCTCCAGCGCGCTGTTGACCAGGTAGGCTCCGCGCACGCCCCGCCTGTGTGCTTCATGCCTGAGTGTGCCGCCGGCGCGGAAGTTCTTTAGCTGCTCTGATGACAAAAGCACTTTGTGCCCGTCGAGACCGAGGCAAAATACCGTCGTCGCTTTCAGCGACTCGCTGGGCTCGGGGCGATCAGAAATTCCCGCATATAGAGTCAGACAAGCGAGTCCGGTCGATGCATCCAGTTCGGACCATTTATAGGCATTCACGAGGTTGCTGCTGTTGGCCTGAACGAACGCCGGCGTGCCCGCCGGCAGCAGGTTTTGCAGGCCGTCGACCAGCTCGACGTCCACCGGTTTGTCGTCCAGGTTCTGCAACATGCAGCGTCGTACGAAACCATAATCCTTGCTGGTCGCCCACGTGTAGCGAAACGCCATTCGCAAGTCGTGGTTGATCTCTTCGAAGCACAGCTTGTTGCCCAGCACGTTTTTGTACAGGTTGCGGCTGACGAGATAACGGTCGTCATGCTCGCCGTTGAGCGGCTCCCAGAACCGGTATGTGTCATTCACCCGCACTCGCAGAATGGTCTTGCTGCCGGTATGCGGAACACTATCGTGGATTTTGTCGACGGTGATGTAGGGAAACAAGGCCGTCTCGGGCGATATGCGGCCGGCAGTGAGCCCGCCGTTGGACGATATGAACAGCCAATGGTCAACGGCAGATACCAGGCTAATTAAAAACGGGTCCATCCGGTCGACATTGCGAATTGCATAACAGCGTTCGCCCATGAAATCGACGAACTCGCCGAACACCAAGCTGTTGTCCTCGGAAACGCCGTCCGAGGACATATAGTTATCGGGAACGCTATTCATCGAGCACCAGCGCGCCAAACAAGCCGGCGTCGATCCAGCCGCGGTCCTTCGGCCCTGACGGCACGGATTCCGAACCGATAAAGTTCTCGCGGAGCTCGCTGCCATCGTTATCGCAATAGGCAACCATCAGGCCGATGATCTTTCCCGCGGATAAAGATATCGGTCTGTTGCTGCTCGATCCGTCTACGTACTCATCGGTATACACATCGATTGCCATTTCCCAGATGATCTTGTTCGACTGCTGCTTCCAGCGACTGACGAGATGGTGCGAATAGTCGTGCGGCAGCTTGTCCGTTCCGATGTCGATTGCCTGGTTGTCCAGCGATATGTGATAGGCAAAGGCATTGTGATTGAACTGATGATTGCCCCCCGAAAAATCCTCGTCGATAAAAATCTCGAGGCAGTCGTCATCCCAGTACTGCTGCAGTGGATCCCGGTAACGATCGATCAGGACGTCATCGGTGAATTCAGCGAGGATATAGATCCTGCTGTCTGTCCAGACGACCTTGTAGCGCCCCTGAAAGTCGTCCGATGAATACTCCGGCCCGAGCCAGCGGTGAGTCAACTCGTGCCATCCGGCCTGCTCCCAGTCAGCCTCATTGGCTACGCCGTCTACTGTCGGCGCGGATTCAGCTCTGGGCGCGCGGTATTCGGTGCGGCCGTCATAGTGGGTGGCGTCCGCGAGCGCCAGTGACGTCGCTGTCGCCAGAAAGATCGCTGCGACCGCGGCACGAGGATTTTTTGTCGTGCTTATTAATTCTTTATCCAACTCGTGCTCTCGCTGGTTCGTGGTTCAGGAGCCGCCATAGCTGGCTAGGAAAAACGGTATTATTCTATCAATTGTACAGGGGTGTGACAGCGCTGTCAGCAGACAATACCTCGACCAATGGGCTGACCATGCGAAAGCTGTCGCGTAAACAGGCCATCGACCAGAACTGCCGAGATTGCGTCTACGATCCGGCCAATGCCGGTAACTGGCGCCAACAAGTCACATTGTGCGCTTGCCGGGACTGCTTTTTGTGGCAATGGCGGCCCGTATCTTCATCGGACCTACCCGAATCCCTCACTCTCTTTATAACTGCGGGATTACTATGGGACCAGCCCACTCGGCCCAGGCGGCTGTCCGAAGAATTGCTTCAACGTGCTGAAATCGACGGGATCGACGATGCCGTTGCCGTTCAGGTCCTGGTCCGGGAACCCCGGCAGGCCGAGCCGCTGTTTCAGCAGCGAGAAATCGACCGGATCAACGATCCCGTTTTGATTGAAGTCCGGGTCGCAGATATTGCCATAACCATCCACATCGGTATCGCGCTGATTCGGGTTGTTCACCAGCGTGCAGTTGTCCAGAGAATCAACAATGCCGTCATTGTCCGTATCTGTAAGATCCTCGAAGACCCAATAGTCAGTGCGAAACGTCGCATCGGCGCCCGAATTACTGATCACGGCCAGAACCATTTTCTGCAGCTGACCATTGCCGCCCGCGGCCACCGGCTGAGTATCGAGAATATCGTTACCGCCGTATACGAAGCTGTTATCGGCC
>PVMK01129716.1_pt1 | contig 39353 bp, 41 predicted proteins | sample 1853481 | NCBI WGS metagenome assembly PVMK01 (sample SAMN08533507, study PRJNA380276) | Marine sediment metagenome, whole genome shotgun sequencing project.
CTGATAGGCGCTCGCCGTCATGTCGGGTACCGGCACGAGAATGACCTGGACATTGCAGCGCTGCTCGATGTCGTGCACGTTTTCGCGCTTCTCGTTGAGGAGGAAGGTCGCTACGTCCAGGGGAAGCTTGGCGAGGATCTTGCCGGTCTTGTCCTTCATGGCCTCTTCCTCGATGACCCGCAGAATCGAGAGTGCCAGTGACTCCGGGCCGCGCACGTGACCCTGGCCGTTGCAGGTAGGGCAGATCATCTGGCTGGAATCGCCGAGAGAGGGGCGCAGGCGCTGGCGTGACATTTCCAGCAGCCCGAATCGCGAAATTCGCCCTACCTGGACCCGGGCACGATCGCGCTTGAGCGCCTCGCGCAGCCGTTCTTCCACATCACGCTGGTTGCGCGCCGGCGTCATGTCGATGAAGTCGATAACGATGAGCCCGCCGATGTCGCGCAGCCTCAATTGCCTGGCGACCTCGTCTGCCGCTTCCAGGTTGGTGGAAAGGGCGGTTTCCTCGATGCCCGCGCCCTTGGTGGCGCGGGCCGAGTTGATGTCGACGCTCACCAGGGCTTCCGTATGGTCGATGACCAGGGAGCCGCCCGAGGGCAGACGGATGGCGTGTCCGAAAGCGGCCTCGATCTGGCCCTCGATCTGGTAACGGGAAAACAGCGGCACGTTGCTGTCGTAGAACTTCACCTTGCTCAGGCTCTGGGGCATCACCTGGCGCATGAAGTCACACGCTTCGTCGTATGCCTTCTGCTGATCGATCAGGATCTCGCTGATATCCTGACGGAAGTAGTCACGGATGGCGCGGATGATGATGTTGCTGTCCTGAAAAATGAGCACCGGTGCCCGGCGATCATGGGCAGCGCTCTCGATAGCGCTCCAGAGCTTGAGCAGATAGTCCAGATCCCACTGCAACTCTTCCGCGGACTTGCCGACACCGGCGGTACGCACGATGAGCCCCATGCCTGCGGGCACGTCCAGGGAGCTCAAGGCCTCGCGCAGATCGCTGCGCTCCTCGCCTTCCACCCGCCGGGATATACCGCCGGCGCGCGGATTATTCGGCATCAGCACCAGATAGCGGCCGGCGAGACTGGGAAAGGTGGTCAGGGCGGCGCCCTTGGTGCCGCGCTCCTCCTTCTCCACCTGGACGATGAGCTCCTGGCCCTCGCGCAGGGCGTCCTGGATGGTGACCCGGCCGCCGCTCGAGCCGTCGCCCTGATCGTCGGCAAAGTAGTTCCTGGCGACTTCCTTGAAGGGCAGGAATCCGTGCCGTTCAGCGCCGTAGTCGATGAAGGCGGCCTCGAGGCTGGGCTCGATTCGGGTAATTTTGCCTTTGTAGACGCTGGCCTTTTTCTGCGCCTGGGCGGCGACCTCGATGTCGAGATCGTACAGATACTGGCCATCTACCATGGCGACCCGAAGCTCCTCGGCCTGGGTCGCGTTTATCAACATTCGCTTCATGCTGGTTCACCCCTTGGGGCGCGGCGCTGCTCGAGTCGCGACGGTTGTCGGCCGTCGCGGGATCGGCATCTGCGGCACCATGGGGTGCGGCAGGGCGAGCGCAGGGAGGGTCGAAACAAGCAGGAGAAGCACGGCTTACCGCCATCCGCGGAAACGGATCGCGACAGGCCCGACCAGCGGCCACGAACGGGCGATTTCCGTACGCTCAGAGGACGCCCTGGTCATACCAGTCGTCGTGTCGCGCAGGCAGAGTCACCCGCTTCGCCGGACTTACCGGCCGTTCGCGCAGTTCACCCGGAGTGCTTTATCGCCTCTCGGGCTGCGCGATCCTTGGTACCTGCGTCGACTACTGGAGACTCGCAGGCACGAGAGTTCGCTTCTTTTGCTGCCTGTGACGCCGCTCCGTCGCTGGCTGTCGAGCGCCGTGCGTTGTTCACATTCCCGGTGGTCGTTCGCGGGCCATACCATGGCCGGTGCCCACCACCGGGACGCTACAATATAGCAATGTTGGTAGGGGCGGGCAAACTGCTATCATGGCGCCGATGCAGACCCGCGCAGACAGCGGCGGCGCCCCGGAGCTGACCGCGGCCCGCGAGCTCACCATCGACGAGCAGCACGCCGGCCAGCGCATCGACAACTTCCTCATCTCGCGCCTGAAGGGGCTGCCGCGCACCCGCATCTACCGTATCCTTCGTCGCGGCGAGGTGCGCGTCAACAAGGGCCGTATTCGCCAGCACTACCGCTTGAAACCAGGCGATGTGGTGCGCATTCCGCCGCTGCGCCTGGGGCAATCCGCACTTTCCCTGCCCCCGGCCATGGGGCTGCGCCAGCGCCTGGAAGAATGCATCGTGTTCGAGGATGCGGGCCTCATCGTGCTCGACAAGCCCGCCGGGGTGGCCGTGCACAGCGGCAGCGGGCATAGCCACGGCATCATCGAGACCCTGCGCGCGGCGCGCGGCCCGGGGCACTACCTGGAGCTGGTTCATCGGCTGGATCGGGACACCTCGGGCTGCCTGATGGTCGCCAAGTGCCGCCCGGTGTTGACTGCCTTGCACGCCGCATTTCGCCGCGCCCAGGTGGGCAAGCGCTACCTGGTGCTGGTCCAGGGTCCATGGAGCGGCGGTGCCCGTGAGGTCGAAGCGGGTTTGCGCCGCAATGTCCTGCGCTCGGGCGAGCGACTGGTGCGCGTGGACGCCGCGGGAAAGATCGGCCACACGCGCTTCGTTCCCCGCAGGTCCGGCGAGATGGCGAGCCTCGTGGAGGCGCTGCCGTCCACCGGGCGCACCCATCAGATTCGGGTGCACGCCGCTTCAATCGGGCACCCGGTGGCGGGGGATGCCAAGTACGGCGAACGGGAGTTCAACCGCCGCCTGCGCGAACATGGGCTGCGCAGGCTGTTCCTGCACGCTGCCAGCCTGGCCTTCGCCAATCCCACCGACGGTACCCCGTTGACCATCGAGGCGCCCCTGCCGGCGGTGCTGGTGCGGGTGTTGGCGAGCCTTGGACTGGATGAGGAGGGCTGAGCGCGTGCCCACCGGCGAGCTTCCACCTCCCTACCGGCTACTGGTTTTCGACTGGGACGGCACCCTGGCCGATTCGGAGCAACGCATCGTGGCGGCCGCCCGCTCGGCCATCGATACCCTGGGTCTGCCGGGTCGCAGTCACCAGCAGGTGCGCGCCATCATCGGCCTGGCCTTGAGCGAGGCCTTCCAGGAGTTGTTCCCGGGTATGCCGAAGAGTCAGGAGAATCGATTCGTCGCCTGCTACCGGGAGTACTACCTGCGCAACACCGAGACGCCTGTGCCGTTGTTCGCAGGCGTGCATACGACCCTGAAAGGGCTGGCCGCACAGCGCTACCAGCTCGCCGTGGCCACCGGCAAGGGCCGCCGGGGGTTGCACAGGGATTTGGCCAGCCACGGCCTGGAGGCGCTTTTCAGCACCACGCGCTGTGCCGATGACGCACCGTCGAAGCCCCATCCGCAGATGCTGGAGGACATCATGGAGGAGCTGGACGCCAGCAGAGAGCAGACCCTGATGATCGGCGATACGGCCTATGACATGGAGATGGCCCGCAACGCCGGCGTGGCCACCGTCGCGGTCAGCTGCGGGATGCACGATTCACGGCGTTTGCTAGAATTTAATCCACTGGCCCTTCTGGCCTCCATCGCCGAGTTGCCGGCGTGGCTTTCAACCCGCAGCCGATAGATTCAGCCAAGAGATCCGTATGTCTGATAGCGACCAATCATCCCAGGCCCCGGTGCCCGATTCGCCACCACCGTCGGCGGCCCCCTCAGGGACCGGCGGCGAAGACGAGGCGCGCTGGCAGCGCGATCTGCTGAACCGCCTGGCCTTTGCCTCCCTGGCCGAGCAACGCCGCACCCGTCGTTGGAACGTGGCTTTCAAGTTCGGCATGCTCACCTATCTGGTGGTCCTGCTGCTGGTGTATCTCCCCGGGCGATGGTTCGAGTCCGACGATGACGAGCCCCACACTGCTCTGGTGGATGTGCGCGGGATTATTTCCGACGGCTCGGATGCGAGCGCCGATCGCATCGTCTCAGGGCTCCAGGCGGCCTTCGAGGACGAGCAGACCAGGGGCGTCATACTGCGCATCAACAGCCCCGGCGGCAGTCCCGTGCAGGCGGCATATATCAACGACGAAGTGGCGCGGTTGCGGCAAGAGTTTCCCGACATACCGCTGTATGCGGTCATCGTCGACATCTGCGCCTCCGGTGGCTACTACATCGCCGCGGCCGCCGACAAGATCTACGCCAATGAATCCAGCATCGTCGGATCCATCGGCGTGATCATGAACGGTTTCGGTTTCGTGGATGCGATGGAGAAGATCGGCGTGGAACGACGCCTGTTGACCGCCGGCGATCAGAAAGGTTTTCTCGATCCCTTCTCCCCCACCAAGCCCGCCGAGGTGGAGCACGTGCGCAAGATGCTGGGCCAGATTCATCAGCAATTCATCGACACGGTGAAGAAGGGCCGGGGCGATCGGCTCTCCAGCGATGAGGAGCTGTTCAGCGGGCTGATGTGGACCGGCGAGAGAAGTGTGGAGCTTGGCCTGGTGGATGGGCTCGGTAGCAGTGCCTACGTGGCGCGGGAGATCATCGGCGTCGAGCACATCGTCGATTTCACTCCCGGGCGCTCGTATCTGGAACAGCTGGCCAGGCGTTTCGGTGCCGCCGCGGCGCAAAGCCTGGCGACGCAGCTAGGGCTCGGTGGCGGGCGTCTGCAATAACACGTCGACGCCTTCGCTGGCCAGCATCTGGGTGAGACGCAGCAACGGCAGGCCCATGAGGGCGGTGGGGTCGGATCCCTCCAGGCGTTCGAAAAGTGCACTGCCGAGTCCCTCGCAGCGAAAACCGCCGGCACAATCGAATGCTTGCTCGCGCTCCACATAGGCGGCGATCTGCTCTCGGGTGAGCTTGCGAAAATGCACAGCGTAGGGCACTACCTCCACGGCGGCACGCTGACTTGGCGTCGCCAACAGGCACAGCCCGGTAAAAAACTGCACACGCCTGCCGGCGGCCCGCTGTAACTGCCGGCGGTTGGCCTCGGCGCCGCCGGGCTTAGTGAGGATTTCGCCGTCCAGCACCGCCACCTGATCCGCGCCGATGACCAGCGCGTCGCCCGCGTCCCTGGCGCCCGCCCGGGCTTTCGCCTGCGCCAGGCGTGCAACCAGATTTTCCGCCGTTTCACCGGCAAGCGGCGTCTCGTCGACCCGCGGGTCGACCACCTGGAAGGCCACGCCCAGACGCGCCAGCAGCTGTTGGCGATAGACGGAGGTGGAGGCAAGCAAAATGCGCATGGCTGCAGATTATCTCGATAGTCCCCGGGACATCCAACTCACCGGCGCCGGGCCGTGCCCTTTGACACCTTGCGCCGCGGCTTATTAGTATTCGCCGCTTATGTCGAAGGCCTTGCCGGAGCTTCTCTATCTGCTTCGCCTCGCCCGTGGCGGTGAGTCGCTGGCGGGGAGCGTGGGCACGGAGCACATGGGGCGGCTCGCGGAGATGCTCCTGGGAAGCGCCGGGCGGGTGGGCTTCGAACTCCGCTTTGGGCACGACCATGGCGGCCAGGCTTGTGTGCTTGGCCGTATCGAGGCGAAGCTCAGGGTGCTCTGTCAACGTTGCCTGGAGCCCATGGACCTGACCGTGGAGCGCCAAGTGCGCTTGGCGCTGGTGCGTGACGACACGCACGCGGCACAAGTGGACGTGGGATACGACCCTCTGCTGGCGGGCGACGAGCCGATTTCGCTATCGGGCCTTCTGGAGGACGAGCTGATTCTGGCCATGCCGAATTTTCCCCGGCATCCGCGCGGCCAATGCCAGCTGCCTCCCGGGGCCGACGACGTTGACACCGTGGACCAGAGCGCCACGGGTCACGATGATGAATTGGCCGGAGAATCCGGCGAGGACAATCCTTTTTCAGCACTGGAATCACTAAAATCTCGGAAATTGCCCTGATCCGGCCCTGATCCGGCCCTGGCCGGGCCCGGTCGTATCTGGAATAGCCGATGCCCCATGTTCCGTCGTGATGCACGGCGGAACAGGCTACAATGCGCGCGGCATTGCCGGCGGACCAGCCAGCCAACCACCGCTCGGGGCGGTCGTTCGAGATGCATAGCAGGAGTAGCCATGGCCGTTCAGAAAAGACGAAAATCCACCTCTCGGCGCGATATGCGGCGGGCCCATGACGCGCTGTCGTCACCGACCCTCTCCATCGAGCCCACCAGCGGCGAAACCCACCGGCGCCATCATGTCAGCGCCGATGGATTCTACCGCGGGCGCAAGGTAGTACCGGCCAAGGACGAGTAGGCATTGAATCTCACCGTCGCCCTGGATGCGATGGGTGGCGATCACGGTCCGCCCGTGATCGTGCCGGCTGCGATTCGAGTGCTGGAGGGGCAAGCGCAATTGCGTCTGATCCTGGTCGGCGACCGCGGCACCCTGGAGCGCGAGATCGCGCGTCATTCTCCCGACCACGCCGACCGCCTGTCGGTGGTGCACGCGTCTCAGCAAGTGCGCATGGATGAGCTGCCTTCCCAGGCGCTCAGAACCAAAAAAGATTCCTCCATGCGCGTCGCCATCGATCTGGTGAAACGCGGTGATGCCCATGCCTGCGTGAGCGCCGGCAATACGGGTGCGCTTATGGCCACCGCCCGTTTCGTCCTCAAGACATTGCCGGGCATCGACCGGCCGGCCATCATCGCGGCGCTGCCATCGGTAACGGGTCACACCCACGTTCTCGACCTGGGTGCAAATGTCGAATCGACGCCGCGGCAACTTTTTCAGTTTGCCGTCATGGGATCGGTTCTGGTGAACGCGGTGGACAATATTCCCCGGCCTACAGTGGGATTGCTGAACATAGGCCAGGAAGAGATGAAGGGCAACGAGAGTGTCAAGGAAGCGGCTCAGCTGCTGGCCGCCAGCGATATCCACTATGTGGGCTTCGTCGAGGGCGACGATATCTACAGGGGCACGGCCAACGTCGTCGTGTGCGACGGTTTCGTCGGCAATGTGGCGCTCAAGTCCAGCGAAGGTGTGGCGTCGATGATCGGGCATTTTATTCACCAGGAATTCCGTCGCAATGTTTGGAGCCGTGCCGCTGGGCTTATCGCGCTTCCGGTGCTGCGCGCCTTTCGAAGGCGAATCGACCCTCGCGAGTACAATGGTGCCAGTTTCGTCGGGCTTCGAGGTATCGTTATAAAGAGTCATGGCAGCGCCGATGTGGTCGCATTCTCGCGCGCCATCAGTGAGGCCCTCGCGGAAATTCGCAAAAACGTGCCGGAGCGCATCAGTCAGCATCTGGAATCTGTGCTTTCCCAGGCGGAGGCTGTGTGATCTATTCCCGGATCATGTCCACCGGGAGCTACCTGCCCGAGCGTGTAATGACCAACGCCGAGCTCGCAGAGCTGGTGGACACCAACGACGAATGGATCCGTGAGCGCACCGGCATTCATCAACGCCACATCGTCGCCGAGAACGAATCCACCTGTGATCTGGCGGAACGCGCTGCCCGCGCGGCGCTGGAAAGCGCGGACGTGGACCCATCGGAACTCGAGCTCATCATCGTCGGCACGACGACACCGGACAAGATCTATCCTGCAACCGCCTGCCGTCTGCAGGCGCGCCTCGGCGCCAACGGCTGTACTGCCTTCGATGTGCAAGCCGTATGCACCGGTTTTATCTACGCGCTCGGCGTGGCCGACAAGTTCATCAAAACCGGCGACGTGAAACGCGCGCTGGTGGTCGGTGCCGACACCCACTCGCGTTTGCTCGATTGGTCCGACCGGCAGACCTGCATCTTGTTCGGCGACGGAGGTGGCGCGGTGGTGCTGGAAGCGAGCGACGCGCCAGGCATCTACTCGACCCATCTGCATGCCGACGGCAGCTACGAAAATCTGCTCTACGTGGAGGGTGGCGTGCCCCGTGGCGCCGGGGTCATGTCAGAAGGCCACGCATACACCAAGATGCGCGGCAGCGAGGTATTCAAGATCGCGGTGCGCACCCTGCGGCGCATTGTCTCCGAGGCCTTGGAAGCCAATAACATGAGCCCGTCGGACATCGATTGGCTGATCCCGCACCAGGCCAACATCCGTATCATCGAAGCGACCGCGGCCAAGCTCGACATCCCCGAGGATCGCGTGGTCGTCACCATCGCCGAGCACGGCAATACCTCCGCCGCGTCGGTGCCCCTGGCTCTGGACGTGGCTGTGCGCGATGGCCGGGTCAAGCGCGGCGACAATATTCTGCTGGAGGCGTTCGGTGGCGGCTTCACCTGGGGCTCTGCGCTGATCAAGTACTGACGACAGCCATGAGCCTCGCTTTCACATTCCCGGGACAGGGTTCCCAATCCATCGGCATGCTGGCCGCGCTGGCGGCCGATCACCCTCAAGTGGAGCAGAGTTTCGCCGAGGCCTCGGAGGTGCTCGGCTACGATCTCTGGGAGCTTTCCCAGCAGGGCCCGGAGGCGCGGCTGAACGCCACCGAGCAGACCCAGCCTGCAATGCTGGCAGCCGGGGTGGCGGTGGCGCGCGTGTGGCAGGCGGCCGGCGGCCCGGCGCCGATGGTGGCGGCCGGACACAGCCTCGGCGAGTACGCGGCTCTGGTTTGCGCCGGCAGCCTGGCCTTCGCCGACGCCGTGGCTCTGGTGGCGGCGCGCGGGCGCTTCATGCAGGATGCGGTGCCCGAAGGGCAGGGAGCCATCGCCGCATTGCTGGGCTTGGACGATGCCCGAGTGGTCGAACTGTGCGCGTCGGTTACCGATGGATCGGCCGGAAGTTTAGTCTCGGCGGTCAATTTCAACGCTCCCGGCCAGGTGGTGATTGCCGGCCACGCGGACGCGGTGGAGAAAGCCATCGCCCTGGCCACGGAAGTCGGCGCCAGGCGGGCCATCAAACTGCCCATGAGCGTGCCCGTGCATTGCGCGCTCATGGAGCCGGCCCGGGAGCGCCTACTGGCCAAGCTGGCCGAAACCCGGCTTCAGCCGCCGGAGTTTCCCGTGGTCCACAATGCCGACAGCCGGACCCACGCGCAGGCGGCCGAAATCCGTGATGCTCTTGCCCTGCAACTGATCCGGCCGGTGCGTTGGGTCGAGTCGGTGACCCGGCTGCGCGAGCTGGGCGCGACCATTCTGGTGGAACCTGGACCGGGCCGTATCCTGACCGGGCTGAACAAGCGCATCGATAGAAACCTCAAAACAATGGCCGTGCACGATAGCGCGAGCCTCGACAAGGCTCTGGCAGAGCTGCAGGTGCTCACATGACACTGGAAGGAGAAATCGCCCTGGTAACCGGTGCCAGTCGCGGTCTTGGTAAGGCCATCGCAGAAATCCTCGGCGCCCGGGGCGCCTTCGTCATCGGCACGGCCACCACCGATGCGGGTGCCGGACGCATCAGCGAGACGCTGGCCGCGGCAGATATCGAGGGCTTCGGTGTGACTCTGGACGTTGCCGACAGCGGTTCTGTGAATGCCTTGTTCGAACGCCTGGGCGGGGAATCCCGCAATCCGACTATCCTGGTCAACAATGCCGGCATCACCCGCGACAATCTTCTCGTACGCATGGGCGAGGACGATTGGGAGGCGGTGCTGAATACCGACCTGACGTCGCTGTTTCGTGTCTGCAAGGCGAGCGTGCGCCACCTCATGAAGACGCGCCGTGGACGCATTATCAATATAACGTCTGTGGTGGGGGCCACCGGCAATGCCGGGCAATCGAACTACGCGGCCGCCAAAGCCGGCGTCATCGGTTTTACCCGTGCACTGGCGCGCGAGCTGGCCGGGCGCGCCATCACCGTCAATGCGGTGGCGCCGGGTTTCATCGATACGGACATGACGGCCGGCTTGTCAGACAAGCAGCGCGAACTCCTGCTGGCCGATATCCCCATGAAGCGCCTGGGAACGGCGGATGATGTGGCTGCGGCGGTGGCGTTTCTGGCATCTCCGGCAGCGGCCTATATCACGGGCGAAACGCTGCACGTCAACGGCGGCATGTATATGGGCTGATAACCCCGGCTGGAATGCACGGAATCGGGCATCGGGCAGTATCGAGATTCGAAGAAATCCCCGTGCTTCAGGGACTTATTTGCATGAGCGGCCGGAACTTGGAATAATTTACGAATGCAGCATGGTTTCGGGTCTGGCCCGAAGTTTCTTGCAAGTTGGTGCCTTTTAACTAAACTAAGCGCGGAACCAACAAGGCTCCATCGTCTGGGGAGGGAATATTCGTCATGAGTACCGTTGAAGAACGCGTCAAGCAGATTGTCGTTGAGCAGCTTGGCGTCAAGGAGGAAGAGGTATCCGGAGAATCTTCCTTCGTTGATGATCTTGGTGCCGATTCACTGGACACCGTAGAATTGGTCATGGCTCTCGAAGAGGAGTTCAATATCGAGATCCCCGACGAGGAAGCGGAGAAAATCACCACGGTTCAGCAGGCGATGGACTATATCAACGCCAACGACAAGTAGCACCAAGTCGGGAATTCGCACGGGAAAGGCCAGCCATCGATGTGCTTGATGGCGGCCTTTTCTTTTTTGCATGGGACGATTAGCGGATGCGACGCATAGTCATTACCGGCCTTGGCGCGGTAACACCCGTCGGTCACACCGCGGGTGAGTCCTGGGGCAACATTCTCGAGGGCAAGAGCGGCATCGCGCTCATCGATCATTTCGATACCGCGGGCTTTGCCAGTCGAATCGGCGGATCGGTTCGCGATCTCGATATGTCGCCCTATCTGTCGCCCAAGGAATTGCGCAGGAACGATCCCTTCATCCACTACGGAATGGCCGCCGGCATTCAAGCCATCGAGGATTCCGGCCTCCAGGTGACCGATGCCAACGCCGAGCGCATCGGCATTGCCATTGGTTCCGGAATCGGTGGACTCCCGGGCATCGAGAAGGGTTTCAGCAGCTACCTGAAGGGCGGGCCCAGGAAGATTTCGGCGTTCTTCGTGCCCAGCAACATCATCAACATGATCGCCGGCAATCTTTCCATCCGCTACGGCATCAAAGGTCCCAACTACGGCATCGTCACCGCCTGCTCCACGGGCACGCACAATATCGGTGACGCGGCACGCATGATCGAAAGAGGCGACGTGGACGTCATGATCGCCGGCGGCGCCGAGATGGCCACATCACCGACGGGGCTGGGCGGGTTCGGATCCGCTCGCGCGCTGTCCACGCGAAACGATGATCCGCAAGGCGCGAGCCGTCCCTGGGACAAGGGTCGCGACGGCTTCGTGCTTGGTGACGGCGCCGGGGTGGTGGTTCTCGAAGAGTACGAATACGCCAAAGCCCGTGGCGCCGAGATTTATGCCGAGCTGATCGGATTTGCCATGAGCAGCGATGCCTATCACATTACGCTGCCGCCGGAAGACGGCGACGGCGCGCGCCGCTGCATGGTGTTGGCCATGAAGGATGCGGGCATCAACCCTGAGGAGGTGGACTACATCAATGCCCACGGCACCTCCACGCCGGCGGGGGATGTCATCGAGACCAGGGCGGTGAAGGCGGCCCTGGGAGCGAGCGCCAGCAAGACGCCCGTGAGCTCGACCAAATCCATGATCGGTCATCTGCTGGGCGCCGCGGGTGGCGTCGAAGCGGTGTTCAGCGTGCTCGCCATCCGCGATAACGTGGCGCCGCCCACCATCAATCTGGAAGAGCCCGACGACGAATGCGATCTGGACTACGTTGCCAACCAGGCCCGTGAATTGCCCATCAACGTCAGCATGTCCAATTCCTTCGGCTTCGGCGGCACCAACGGCACACTCATCTTCAGGCGCATAGACTGACAAGCGTGCAGCGATAGACCAGGCGCGGGCCTCCTGCCTGGTCGGGAGCCCGTGCCACTGTGAAAAGCTGGTCCTCCGCGGATTGTGGATGGCGTCGCCTTGCGGTTCGCCCGGACCTGCTGCGCGTGCATCGAGCGCATCCAGAACGTTACCCATTTCTGTTGGAGAGTGTCGCGCTAGGCGGTGAGCGGGCGCGATTCGATCTGCTTTTTGCCTTTCCCCAGGGGCGGTTGGTGCTGCGCCCCGGGGGCGAGTTGTCATCGGACAGCGTCGACTTGAGCGACGCTGACTTCCTCACGCATCTGGACCGCTGGATGGCGCGCACTCGGCGGCCGGCTGAGCCGCCTCCACCGCTGCCGTTTTTCGGCGGCTGGTTCGTCTATCTGGGCTACGAGCTGGTAGGGCAGACGGAGCCCAGTGTGCGCCTGCCCGAGGATCCGGGGCATCGCGCGGTTGCCGAGGCCCACCGCATTCCAGCCGCCATCATTCGTGATCACCTGAGCGGTGACACGGTGCTGGTGGCAGAGTCTCGAGAACTCCATTACCTGGATTGGATGGAGCAGGATCTGCGTGCCCTCGGTGTCGCTGGCGGCGTCACCGAGCGCGCCGACCGTGGTTCGCCCGTGCATCTGGAGGAAGACCCGCCGGAGCAGTTTCTCGACGGCGTAGCCCGCATCAAACGTTACATTCGAGACGGGGACGTTTTTCAAGTGAATTTGTCCCGGGGTTGGCGTGGTCGGCTTGCCGGCGGCGTCGACCCGGCTGCCGTGTACGCGCGTCTGCGCGCCGCGAATCCTGCGCCGTTCGCCGGCCTCGCCGTATTCGGGCAACATGCGGTGGCAAGCTCATCGCCGGAACGCCTGGTGGCGGTGACCAGCGGCACGGTGGAGACGCGCCCCATTGCCGGCACCTATCCGCGCAACCCCGACCGGGATGAAGATCGGGCGCTCTCCCGGGCCTTGCTGGCGCATCCGAAGGAGCGCGCCGAGCACATCATGCTCATCGATCTGGAACGCAATGATCTCGGCCGGGTCTGCCGGCCGGGCAGCATAGAGGTCAACGAGCTGATGGTGCTGGAGTCTTATACCCACGTGCACCACATCGTTTCCAATGTTCGCGGCAGGCTGCGCGAATGCGTGACGCCGGCACAGGTCATCCGGGCGGTGTTCCCCGGCGGCACCATCACCGGCTGCCCGAAAGTGCGCTGCATGCAGATCATCGCGGAGCTGGAGGGACGCGTGCGCGGGCCCTACACCGGCGCGTTCGCCTACTTCAACCGCGATGGCAGCGGCGATTCGAACATCCTGATCCGAACCATCGCTATCGACGGTCACGATGTCGAGGTGCGTGCCGGCGCAGGCATCGTCGCCGACTCGGACCCGCACCGGGAGCTGGATGAGACGCGGGCCAAGGCCAGAGGTCCACTGTCGGCATTGGAAGGATTGCTCGAATGATGCTGGTGAACGGCCGCGTGCAAGACCGCCTTTCGGCTCGGGACCGTGGGCTACACTTCGGTGACGGCCTGTTCGAGACCCTGGCAGTGGATGCGGGCCGGGCCCTGTGCCTGGAACGCCATCTGGCCCGTCTTGGCGCCGGATGTGTGCGTCTGGGCGTGCCCGCGCCGGAGCTCGCCGAGCTCGAGGAGGAGTGTGCACGGGTTTGTGACGGCATGGAGCGTGCCGTGTTGAAGATCATCATCACCCGCGGCGTGGGCGGTCGAGGCTACAGGGCCGATGAGGATGTGGTGCCGACGCGCATCGTCGCGTGCTACCCGTGGCCGCAACATCCCGCCGATGCACGCACCCACGGCGTCGCGGTAGGCATCTGCAGCACCAGATTGGGGCGCAATCCCCGCCTGGCAGGCGTCAAGCACCTCAACCGGTTGGAGCAGGTGCTGGCGCGCAGCGAGGATGCGCTTGGCTCTTGCCCCGAGGGTCTGATGCTCGATGATAGAGGGCGCTTGATCGAGGGCATCATGAGCAATGTGTTCGTGCGCAGGGGTGAGTGTCTAAGCACTCCGGATCTATCGGAGTGCGGCGTGGCGGGTATCATGCGGGAGCTGGTGCTGGAAGTGTCGCAGCAGGCTTGCGGACTGGTACCGGAGATAACGGCTCTGAGTGTGGATGATTTAACCACTGGCGAGGAATGTTTCCTCACCAACAGTGTCATCGGGATATGGCCGATAAAAAGCGTCGCGGGTCAAGTGTTGCGCACCGGACCGGCGGCCCACCAGCTGCAGAAGCTGTTGACGGAGCGTGGAGCGATAACGAGTGACGACGCGTGACTGAAAGCGACGACAAGGCACCGGCGCGAAGGCACAGGCCACGCGCTCTTCTGGCAGGCGTGGTGGCGGTGCTCCTCATGGCGGGCGCCGGCGCGGGCTGGTACGTCTTCGAGCAACGCCGCGCTCTGGATGCGCCGCTCCACGTGCCCCGGGGCGGAATCGACTATGTGCTTCCCGCGGGCGCCAGCCTGAACCAGGTGGCGCAGGATCTGGCCGCCAGCGGACTGCTGGCAAATCCCCGCTCGCTGGTACTGTACGCCCGTTGGCAGGGCCGTGCCGGGGGCATAAAGGCGGGCGAGTACCGTATCGAAACGGGCACCACGGCCATCACTCTGCTCGATCAGCTGATCGCCGGGCGGGTGGTGCAGCACACCCTCACAGTGGTGGAAGGATGGACCTTCCAGCAGATGATGGCCGCTATTGCTGACGACGATCGCTTACAGCATACCCTGACCGGGCTCGCCGGGGATGCGGTCATGGAACGCCTGGGTCTCGCCGGCCAGCATCCGGAGGGGCGCTTCTTCGCCGATACCTACCATTTTCCCCGCGGCACCAGCGATGTGGCGTTCCTGCGCCGGGCCCACTCTGCCATGGCGGATTTTCTCGCTCTCGCCTGGCCCGGGCGGCAATCGGAATTGCCTTTGAAGTCTGCGGAGGAAGCGCTGATTCTCGCCTCCATCGTCGAGAAAGAAACCGGCCAGGCCGGCGAGCGGCCGCGCATCGCCGGCGTGTTCGTGCAACGCCTGCGCAAGGGTATGCGTCTGGAGACCGATCCCACCGTCATCTATGGCATGGGCGACGCCTTCGACGGCAATCTGCGCCGCCGGGATCTGCGCGCCGATACGCCGTACAACACCTATGTGCACAAGGGCCTGCCGCCTACGCCGATTGCCATTCCCGGCGCGGCCGCCATCCGGGCGGTGCTGCATCCGCGCGTGGACGGCGCTCTGTTCTTTGTTGCCAAGGGCGATGGCAGTCACCAGTTTTCCGCCACCTATGAAGAGCACCAGCAAGCCGTTAATCGCTATCAACGGCGCCGCCGTCGGAGCTCTGGTGGCTGACAGGGGTCGCTTCGTCACGGTCGAGGGCATCGAGGGGGCAGGCAAGTCCACTCAGATGGATGTGATCCGCCAGTATCTGGAGGAACGTGGGATCCGCGTCATCACGACCCGCGAGCCCGGTGGTACGCCATTGAGCGAGGCCGTGCGCACGCTGCTCCTGGATCCGGACAATCACGGCATGTCCTCGGACACCGAGCTGCTGCTGGTATTCGCCGCCCGCGCGGAGCATCTTCACAAGGTCATCTGTCCGGCCCTGGAATCCGGCCGGTGGGTGCTTTCCGATCGTTTCACCGACGCCACCTTTGCCTACCAGGGGGGCGGGCGCGGCATCGAGGCGGCGCGTATCGCCATCCTCGAGGAGTGGGTGCAGGGCCGACTCCGCCCGGATCTGACTCTGTTGCTGGATGTGCCGGTGGAAGCCGGCATGACGCGCATCGCCGGGCGCGGCAAGCCGGATCGGTTCGAACGCGAGGACCGGCAGTTCTTTCAGCGAATCCGTGACAGCTATCTGCAACGGGCCGCCGCGGAACCGCAACGCTTTCGGCTTATCGACGCCAGCGCACCGGTGCAGCAAGTGAGCCGGCAGACGCTGGCTGCCGTGAGCGCTTTGCTGTGATGGAGCAGGGACTCCCCTGGCAGGACGCGCAATGGCAGCGCATGGCGGCCATGCAGGCCGGCGGGCGCCTGCCCCACGCGCTCCTGCTACGCGGTCCCGAAGGGGTGGGCAAGCTGCGATTCGCACGCCGGCTGGTGTCGGCACTGCTGTGTGAGCGCCATGAGTTCCACAAGGGGCCCCTGCGGTGACTGCCGCGGCTGCCACCTGGTCAGCGCCGATAGTCACCCGGATCTGCATGTCCTGGCGCCTGGGGATGGCAAACAGCAAATCGGCATCGACCAGGTACGCAGCCTCATCCAACGCATCGGCCTGACGCCCCAATACGGGGGCCGCAAGACGGTGATCGTGTGGCCGGCGGAGCGCATGACCAGGGCCGCCGCCAACACGCTTCTGAAGACCCTCGAGGAACCACCCGGAGACGCGCTGTTCGTGCTGGTCGCCCACCGTGCCGGCACGCTGCCCGCGACCATCCGCAGCCGCTGCCAGATGGTGGATTTTCCGGTGCCCGACGCCCATGCGGCAAAGTCGTGGTTGACCCGGGAGTTGAATTCGGAGGAGGCCGCTGAAACGGCGCTGCGCCTCGCCCACGGGGCGCCGCTGAATGCCCGGCTGCAGGCCTCCGGCGGCGGCATGCAGGCCCGTGAGGCCATTCTCGATGATCTGGAACGATTGCTCCGGGGCGATAGCGATGCCATTTCCACCGCCGATCGGTGGCGGGAGCTGGGGCTGGTGGAGGCCCTTTACTGGCTGTTGTCCGTAGTCTGTGACCTGGTATGGCTGAAGAATGGCCGGTCAGCGCACAGTTTGACCCATTCGGACCGGGGACCTGCTTTGCAGGGTCTGGCCCGCGGTCTAGACTTGATGGGATTGTTTCGCCTCTTCGACCTCATGGTGGAGGCAAGGCGGGCGGCCCTGGGGCAGCTCAATTTCAACGAGCAGCTGACCCTGGAGAGCATCGCCATACAATGGCAGCGCAGCGGCGCGCCGCACGAAGACCAGCGCTGAGCAACGGCAGGACAACGAGGAAATCGAGTATGGCGGCACCCAAGCCAGGTATTCTATCTCTTACCATCAGGGATAAGAGTGCGCTGTACGCGTCTTACATGCCGTTCGTCAAAAATGGCGGCCTGTTCATCCCCACCAGCAAGTCCTATCGGCTGGGCGACGAAGTTTTCATGCTGTTGACGCTCATGGACGAGAAAGAAAAGCTGCCCATCGCCGGGCGCATTATCTGGCTGACACCCAACGGCGCCCAGGGAAACCGCACCGCCGGTATCGGCGTGCAGTTCAGCGAGCTCGACAAGGGTCAAACCAGGAACAAGGTCGAAAATTACCTGGCCGCCGCCCTCAAATCCGAACGCCAAACCCACACCATGTAACCAATCGGGGACACTCCCCAATAGCTAAGTGCTTGATTAAAAAATCAAGCACTTAGCTATTGGGGAGTGTCCCCGATTGGTTAGTACTGAAGGGCGCCCAGAATTCGTTCGCTGGCTGCCAGCCGTTCCAACTCGTGACAGTAGCCGTAGGTGCCTTCGATGAAGATCTGGGGGTTGGCGAGGTAGGGCAGGCGTTCGAAGTTCAGCGCCGTGAACGCTTCGCGCCAGGCACCCACCACGCGCTCGGAGACGTCGGGATGGATCACCCAGCCGTGGTCCACATTGGGAAATCGAGCGAAGTCCACCAGGCCGGCGGTAACGTCCTCCACGCCCTGGTCGTAGTTCTGATTGATATCGATTTCGATGGCCACCGGCTCGTCCAGGGTGGTGCCCATGCGTTCTTCCATGGCGGCGACCAGAGTGCCGCATTGCCACATCATCTTCACTCGGTTGTCGGCGGCATAGATGCCGAACATCAGCTCCACGTCGGCGCTCGCCGGTAAGCCGACGGCGACTCCGGCACCCAGCAGTGCCGCGCACAGAATTCTTCGAATGACGGTGGTCATGGTAGCTCTCCCCGAACTAATCGTGTCCGTCGATTTCTTTACATTTGATCTACGTCCGTAGAGTTATCGGGTCAGGCGATGGCGCGCTTGATACGCTTGGGTGGGTGATCGTCACATTCCGATGGTCAGCCTGTGACGGCCCTCCCAGATCCATGGACGCGCATGGCAGAGGGCGCTTTTGAACGGCTCTAAAGGCGCCGGTGCGTATCTGGAGTTCCTCTCTGCCGGGGTGCTAGCATGCTTCTAGTTCCTAGCGACGCGGGGGGGTGTGACGTGACCATGGAGTCCTCATCCGGGCACTGGGTGCATCGCCATTTGCTGGTGCTGCGCTTCGCGCTATTGAACATCATCGCCGGGGGGTTGCTGGGTGCCGTGTACCTGCAGGGCTGGCTCGATGACGCGTTGCGCGGTTATACGGCCTGGCTGACGTTGGGGATCTGCGCCGTGTTCCTGTTCGGGCTGGCGTTGTGCGCGGGGCGAATCTGGCGCACCAGCCTTGAGCTGAACGCGGCGGCCAGGATCGAGCCGCCGGGTGTGTCCCGGGCGGGGATTTATCTTGCGAGCATTGCCGGGCGTTCGGCCGAAAGCCGCTCGATCAATGCGAACCTTCTTCACAATCGACTCAGAAATCCCATCGCTGTCGTTCGACAGACAGCCGACAGCCTGGTATTTCTCGGGCTCGTGGGCACCGTAATCGGATTCATCGTGGCGTTGTCAGGCGTCGATCCGCAAACCAGCACCCAGGCTGACCAGGTGGCTTCCATGGTCTCCACGCTGGTTGCGGGAATGTCCATCGCCCTGTACACGACCCTGGTCGGCGCGGTGCTGCATGTGTGGTTGATGGTCAATCATCGCCTGCTGGCCACCGGCACCTCCAACCTGTTCAACGCTATCGTCGAACGCGGAGAGCAGCGTGTGGGAGTTTGACGACTTTCACGAGGATTCGTCAGGCACGGTATTCCGAGACGTGCTCATGCTGGCGCTCATCGGATTCGTGGCCATGGTGATCATGCTTCTGCCGCACATCAGCAAAAGCCAGGATGAAACAGACGAGCATTCGCCGCCGGGTAATGTGGTGGTCGAAATGCACTGGCCCGACGAGCTGCCCGTGGACGTGGATCTCTGGGTGCAGGCGCCAAACGATGTTCCGGTGGGTTTCTGGAACCAGGGCAGCCAGTTTTTTAATTTACTGCGAGACGATTTGGGCTTGGAAGGCGATGCCAGCGCGCGCAATTACGAGGTGTCGTACAGTCGCGGCATTCTGGCCGGGGACTACACGGTCAACGTGCACATGTACGGAAAAGTCCCGGCCGGCGTGGTGGTGCCGGTGCGAGTGGTGGTGAGCGTGAAGGCGAAGTACGACAGCCTGCGTCAGATCCTCCAGACCAGCGTCGAGTTGCAGCGCCGCAATCAGGAGGAAACGGCCTTCAGGTTCCGTTTGACCAGGGATGGGGATCTGGTTCCGGGCAGTGTCACGACCCTGAGGCGCCGGCTCGTTACGGCGGCGCCGTGAGCACTGCATCATGAAGGTGTTATTCATGATCTTCGTTGCTCTGCTCGGCGTGACGTCGCTGCTCGCGACTATTGCTATCTGGTCCCAACGTCGAGCAGCCATTCGAACTCTGGCAGTGGTCCTGACGGCGCTGTACATACCCGTCGGCTATCTGTCTATTACCGAACTGCTCAGCCAGCCCAAGCCCATGCAGCATGAGTGGTTCAAACGTCACGTGGACGAGGCCACGTTACTCGGTGTCAGCGTGCGTGAAGACCACGCTATTTATCTCTGGCTGCGTTTGGATGATTCTCTGGAGCCTCGCTACTATGTGCTTCCGTGGCAGCGGCAATTGGCGGAGCGGTTGCAGAATCTCATCGACGAAGCAATACGGGAAGGCGCCTCGGTCACTATCGACAATCCATTTTCGCGCAAATCCTTCGACGATCTGGGTGACATGAATGTGCGCATCATCCGCCCACCGCGACCGCCCATGAAACCGCCGTCTCCGCCGCCGCAATTTTTCAACCCGCGGGAACGCAGCACCTGAGGCTCAGATATACTGCGTTCACCAGGAATCGAGTAGATAGAGACCATGTCGGACGAAAAAGACGCGCAGCTGCGGGAGACGGTGCTCCACGATTGGCACGTGGCTCATCAGGGAAAGATGGTTGCCTTCGGCGGCTGGGACATGCCGGTGCAGTACGCGACCGGCATCATCCGTGAGCACCTGGCCACCAGACGCGATTGCGGCCTGTTCGACGTGTCGCACATGGGCCGCTTCATGGTGCGCGGAAAGGGCGCCCTGACCTTTCTCCTCCAGGTCCTGACCAACAGCGCGCGCGCCCTGGAGGTCGGCCAGGCCCAATACACCTTCATCGCCACCGAGACCGGCGGGGCGGTCGACGATGCCTACCTCTACCGGCTCGACGAGGCCGAGTACCTGCTGGTGGTGAACGCCTCCAACCGCAGCAAGGACTGGGACTGGCTTTGCGCCCACCATCGCGAGCCCGGCGGCAGCTTGGAGAACGTCAGCGAAGAGCTCGGCATGATCGCGCTGCAGGGTCCGAATTCGGCCAGCTTGCTGGAGCAGATCGCCGACAAGCGCACCCTGCCCGAAGCAAAGCGCAACTGGCTGTGCAGGGTGACCATGGACGACCAGCCAGTCATCGTCGCGCGCACGGGCTACACCGGCGAGTCGGTGGGCTTCGAGCTGTTTCCGCCCCGGGATTACACGGTGGCGCTCTGGGAAAAGCTGATCGCGTTGGGTGCCGCTCCCGTGGGTCTGGGCGCCAGGGATTCGTTACGTCTGGAAGCCGGCTTGCCCTTGTACGGCCACGAGCTCGGCGGCGATGCCGAGGAGCACGAGATACCGGTTTTTGCCAACGATCTGGCGCGTTTCGCGGTACGGCCCAGCGATGAGCTCGACTACGTGGGCAAGCAGGCCCTGGAGCGCCAACGCCAGGAGTTTATCGCCATCAAACGCGGGGAACTGCATGTGCCGCTGGCCGAGCGGGTGCTGCCGCGCATCGTTCAGCCCATTGCGGTGTTTCAGGGGCGCAAGCCCTTACGCGCGGGCTATCGGGTCCTGCACGATGGAAGGGACGTGGGCTACGTCACCTCCGGCAGCAGCGTTCCCTACACGCGCTTCTACGGCCAGGGGATTACGGCGACGCCCTCCGACGAGCACGATTTGCGCCCCATCGGCCTCGCGCTCATTGACTCGAACCTCTGCTATCGCACCGATAGGCCGGTCAAGCTGGAAGTGCGCGACGATCGCGGCAAAAGCGCCGAGGCGGAACTGGTGGAGCGCCATATGTGGCCGTCGGCACCTTTCGTGCGCACCTACACGGGGTTTGCGCAGGCTCCGGCAACCACCCGGACGCACCCGGAAACGGTGCCGGAGATGGCGTCGGCACTAGCCGATGATGCGCGCGCGAACACGGCCTGGCGCCGGACCCGGTGCATCAACCTGATCCCCTCCGAGCAATGCACTTCGGCATTCGTGGATGAATTGTGCACAGCCGATCCGTCTTCGCGCTACAACGAGCACAATCGCCTCAAGGCCCTGGGGGCCGGTGCCCCCGAAGTGCGTTACTACAAGGGCACGGCTTTCATCATGGAGAAGGAAGAGGAGCTCAAGGCGGCTCTCAGAAGCTTCTTCGAATGCTCCCAGGTGGAGACCCGTGTCATCAGTGGCCAGATGGCCAACGACACGGTCTACGACGCCCTCAAGCAATTCAAGAATCGCTTTCGCAACCGCCGGCCCGCGGAGCTGTTGCGCCGGGTGCTGGTTCATGATCTCAACAAAGGCGGACACCTGAGCGCACAGGTAGGCGGGGCACTCAAAAACTACATCATGCTGGACCCGCAGACCGGGCGCCCGGCGGTCTCGCATTTCCCGTTCCTGGCCGACAATCCCTACCGCATCGACGTGCAAGCGACCAACGCGCTGATCGCGCAAAGCCACCCGGAACTCATCGTGTTCGGGCGCAGCGTCATCATCCACACCGAACCGGTGCGGGAGATAGCGGCATTCGTGCACGCACACTACGGCGCCGACAATCCCCGCAGACCACTCATCATGTACGATGGCGCCCACGTCCTGGGCCTGCTGGGCAGACATTTTCAGTCGCCGTTGGAGGAGGGCGCCGATGTGATTACCGGCTCCACCCACAAGACCTACTTCGGCCCCCAGCGCGGCGTCATTCTCAGCAACATCGACGCCGGCTCGCCCTTCGAGGGCTTCTGGCGCAACGTGGAGTCGCGGACCTTCCCCGGTCACGTGAGCAACCATCATCTGGGCACACAGCTGGGTCTGCTGGGCGCCACCTACGAGATGCTGCAGTTCAAGGACGAGTATCCACGCCAGGTGGTCGCCAACGCCAAAGCCTTCGCCCGCGCCCTGGACGATCACGATCTGGTGGTGGAGGGCGACCGGGCGATGGATTTTACCGAGACCCACCAGGTGCTTCTGCGCGTGGCCCGGGCCCGGGGGGAATGGGCCGCGGACCGCCTGGAGCAGAACAACATCATCACCAATCCCCAGGCCTTCTACGACGATCCGAGCTTCGCGGCGTCCAGCGGCGTGCGCATGGGCACGCCGGAGATGACCCGCTACGGCATGGTCGAGGCGGACTTCACGGAGCTCGCGGCCCTGCTGGCAGAGATTCTCAAGGGTGACGGATCCGGCGCAACCCACCCCTGGCGCGAGGCGGTGACGGCACTGCGGGGCCGCTTCACGGAGATGCGCTACTGTTTTGGGAGCGAGCAAGCTCGCAAATCTTGAACAGGGACAGATTTGAAATCTGTCCCGGGAGTCGCGCGCTTACTCGCTCCTGGTGTTCAGCGGACGCTGAAGGATGGTTCGCCGTTCTCGTCGAACAGCTTGAACGCAGGGCTGTCGTCTGCGCCCACCTGTAACGACGCTCGGGTCTGACCACGCACATCCGAGAGGCTGATGAACGGCGAATCGTCGTAGCGCAATCCCATGGACAGGCGCGGCGTACCGTTCTCGTCGATGAGTTGCACCACCGGCACCCCGGAGTACACGCGCATGTACATACGGGTATTTCCCTGCTCGTCGAAGAGCTGAAAGCGATCGGCTGCCACCAGCGGCTCCCTCTCCATGAGCTGCCCTGGGAAGCTCCTGGCTGACGAAGACGTAAACCAGCAACGGCGCCATGACGATCAAGGCGTACTTGAGCAGGCGGCTCTGGCGTTCGGCTTTTTGCAGGCGCTGGGCCAAATCCACCCACGACGGCTGTTCCTCGCGCTCGCCCGCGGGTGCGCCGTGTAAGACGTGGCTGGTGGCCTGGGTGCCCATGGTTGTCTGTCCGGTGACCATTTCGTGCGGTTTTCACCGCTACTGTGTGTGTCGTCGTTATGTCAGCTTTCCCGGCGCCCGTGAACCCTCCTGGCTGTGATACTGGTCACAAGCCGATGCCGGGGGATGTGACATTTCCCGCAATCACGGGAATTTCCCACATGGGGTGCCGATGGCGCGGGGAAACGCCGGGTGAGAACGGGTTATCAGCCCATGCTGATATTCTTGAGTCAGATCCAGCGGGGCTCAGGTAACCGGGCCGTTGAATGCGTAGTCGAACACCTGGTAGCTATTGAGGCGGGTATCCTCGGCGCGGCGCGCGTAAGCGTCGTTTACCGGGCGGCTGATGATGACGGGCACGTCCGCTTCGTGCAGGCTGCCGTGGGTTCGAAGACGCTGGCCCTTGAGGCCGCTGAGATCGTGATCCGCGCTGCGCGTACCGATGACCGTACGTGCATCGCCCAGCACCGCCACGTCCCCCTCCGGACCCATGGGCAGATCGAACTGCCGCGCCACCTGCTCGCGGGAGAGCACCTGCTCCAAGCCCGGCACGTCCCGGATCGCCTCGATCACCTGCTCACCATCAAGCCCGTGGTGGCAGTAGACCCGCACGAAACCGCCAAGCGCGCCGTGGTGACCCACGAATGCATCGGTGATCGGGCAGATGACGGTGCTTGCGCCCTCGCCGAGCTTGTTGTCGAGAACATCCTGAAGCCACACCACACACGGGGTACCGTCGTCGTTGGCCTTATCGTTCATACCGTGGTCCGCCGTGAGCACCACGGTGGCGCCCAGCTCCTCCAGTCGACCGAAGCGTGCGTCCAGATCCCGATAGAACTGATCGGCCTCCGGGTGACCCGGGGCGAAGGCGTGTTGGGTGAAGTCCGTCAAGGACAGATAAAGAATATCCGGGCGGCGTGTCTCCAACAGCTTGATTCCGGCGTCGAGCACGAACAGAGACAGATCCGCCGAATACATGTCGGGCAGCGGCCGGTCGACAAAACCGAGCGCATCTTCGATGCCGTTCTCCGCCATCGTGCAACGGTCCGCGAACTGAGACGAGATACTCACCGAGCCATTGGACAGATCCATATCCTTCTGCAGCTGTTTTCGCAGCTTGTCCTTGGCGGTGATCGAGACCACCTTGGCACCGTGTCGGGAAAACTCGCTCATTACTGAGCGCACTTGGAGTAGTTCGGGCCCGGTCATCACCACGGGTTTGTTGGTGGCGCGGTCCAGATAGTAATTTCCGGAAATGCCGTGCACCGAAGGCGGGCAGCCGGTGACGATGGACATGTTGTTGGGGCAGGTGAAGCTCGGCATGGTGCCGCGGGCAATGGTGTGGAACCCCTCCTTCATATAACGCGCGATGTTGGGAATGATGCCGGCGGACACGCCGTGCTCGATGTAGGCCGGATCACCGCCGTCGATGCATACCACCGCCACCGGGTGGTCGGGCCAACGGTAGTCGGTGCCGTTCACCGCCAGGGTCTTCGCCATCGCAATTGCTCCTCGGCCGCTTTCGAAGGCCGGTCTACCAGTTTACGCGCGTTTTGCTTTCAGGGCTTCTGCGATCTGGAGAAACGCTCGGATGATCCGTGATTCCCTGCGCTCCGCAAGGCAGACCACGTGGGCGTAGGTGTAGATATCGGCGTTTTCGATCATGATCGGCCGTAAGTTCGGGTGAGGGATGAACTCGATGTCCGAAACCACGCCGATACCGACGCCTTTTTCCACCGCCAGCCAAACGGCCTCTCTGCTGCCGATCTCCATAACGATATTGACGGCGACTCCGGCCTCGGTCAGGGCGCTCTCGAAGGCCAGACGCGTGGTCGAGCCGATCTCACGGAGCACGACCGGCTGGTCGCGGAATTCTTCTATGGAGACCGTGCCTCGCTGCCACCACGGATGATCGCCGTTGACGAAGGCCACCACCGGATGGCGGCTGTACGGGATCGCCAGTAGTCGGTCGTCGCCCTCGACGTACGCCAGAACGGCGACGTCGATCTGGAAATCCAGGAGCAGATCCAGCATCTCCCGGGAGTTGCCCGTTCGAATCGGAAGCTTGATACCCGGATAACGCTCGTTGAACGCGCTGAGCATCTCGATGGCATGAAAGGGCCCCACGGCCCCCACTTTGAGGGTGCCTGAATTGAAGCCACCGGCAGCCACCAGAAGACCCGCGGCTTCCGCCTCCAGGCTCATGATCCGCTGGGAGAGTCCGAACAGCGATTTCCCCAGGTCGGTCAGCTCCACCCTGCGGCCCCGGCGGTGAAACAGCTCGACCCTGAAATACTCCTCTAAGGCTTTGACCTGAGTGGTAATTGTCGGTTGACCGACGTTGATGGCGCGGGCTGCAGCGGTGAAGCCCCCTTCCTTGGCAACCGCATGAAACGATCGGAGCTGTGTATAAAGCATCGATAAAACCGATAGATCGCATACATAATTTGCGCTTGATGAATGATTGGTCCTGTGGGAGCCTGTTGTCAACGAAAAACAAGGCGGGCGGCGATCCCGTCGAAAGCGGTTCAGCAACAGCGGAGCGTCCGATGTGGCGATTTGATAACCCCGTCAAGATTCTCTTTGGGGCCGGTACCCTGGACCAGGTTGCCGGTATCATCGGCGGGCGACCCTACTGCCTGGTCACCTACGACGAGCCGTACTTCAAGACCCTTTCTCGGCAAGTGGCTGAAGGCGCCGGACAACCCGCCGTCGTCATCGATACCATCCGACCGAACCCCGATTTCAACACGCTCTCGGAGCAGTGCGCCCGTTTTGCCGACCTGGCGACCCCGGATTGCGTCATCCTCGCCTTGGGTGGGGGCTCCGTTATCGATGCAGCCAAGGTATTCGCGTCGGCTGGCCGGGGCTTCGAGCCGGTTCGCCGTTTCCTGGAGACGAAGCGCGGGCAGCGCGAGCTCAGCGCTTTTCCCGTGGTCGCGGTGCCGACCACGGCGGGCACCGGCAGTGAGGTCACGAGCTGGGCAACGGTGTGGGACACCCAGGGCCAGCAGAAGTATTCCCTGGCCCGTCCGGAACTCTATCCTTCCCACGCCGTCGTCGATCCGTCGCTCATGCTCGGCATGTCCCGCGAGCTCACTATCAACACCGGCCTCGACGCTTTGTCCCACGCGTTGGAAAGCATCTGGAATCGAAACGCCAACGCAGTTTCCACCAACCACGCAGTGTTCGCCGCCAGCGAGTTGCTCGGCACGCTTCCGCGACTCGTCGGTGATCTGACGAACCTGGCACTGCGTGCCAGGGTAGCCCGTGCGGCCCTGTTTGCGGGGCTCGCATTTTCGAACACCAAGACTGCGCTGGCGCACTCTGTCTCTTATCCGATAACTCTCAAATACGGTGTCCCTCATGGCCTCGCCTGTTCCTTCAGCTTGCCAATGGTCATGGCCAGTGTGCTGGGGGCGGATGAGGACTGCGACCACAGCCTGCAACGAATTTTCGGCGACGACCTGAACGCAGGCGTCGTTCGACTGAAGAATTTTCTCGCGGATCTCGATGTCTCCACCAATCCGGTGGATTACGGTGTCGAGGGCGAGGAATGGCGAGCTCTCATTGACGCGGCCCTGGCCGGGCAACGGGGGCAAAATTTCATCGGCACACATGCACGTGTAATGCAATGCTTCGTTTCAACGGATTCCGGGTCCGGTGTTCGGTCTGCCCTCTGAAAGCAGGCCACATCCGAGGGATTCGTCACTGATGAGGAAATAGAACATGAAAATGAAACCAACGTTCGATTCATTCCTCTCGCTCGGGAGGAGGGGCTTACAGCCTCGATTACGGCCGCGGCTGCGGCGATCAGTCTCGGTAATATTCCGACCGTCATGGCCGCCGAGTGCGAAAATCCCGATAACCTGACTTTCGCGATCATCCCCACCGAGGAAACGGTGGCCGAGCTGCAGCTATACAAGCCGGTTACCGATCGTATGGCCAATCTGACGGGCAAGAAGATCGAATTCTTCTCGGCATGGGCGCGGTCGCGCATCGCCAGGGCCAAGTGAGCACGCGGAGCAAGGATGAGGGTTCTGGTGGCGACAACCGCTGAACGGGCCATCTATGCAGCGTCAATTCTGAAAACTCAACTGAATGTCTGCAATGGTTTTCAGATTCTCGAGCAAATTCCTCACGAAGCGAAGCTGGTCGCATGCGTTCCGGTTCTCCATGAGCAGGCTGTCTCGCAGTGGGATGCTTTCATCCAAGGGCGTCTCACTGGGCCCTCTTTCCGGGATAACGGGGTCCGGATCTTCGCCGTGTTGCCTGAATACGGGTGAATAGTAGCCAATCTCCTGTTCCAGGCTGAATGTCTCGATCTGGGGCTCGTGTTCGCCGAGCATGAGCAGATCGAGCAGCATCTTCATCTGCGGTAAATCATCTTCCCCCTGTGCGACCCCCAGCTGCGCGAAGCCGGAGAGGTGTCTGATCCTGCGAATACCTTTCAGGTGCACCTGTCTTATGTACGGCGCCATTGTTTGCAGCGCCGGCAAAGGCTCTTCGAGAGCGTTGATCATATTGCCGAAATCAAACAACAGGCCGATTCTTTCGCTATTGACCTCGGTGATGATATGCACGAGCTCGTGGGATTTGAGATCCTCGTGCTGTTCCAATGTAAATTGGAGATCATGCTCGGTCGCGATCCGTGCCACATCCTTCAGCTCGTCAATGCCTCTTTGGAGAATTTCAGATACTCGTCCGGCGTGGCGGATATATACGCGAATATTCTTTGCATCCAGCGCGCGCGCTATTCGGACAACCTCAGTGACATCATCTTTGCCGACACTGCTGATTTCGAGATTGATGCCCAATCCCAGCTTTTCTGCATGAGCTCTGATCTCGTTGAGCTCGGGCGCCGTCTTGCGTCGCAAGCACCTTGCCTGTCCGGAGTCGATGTGTGCCGAGATGCCTTGCAAGCCCTGCTGAAACGCGAAGCGGAGCAGATCCTCGATATCGAAGCAACCGTACTTGAAGTTGAAAAAGAACGCATACGTATGTGCGTATAAGCGGACACGGCCAGCCCTTTCAAGCAACCTTTGCGCGACATCTTTGCGGAAGTCGGCAATGGGTATGCCCAGGATGCCATCGGTATTTCGGCTGAGTGACTTTTCGAAATAGGATTGTAGTGGGCTCATGGATTTCCGACCAGGCGTATGACGAACCGGAAAGCTCCCGGGCTCAGGCCATGGCACCGGTGCCCGGGTAGGCAGTCTGGAACGCCCGGCCCTGCTCAAAACGTGTGGGCAGGTAAGGTTCGCCGGGCAGGATGCGACTCTCACCATGGGCGATCTGCTCGGCCACCATCTGCCCGATACAGGGGGCCAGCTTGAAGCCACCTCCCGACAGGCCACAAACGGCCATCAGACCGTCCTTCCCTGAAAAGCCTCCAATGATGGGATTGGAGTCCGGAGAAACATCGTAGCGCCCCGCCCAGTGGCTGGTGATGCGCGCACCTTCCAGGCTCGGGAAGCAGTTGCTGAAGTTCGCAAGAAAAGTGCCGGCCTCGTCGCGGGCAAGGCTCTGATCCACGTAGTCCGCATCCGGAACCGGCTCACCGCGACCGCTGTCCCCGAACAGCATGCCGCCGTCGTGGGGACGGTTATAGCAAAAGCCGGGCAGATCGCGGACCACCGGGTAGCGCTCGTCGGGATAGGGGTCATCGAAGCTGAAGTGCACAACCTTGTGATTGACGGTTTGGTAAGCATAGTGAAGCCCGATGGCTTCGGTCAGGGTGTTGGTCCAGACGCCGGTGGCGAGCACCACCTGGCCCGCCGATATATCACCACGGTCGGTACACACCCCGTTTACCTGGTCCTCGGCGCCCTCCAACAGGGCGCGCACCATCGTGCCCTGCCGGATCTCGACCCCGCATCGCCGGCCGGCCTCCATGTAGGCCATGGCGGTGGAGTGCGGATTGGCAAATCCTGAAAGCGGCTCGAAAGCGGCCCCTGCAATGCGGGTGGCATTGAGCAGCGGATGCAGTTCCAGCGCCTGGCGGATGTCGATCAGCTCCACGTCGGCGCCCGCGTCGTGTTGCAGGCGCACGTTGCGCTCGAACTCCACCAGCGTATCCGGCCCCGAGAAGATCAGATAGCCGCAACGCCTGAATCCGGACTCGCCTCCGACCCGCTGCGGAAAATCGGCGAGCACGTCGCGGCCGATGGTGGCCATCTTGCAGGTCAGCGGGTTCGAGTAGTGGGTGCGAACGATGGCACAGCTGTACGCGGTGTCCCCGGAGCACACGGTATTTTTCTCCAGCAGGAGCACGTCCTTGATGCCGGCTCGAGCGAGGTTGTACGCGATGGCGGTGCCCACGATCCCTGCGCCGACCACGATCACGTCATAGCTGTCCTTCATTTCCCCAAGTCGCTGTTCGTTCGAAGGACGTCCAATGCCTGCCGGTGCAACTCAGGCTCAGACCGTCCTTCCCTGAAAAGCCTCCAATGATGGGATTGGAGTCCGGAGAAACATCGTAGCGCCCCGCCCAGTGGCTGGTGATGCGCGCACCTTCCAGGCTCGGGAAGCAGTTGCTGAAGTTCGCAAGAAAAGTGCCGGCCTCGTCGCGGGCAAGGCTCTGATCCACGTAGTCCGCATCCGGAACCGGCTCACCGCGACCGCTGTCCCCGAACAGCATGCCGCCGTCGTGGGGACGGTTATAGCAAAAGCCGGGCAGATCGCGGACCACCGGGTAGCGCTCGTCGGGATAGGGGTCATCGAAGCTGAAGTGCACAACCTTGTGATTGACGGTTTGGTAAGCATAGTGAAGCCCGATGGCTTCGGTCAGGGTGTTGGTCCAGACGCCGGTGGCGAGCACCACCTGGCCCGCCGATATATCACCACGGTCGGTACACACCCCGTTTACCTGGTCCTCGGCGCCCTCCAACAGGGCGCGCACCATCGTGCCCTGCCGGATCTCGACCCCGCATCGCCGGCCGGCCTCCATGTAGGCCATGGCGGTGGAGTGCGGATTGGCAAATCCTGAAAGCGGCTCGAAAGCGGCCCCTGCAATGCGGGTGGCATTGAGCAGCGGATGCAGTTCCAGCGCCTGGCGGATGTCGATCAGCTCCACGTCGGCGCCCGCGTCGTGTTGCAGGCGCACGTTGCGCTCGAACTCCACCAGCGTATCCGGCCCCGAGAAGATCAGATAGCCGCAACGCCTGAATCCGGACTCGCCTCCGACCCGCTGCGGAAAATCGGCGAGCACGTCGCGGCCGATGGTGGCCATCTTGCAGGTCAGCGGGTTCGAGTAGTGGGTGCGAACGATGGCACAGCTGTACGCGGTGTCCCCGGAGCACACGGTATTTTTCTCCAGCAGGAGCACGTCCTTGATGCCGGCTCGAGCGAGGTTGTACGCGATGGCGGTGCCCACGATCCCTGCGCCGACCACGATCACGTCATAGCTGTCCTTCATTTCCCCAAGTCGCTGTTCGTTCGAAGGACGTCCAATGCCTGCCGGTGCAACTCAGGCGTGGCCGTCACCAGGATGCGGCCGTCCGAATCGAGGCCCAAGGGCTCACCGTCCCAATCGCTGATACAGCCACCGGCTCCCTGGACCACCGGGACCACCGCGAGATAGTCGACAGGCTGCTGGCCAACCGCCACGGACATGTCCACGTAGCCCGAGGCGAGGAGGGGGTGCGAATAACCGTCACTGCTGTATCGGCAGACGCGCGCCATACGACTCAACGCACTCACCGCGGCTCGCTCGTCGTCTGCCAGCTTGTCCGGAGAGATGACGGTCAGGACCGCCTGCTCGACGCCCGCACAGGAACTGCTCTTTACCGGCTGGCCGTTCATGGTCGTGGCTTGCCCGATGACGCCGCACCAGCGCTCATCCAGAGCCGGGATGTCGATGATCCCCAACACCGGTGCGCCGTCGTAGAGGAGGGCCAGCAGCATTCCGTAGGTCGGTTCGCCGGCCAGATAGGACTTGGTGCCATCGATGGGATCGACGACCCACGTGTACGGCTGATCCGTTGGTGTCCAGCCATACTCTTCGCCCATGAGCGCATGGTGTGGGTAGCTTTCGGACAACAAGTCTCGGATGACGCGCTCCGTTTCGCGATCCGCGACCGTGACCGGTGAACCGTCCGCCTTGATGTGCAACTCGGGGCCGGCGCGAAAATAATGCAGCGACGGTCGCCGTGCCGCATCCGCCACAGTGCGCGCGAATTGCACGAATTCCGGCAACCGCTCCACGACGGCCGCATCGACCCCGGAGCTTCCGGCATCAGACTGAGGTCCCGGCATCTGCGTCTCCTCATTCATGCCGAGCGCCAGCCGCCATCCAGGTAACAAGAGTCACCAATGCGCGTGCGATGGAGCACCTGGCGGTAGTGACCGGCACCCGTCTCGTACTTTTCCGGCACCGAATCCGGTGGCTGGCTCGCGCCATTGATGAAGGCTTCGTGAAGTACCCGTCCCTCCATGGACTGGGGCGCCGCGATCCCCAACCCATGCAGGATGGTCGGCGCGATATCGACGATCCCGGAGTGTGCCTCCACGCGCTTTGCCTGGGCGAACAGGCTGCCCGAAGCGACGCACAGGCTGCGCAGCTCGTTTCGGTGCAATCCGCCGTGCATCCCCGCGCCTGGCGGCAGACCGCTCTCGAAGTGGCAAGTTCCGACGTAACCGTGCTCGTCGGGCTCATCGTCGGTACGCAGAATGTAATAGATGTCCGGCGAGCGGGGATGGTCCGCCATCACGAGCTGCTTGGAGAAGCTGCCCGGGACGATGCCCTCGACCTCGTTGCGCCCGGCACTGAAAACCATTCCGCAAGCGTCCATCTCCATCAGCGCCTGGCCGATAGCCCGGGTGAGGTCCGGATCCTTGTCCCGCACCCAGATGCGGCCACCGTACGCGGGGATCAGGGCAAGATCGGCGCCGTCCTGCAAATGGTCGTCCACCTTGAAGCCGGCATCGCGTAACAGATCCCCGGCGGCGACCCTGGTCTTCTGGGTGATGTGTGCGTGATCCGAGATGACCAGGATCTGCAAGGATTCGCGCTGCTCCGATGCATGCCACCAGTCGAGCACCCGCCCGAACTCGGCATCCACGTGCCGTAGCGCCGAGAGACTCTCCGTGGCGCCGATCCCATAAGCGTGATAGCTGTTGTCCGGCTCGCCGTACCAGAGGATGGTCAGATCGGGAAGCGCACTGGCGCACAGGTGCTCGAGGAACACGTTGGTAACGTAGGTCACGCCTTCGACATCCGGAAAGCGCTTGCCGGAAAGTGACCCCAGGCGCGCCACGATCGCTTCCACCTCATTGCGCGGATGCGAGGAATCCGGCGTGTGGCAGGCCAGGCTGAGGTGGGCGTGATCGACAACTTGATGGTGCTTGAGCCGTACGCTGCCGGGGGAATTGGTGCTGATGATGGCCATGCGCCGTGCCGATTGACCCAGGATCTCGCCAAGCGAGAGCGCGTCAAAGAGCTTTCCGGCGTAGGCGCGTTGGGCCTTTTCGATACGCTCCACGCTGGACCCTTCAAAGCGCTCACGGCCATCGACCCTCGAATCCAGATAGTAGTTTGCGATCAGGCCGTGGCGTGAAGGCGTGGAGCCCGTTACCAGCGAGGTCAGGTTGACATAAGTTTCGCTCGGAAACGTGCATCGGTGATTGGTGAAAATGACCCCCTGGCTGGCATGACGGTGGAGATTGGGCATCAACGCTTGCGTCATCATCTCCGGGCGCAGACCATCGAATCCGACCAGCAGGAACTTGGTAGGGGCCATGCTCATTGTGTCCGGAACCTGTGTTGAGTCGTCAAAGCGATCTCTCTGTGAGCCTGGGCGGAACTTCGGATGCGCTCGAGATGACTGGGCAGCGACTCAGTGCTCCGTCTGGATCCGCCCAATCTTGTTCTCCGCCCATTTCGCCAGGCGCAGTACCGGATAGCAGTACACGAAGTACATGAGCGCCACCATGCTGTAGATCAGCATCAGCTCGCTGGGGTGGCGTTGCGCGGCGTGCTCTCCCGCCCGCACCAACTCCGAGATACCGATTACCGAGACGATGGAGGTGCCTTTGATAATGATGACGTAGATGCCTCCCATGGGCGGAATCATCAGCTTGACTGCCTGGGGCAGCACAATGTGCCACAGGTTCTGCATGGCGCTCATACCCACCGAGCGGGCCGCTTCCGTTTGGCCGGGATCCACCGCCTCGATGGCCGCCCGAACGATCTCCGCCACGTACGTCGAGGTATAGAGACTGAGCGCGATGACCGCGGCTGGAAAGGCCTCCAGTTGCAACCAGGAAATCCCGGTGGCAGGCAGCATGAAATAGACGAAGTAGAGGTGCACCAGGAAGGGCGTGCCGCGCAGCACGTGGATATAGCCTCCAAGAACGAGCGACAGCACCGGGATCCGCTCCGCCCGTACGAGTCCAACCACAAAGCCGAGGATGCTGCCGCTGATGATGGTGACCAGCGAGATCTGGAAGGTGATCCAGAGACCGTGCACGAGGAAGGGCAGGGTGGATTCAAAGACCTCTAGCATTGCCATTCCCTCAGGCGTAGGTTCCGCCCAGCTTGCGCTGAACATGGTTGGAGAGCAGGAACATCCCGTAGTAAATCATCAGGTAGCAGCCGGCCACCGTCAGGAATGCTTCGTTGGGCATCAGCCGTTCGTTGAGCAGGGTCAAGCCGGCGCCGAACAGCTCGTACACGCCGATGAAGCTCACCAACGAGCTGTCTTTGATCAGCACCGCCGTCTGACCGAGCAACGGCGGCAGCACCCGCGCGATCCCCTGGGGCAGCACGATGTAGCGCATTCGCTGCACATAGTTCATGCCCACCGACTTGGCGCCCTCGATCTGGCCCCGTTCGACGGATTCGATGCCGGCGCGGATGATCTCGCTCATGAAGGCGCCGGCGTTGAGTCCCAGGGCCAGGATCCCGCCTTCCCACTCATCCAGGCGCCGGCCGAGGATGGGTAGCGCCGGCAGCGCGAAATAGATCACATAGATTTGAATCAACAGCGGCGTGGAGCGAATGGCTGCGATGTAGCCGGCGGATATGTTTCGCAGCCAGGGATTCGCCGACAGGCTCATGATGGCGCTGAGCGTGCCCATCACCAGGGCAAGTACGAGGCTTATGGCGGATATGCCCGCCGTCGACAGCAGGCCGCGCTGGAATTCGGGGATGAATTGCGCGACCACGCGCCAGTTGTAGAAGTCGAGGATCCAGTCCATCAGTGGCCGCTCGCGAGATGCTCCGGCGTCGTGAGGGCTCCGCCCGTTCGGCGGAGCCCTCGGCTACGGCAAAGCGTTGCCTAGTGGTCCTTCTTCCACGCAGGACCGCGCATCCAGTAGTCGGCCAGCTTATCCAGGCGTCCGTCGTTTCGGATCAGCATGAAGTAGTTGTCCAGCCAACGCAGCAGGTGCGTCTCGTCTGCGCGGGTGGCGAAGCTCAAGGGCCAGCTCTTGAGCGCGCCGTCGAGGACCTGGAAGTCCGGGTACTCGATCACGTAGCCCGCCGCTGAAGCCTGGTCGTTGATGCCCGCATCCGCGCGATCCGCCGCTACCGCCTGGGCCACGGCCGGTCCACCGCCGGCGAACTCCTTGATCTGGGCGCCCGAGCACTTGGCCTTGAGCAGCCCCACGTTGCTGCTGCCCTGGACGACGGCGATGGTCTTGCCGCTTTTGCACGCGTCCTGCCAGGTCTTGAAGCCCATGCCCTTCTTCGCGTAGAGCACCACATCGCCAGCAGGCCGCGCTGGAATTCGGGGATGAATTGCGCGACCACGCGCCAGTTGTAGAAGTCGAGGATCCAGTCCATCAGTGGCCGCTCGCGAGATGCTCCGGCGTCGTGAGGGCTCCGCCCGTTCGGCGGAGCCCTCGGCTACGGCAAAGCGTTGCCTAGTGGTCCTTCTTCCACGCAGGACCGCGCATCCAGTAGTCGGCCAGCTTATCCAGGCGTCCGTCGTTTCGGATCAGCATGAAGTAGTTGTCCAGCCAACGCAGCAGGTGCGTCTCGTCTGCGCGGGTGGCGAAGCTCAAGGGCCAGCTCTTGAGCGCGCCGTCGAGGACCTGGAAGTCCGGGTACTCGATCACGTAGCCCGCCGCTGAAGCCTGGTCGTTGATGCCCGCATCCGCGCGATCCGCCGCTACCGCCTGGGCCACGGCCGGTCCACCGCCGGCGAACTCCTTGATCTGGGCGGCCGAGCACTTGGCCTTGAGCAGCCCCACGTTGCTGCTGCCCTGGACGACGGCGATGGTCTTGCCGCTTTTGCACGCGTCCTCCCAGGTCTTGAAGCCCTTGCCCTTTCTTTCGCGTAGAGCACCACATCGCTGTACAGGTAGGGCGCGGTGAAGCTCGAGCACCAGGGTTCGCTTGGCATTGGGCGTCATGTCGGCAGCCAGGAAGTCCGCTTTGCCCGAGCGCACGGCGGGGATCAAGCCCTTTCCAGTCGTAGTCGAGGACCTTGAGCGTCCACGCCCATGTCCTTGGCCATCATCGCGATGACCTCCATGGCGAAGCCGGTGCGCTTTGCCGTTCTTGTCGACGAAGCTCACCGGCGGCCCCTGGGTCTGCACCGCCACGCGCAACTCGCCCCGCTTTGACGATGTCCTCGACCACGTCCGCGCCCGCTTGAGGCAGGCCCATCAAGCGCGACAGCTCAGAATGCTCGGTGGACAGGGCCAACAGTCGTTTGAATCGTTTCTCATTTCGATCTCCCCCTTCATGTGGTTCGAATGGTGAGCGGCCCCCCCCCCTCCCCGGGGGCACCGCCCTGGTTGGCGCGACTAGACGCGCCGCTATCACTGATCTTCGAACAACTCCCCTGGTCTAGTCCAGAGGCGGAGTCCAAGAACAGATCTACACGATCTGGCTCAGAAATGTGCGCAGGCGTTCCTCCCGCGGATTGTCGAAAAACGAAGCGGGGTCGCCTTCTTCGATCAAGGCGCCACCATCCATGAACAGCATCCGGTTGGCCGCCTTGCGGGCGAAGCCCATCTCGTGGGTGACCACCACCATGGTCATGCCCGAATCGGCCAGCTCTTCCATCAGTTCCAGCACACCGCCCACGGTTTCCGGGTCCAGCGCCGAGGTGGCCTCGTCGAACAGCATGACAGTGGGGTCCATGCCCAACGAACGCGCGATGGCCACCCGTTGTTGCTGGCCACCGGAGAGCTGGCGCGGATAGCTGTTGCCCATGGACCCGATGCCGACCCGCTCCAGAAGCTGGTTGGCTTTGTCCGCCGCTTCCGCCTGGGAGCGCTTGAGCACCACGGTCTGGGGACAGTGTGACATTCTCCAGGGCGGTCTTGTGCTGAAAGAGGTTGAAATGCTGGAATACCATGCCGACGCGCTCGCGCACCTTGTTCAAGTTGGTTTTGGTATCGTTGATCTCTACGCCATCGATGACGATACGCCCGCTGTCGATGGTCTCCAGACCATTCAGGGTGCGAAGCAGGGTGCTCTTACCCGAGCCGCTGGGGCCGATGAGCACCAGCACCTCGCCCTTGTCCACGTGGTTGCTGACGTTTTGCAGTGCTTTGATCGCTCCACGCCCCGCAACGTTGAATGTCTTGGATACGTTCTCAATGCTGACGATGGGTTTGTTGGCGTCGTTCACAGGCAGAATCTCACGCGCTTCGAGATGACCCCACGGCGGCAACGGGGGCGGCCGCCATGGCTTGCGTATGCACTTCGATGGCCACCTCCAGCACATCGTAGCGCCAGAATTCCTGGTCGAATTCGACCACATTGTCGTCCTGGTCGTAGGTCGTACGGGTGAGATACAGACCCGGGGTGCCCGCAGCCACCTGCAGCGGTTCCGCCTGGGAGGCGGTCAGAGCCGTGGGGCGTACCCGGATCCGGGCGCGCCGTTCGATGATGCCGTAGTGCTCGGCCAGCAGTTTCGTCAACGACTGATCCAGGGGTAGATCCAGCAAGCCCGGGCATCGATTCGCGTTCACGTGCAGGTGCTCCACCAACACCGGCCGTTGGTCGATGAGACGCAGGCGCCGGACCAAGAATACGGGTTCTCCCGTCGTCACGCCCAGATGGTTGAAATCCCAGGTCGATGCGGTGGTCTGCTCCTGGCTCAACAGCACCGTTCCCGGCACCCGGCCCTGGGACGCGACATTCTCGGTGAAGCTGATGTTGAGAGTCGGATCGTACTGCAGCCTGGGCGGCGATACGAACCAACCACGGCGATCCATGCGGTGAATCAGGCCCTCGGCCTCCAGTTGCAACAACGCCTGGCGGGCCGTCATGCGGGTGATTCCGAAAGCGTCGCTGAGGGTTCTTTCCGATGGCAGCTTCGCGTTGGGACGCAGCGCAGCCGTCTCGATCTGCGATGCAAGATGGTCGCGAATCTGCAGGTAGTAAGGGACTTTGCGCATCGACGGACATATTCTGATTATCTGGTCTAGTCCAGTCCGAGCTGGCGTAAACCATAAGGGTCCCGGCGCAACCTGTCAAATTTCGTCCAGCGCACCTGGATTCAAGAAAACTTCGAAGGCGGTGCCGCAGGATTCACCCTGGGCAGCTTGCATCAGGACGGCGTCTCTCGGCCCGGGGGTGTATGGGACGAATGTCGAGACGACCAGCACTACGGGTGTAGAATCCACCCGCTCAAACCGTGAGCGTATGGGGAAATTTCATGAAAACGATTCTGCTTAGAGCGACGGGCGCACTGGCAATGCTTTTTTGTGGCCTGTCATCCGCATACGCGGTTGAGAACTATTCCAACAGCATCGCCGTATTCGAGAAGTCGCCGGCCTGTCAGCCCTACTTCAAGAAAGCCTACGGCTATGCCATGTTCCCCACCATTGGCCAAGGCGCTTTCGGAATCGGTGCCGCTCATGGCGACGGCCAGGTGTACCGGGGCGGCAAGGTAACGGGCTACACCTCCATGACCCAGATTTCCATCGGCTTTCAGCTCGGCGGGCAAGCCTACAGCCAGATCATTTTTTTCGAGGACAAACGCGCCTACGATGACTTCACACGCGGCAACTTCGAATTCGACGCATCGGCGTCGGCTGTCGCTATTACCGCGGCGGCCCAGGCTTCGGCGGGCACCACCGGCAGCACCGCTGGCGTAAGCGCGGGACCGGCGACGGGCAAGCAAGCCACCACCAGTTATTACAAGGGCACGTCGGTCTTCGTGCACACCAAGGGTGGCTTAATGTACGAAGCTGCCATCGGCGGACAGAAATTCAGCTTTAAGCCGGTCGGCAACTAGCCGGGCGAGGCGCAGTTTTTTCCAAGGGTAGACGCGCAACCGAAAGTTACTATTTGCCTCTCTGAGAGCCGTCAGAGCGGGTTTTCATATCTCTATCGCCGTCTGTCAGATCAGGTGCAGGTCATTACACATGATGAAATAGGGCGATCCCAAAGCACCAGTATTAGTTCGTATAATGTATATTATGTTAAATGGGGTACGGATTCACGGGGGTTAAACCCTCGTCCCTATAGCTCAGAAGTTACTTTAAGATCCCGATATTTCAATGCTTTAAGAATGAGTTAGCGTGGCCTTCTCGATTCCATCTGATATAAGTCAGATTTATCGGGCGCACTTCTACCACCAGCGCGGTCCGTGGGTGCCCAGTGGCACCGGTGGCGTCACCCAGCACGGAGCCGTTTCCGACAGGGTCACCACTGTAGGCCGCACGTGCTCGACAAAGCCGAATGGAGTCTTGGTGGTCTCGAGCAGATCGGCAACTGCGTCGTTGTCCGGCTCCACCAGCCCCGGATCGGTGACACGCCCCAGGCCCTTCAACCAGTGGCCGGTCTGGGCCAGCGAGACCCGCACCAGATAACTGCCGCCGTCCGTCGCTCGGCGCGTGAGCGCCACCAGGGCTCCGAAGGCGGCCAGATAGCCGCAGGCGTGGTCCTGTGCCTGGCTCGGGAGTCGCCCCGGACGGCCGTCCCGGCCACATTCCCAGGCGATACCGGTGGCGGATTGCACCAGACTGTCGTAGCCCCGGCGATGGCGCCATGGCCCTGCATGTCCCCAGGCGGAAATGCTGACGTAAACGATGCCGGGCCGCAGCTCCGCCAGTGCCTCCGGTGACAGGCCCAGGGCATCCAGCGCGCCCGGGCGAAACGCTTGGATAAACACATCGGCCTCCGCCAGCAGCGCCCTTAGAATCTCGCTGTCCTCTGGCGTGCGAATGTCCAGGCTGGTAGCACGCTTGCCGAAGCCGGTATCGATGACCAACTGGTCGATGTTCGGCAGATGCGGTGCGCTCACCTGCAGCACGTCGGCGCCGTGAGCCGCCAGTGTTCTGGCCGCCACCGGACCGGCAAGAATGCGGGTCATATCCAGCACCCGCACCCCTGATAGCGGCCGATCTGCTCTTAGCAGAGTTTCCCGGGGGCTCTCGCCCAGGGACAGGATCTCCATAACCGGCAAGG
>PVMK01134721.1_pt1 | contig 39349 bp, 40 predicted proteins | sample 1853481 | NCBI WGS metagenome assembly PVMK01 (sample SAMN08533507, study PRJNA380276) | Marine sediment metagenome, whole genome shotgun sequencing project.
GTTTCTTCAATATTTTTCTCCGAAAATTATTCTTCTATTATTTTTTTAGCATTCAATTTTCGCAGTCCTGTGTTACTCCTCAATTGGCGCTGGCACTTGATTGCGTCGCTCTAGTTTGAGCAACGGACCCCGACTTAATTTCACCTCCTGGCGTTCACTATCAATAACTATCCAGGCATCACTCACTCCCATGTATTGCCGAAGGATCGATGCGTTGCCAATCATTTTCTCCAGGTCCCATGACCAACTCGAACAATTTACCGAGCCGATCCTAATATCCTGGCCCTCAACTGATCCCCAGATTTCACAGCCGTCTTCAGGTTTAGATGCATCAGTCTTGGTAAAATTCCGTAATACGAAATGACTACCTCGCTGTTTTTGTTCAATTAGCGCATCACGCCCGACAAAATTCACGGCATCCAGATCCACCAACCAGCCAAGACCTAGATCAAACGGTGATCGTTCAAAATCCGGATTAGGATCAGCCTCGGTCGCGCAGTCCCAACCTGCGACAATAAACCCACCTTCGAGTCGGCATGCTTCCAGTGCCGTCAGACCATAACCGGGAATACTGATATCCATCGAATCACGCGCTGAATGAAAAAGTTTTTCAATATCATCACTTAATTCAACTTCGAACCAACATTCATAACCCAGGTCAGCGGTGAATCCCGCCCGTGCGATTCGTATGACGCCAGCGGCCAATGAATAGTCCTTCACCTGAAAGGGTTCTAGTAATTCGATGTCATCGAAACCCATTTGTTTAAGGACTGTTGCCGATAAGGGACCTTGAATTGCGATACCCGCTAATAAATCCGTGCAATCAACAATGGACACATCATCAATTGCCAATTTCATACGTAGTGATTCAAAGTGGGCAGCATGATTGATATCTGAAGGCATCAGCAGGAAATCATCATTGGCATACTTATAGAGTATGGCGTCGTCTTTCAGGCTGCCATCCTCATTACAAAAGACAACATAAATGCCTTGCATCGATGACGTGTCTGAGACCGGTCGGGTGAGTAAATGATCCAGAAAAACACCGGCACCTTCCCCACGTACCTGGTATTTTCTCAGTGGTGATACATCAAACAGGGCGCAACTTTCACGAATCGCCATGTATTCCAGTTTTGCATCACCATAATCATGTGGCAATACACGCCCATTCCAGTTGATATAGTCTGTATCCTCATCAGAGATGCGCATATATTCTTCAAAATCAATATTCTCGCGCCGATTTAGGAATTTAAAAAAAACACTTTCTGTCAGCATCGTTGTATCAACTCTTCATTGGAAACGCGCCAATGAACGTGTTTCGATGCTGTTGTCCTTGACCCATCGCTGGAATGATAATTAATCCATTAAATTTGATATACACTTTGCAATTTGTATATGTTTGTTTCATAGTTTTTAAGACCATCTTCCTTGTTTATGGCAGCAGGCATCATTGGCATAGTTTCTCCAGATAATCCACATTGTTGCGAATTTAATGAATCTACCTATTATGACGGATACTTAAATGATGGGGCAATGTCTGCTTCAGGCCGATCTCACCAGTTAAATCAATTAGTGATATGTTATGTATCATTTACTACCCTTGTTGGAATCATATTCCTGTAGTGTTGCAATAAACTCCTCCGGTTCCTCTACACTAATCAAAAATGAGTAGCCATCAAGCGATGGTAAATACACAATATCCCAACGCCTGGTAAGATAGACGAGTGCCTTCTCCCCATTATGCAGGCGGAACCAACCCTAAGCATACCCAGGTAGGCCAGTTCCAAAGGTGCGTCGTTTAAGAGAGTATTCTGTATTTTCATTGAGATTCAATATACGTGCACCAGAGACATTTAGCTGGCTGAATGGAATTTCTCGACCCCAAAAATCGCCGACTAGTTTGATCCGATCACTTTCTATCTACCCCCCGGGAGTTACGAGAGGAATACGCCGTTTAAGCAAGGGCTATGAGCACTACAGCCATTATCATACATATTATGACTAGCAACCAAACAGGCTTGGGTGATGCCGGGGTGATTACAAAAACTTCCATTTAAAATCCTGTAACAATTCGATAAGCCAAGAGACTCCGGCGAAGCTTAGTCAAAGATTAACCGCCTTGCTCGTCAAGCTCCCTCTCAACATAATTAAGAACATCATGTATGGCATCCACCACCAGTTCAGGTTCGTCCAGATGGATAACATGCCCACTATTTTCAGCAATAATATGTGTTGAATTACCACTCATGTAATTCAACTCATTCTGTAATTCCTTCCAGGCTGCTTCCATGGCATCACCGTAGGGTGTGTCTGGCCAAACACGCTTTCCACGCGATAACACAACGATAGGGATTTCCAGTATCGGCCCACGGTGTAAATCCCTGAGCTGTCTTGCACTCAATGCATAATTCGCCATTTCCTCACGCCATGTCAGCATTGCTGACCAGCGTTGCATTAGATGTACTGCAACTAATGCAGCATCTTTTGGATAATGTTCATGCAATACAGATTTCGTCATCATGTTACTTCTGTCCTGGTGCAACGAACGTCTAACCACGTCTTTGCCATTTTCAGGAAGGCGATAGACCTGTTCCTCATGGGATGAGTCAACAAGCACAAGACCCGCGATCTCATCATCAAAGTATCTGGCGAAATATTGTGCTGTGAATCCTCCAAAGGAATGACCGACAATAATATAGGGTCCATGGATCCCCGCATTTTGTAATAAGGTATGTAACTCATGCGCAATCCTTTTAGTCGTTCGAGGCAAAGGGCCCATATCACTCCAGCCATAACCGGCACGATCATAGGCGCAGACCCGCACATATTGAGACAGGGAATGTTGAATATTTTCCCACTCCAGAGAAAAGCCCCCGGCACCCGAATCCAGAATAATGGTGGGACTTTTATTACCGATACAATTGATATGCATGTCACGACCATTGACATCAATCAACTGGCCGGGAGGTTCGAAACTGACTGCTTCTGATCGCGCCACAGCGGACATGGTCAATGACAATAACGCGAGTAACAACAGGACTGGTATTACTCTGCCCGGAATAGCTATTCCCGGGTCAATTAATTTTTCTCCGATTTCGTTGCTTCCAATCATGTAATATCCCCTATTACATACTGCTGACAACTGAACTGAATCTTTTTCATGATTCAAGGCTCATACTAGACAACTTATCCAAATACTAGACAACTTATTCAAATAAGCACACAAAAAAATACCATTTTGTATACTTTGTCACCTTATATTCCTTAGTCATCAACATCCCTTATTTGTTCCAAATGCCAGAAATCACAGACCATAATGATAAGCAATGCAGTATGTTCAAACGCCTGGCAGCTATGTTTTACGATGGTTTGTGCCTGTTTTCTCTATTTTTCCTGGCAACCCTGATCCTGGTCATTTTTACAAATGGTGAGGCCATTCCCAGCAATAATCTCATCTACGATTTATTTCTGTTTTTTGTGTCTTATTTATATTTTGTCTGGCATTGGGTCAATGGCGGTCGCACACTGGGCATGCGCGCCTGGCACATCAAATTAATAAATCGGGGGATGGATCAAGTGAGCTGGAAAACTGCCACTGCTCGCTTTTATCTTGCACTACTTTCATTTGTCAGTCTCGGTCTTGGCTTCGCCTGGGCTTTTTTTGACAAGGAAAAACTCACCTTCCACGACCGGTACTCCAACACACTATTAATCAATGATAAACATTAACTGACTTGTCACATTATAGTGCTTGAGTGCCTCTTTCAGGTTGATTTGCGTAATAGCCAGATAATTACTCCCAACATAAGTAAAGTTGGGAAGGTCACACTCAACGCAGGGTTAAAATTATAGACGATCCCCATATGACCGGCAATCTGGCTAAAGATGTGGAAGATAATTCCAACCAGACAGCCCAAAAAAACACGTTGTCCAATCGCCGTCATTCTTGAATAACTTTTTACCATTGGAATAGCTATCAGTACCATCACCAGAATTGTTAATGGATTAATTATTTTTGACCAAATCGCCTGCTCATAAATCACGCTGCTTTGACCATTGATCTTCAAATAACTGATGTAGTCATAAAGTCCGATGAATGACAGGAATTGCGGTTTAATAATGATCAGATTAATCACGTCCGGATTTAATAACGCCTCCCATGTCGCATGATCCATTTTATTAACACTGACACCTTGATCGGAAATTTCTGTCTGCCTGATATCTTCAAGCACCCAATGTTCATCTTTGTATTCAGCTCGTTTGGCGAAGGTACTTGTCCGCAATCTGTTGCTATCATCAAATTCATAGATATAAATACCCTCGACCCTGTCACCAGGCAAAATCTTGCGGATATTAATAAAACTTTGGCCATCTCTGGACCAGAATCCATATTTTGTTTTCAAGGTAATCTGATCTGACAACGCTACAGAACGCATATGCTGAGCTGTTTCCTCGGTATAAGGAGAAACAATCTCACCAACGAACAAGGAGATAAAAACAAGAACTACGGTGCCTTTACACAATGCCCAGGCAAACCTTAGTTGTGAAACACCGGATGTTCTAATCACTGCCAGCTCACTGTTTTTGGCGAACATACCAAGCGTCGCCATACTGCCTATCACAGCAGCAATAGGAAATAATTCAAAAGACAGTCTGGGTATCGTCAGGAAGACATAATATAACGCCTGCCAGACACCATAATTTCCCCGACCCGTCGCATTCAACTGATCAACCAGCGCAAAAAACGAAAACAGAAGTACCAGAGAAAACAACGCCAGCAAGCTTATCTTGATCAAGGTCAGTGCAATATAGCGATCGAGTATTTTCATTACTCAGCTTGCAAAATTTGCAATCCATCATTCGGTTTCAATCGACGTTTGATTTGAGGCAAATAATAAAGCACCAGCATAATAATGATTAATAAAGCATGGACCCACCATAGGCCCATCATTGAAGGAATCACATCGTTTTTTAATAATGATTTTGAGATCCCAAGAAGGTTGCTATAAATAAAATAAATCAACATTGAAATGAATATCAGCACATAGCGTTTCTCGCCTAAAGATAATTGGCTGAGTAGTACTGCAAGTAATGACAGCAACATACATGAAAGAATTGATGAAGCCCGCCACTGTAATTCTGCCTTGTGGCTGGCTGCATCTGAAAATAACAAAATGGAAGTCGGGATAGCCCTCGGCCTGTTGGCGGCTTTTAATACTGTTTCATTAGCCTCTACCAATATTGCGTACGTCTTATACTCTGTGATTCTATAATCAAGCCCGCCGGGGTGTCCAACATAGCGACGCCCATCTTCAAACTTGATGTAGCGATTTCCAGACTCTTTATCCAGCTCGAAGACAGCCCTGTCCGAAGTCAATACCCCCAATTTCCCACGTTGCCGTATCTGTAAAAATATATTTTCCATGGTTATCTTGTCATCAGATAGTGACTCGACATAGACAACTCGATCTCCCTTGCTGAATTCCTTGAACTGTCCCGCGGCAATCCCGGTAATATCAGCTTCCTGCCTGGCCTGTATTTTTAACTCTTCCAGTCTTACTTCTGCCCATGGCGCAACAAAAAAAGATATCCCCGCAACAAAAATACACACAGGGGCAACAAGTATAAAAACTATCTTCAATTGCTCGAACTTGCTCATTCCTGAAGAGAACAAAATTGCCATTTCATTATCACTAACCAGTCGGGAATAAGTGAGAATCACAGCAAGAAAGATGGTAACTGGAAGTAATTTTGGTAACACTGAAACCAGTTTTAACCAGAGCAACTCGAAGACAAGAGAAATGGAGATTTTGCCTGCAGCAGCATCCGCCAGATAATCAACAAATCTTTCGCTTGCATAAATCAGAAATAACAGCCCGGCCACCCAAAAAAACCGTTGTAAGATTTCTCGATGGATATACCGCCTGATAATCAATATACATGTCTCATATGAGTGGTTTTGGAATTTCCAGGTGTTTTTGCGTCCATTGGCATAAATGAATAAACTGGCACCCAGGAAAGCTGACCAATTCGGGCAATGTTACCATACTGAGTCAGTAAGCATTTAATCAATCAAACTGGTAAAAACAGGAAATTATGAATTTCACAATCAAAAGCGGTAACCCGGAAAAACAACGTGCAGCCTGTGTTGTCGTTGGTATCTTTGAATCTAATCGTCTTTCAGTAGCAGCCAAATCGATCGATGCTGCGAGCAAAAAATACCTTGGCAATATCCTCAAACGTGGCGATATCACTGGCAAAATTGGTCAATCACTTTTATTGCATAATGTTCCAGGGACATCATCAAGCAGGCTCTTGCTGGTGGGTTGTGGCAAAGAAAAGGAACTGGATGGAAGCCATTATCGGAAAATCGTCGCCAATGCGATTAACAAACTGAAATTAACCAGTGCAACTGAAGCGGTCTCTTATCTTGCTGAATTAAACGTCAAAACGCCTGGTAAAGAAAGCAAAGATGACTACTGGAAGCTGAAACAATTTGTTGAAATAAGCCAGAATGCCTTATATGAATTTAATCAGTTTAAAACCAGGAACAAACGACCAAAGAATAAATTACGCAAACTTGTGCTGATGGTTTCTGACCGCAAGCAGGTCGCTACTGGCGAACGTGCTATTAAAGATGGAATTGCTATTGGCAATGGTGTGTCACTGGCACGCGACCTGGCTAATCTTCCTCCCAATATCTGCACACCTTCCTACCTGGCTGAACGGGCAAAAAAATTAGGCAAGTCTCAAAAGTCTGTCAAGGTAACGGTACTCAATGAAGCCGCCATGGAAAAACTCGGCATGGGTTCTTTGCTATCTGTATCTCAGGGTAGCCGACAACCCGCCAAGCTCATCAGTATGGAATATAAAGGTGGTAAGAAAGGTGAAAAACCGTTTGTTTTGGTCGGCAAAGGCGTCACCTTTGATACTGGTGGTATCTCAATAAAACCCTCTGCTGCAATGGACGAAATGAAGTATGACATGTGTGGTGCAGCCAGCGTCTTTGGGGCAATTAAAGCAGTTTCTGAAATGGGACTACCCATCAATGTTGTCGGTGTTGTCCCGACAGTGGAAAACATGCCGGACGGGGAAGCAACCAGACCAGGGGACATCTACACCAGCATGTCCGGACAGACGATTGAGGTATTAAATACAGATGCAGAGGGTCGTTTAATCCTGTGTGATGCACTGACCTTCAGCGAGAAATTTAATCCTGCAACCATCATTGATATCGCCACGCTTACCGGTTCCTGTGTCATTGCCCTGGGCAAACATGCCTCGGGCTTGCTGAGTAATAATGATTCTCTGGCCAAAGATATACTCGATGCCGGCGAAACTGCCGGGGACCGTGCCTGGCAATTACCCCTCTGGGACGAGTATCAACATCAAATTGATAGCCCTTTTGCGGACATGGCAAATATCGGTGGGCGCGAAGCAGGCACCATTACTGCTGCCTGTTTCCTGTCGCGATTCACTAAAAAGTTCAAATGGGCACATGTCGATATCGCGGGAACGGCCTGGCTAACCGGGAAAAATAAAGGTGCTACGGGTCGACCTGTTCCGATGCTGGTTCAATATCTGCTTGATCGCTGTGAATAGGATTCAGTAAAGTGGGACAAATAAATTTTCCTCAGGTAGATTTTTATATACTCCCGGAAAATGGAAACCAGAAGCACTTTGCCTGCGCGCTGATCCAGAAGGCCTGGAAACAGGGAAATAATATCTTTGTGAATACACGTTCTGGATCCGAGGCAGCGGCCTTTGATGATTTGCTGTGGACATTTAAAGACATCAGTTTTCTACCTCATTGTCTTGCTACAAATGACAATACTGAAAATTCACCTATTGTTATCGGTGATGATAATCATATGCATGGTCAAATACCGGATCACACTACCATAATGCTCAATCTGACTGATCAAATGCCACGGCACACAAACAAACTAAAAAGGATCCTGGAGATTGTTGCCGGTAGCGAAAGCGAACGACAGCAGGCCCGCAAGCGTTATGCTGAATATCGTGATCAGGGACACGAATTAATCAACCACAAGATAGAATCCAGTGATGGCTAAAGATAAACAGGATAACGCAGGCATCTACGAAGCCAACATCACAGAGTCCATCGATGAGCTTGAAAGTCTGATTGAGGAGACCAAGCTACCTGCAAAACCTCAAAACGAAATACCCGTGCTCAACGACATTGTCGATCCGGCCGAGGCAGCAGGATATACCCAGGGCGAATCATCGACAGCACCGACTACCACCACTAATACTATTGAAGATATCTCCCTTGAAAAATTGAATGAACTGGTTGATTCAGTCGATCGAAAACTGTCCAGTGAGCTTGATTCCCTTGTGGATATACTCAAGGAGACCATCAAGGACAGCATCATCGATGATCTAAAAGAGGAATTAAAAAAAGGGGCAACGCAAACTGAACCAGCCCCTTCCGAAACAGATTCCCCGGATGACCCCCATAAATAAGACAATCTAGCAGTAACTTTCGTCATCAATTTGATTGAAAACATACCGCAACATCTTTATTTCTCTACTAAACACGGCATAATGCCCGTCCTTCAAGGCATGTCCTTAAAGAAGGCAACAGCCATAGACAAGACAGGCCAGAATTAGATAAAAATGGATAAATCCTACAACCCACAATCTATAGAAACCAAGTGGTACCAGTTCTGGGAAGATAACGGTTATTTCAATACTGAAAGACACCCTGACGATGCGCGCGATGATAAGGAACGTGAAAGCTTCTGCGTCATGCTACCTCCACCTAATGTCACCGGTCGTTTGCATATGGGACATGCATTCCAGGACACCATTATGGATGCGATGATCCGCTACTACCGCATGAAAGGTGATAATACCCTGTGGCAAGCAGGTACTGACCACGCTGGCATCGCCACCCAGATGGTAGTGGAACGCCTGATTAATGCTGAAGGTAAAACCCGTCATGATTACGGTCGCGAAAAATTCATTGAGCGTATCTGGCAATGGAAAGAAGAATCCGGCAATACCATCACCCAACAGTTACGTCGCATGGGCGCATCACTGGACTGGTCACGTGAACGTTTTACCATGGACGAAGGCTTGTCGATCGCAGTCAATGAAGTATTCGTACGTCTGCATGATGAAGGCCTGATCTATCGTGGTAAACGTCTGGTGAACTGGGACCCAGTTTTACATACTGCAGTTTCAGATCTGGAAGTTTTGTCCAAAGAAGAAAATGGCCATATGTGGCACATGCGTTACCCACGCAGTAATGGTGCTGGATATGTTGTGGTGGCAACCACCCGACCTGAAACCATGCTGGGTGACTGCGCGGTTGCCGTTCATCCTACAGACGATCGTTATTCATACCTGCTGGGTGAATTTCTGGAATTACCACTAACCGGTCGCAAAATCCCGGTGATTGCGGATGAACATGTAGATCCGGAATTCGGTACCGGCTGTGTAAAAATAACACCGGCACACGATTTCAACGATTACCAGGTCTGGAGTCGCCATAAGGACAAAACAGATATTCGCGACCTGCCTAACGGTGGTTTAATCAATATTTTTACAGACAATGCCGAGATCCGTGACAACAGTGAAGATATACATAACGTTGTCCCTGAAAAATACATAGGTCTGGATCGCTTCGAAGCGCGCAAGCAAATTGTTGCCGACCTTGAAGCGGCCGGTTTAATTGAAAAAATCGAGGCCCACAAACTGGTGGTACCGCGCGGTGATCGCTCGAGGGCCATCATCGAACCGTATCTCACTGACCAATGGTATGTAAAAGTCGCGCCTCTGGCAAAACCGGCAATTGATGCAGTCAAGAATGGTGATATCAAATTCACCCCAGACAACTGGAAAAATACCTATTTTGAATGGATGAACAATATTGAAGACTGGTGCATCTCCCGACAAATCTGGTGGGGGCATCGAATACCCGCATGGTATGACGAGGTTGGTAATGTTTATGTCGGTTATGACGTCGATGATGTCAGAAAGAAAAACAAGCTACCGGATGATTTTCCGTTAACCCAGGATGAGGATGTACTCGACACCTGGTTTTCCTCGGCATTGTGGCCATTTTCAACACTAGGCTGGCCGGAAAAAACTCCGGAGCTGGAAAAATATTACCCAACCACTGTATTGGTCACCGGCTTTGATATTATTTTCTTCTGGGTTGCACGCATGATCATGATGGGCATCAAATTTATGGGTGATGTCCCCTTTCGTGAAGTCTATGTGCATGGGCTGGTGCGTGATTCTGAAGGTCAGAAGATGTCCAAATCCAAAGGCAACGTCCTCGATCCAATCGATGTCATTGATGGTATCGACCTCGAGACACTGGTGAATAAACGTACCCAGGATGTAATGCAGACACATTTGTCAGAACGCATTGAAAAGATCACCCGGAAAAATTTCCCCGATGGTATCCCGCCTTTTGGTTGTGATGCACTGCGTTTTACCCTTGCATCACTTGCCACCACCGGACGAGATATTATTTTTGGTCCCGGTCGCATCGAAGGTTATCGCAATTTCTGCAATAAATTATGGAATGCAACACGTTATGTTCTGATGCAGGCGGAAGACAAGGATACCGGTATTGACAATGATGATGTTGAACTATCTCTGGCCGATCGCTGGATCATTTCAAAACTTCAACATCTTGAAACCAGAATCGAACAACATATAGAGGGCTCACGTCTCGATTTACTGGCACATGAACTATATGCGTTTGTCTGGGAAGACTACTGTGATTGGTACCTGGAGCTATCCAAACCCGTGTTATTTGACGAAAATACATCAGAACAGGCCCAACGAGGGACCCGTCAAACACTGGTACGTGTACTGGAAACGATTCTACGATTAAACCATCCCATCATTCCGTTTATCACTGAAGAATGCTGGCAACGTGTGGCTCCTCTGGCGGGTAAATCAGGTGACAGTATTATGCTTCAACCATACCCTGAATCTGACGAATCAAAAATTGATAAAGATGCCGAAGATGAACTCGAATGGGTAAAAATATTTATCACTGGTGTGCGCCGCATTCGTTCTGAACGGGATATTGACCCACGCAAGTCATTGGCAGTCAAAGTCAAAGGCGGCTCAGAACAGGAGCAAGCCTGGTTAAAACGGAATACACTTTATCTGAAAGAAATCGGACGGGTTAAATCCATCACAACAATCGATGAAGCCCCCGATGATGCAGTCATCGCACTGGCGGGTGAGATGACCCTGTTGGTACCTCTGGCTGATCTGATCGACCCACAGACAGAACTTGCCAGGCTGGAAAAAGAACTGGAAAAACTGAGAAAGAATAGCGACAGCATTGCCAAAAAGCTGGAGAATAAAAACTTCGTTGATCGTGCACCAAGGAATGTTGTTGAAAAAGAGCGTGAACGGCTGGTAGATAATAATGTCTCTATCGAAAAGCTGGAAGAGCAATATCAGCGCATCAGTAAATTGAACCAGGTAAGTTAATACAGGTAAACTTGTTCGGGCAGGTTAACCCGGTAGATAAAAATATGTTTCATACAATAAAAGAAGATATCAAGGTCGTTTTCGAACGCGACCCGGCCGCACGCAGCGCCATCGAGACATTGACGGCCTGCCCTGGTCTGCATGCGATATTACTGCATCGTTTAAATCACTGGCTGTGGAAAAAGAAACTTTATTTGCTCGCGCGGGTATCGGCACATTTTGCCCGCTTTTTAACTGGTATTGAGATCCATCCCGGTGCCACGATTGGTCAACGATTCTTCATTGATCATGGCATGGGCATAGTCATTGGTGAGACCGCAGAAATCGGCAACAACTGCTCGATCTATCATGGCGTCACGCTTGGTGGCACCACATGGAACAAAGGCAAACGTCACCCGACCCTGGAAGATGATGTTGTCATCGGTGCCGGTGCAAAAATACTGGGCCCTATTACGATTGGTAAAGGCTCACATATCGGTTCCAATTCGGTTGTCGTGAAGAATGTACCAGCAGCATCTACTGTTGTCGGTATTCCTGGACATGTCGTCACCGACAAGGAAAGAAAAACCAAGCGCGATGAGCTGGCAGAGAATGTTGGCTTTGATGCCTATGCCGCCGCGGACATGCCGGATCCGGTTTCCAATGCCATCGATGGTGTCCTGGATCATCTACATGGCATGCAGAAACAATTGGATGAGATAGAGAAAAAACTCAAAGAGAAAGAATAGATACGTTCAAAACATGGCTGAGAAATAATCAAATAGAATTATCTGCTTATGTCTCTATTAGTTCTCTTTATCTTTGACATTTCGGGTTCTGTCTTTAACATCAATAGCCTTGTTTTAATCCAGAGGTTTTACATTTTATGTTGATTGTTATATCGCCGGCAAAAACGCTTGATTTTGAAACGGCGCCAATCACAAATGACCATTCTCAACCCGGGTTTCTGAAAGAATCCCGACAACTCATCTCGCAATTGAAAAAATTGACGCCTGCAGAGGTTTCATCCTTAATGAAAATCAGTGACAAGCTCGGTGTCCTTAACTTCCTTCGTTTTAATGAGTGGAAAACACCTTTTACGCTGGATAATTCCAAACAGGCCTTATTGGCGTTCAAGGGTGATGTCTATACCGGGATTGATGCTGGGACATTTAGCAGTCAGAACCTGAAATTTGCACAGAAGCATTTAAGAATATTATCTGGCTTGTATGGTGTGTTAAAACCGCTAGATTTGATTCAGGCCTATCGACTGGAAATGGGTGTGAAGTTTGAAAACAGGAAAGGCAGGGATTTGTATGAATTCTGGGCATCAAAACTGACTGATCAGATCAATCAGGATCTCAGGGCCAGTAAAAGCAAACATCTGATCAATCTGGCATCGAATGAATATTTCAGGTCCTTACAGGCAAGCGATATTAATGCCGAAATCATTGCACCGGTGTTTAAAGATTATAAAAATGGCAAATATAAAATCATCAGTTTCTTTGCCAAGAAGGCGCGTGGACAAATGAGTGCGTATATCATCAGGAACAAGTTAAAGGATCCAGAAGACATTAAAGATTTTAATATTGATGGTTATAAATTTAATAAATCAGCGTCCAGTAAATCTAACTGGGTCTTTCAACGTCGGCAAAACTGATAAAAAGATGGTTTTCCGGTGCAGAATGCGATAAGTTCCACGTATTAGCAGTTTTTGTAGCGGTTTCGGTTAGCTCTTCGCAGTGTATAGCAGCAAGCATTCCGTCATACTTCGTAACATTATGCATGCTAATACATTGTTTATTTATTAATTAAAGGGGTAACAAGAATGGCTACGGGTACAGTAAAATGGTTTAACGACAGTAAAGGTTTTGGATTTATTACACCGGATGATGGCAGTGCTGATGTATTTGTTCATCATAGTTCTATTAATGCCGAAGGATTCAAGTCTCTTTCTGAAGGTCAGAGTGTAAGCTTTGATGTGGAGATGGGTGCTAAAGGCCCAAGTGCATCCAACGTGACTACGCAATAGAAAAAACTGGACAGTTTCTGGTATTAAAAAAGCCTCGCAATGCGAGGCTTTTTTTATGAACGTAATGCCAGGGTCGAATATCGGTCTAAGCCCCCCGGGCGCTGCTATTGCTAAGGTATTCTATCCTGTTGCCACCCTGTTCTTTCGCTAATGTTAATGCCTTATCTGCTATATCTAAAATCTTGAAAATATCTACTTTACCATCCGAGTCAGACTTGCTTTCTGTGATTCCAATACTGATTGTTACGCCTATCAATCCATCATCCTCACCAGTCTCAAAAGTTTCTCCTTCGATAACAGATCGTAGCCTTTTTGATATAAACAGCGCTGGTTCAATATCTGTTTCAGGGAAGAGACAAATGAACCTGTCATCATCACGTGCCAGGATATCAATCACTCTCAGATCATCTTTGAGGCTCTCTGCGGTTTCCTGAAAAATTACATCACTAATCTGACTGCCATATTTTTCTTTAATTTCCTTATAGCCATCAATTTCTATCACTGCACAACAAATTGCTCTTCCATAGCGTATCGCCCTGACTAACTCACTTTGAAATAGATCATTAAAGTATTTTCTGGTAAAAAGCTGGGTCAATTCATCTGTGACGGCCATCAATTGCATCTTCAGGTAAGCATCGTACTGCTTCTTAACCAATTTCCTGATATACAGATAAACTGTCGCCAAAAATATAATAAAAATAATAAATCCGGTTGCAGCAATAATACCCGGATCTGCAAGCTGCCTGTCGTAAATGATGATTCCAGCAACAACGATAAAAACAGGTATCAGGAAGAAGATAACTATCTTCTGGGCAATTGAAAACTTAACCCCAGGTTGAGTTAAATTTTTATCGCTATCAGACATAAAGATTCTCCTGTCGAAGGAAAATTGAATCAGTATTTCAGGCCTTATCCGTTATCAACAAACGGTAAGGTCACTGAAGCGTAACAAAACTACGATAAATGTCTCTCATTCTGGCCTGATTGTAAAATATTATCGTCCCAACATTATCACTCAAACGGGCTGCCATGAATATTCTTGTTACTCTTCGACCCAGTTACCGGCCTGTTCTGCACAGGCACGTATTTTTTCAGCACGTAGAGCAGGATCGCCAATGATATTTATATCCGGGTTGCGATTACCGTCTAGAAGAAGCTGAACAGCTGCATAGACTTCTTCAGGTTTGCCGTTTTTCGCCACCCAACAGTCCGCCTGTGCTTCCAGCATAGCAGGGTAGGCCTCAGGTGGTAGCAGCAGATGGTTAAGAAATGCATGTGCAGATGCGTGGTCGACAAAGAAACCACAGGCTGTACCGATCTCTTCACAGGTATCGGGATTGTATATCACCATAGCACCCCTGGGTTGTGCCCTTATCATTGCGATATATGGAAGTTTTGCGTCAGGAATTCCCCAATATCGAGCAGCGAGTACACTTTCACTTAAGAGGCTGCCCAGTAGCAGGCAGGAAAGCAGTACTGTCCTGTTCATTATAAGATTCATTACTCTCTTGCCACCATAAAGTTATAGAGTTGGGCCTTTATTTGACAGCTTCATCATTAATCTCCACACAACTAATTCCGTTGGACTCGTGTGCATAAGTATAGTTCTTTGTCAAAAACTTTGGCAGCAAAGAGTAGGCAAATAATTAGCGGCATACGGATCGCCTAATGTTGTGGATTATGTATTCTATGTTAAAACCGGGCATTTATAAAAATGCTGCATTGAAATATAGAAATTATGCCATATTAATATATACGGCTAAATGGCAGAATATACTTGTTAGTTTTCTCGGTTTAGCACATATTTTTAGATGGAAAGCAGTAAGTTGCTATGCATTGATTAATAATAAACAGTTATAAAAAATATGAAAAATATCTCCCAAAAAGCGATTATTCTCCCGCTGATTGTTATTACAGCCCTGGCACTGGTTATTTACAAAGTGAAATCCAGATCACCTGTCGAACATGAGGTTCTGCAGTTTCCTGTCAGGACAGTGGAATTTATTACACTTAAGAAACTTCCTTTCCGTGCGCGTGCAATTGCCTACGGGAATGTAGAGCCCGCTGTTTTGCTGGAGGCCAAGGCAGAGGTCAGTGGCAAGATCAGCTATATCCATCCCTTATTGAAAAAAGGTGGCAGCCTGTCCAAAGACACGGTGGTTTTGCGTATTGAACCAACCATCTTTGAATTTTCTCTGGATCAAAGTGAGGCAGGATTAGCAGGTAGCCAGTCTTCTTTAACACAACTGGAAGTTGAGGAAAAAAGTACTCGCCGTTCCCTTGAAATTGCCAGGAAGAACCTGCAGGTTGGAATCACAGAACTGGATCGGTTGCGCAGTATCCGGGAGAAAAAACTGGTTGCGCAGTCAGTTGTTGATACCGAAGAACAGAAGGTTTTACAGCTACGCCAGCAGGTTGAAGATCTACAGGGAAGACTGACCAGCTATGCCAGTCGTAAGGCTGTAACCAAGGCACAGATAAAGCAATCTGAAACCCGGCTTGCGCAAAGTAAAGACACCCTGGGGCGTACCGAAATCAGGCTGCCTTTTGATGCCCGTATTGGTGAAGTCTCAGTTGATAAGGGTGAATTTACTACTGTGGGCAATATTTTATTTGAAGCATCGGGCATAAAGGCCGTTGAAATAAATGCCCAGCTACCGACACGTCAATTTCGCCCACTGATGATGGGGCGTAAGCTAATCTTTGACATGCAAAACCCGGCAGATTTACAGTCGGCACTTTCCAAAATGCAACTGGAAGCAAACGTCAGGTTGGTCGGTTTCGACGGGAATATTGCAAGGTGGCAAGGTGAATTGTTACGCATTGGCGAATCCATAGACCCCACCCGCGATATGATGGATCTTGTCGTTACTGTTAATAATCCTTATGAAGGCATTATTCCCGGGAAACGTCCTCCGCTGCTAAAGGGTATGTATGCATCTGTGGAATTTCTTGCACCTGCTCAGGAGATGTTGATTATACCGAGAAAAGCCATGCATCAGGGGCGTGTCTATGTTGCCAAAGAAAATAATCAGCTGGAAATTCGTTCGGTAAACGTTCTTCACAAACAGGGAGAATTGGTGATTATCGAAAGTGGTATCGAAGAAGGTGAAAGAATTATTATCACTGATGTCATTCCTGTGATCGAGGGCTTGCCACTTAAAACGGTCCTGGCAAGTGAATATCAAAAGCAAATGGCTGAAGATGCTCTGGGTGTCAGAGGCGAGACACAATGATTCGCTACTTTGCGGCCCATCCTACCTTCAGCAATATATTGATGATGGCTATTATTGCCATTGGTTTTGCTTCCTTGAGCGGGCTAAACAAAGAATCCTTTCCACTACTCAAGCCGAGCAAGGTACAGGTTACGGCGGCCTACCCTGGCGCCAGCCCTACCGATGTTGAAGATGGTATCTGCAACCCGCTGGAAGATGCCACCGATGGCATCAGTTTTTTAAAAGAACAGGATTGTGATGCCCGGGATAATATCGCCATATTCACCCTGGAGATGCAGGAAGCAGGAGATATTCGTGAATTTACCGATGACGTAAACACTGCCGTCGATGCCATCCAGAACTTTCCGGATAATGTCGAAGATCCGGTCATCAAGCAGTTAGGCCGGACTAACGCGGTTGCCAATATTGCCATTACAGCAGACAAACTGACTTTCACCGAATTAAAGGCCCTGGCGGAATATTATCGCAACCGCCTGTTGACCATGCCAGAAATTCCCATCGTCAGCATAGAGGGATTTTCTACACATCAACTTCAGGTATTAATCCGCCCCGACACTCAAAAAAAATACAACCTTAGCGTCCAGGACATTTCCAATTTGATCGCAGCACAGGCACTGGAATTACCGGCAGGGCATATTGGAAGCAACTGAAACTTACTACCAACTCCACTTTGATAATGTCCGAAAAACTGCCGATGAGTTGGCCGATCTCGTCATTATCAATACCCCTGAAGGCGGGAGAGATAAAACTGGGAGATATTGCCAGAATCGAGGATAAATTTGAGAAGCCTGAAGAGCGCGTCGAGTTAAACGGCAAACCTGCTGCCCTGTTGAAAATCAGTAAGAATACCATTGATGACACACTTAAAGTTTCTGATGCGCTGGCTGAATTTGTCGAGAAGGAAAACAGGATCCTGCCTCAGGGAACACGACTGACCATTGTCAATGATGGCTCCAGATTGGTACGTGACCGTTTGCAACTACTATTAAAAAATGGTTGGCAGGGGCTAATACTGGCAACCCTTACGCTACTGATATTTTTCTCATGGCGTTACACCTTCTGGATTGCCCTGGGTCTACCGATCTCGTTTTTAGGCGGGCTTGCCATGATGGTGATATTCGGCGTGAGTATCAATATGATCTCAATGGTCGCCTTACTGATGACCATTGGTATTTTGATGGACGATGCCATCGTGCTGTCCGAAAGCATTGATCATGAACACCGAAAAGGGAAGCCTCCGCTGGAAGCTGCCGTTGACGGTACAAAAAAAGTCTTGCGCGGTGTTATCGCTTCCTATCTCACTTCCGCCTTTTTATTTGGCAGCCTGTTGCTGATGAAAGGTGATATGGGACAGATATTGGGTGTGCTACCTATTGTATTGCTCTCGGTTCTGACCATCAGTTTGATTGAAGCTTTTCTGGTATTACCACATCATCTCATGAATTCTTTGCAAAACACGGATCAAAAAACACTGCCCAAATGGCGACAAAAATTTGAAAGCCGTTTCCACCAGCTTCGGCATACCGTTGGAGGTTTCACCCAAATTGCCATGCGGTTTCGCTATATGACCGTTGGTATCGCCCTGGCGATGTTGGTTTTCTCCATTGGTCTGATTGCAACAGGCACGGTGAAATTCAAGGCATTCCCTGATCTGGAAGGTAATATTCTAGAGGCCAGAATTTTATTGCCTCAGGGAACACCATTAGCAGAAACCGAACGTATAGTGGATATTCTGCTCGATGCCCTGGATCAAACCAGTCAGGTCCTCAATCAAAATGAAGCAGAAGAGCTGGTCAAGAACGTGCAGCTTACATACGGCAAACATGGTGACGTATCGGAAAATGGCTCACATTTAGCGAGCATAAATGTTGATCTGCTTAATACCGAAAAACGTAACACCAGGATCCAGGAATTGATTCATCTTTGGAAAGAAAATGTTGGCGAAATCCCTGGCGTGGTCAGTATTCAATACAAAGAACCCCGTATTGGTCCAGTTGGCCGCGCCATTCACATTCGCCTGAGTGGGCAGGATATGGATGAGCTATCAGAGGCATCATGGGGCGTACAAAACTGGCTTAGAGGTTACCATGGCGTAAATAATTTACTGGATGATATTCGACCAGGAAAACCAAAGTACAGTATCAGGCTCAGACCAGGTGCTTTAGTAGCGGATATTGACTCTCGCAGTATCGCCTTGCAGCTAAGGGCTGCTTACCATGAAGTTGAGATCGACGAGATTTACCGGGGACGTGAAGACTATGAGATTGTTGCCAAACTGGACAGTCAGGCACATCATGAATTATACGATTTTGACAATTTCACCGTGTTTTCTGACACAGGACAGGCAATTCCTCTGGCTAGCATTGCCATCATTACCGAGGAGCGCGAATTTGCACGAATCGGACATATCAACCACCAACGTACCGTCAATATTTATGGTGATGTAGATGCAAACATTGCCAATACTTCAGAAGTCATTGGAGGATTACAAAAGCATTTTTTAAACACATTACAAGAGCGCCATCCTGACATCACTTTCACGTTGAAAGGCGAAGTTGAAAACGGCATGGAAACCAGGTTATCCATACTCAGAGGTTTCGGGCTGGGCGCATTTGGTGTATTTCTTTTGCTTAGTCTGATTTTTCGCAATTATCGAGAGCCACTGATCGTCATGATCAATATTCCGCTTGCGCTGATTGGTGCGATCTGGGGACATTTGATTATGGGCCTGGATTTCACCCTGCCGAGCATGATTGGTTTCGTTTCCCTGGCCGGTGTCGTGGTCAATGATTCCATCTTGTTGGTCGAATTTGTCAAGTATCACATCGGCGAGGGCATGGTCCTGCACGATGCCGCAAGACGGGCGGTACATGATCGCTTTCGCGCCATTTTCCTCACTTCTGTTACTACTATCGCAGGCCTGACGCCCCTGTTATTTGAGACCAGTACACAGGCATTGGTTCTTGTACCCCTGGTGACCAGCATCGTGTTTGGTATGTTGTCATCCACAGTGTTGATCATGCTGGTATTACCTGCCATGTACGCCATTATGGAAGACATTGGTTTTGTGAAATTAACAGCGAACCCGGAGCAGGTCACCGCTTAGATAAGATCCATCGCAAAATTTTCCCTGAATAATATTTTCAAGGGGAAAACTATTCTGGGTAGATCTATCGAGGATAATCCCCTCGAATGGCTTTCTCTAAAGCCTCACTCTGCAAAGAAATTGTAGAGCCAGGCGAAGATAGCAGCACCGATGCCAGCATCAACGACACCATACAGTGAGCCAATGATGACGCTGGATAACCCTGTGCCGGGTTGATAGCCAGGATAGACTGAACCCATGATTTCGAGAAAATTTGAGCCGTAGCCGGGAAACATCATGTTGGCACCACCCATGATTAATAATGCTGCACCCCATACGATTGCTGCAGTGATAGCCAAGCCTTTAACTGATAGTTTCATTATCAATCTCCTGATAATTAATAGTATGAATGTACTACGAGTATAGAACTATCGTAGAACTATTCCCGGGATTTGGCGTAACTACTGGAAAAACACTGCTAATGGCTTTTGAGTGCCTGCTGTTCCTTCCAGTCAAACCAGCCCTGTGGTGAGATTTTATTCATTAGACGATCAATGGATGACATGATGATCAGATTGTAGAAACCCTGCAGTTTACCCAGCCATGTTTGACTGGTGCAGCGAAGTGAGATTGCACAACTGGCTTCATCATATACGACATGATGCCAGTAACCACTGGGGATATACAATGTTTCTCCAGCCTCAAGTACAACCTTATACCCTAGTATACCTTTCAGTCCGGGAAAGCGTTCAAAATCCGGACGCTCAACATCCACATAACTTCTGCAGGTAAAAGGATAATTATGTAGATTTTTCCTTTGCTCGTGGGGAAACAGGTAAATAGTTTTTTTTCCATAGATGGCCGTATGAAAAACATGTGACATATCAATGTCAAAGTGCATCTGCGTCACTGATCCCTTGCAGCCAAAAAACATAAAAACAAATTTTTTTGACAGGCCATCTACCAGGGATGGGAAAACAATATCATCAACCAACTCCGGTATCTCGGATTTGATGTTATACAAAAACATACGCAGGTCCTGTGTTGTTGTTGTCACTTCCTTGATGTATTCCTTTAGAGAAATAGTCTTCAGCATGGACATATAATTCTTGCCCGCCGCAACAAAACCTTCGTTGTAAACCTTTACCTGTTTACTACCATGCTGCTCTTTGAAGAAATCCGGTGTCCACTTCTTTATTGCCGGCCAGGACTTTGCCAGATCTTTGATCACCAGCGGTTTTAGGGGCTTGAAATATGAATCAGAGAAATCTTCCCTGTCGATTGATGCAACCTTGTCGACAGGGGATAATTCTAGTACAGACATGGTAATTCTGAAATGTTCTGATTAAATTCTGCTTGCTTGTTATCTGGCAAGGAACTCGCTGTAAGTATGCAGGATATCTGCTTGCTCCCAGTGCAAAAAATGCCCGGCACCAGGGATCATTTTAAATTCACAATCAGGAATTCTTGTAGAGGCCTTCTCAATGTCACTTGGATCAAGAATAGCATCAAACTCACCGCTCAAGATAAGTGTGGAGGCGGTGATGTTGCCCAGATCAATAAAATCACCGATATCCGATGCCTGTTCGACAAATTCACAATGCTCGTAGAAACTGAGGAACTGTTCCCGACTCATGCCACGGAATTGTTCGATCATCTGCTTCTTCTGTGTTTCGGGAATATGTTGACCAAATTTTTCTATCATCAGCGGGGCAATATCGTCAGTTTTGTTGGTATTGAACAGTTCTTGTCCAGCCCGGATCACATCAATGACTGCTTTACTGGGCTTGGCGCCAAAACTGCCCAGTATCATCTTATCGACTAACTCCGGATGGCGTGCGGCCAATGCAGCAGAGATGATTGTTCCCCAGGACGCCGCCGCCAGGATCACCGTACCATTGCGGTTGGTTTCTTTGACGATGCTGTGTAATACATCAACCTGCTCATCGAATGAAATGCCGGGGCTACCGGATAATATGGTTGCTCTTCCCTGTCCTGGCAGGTCGAAGACGACGACTGAATAGTCATCAACAAAGTGGCTTACGAATGAACGCCAGGCCGCCATGGTCTGTTTGGCGCCGCTGATACAGACAATCGTTTTCTCTGCTTCACCATAGATGCGGTAAGGCACGAGAAATCGCCCAAGTTCTAGTTCTCCTTTAACTGTCTTCATTATTTATATGTTATATCTTATATTTAGTCTGTGTAATTTATGAGCTTAAAATTGAAAAAATGACTGAAACCGGGGCTTGTTGTACAGGCACAGCTATAAAATCTATTTCTTCTGGTAGCATAATTCAGCGGCATTATAGTGAAATATTGCTTAATTTGCCTGTTTTATTCAGGAATTGGTTAACAATTCTACAATCAGGGCCTTTCTGTCAACCACAGAAAAATCACCGAACCATATTGCCCATAGGGTTTCAGCAAATTTCACATTCTTGATCGAGCTGATCTGTGTCCCCTGAAAAAAGGAAACAACTGTGCCATCAGGATACCGGCGGATAACAAATTCATCATTTTTCCTGACATCTGCATAGATTGCCTGCATAAATTCATCGACCTGGGGCAGGATTTTAAGGTAATCAGCTTCATTGCTATTTAGTTGCATTCCTGACCTAAGCGAATTTTGTATCTGTTCTGCCGATAACTTCCGCATGAAAACCATTGAAATCTGCTTGATAGCGTTATTTTGTAAAATACTTTTGTAGATATTGTCATCCGAGATATCTAAACCTGCTACATTTGGCTGTTGCTCAATATAATGGGCCATGGAGTAAATTTTGAGAAAATATTTTCGGCGGATCGTTAAACCGGTCATAAACAGATCCAGCTGCTTGTTGTTATATTCGATAACTATGTTATGCGGGAATTGTTTTCCATCTCTGGTTTCGGAAACATTGTTATCAGCATGTGCAACAGGTATAAGTGTGATTACCAGGACGACAGATTTTACGAATAATTTTGGACATATCATGATTCGTAAATAAAATATCAGTGCCTTTTATCTTCATCATCATTAACGATTTCACCCTCAATGACTTCGCCTTCAATCGCCTTGCCTTCCTTGTCCTGATTTCTTTCTTTTTTCCAGTTGGCGAGAATGATGGCAAGGAGGCCAAGAATAATTTCATCTATAAAAGGAATGAAATCTGGTATCAGGAGATCAACGAAGAACAAACCAAGCACAATAAAAAAAAGATTTCTAAACCTCAGCTGGTTAGCATTCTTTAGAAACATTTCAATCATGGAAACAGGAGTCATTTTCGCAGGATATTTGCAGCAGTAATTTTTATCCAAATATTGCTTTTATGTCTTCGAATTTTGCAGTGATAGCATAGACATTTGTATAACCCATTTCCTGCAATCTTGCTGCAACAAGTGAGGCTCGGCCACCACCTGCGCAGTGAGTCAGAATCAAGGTGCCCGGTTCGGGACAAAGATTGGGAACCTTCATTTCGATTAAACCACGTGAGATGTTAATCGATGCTATAAGTTGGGATGCTTCGGCATTGGCTGATTCACGTACATCAATTATAAGAGCACCCTCAGATTCGTCATACAGGGCCTTGGCGGCGATAGCATCAACACAGTTGATGAGCGCTTGCGCCTCTGCTATAAATTCACTCGCAGGTTTTATCATCATTTGCTTCCTCTAAATCTGGATAACAACGAGTATATACCCAAACTAGCTGGAAATGCAGGAGTCAATGTTTAACACTATTTTAAAATTTGATAACAAGGGACATATATACTGCCAGGTAATTTCATTCTGTGTTGTTCGACAAATGATGTTAACAAGGCATCAATCGAATCCATGATTTTTTTCGAACCCTGTATTTCAAAATTACCATATTGTTCAATCGCACTGATTCCATCTTCTTTAAGATTACCAGCAACAATGCCTGAAAAAGCGCGCCTGAGATTTGCTGCGAGAACATGCGGCTCTTGTTTTGTATCCAGTTTAAGTTGACGCATATTTTCATGCGTTGGCTCGAATGGTGTTTGCAGTGACAGGCTGATCTTGAGCAGCCAGTTAAAGTAACTGGCATCATCCTGTTTGTGACGGAATTTATGTACCTGTTTTACTCTGGACAGCATTTTGTCGGCGACACGCGATGGATTATCAATAATAATTTTGTAGCGTTTTTGTGCTGCAATGCCCAGGGTATCTGCAATGAACTGATTGATCTGTTCAAAATATTTTTTGGAGCATTCCGGGCCAGTTAATATGATTGGGTAGGGCATTGATGCATTATCAGGATGTAGCAATATGCTCAGGATATATAAAATTTCTTCTGCTGTGCCTACGCCACCTGGAAAAATAATAATACCATGGGCGGTACGGACGAATGCCTCAAGTCTTTTTTCAACATCCGGCATGATGACAAGATTATTAACGATTGGATTGGGCGATTCAGCGGCGATAATGCCCGGTTCGGTTATACCAAGATATTGACCATCCAGAATTCGCTGTTTGGCATGTCCAATGGTTGCGCCTTTCATGGGTCCCTTCATTGCCCCTGGACCACAGCCTGTGCAGACATCCAGATCCCGCAGACCTATTTGATAACCAACCTCCTTGGTGTAATCGTATTCCTCACGGGTAATAGAATGCCCACCCCAGCAGACGACCATGTTCGGATCACTAGTCTTGCTCAGGATGTGGGCATTTCTCAAAATATGGAAAACGGCATCTGTAATCCCTGCTGAAGATTCAAGGTCAAACCTTGGGTTATTATTGATTTCATTGCTGACATAAACAATGTCACGTAGAACAGCAAATAAATGCTCATTGATCCCCATGATCATTTTGTTACCAACAAAGGCAATTGCCGGGGCATTTTTGAGGGCAAGCTTGATGCCACGTTCTTCTTTGATGACTTCAATATCAAATAATGGGTAACGATTAAGTAGTTCTTTACTGTCATCAACATAACTTCCGCAGTTAAGTACTGCCAATGCACACTTACGAAAAATTTCGTGTAAATCTCCCTGGCTGGTGTTTAGAAGTCTGTTGACTTCTTTTTTCGTTAATGTATTTAAAAGGTTTTTTGGTGAGACAACTGCATCCATGACAGGATGCTCTTTTTTACCATGGGTATTTAATTTCATCAGTTCGTTTGCCGTTTCTGATTATTATTTGTTTTGAATATGTATAGTCTTTTCAACACTGGCGCAGACATCGCCTGACTCATCAACCAGGTCTAGATAATATATGCGATCAATCTTGTCAGTGTTTAGTAATTCAGTTTTAATTATTTCAATTTCTTCATCAGAGATAACTGCCCTGGTATACAAGGTTCCTGTACCGGGTTTTTTGAAACGGATACAGGTAACCTTGTCCCAGACAATATAATCTTCACCAAGATTTTTGCGCACCAGCAAAAAATACAGGACATCAGTTGACGAAAACATACTGCCGCCAAAGATAGTGCCAACATAATTTCTGGTGCGCCAGTTCAAAGGCAATTTGAGATGCATTTCTTTATAGTCATCGGCAAGGTAAGTCACCTTGGCACCTGTTGACCAGAACATGGGAACATAATTAAACAGGATGCGGGTCATCCGCGATTTAAGTGATTCGGTCATTTCTGACTAGTGTATGGCTATGTAGTCACTTGTGTCTTTAATTTATTTCAATGATGAATCAAGGCCTCATTTAATGTATCATTTCCTAATTAAATCAATCTCTTATACCTTTCATGGCTTCTGAGTTAAAAAACGACCGGTTTATCCGGGCAATGTTGCGTCAATCTGTTGATATCACGCCCGTCTGGATGATGCGACAGGCAGGCCGTTATCTACCCGAGTACAGGGCAACCCGGAAACGCGCAGGTGATTTTCTAAATTTATGTAAAACACCAGAGTTGGCTTGTGAGGTTACCTTGCAACCACTACAGCGTTATCCACTGGATGCCGCTATTCTTTTTTCAGATATTCTGACCATTCCTGATGCCATGGGCCTGGGATTAAATCTGGTAGAGAAGATCGGCCCACAGTTTGATAAAACAGTCAGGACAGCAAGTGAAATTAAGGCGTTATCAGTCCCTGATCCTGAATCCGATCTAGGTTATGTGATGGATGCTGTCAGACTGATTCGTAAAGAGCTGGATGGCAGTGTGCCATTGATTGGTTTTTCCGGTAGTCCCTGGACACTGGCAACTTATATGGTTGAGGGCGGGCCAACCAAAGAATTCGGTTTAGTGAAGGGTTTAATGTATGACGATCCTGCATCCATGCATCACCTGTTAAATGTTCTGGCAGATTCAGTTATTTTGTATCTGAATGCACAGATCGCAGCAGGTGCCCAGGCAGTTATGATCTTTGATACCTGGGGTGGAATTTTAACACCATCGAGCTATCAACAATTTTCCTTAAATTATATGCAGAAGATTGTGAGTCAGCTTGATCGTCAACATAATGGACAAGTGATACCCGTCACACTGTTTACCAAAGGCGGTGGTGATTGGGTCAGGGATATTGCAGCTACAGGGTGTAATGCTATTGGTGTGGACTGGACCAAAAATATAGGTGATGTCCGTGCTGAGGTGGGTGATCAGGTGGCGTTACAGGGTAACCTTGACCCCTGTGTTTTGTACGCCTCACCTGAGGTGATTAGACAGGAAGTTGCAACCGTGCTTGAAAGCTATGGTCATGGGAATGGCCATGTATTTAACCTGGGTCATGGAATACACCAGCATATTGATCCTGAAAATGTCGCCGTATTTATTGATGCAGTGCATGATTTAAGTGGGCAGTATCATACCTGAAACTTATATGCACGATCACGGCAACAATCATTGAAAGCACATCTTAAAATAATTGCTAAAGGTTTTGGTATGGGTGCAGCTGATGTTGTACCTGGAGTAAGTGGCGGCACCATGGCATTAATATTCGGGATATATCCTCGCCTGATTAATGCGATCAAATCTTTTGATATAGAATGGATCAAGGGCATCATTAAGTTTGATCTTGTAGTCATATTGCATCGACCACACTTTGCATTTTTAATTCCTTTGCTAGCAGGTATCCTCGCCGCGATTTTATTTTTTACGCGCATTATTCCATTGCCCGTTCTGATCCATACGCACCCCGAAATAATCTACGGATTATTTTTTGGTTTAATACTTGGATCGGTTCTGGTCCTGATGAAGGAAACAGACAGTTGGACATTCAAGGAATTTCGGTTTGTTATCGCAGGTATCGCCATCGGACATCTGATCTTTAATATGGTGCCTATGCAGACACCGAATGCCAGTTGGTTTATATTTTTTAGTGGTGCAGTCGCGATCAGTGCCATGATTTTGCCGGGTATTTCCGGTTCTTTTATATTATTAATGCTGAAAAAATATGCCTATATTTTCAATGCAATCGGTCATTTTAATTTCGCTGTCATCATTCCTTTTGTACTTGGCATGATTACGGGTCTTGTCCTGTTCAGTCGTGCCTTGTCCTGGTTATTAAAAACCTGGTATCAGGAAACACTGTCAACCATCATCGGCTTGCTTGTTGCATCCCTATGGGTGATATGGCCATTTCAGGAACGTGTTTACGAAATTATAAGGGGAAAAGAGAAACTGCTTGGGTCGAATCCCTATATACCTCAACAGATTAATACGAATGTGAGCATATCCATAGTGATGATAATCGCTGGTCTACTACTAGTATTGATTTTGCATCATCACTCTGTGGATAAATCATTACCTGAAGAACAATAAGTTATGATGTAGACTTGGTATAAGCTTTAAAAAGGTCGGGGTGAACATTCAGAATGCCTTTATCAGAAGCCATCCTGATTATTATGGGTTTATTGACGATTGCCATGCTGGCAGCTGGTGTTTGTCGTAATTTACCCATTCCCTATACTGTTATTCTGGTGATCCTTGGGATTATTCTGGGTTCTTTTGCAAGAAGTAATGCATCGATGCATGTGTTACTTGATTTTCAACTGACCCCGGATATTGTTTTATTCCTGTTTTTGCCTGCCCTGATTTTCGAATCTGCATTTAACCTGAATGCCAGACAACTGGTTAAGGATTTGTTACCTGTCCTGGTACTGGCTGTCCCGGCATTACTCATTTCCACGGCTTTCATTGCTGTCGGTTTGTGGTTTTTCCTGAAAATAGACCTGGTATTGGCGCTGTTATTCGGTGCTCTGATTTCAGCAACTGATCCTGTTGCCGTTATCTCTTTATTTAAAGAACTGGGGGCACCTGAAAGGCTGACGATTCTTGTCGAAGGTGAGTCTTTACTAAATGACGCAACCGCTATTGTTGTATTCAAGATTATTCTTCTATTTGCATTAAGTGGCGCTGCATTTACCTGGGCAGATGCGGGCGGTGCGGTACTGGATTTTTTTGAAGTCTTTATTGGCGGCGCTTTGGTAGGTGCCGTTATCGGATTTGTACTTAGTGAATTCTTGCACAAACTTTTTACAAGCGTAAGTGCATTCATGATCATGACGATTGTTGTTGCTTACGCATGTTTCGCTGTAGCCGAACATACATTGCATCTTTCAGGTGTAATGGCCGTTGTTGCTTCAGCCATAACCATGGGTATGTTGTGGGTCCCCCGCATTTCACAGACTGCAATTCATACGGTCAAGGAAACGTGGGAAGTTATCGCACTGGTCAGTAACTCCCTGTTATTTTTACTTGTTGGGTTATCAGTGGATGTAGTGAGTCTTATTAACAGGATAGATGTAATAGCCATTGCCGTACTTTTGGTATTGCTGTCTCGTGCCACAACGATATACACCATGGTTCCCGCAACCATTAAATGGTTTTCCCTGCCTCATGTCAGTCTTGGTGAGCGGCACATCATGTGGTGGGGTGGGCTCAAGGGTGGATTGGCAATCGCGATTGTCTTGTCGGTACCTGAGGATCTTCCTGGCCGGGATTTGCTACTTGATTTAACCCTGGGTGTGGTGATGTTTTCATTACTGGTGAATGCTCCGACGATCAAACCGCTGATACAAAAACTGGGAATAGATAAATTAACAGACGACGAATTGGCTGAACTGAAACAGGGAATGATGCATGCGGGAGAAGAATCATCTGCATTCATCAGCAGATTCTACAAGGCCGGGATTGTTTCACGAAGTACTGAGCAACTTATTCATAAAAATACAGATGAAGTATTTACCTCTGATATTCCTGACATTCAAAAAGAGCAGGGATTAAAACATTTACGCTTTAGTGCATTAAGAACGGAGTTTGATGAGTTAAAGAAATTACATGAGATAAATCTGATACAGCATTACACCTATCTGGATATCAGAAATAATATTCAGCGCGACAGGGAAAAGATTTCCGCCAATGAAGTTCCGGGCGCATCATCTGATATTGTCAGTAAAACCGGTTTTTTTATGAGGATGGAAAATGCCTTATTAAGAGGTATAAGAGAACATGACTGGGCGGCATGGTTGTTGTCCCGCTATCAAAATACACGTTTATCGCAAAGGATGCAGCGTGATATTGCCGGAGTGTTAATTTGTACATCTGTTCTTGAGATGCTTGACACACACCTGGAAGTTGATGAAGAGGAAAGAGAACAGGTTGCTGAGAAATATCGTGAACGTCTGCAAAGGCGTCGTTCTCGTCTACAGGAAATCGCCGAGGATTTCCCGGAATTTTATGTGAGGTTTGAAACTAATTTATTCACACAGGTTGCACTTACTGCGGCACGCCTGCATGCAGAAGAAGATCACCATGATGGCGAGATAGGTGCAAAGGCACTCGTTCGAATAGAGAAGATGATCCATGAAGCAATTTCAAAACTCCCGCCTGTCAGCGATGCGGCACCCAGGCTTGATGCCAGTGAATTAATCGGTACGGTTCCTCTATTAAATGGTTTGCCGACAGAAATACTTGAGCAACTTTCAGAGCATGCAAAGTCGGTGACATTTTTAGCGGGAGATATTGTCATCGGGGAAGGTGAACGTGGTGATGCACTCTATATAATTACCCATGGTATTGTTTCCGTATATAAGGGCGATAAAGAGGTAGCTGTCTTAAGTGATGGTGATTTTTTTGGTGAGATGGCTTTATTAGGAGATCAAGTACGAACGGCAACGGTTAAAGCGAAACACCCATCGACGTTGCTGCGATTAACAAGGCGAGATGTCATGCAACTCGCTGGAGAGGGATCTGAATTAAAACATAGACTGACTGATATTAAAGAAGAAAGGGAGGCGCAAACGGATTTAGTTGGCCTGATTCCCCTGCTGCGTGGTCTCTCAAGTGAAGTGTTAGAGCTGATTGTTGAGCAAACGGTGTCGGTTGGGTTCAAGCCCGGCGATGCTGTCATGACAGAAGGTGAGAGTGGAGATTCCATGTTTATCATTATTCATGGTGTAGTTTCGGTTTATAAGGCTGGCGAACTGATCGCAGAACTTAAGGAAGGTGATTTTTTTGGTGAAATGGCCTTGTTAGGTGATCAGGTACGTACTGCGACAGTAAAGATCAAGGAACAGTCAGCATTATTGAAATTAAGCCGGGCAGATATCATGAAGATTGCCGAGACTAATCCGGAATTAAAAGAAAGGCTGGAAGAGGCCAAGGCATCGAGAGAGATCGTTATCTAGATATTGGCTTCAGATAATTTCCTGAATCTAAAAAAAGAAATCAACAACACTAAAAATGCAGCAACAATTACTGGCCAATTTCCGAACCTTGCATAGGGGGTTAGTCCCTCGAAGGTTTTGACCTTATCGCTGGTCACATGGGGAATGAACTGTGGTGAACTTGCAATGATAAGCCCTTTTTCATTTATGATGGCACTGACACCAGTATTGGTTGAGCGCAGCATATAGCGACCTGTTTCCAGTGCGCGCATTCTTGCCATTTGTAGATGTTGGTGTGGCGCGATGGAGTCTCCAAACCAGGCATCGTTACTAATATTTATCAGGATCGTTGCCTCAGGTAGTGCCGCTATAATTTCTTCACCAAATACATCTTCATAACAAATTGACACGCCAATTGTTTCATCGGCAGCACGAATCACAGGTTTTTTACTGGCTCCCGAACTGAAATCAGACATTGGAATCTTCATCAGCTCAAGAACAGGCCGTAACCATTTGTCAAAAGGCAAATATTCCCCGAATGGAACCAGATGTTGCTTATAGTAGTTATCATTACTACTGCCAATCACAGTAATACCGTTATAAAATTTATTTGAATCAAGATCTTTAAAAGGGATACCAACCACATAATCACGGTTTTGACTTTTTGCTATTGATACCATTGCATTAATAAATTCCTGAGCTTGATGATGCAATACAGGGATGGCTGTTTCAGGCCAGATGATCAATTGGCTGTCCTGGTATTCTTCTGATAGCGACAGATAGAGATCAAGTGTCTTCTGTCTTTGTTCCGGTTTCCATTTCATCTCCTGTGGGATCGCCCCTTGAACCAGGGCCACTGAAATGTCACGGTTTTTATCTGTGGTCCATTGAATACCACTTAAGGCATTCAAGCCTAGCCATGTGATAAACATGACACCGACCAGCGTTATCTTTGCCATCCTGGATGTCAGATACAGTGCCACGAGTATCGCTGAGACTAATGCTGTGAACCAGCTTACGCCATATTGCCCTAGCACAGGAGCCAGAGAGGATATAGGAGTATCGATTTGGCTATAGCCAATATTCAGCCAGGGGAAACCGGTAAAAATGCTGGAGCGAAACCATTCGGACAACACCCATAAGGTGGGCATAACAATGACAAAGACAAGAATGCCTTTATTGGCGAACAAACGCTGATATACAAAGGCAAGCAAAGCAGGATATAGCGAAAGATATGCGACCAGTACGAATGTAATTATCAATGCACCTGCAAGATTTACCCCACCAAACAAATTAATACTGATATGTAACCAGCTAACACCAACACCAAACATACCAAGACCAAAGACATAGCCAAAATATCCTGCATCTTTGGGCTTGCTATTCAGTACTGTATAAAATAACCAGGCCAATGACAGGATGGCGATGATGGGATAGTCATAGGGGGAAAAAGCCAGAGGCAATAGCGCACCTGACAGGAAGCAGCTGATGAGTTTCAGTAAATAATTCTTTTGCGGTTTAATTTGCAAATGTTTGTAAATTCATCAATGTTACAAATAAATTATTAGCTTACTATGCGGATGGTTCTGAATCCGTCTCTGATAAATATTGTTCAATCTGGTTCATGCGCATTAAATGAATCCTTCTTTTGTCTGCACGCAGCACCTTAACATTAAAGCCTTCGAGTTCAACACTCTCCCCACGTTTCGGGACGTGACCAAATGCCTTGAGTGCCAGGCCACCAATTGTATCGTATTCATCATCACTGAGCTCTGTGTTAAAAAATTCATTGAATTCATCGATCGGTGTTAAGGCTTTAACAGTATAGCGATTTCGTTCATGTGGTTTGATGTGATCCTCATTGTCGATATCATGTTCATCTTCAATTTCTCCAACAATTTCCTCGATGACATCTTCCATGGTGACAAGTCCGGCAACGCCTGAATATTCATCTATAACTATAGCCATGTGGTTGCGGTTTGAGCGGAATTCTCTTAAAAGAACATTGAGACGTTTACTTTCCGGGACATATGATGCTCTACGCATCATGTCTTTAATATTAAACTCAGTATTCTCCTGATCAGAAAAATAAATTAATAAATCTTTCGCCAGAAGAATACCCATTATCTCATCGGTATCTTCACCTACCACAGGAAATCTTGAATGACCTGATTCAACAACAGTTGCAAGGATATCTTCAGGCTCTGCATCATTTTTAATCACGATCATCTGTACGCGTGGGATCATGATATCCCGCACTTGCATTTCGGAGACCTGCAGGGCCCCTTCAATCATTGTTAATGCATCATGATCCAGCAGGTTTCTGGTTTCTGATTGGCGTAAAAGCTCAATCAGTTCCTGTCTATCTTCAGGTTCTCTTGAAAATAAAGAAACTATTTTTTGTAAAATGTTGAACTGACGTTTGTCAGATGTATTGTTGCCCATGTGTTTGTCTATATTTTGAATTATCTGGTTCCGGAATTCAGGACTGGGTAATGAGGTAGGGATTATTATAATTTAATTCTTCAAGGATTTTAATCTCGAGATTTTCCATGCAATCGGCATCTTCTAGCTTGATGTGATCAAAACCTTTTAGATGTAAAACACCATGAATTACCATATGTGCCCAATGTGCATTGATATTTTTATTTTGCTCTTTTGCCTCTCTGGCTACCACCGGTGCACAAACAACGATATCGCCAAGTAAATCCGGTGCAATTTCCGGTTCCCCTTCATAGGCAAAAGATAGCACATTTGTGGGGCCTTGTGATTTTCGCCATTGTTCATTTAGTTGTATCGCTTCATCCTCGTCAACGATGCGGATGGTCAGTACAGCATTTTCCTGCAAATCCTCCAATGCTGTCTCCACCCAGAGTTTCAGCTGGCTCATCTCAGGTAAATCAGGCCAATCCGTTGCATATTGCACGTCTACTTCAATGGGCATCCGTTTTGATTCCCCTGCTCATGTCTCTCATAAGCATTAAGTATTTTTGCGACCAGCGGGTGTCGGACGATGTCTTTTGAAGTAAAGAAGGTAAAGCTGATGTCGGCTTCTTCTTTAAGGACATCAATTACCTGGCGCAGACCAGAGTCTTTACCACGAGGTAAATCTGTCTGGGTGATATCCCCGGTAATGACTGCCGTTGATGCAAAACCAATACGGGTAAGGAACATTTTCATCTGTTCGACTGTCGTGTTCTGGGCTTCATCCAGAATCACGAAGGATTCATTAAGTGTGCGGCCACGCATAAAAGCCAGCGGGGCAACCTCTATTACATTACGTTCAATATACTTTGCGACCTGTTCGAAACCGAGCATTTCGTACAAGGCGTCATACAGCGGCCGCAAATAGGGATCGACCTTCTGTATAAGATCGCCAGGAAGAAAACCAAGCTTCTCCCCGGCCTCAACCGCAGGGCGAACCAGGACAATGCGGCGTGCACGATCCTGTTCCAGCGCTGCTACAGCACAGGCGACAGCAAGATAGGTTTTACCGGTACCGGCAGGGCCTATACCAAAACTGATATCGTGGTCGAAGATATTTCTTAAGTAACTCCTCTGGTTTGGACTTCTGCCTCTAATGATTCCACGTTTTGTTTTAATATTTGTATCGGTGTCGCCATTATCCTCGACTTCACGATCAACACCCATATCCTGGATATGAAGATGTACTTTTTCAGGCGACAATGTCTCTGTTGCTGTCATTTCGTATAGTGATAGCAAAAGCTGTTCTGTGAGGTCAACGGATTTACTTATGCCAATAATACGAAAGGTATTGCCACGATTGTTGATCTCAACACCCAATCTTCTTTCAATATGCCGCAGATTTTTATCCAGCGGGCCACAGAGGTTTGCCAGACGGGAATTGTCCACCGGTTCCAGAACTATGTCTGTTGATCTGGGATGTAAGTTATCAGGGTGAAGCGCTCAAGAATGATTTATAACGCCGATTGTTGAAGTGTTGTTTCCGAACTGGCAACATGTGCCTGTTGTAGTTCGGCGCGTAAGGAATTTGGCAATGCTTCAGTAATCAACACATGAGCAAAATCACCAATCAGCGATGCCGGGCCAGTAAAGTTTACGGTACGATTATTTTCTGTTTTGCCACGAAGTTGTTTCTCATCTTTTTTGGAAAACCCTTCAACCAGAACCTGTGTTATTTCTCCGACCATGTTGTGACTAATTTCCATAGCCCTGGAATTAATCCTGGCTTGCAGAATATTCAAACGCTGTTTTTTTGTCTCTGCTGGCACATCGTCATTGAATGATGATGCCGGGGTTCCAGGTCTTTTGCTGTATATAAAGCTGAACGAATGATCAAAGCCAATCTCGGCGATCAAATTCATGGTTGCCTCAAAATCATCATCAGTCTCACCGGGGAAACCAATAATAAAGTCTGAAGATAAACTGATATCAGGTCTGATTTTACGCAATTTTCGTATTTTGGATTTATATTCCAGCACGGTATGCCCTCTTTTCATCAGCGAAAGCACACGGTCGGATCCACTTTGTACGGGTAAATGAAGATGATTAACCAGTTCAGGTATTTTTGCGTAAGCCTCAATCAACCTGTCTGAAAATTCAACAGGATGAGAGGTTGTGTAACGAATACGCTCTATGCCTTTAACTGCTGCAACATATTCAATTAGCAGTGCAAGATCTGCGATTGCACCATCATGCATTTCGCCGCGATAGGCATTAACATTCTGGCCGAGTAAATTAATTTCCCTGACACCCTGCGCAGCCAGTTCAACAACTTCATTGATCACATCATCGAAAGGTTCGGCTGATCTCCTCACCACGTGTGTAGGGCACAACACAGAAGGTACAATATTTACTACATCCTTCCATGATAGAAACAAAGGCAGTCGGACCTTCTGCACGAGCCTCTGGTAAATGATCAAATTTTTCAATCTCAGGAAAAGATATATCGATAACCGATTTCCCTGTTTTTATGACATCATCGACCATCTCCGGAAGACGGTGCAAGGTCTGTGGACCAAAGACCATATCAACATAAGGTGCGCGTTCAAAAATGGTAGCGCCTTCCTGACTTGCTACGCAGCCACCCACACCGATCACCAGATCAGGCTTGTTGTCTTTAAATGGTCGCCAGCGACCCAATTGAGAAAACACTTTTTCCTGGGCTTTTTCACGAATCGAACAGGTATTGAGCAGAATGATGTCTGCATCTTCGGCCTTATCTGTCTTGATGGCACCATGGGATTCTGCGAGGACATCCAGCATCTTGGCTGAATCATATTCGTTCATCTGACAACCCATGGTCTGTATAAATATTTTACGGCTCATATCCAGGTTCTTAATCTTTCGTGAATAGTCTTTAGTGATATCAAGGGGGAAGCTAAACTACACTGTCTAGCACTGCATTTCCAGCATAATTATTCTATGTTTTACAGTAACTTGGAAGTATTCTGATGTATTTCATATATATTTTTATAGTGCATGAACTATAAATCAGAATTTTCCAATGACTTCCGGCTATCTAGATAAGCACAGGTATAAATAATTCAGATCGATGGATGGACTCAATAGAAACGAATATCAAGGCAGGTGAAGAGGTTTGAGTAAGTTTTAAGCCCTGCTCAATCAGTGTATTCTGAATCCAGTATTTAATTATGCAGGAGAAAAATAGTGATGGGTGATGATACTACGCAAGCAAAGACACTATGGTCCGAGACATTAATTGACATGCTGATAGCTTCCCTGAAGGTGAGCAAATCTGACGCAAAAATAAAAGGCATCCTCAAGGAGTGTAAGGAAAAATGACTTAAGGCAAGTTATCTGACCGGGAAAGTCAGAAGAGAACTAGATGATAGAGCGGCCATAAAAGTTAAAATGTTAATGTAACAGACCATTTCAAGTTGCTGTGATATAAAAAATATAATCTAAAATTGTTGTACCTGGATGATCGGTACATGCTCTGCACCAGAACCCTGTTCAATATGAGTTCACTTATGGTTCACCCTGCCTGAATATGGCACAAAACAGACACAATACCCAGATACCTCGTACATTGACTTAATATTCCAACTACTCTTTTATCTTTGTTGCGAAATTTAATTTGGCCAGGGTTAAAAAACATGCAGACGAAATCCCTGCAGATCCAAATATCATGCACATCACCATGATTTGATATCTCACCGCAACATGCGGTGAAACACCGGACAGTATCTGCCCAGTCATCATGCCAGGTAAAGATACCAGTCCTACCGCAAACAACATATTGATCGTCGGAATGAGTGAAGCGTGTAAAGCAGTATGACGGGCATTTATTATGGGTACACCATTTGCGATTTCTGATTCATAACGTTCCGCAGCCAGACTCACCGCATTCATGGAATTGGCGAATATCATGCCCGCCAGTGGGATCATGTAATGTGGCAAGAACCATGGTTGCAATTCCAGCACGGTCTGGGTGACCAGCCACAGGGTGCAAATCCCACTAATAGAAATCGATATAAGTGCTTTCAGGTAATCACCGGATTTTTTTTGTTTAATTGGTCGAATGGCGATCCAGCTGGAGGCGAGCAACATGACTGCCAGAACCAGGATCACGACCTGGGCATTATCAGTTTCAAAGATGTATACCAGGGCATAACCTATCAAAAGTAGCTGGATCAGCATCCTGATAACAGCATAAATCGACGTTCGTGCGTCCAGAGACCACCTATGCAATATACCGATAACAATGATCACCGGCACAAAGGTCAATGCTAGATTGGAAATGGGAATCAGTTGTACTGCGTTATTCATTTTCTGTTTCCTTAAATCGATGAGTTTATGAGGGATTTCGTCATAGTAGAGTCTAGTCGAATGTTTAGCACATCTAAACTGAACAATTAAGGGGGTCGGAGTGATTAAATTCTGACCAGTTAGAGGATATTGATAATGTAATAAGTGGTGGCTATGGGTGGACTTGAACCACCGACCTCAGCGTTATGAGCTTGGCCGAGAATTTTAGACATTAACTAAAATAGTCACTTACGGTACATGCTCTGTACCAAAACCCTGTTCAATAGGGGTTCACTTATGGTTCACCCTGCCTCAATCTGGCACAAAACGGGCACAGCTGAGTGTCTGCTATCCAGCGAAAGCGGACGTTCGGCTAAAGGCGCTGAATTGGTGTTTTCGGTCAGAAGCGGAATTGGAGGAAAAGTGAAGAAAAAAGGAATTTACTCGGGTGTAGAATATCTCGTTTATGATGGTGGAACGTCGTAACTCTTCGGACTTACCAATGTCTTTATGCCTATCTAATATGCCTGATCATTCCAGATCGCAAGCACAAAATGGATAATCTTCACAACTGACAATTGTATTCAAATGATTACCAGTATCATGGTGTCCCATTCCGCGAACGGTAGTATCGTTTTGAACGGTAGTATCGTTTTGATGGGAATTAATAGCGGACTTCATTTTTATTACCACATCTTCACCAATCTGTTTATCAGTGTTTGATATTAGATCAGAAATCATAATTACCACCCCTAGGTAATAAATATAGACTATAGACTGCAGTTTGTCTTATTGGATGACAGGCCTTATGAACCTACCAGCTTAAAATCCCCTGAGGGAAACCTAATGCCGGTTCGGTTCCGGCCCCGGCACCAATAAAATCAATTAGTTATCTATTACAGCCGAACTTTGTAATTTTTTGCCGTGCTTATGTAGGAGCTATGTAGACACTATTTTGATTGGTAGTTACTCATGTTAAATATTTCAAATGTCCGCTTTCCAGGGTGGCTTCAACTGGTCGACGCAACACTTTATCTTTATAACAAAAAGATGGAGTGTAGAAAATGGTATACCGAACACGAATAAATTATACGGCGGCACAAAAAACAGAGATGTGGACCCGCTGGCAGCGCGGAGAATCACTCAACGCCATTGGCAGGGCATTTGACCGGCCTTCATCCTCAATATTCGCCCAGCTATCGCCAACGGGAGGCATTCGACCACCCCCTCGACATCGAGCCAGATTGGCACTGACACTTTCCGAGCGAGAGGAGATTTCCAGAGGCATCGCCTGCGAACTATCATTACGCACTATAGCCAATGAACTGGGTCGTTCCCCCTCAACGATTAGCCGAGAAGTGAATCGTAACGGCGGTTTGCAAGCGTATCGGGCGAGTACAGCAGACCAAGCGGCCTGGGACAGGGCGCATCGGGCAAAACCCTGTAAACTGGCCGAGCATCCCATGCTAAAACGCATTGTTGCCTCGAAGCTTAAGATGAACTGGTCACCGAAGCAGATTGACGGCTGGTTAAAAAGACAATATCCGGACGATGAGAATAGACAGGTGTCACACGAAACGATTTATCGAAGTTTGTTTATTCAAGCGCGAGGCGTACTGAAAAAGGAGTTGCTTCAGACCCTTAGAAGCCAACGCACGATACGTCGTTCCAGGCATTCAAGCCTTAAAAAGAATGGGCTTGGACAAATTGCCAATATGGCATCAATCCGAGAGCGGCCGGCATCAGTAGAGGATCGTGCTGTACCGGGGCATTGGGAAGGCGATCTCATTGCCGGCTCAAAAAATAGTTACATCGCGACACTGGTTGAGCGTCATAGCCGTTATGTCATGTTAGTGAGAGTCAAAGGCAAAGATACTGAAACCGTGATCACTGCATTGATTAAACATGCAGAAAAATTACCAACCGAACTGTATAAGTCTTTGACCTGGGATCGGGGAAAAGAAATGGCAGACCATCAGCGGTTTAGCCTGGCGACAAACATCGATGTGTATTTTTGTGACCCACAAAGCCCCTGGCAACGTGGTTCGAATGAGAATACCAATGGTTTACTAAGACAGTACTTTCCCAAAGGAACTGATTTGTCTGTACACTCACAGGCAACGTTAAATAAAGTTGCACGTCAGTTAAATGAACGGCCCAGGGAAACGTTAAAGTTTGAAACACCGGCAGAACGTTTTAACGCATGT
>PVMK01189390.1_pt2 | contig 39338 bp, 48 predicted proteins | sample 1853481 | NCBI WGS metagenome assembly PVMK01 (sample SAMN08533507, study PRJNA380276) | Marine sediment metagenome, whole genome shotgun sequencing project.
TGATACTTTGGCAAGCCATAATTTGAGTTGGAGTCTTGCAAGGAGGAATATTTTTCTCAATTTGTACAATGGCACCATCTCTCATCAAACCACATCATGTCAAGTGGGAATTGCATGTTTAGCATCCACAAAGAGTAGACTCCTGATTCGTTGAATACAAAGATCATTCCTTGATCAAAAGGCAGTTGATCTTGAAACATCAATCCACGAATACGTCTAGGTTCAGTATCTGCAATTTGCACTTCAAGTACAGTGTCATCAATCTTGATTGTTCCTCGAGGAAACTCTACTGATTCTAGTTTACTATCAGTAGGAATTGATAATATCCCCACAATTCCAATAATTACAGCAGCTATTGTTATTGGAATTAAAGTCTGAGTTCTACTAGTCACAAAATTCTGTGATATTTTCCTTTTAAAATATCTTAAGCAGTAGAAAAAATTAACTGTAAAATTGATTAAATTTGGATTACACCCTTCTCTACAAGATATTTTATTCCTTTGATAAAATCATCTTCTGGAATTAAATCATCAGCCCACCAACTTGCGTTGTTTTTTACCCATGAAGGGACACTGTCATCCATCCACGATGAAGGATAGGGTAATTTTGGAATATCTATGATTTTTTCCTTAATCAAATACTGAATTCCTTTAACAAAGGAATCATCATCAATTAATCCATCTGCCCACCAGTTTGCATTGTTTTTAATCCATTCAGGAATCATTTTTGGATTTGGAGATGGATCTCGGTCAATTGTTAAATTAATTTTTAATGTGTTTTTAGTGGTAAATTGTGATTGGATATTTTCACTTCCAGTCATAATGCTAAAAAAGATAGTCTCAACAGGAATTGGCTGAAACATTATTTCGTACACTTCAATTACAACATCATATGGTTGTCCCTCAGTAATCATAATTGGAATAGATACTGAACCCGTAGCAGAATGAGTTAACTTGGTAGGTCCAAAAACATCAACTTTATTTTTAGATACTGTGATTTTAAAATCAATATGTTCTTGAATACCTCTGTTAGGATTTACAAAATCAAAATTTAATAAAACATTTTTTCGAGATTCATCGGGATTAGACAGTCTAGTTGATTGCTCAAAATTAAATGTGGTCTTTGCGGAACCGTTTTCTACACCATACAATGCCAGAATAGTATAGATACCAGAAGTTTTCATCAACGTGTTACTTGCAGCTATTTCAGTATGAAATTTTTTGTTAGAGTCAGCAATTAATTTATCAATTGATAAGATATTTCCATTTGGTGCAATGACCATTAAGCTAACTTCGTGTCCAAAAAGAATCTTATCTACATCGCCTGAGACATAAATTGTATCTCCTTCAGAGTAAGTAATTTTATCAGTGTCAATTGCAATGGAGCTAACATCTTGACCATACACAGAGTGTAGTGAAATGCTCAAAGCAATTGACAAAATTACAAAATATAAAATCTTCAAGTACAATTTTCAGATATTCAGATTATATAACAATAGGCAACTGTCACACAGTATTGTAACAAATTTAACAAAACGATTTTTTTGGTAAAAAATTACTTTGAAAATTTTTAATTTTTTTCAAGAATTTTAAATACCATTTATTTTCTTTTACACCAACAATGAGGACTACATGAAAATGATTCTAAATTATTAGACTCAGTTTTTTGAGTAATTCTCATTTCATACATAAGAAAAATTTTAATTTATTGTGATTTATTTCTAAATCTGTTTATTTTGAACATACAATAGAGTCAGATGTGATCTAGTTTTGAATTTGTTTTGTGATTTTGAATTCATTTACAATGGATACAGGCATAGTTGATTCAAAGAATATCACAATAGTCTTCCAAAACAATTCAGAATACGTAAATTTACAACGATATTATCATTTTTTCAATAATTTAGAAAAAAATCAAGTAAACATATTAAATAAAAATGAAATCAAGCCCAATCAAGGGGCAATAGAAGAGTAGACCTGAATTCTAAAATAAATACAAAGATATTATATTTATTAAAATCCCTAAATGTATACCAAATTCTAAAAAATATAATGATAAAGTTTGAATCAATTAAAATTAAAATTTCTCTGTTTTAAGTAATTTAGTTCATTTGAACAACCTTAGTTTCTTATTATTGAAAAGTAATTCTAATCATGTCCATAACCATACATATGGCAAATAAGATCAGAGAAGAACTACAAGAAATAGAATCGTCTGAGTTTAAAGAAAAATAAAATCAGCCCACATCAAGAGGTGTGATCAGCTATTGCAAAAGTTAACCTAATTGCTAAATACAGAATTCAATGTATTATTTGGTTTTAACAAATTCTTTAATTTTGTTAAGATTGGCCACATTTGATTCATGAAACATTACCAGAGTTTCTGCCAATGAGTCAGGTAATACTTCCTTGAGATGTTTAACTAAATCATCACCGCCTGATATCATATTCTCAATTAGCTCCTCAATTTCATTTTTCTTATCAGCCATAAGTGCTAATATGTCAACTAGTATTCAATTGATTCTATTTCAAGTAAAACCAAGGGAAAGAATTGTTGATGGTAGCTCATGCAAGGCCTAGAGGGGGCATAAATTAGAGCTCTTGCCATGAACTTCCTAAGTACACATTGTTTTGAAAATTACTTAAAAAAATGCTTGTTCAAAATTAACAACAGTTATTCAAATAATTTTTTGACATTAAAACAGAGATTTTTTAAAATCGCTCAATGAAGATAGTGTATTTTTTGTCTCATGCCCAATATCATGAATGGTAGTACCATTGTATTTTTTATCAAGATATCTACCTGCGACAATCATTGGGCCGCCAATGGCACAAGTTACACCAGTAGGCTCTGGTACCCAAAGCATAAGAAAACCAACTTTTTGGAGTTTTTTCCCAGGGGCAGAGGCTTTTTGAAGACAACTAAGAGATTTTGTAGTAGCGCCATGGTCAAGCTTTGCTACATCAGAATAAAGACTTGCACGCCTATGCGTTGTTTCGTGAATTTTACGTAATTTTTCTAGTCGTGCCTTTAATGGATCTGTCATACAATAGAGGTATTTTGGAAAAATTAGTTAAGATTCAAAGATCAAAACAGAGCACCTCCAAGTCAATTTCAAATAGCTAGATTTTACGATAAAAGAATCCAATTATACTAGATAGTAAGTAAAAACACGATATTGAAAAAAGAGTCCAAGAGATTAGAGTCAATAAAAGCTGCTCACCAATTAGAAAGAACAAATTTCAGTACTAGAATGGAGGATTATTTGGAGATTATATCTGAATTAGTGGAACTCAAAGGATATGCAACTACCTTGGATATTTCCAGATACATGCATGTGAGTGCTCCAAGTGTTACCAAAATGCTTCAAAGACTAGATGAGAATGGATTTTTAGAATACGAAAGATATCATGGAATTAATCTAACAAAAAAAGGAATTCAAGTGGCAGAAGGTATTCGTCAGAAACACGGGATTTTGCTAGAATTTTTTGAAATTCTCGGGGTAGGATATGAAACTGCAAACCAAGATGCAGAAGGAATAGAACACCATCTAAATCCAAAAACCATCAAACAATTACGGAAATTTATAACATTTCTAAAATCAAATCCAAAAATTTTAGAGAATTTCAAAAATCTTTAAGATAAATATGAATTTCATCTTGCGAATTTGCTAGCTGCATTAGATTCTTTGCAGCATCAGAACGTCGTGGAATTTTAATTTGGCCTTTTTTGCCAATTCTAGCTGTGGTGACATACTTGTCATTGACAGAAATATCTGCATGCATCGAAGTGTATTCTTTACTAACAGTTAACACAAGTGAAGTTTTAGACTCTGAAAAAGAAAATGGCAAGTCACCAGAACCAGAATAAGAGGATGAATCACGCTCTACCACATCAATGTGTATGTTTAGGGATTTTTCAATATCTTTAATGTTAGATCCTCCCCTTCCTATAATGGATGGAATAGCCTGTTTGTCAACTGACACTCTAACTCGATTATCAGATAAAATTTCCACTACGGATTTTGGATCATATCGTCTGAAAGTTTCTCTAATCTTATCTTCAGCAAGTTTTTCTATTCCAACCTTTTGGGTTTTTTTACCTATAGGAACAATGACGTTCTCCTCACCAAATGTGTAGATTTCATGCTCAAGTACATTATTTTCAAAATTTCTAATCTCAATTACAGGTCTTGCCAAGTCTGACTCTGTCATGCCAGTAGGTACCTTAACTTTGAGCTCCAAATCATACACTTTTTCAATTTGTCCATCTTTCACAAAAACTACTGTGTCAAGGATGTTTGGGATTATTCCAAGCTCCACTTTTCCAATAAATCTCTGGATGGCATCCAATGGGGAATTTGCATGCACAACTCCAACCATTCCAACACCTGTCAATCTCAAATCAGAATAAGTAAGAAAATCTTCTCTTCTCCTTACTTCGTCAAAAATAGTATAGTCTGGTCTGACTAATAACAAAATATCAGCGGTGTTATCAAAACTGCCATCTAGTTTACTGTATTGAGTAACCCCAGGATCAACTTGTAAATCTCGTGGAGATTCAAACGTCTTGACAATTTTTCCCTGACTGTGATAAAAATTTGCAAGTCCAGATGCCAATGTGCTTTTACCTGAACCTGGAGGACCAGAAATAACAATTCCCTCTGCTCTGTCTGCAAAACGCTCCATCAGTTCTGCAGATATTGAATAATCATCCAAGGTTAGTTTTACAATTGGATGAACAATAGTAATTTCAAAGGAGTCTGAAAAGGGAGGTTTTGTAATTGCAATTCTATAATCTTTGTATTGAATTACAGATGCCCCATTCTTGGAGATTTCAATTGTGCTTTCCTCAGAAGTATTTGGTGTGTCTAGGATTTGTTTTGCCATAAATTCGAGATCGTCTCTGGTTAAAATCTCATCACTGATTTTTGTCAACTCAAAAGAGCCAGGTTTTCCTTTCTTTGCCAACGGAGATAGGTTTTCTTTTAGATGTACACTCATTGTTTCAGAATCAAAATATTTTAGAAATTCTATCTCTTCTTCTTTGAATGTAGGGTGTAAGAATATTGAAGTGATTCCTTCAGTTTGTGCAACTAGGTGCTGGACATTATCTGAAGTGTAAAGTGTTGCCTGATTTTTCTTGGCGATGTCTTTGATGATGGAATCAATTTTTCCTTTTCCTGCCATACGAATATCTTCAGAAGAAGGATGGTTTCCTTGAATGGAAATTTCTAACCCAAAATTTTTTGATAAATCTTTGAGGTTTTTGATTTCTCTTAATCCCAAAAACCCTTGGTCTTTTTTCTGGGATGCTTGGGACTGTAATTCATCAATTACGGCCTGAGGAATTATTATCTCAAAATTTCGAATATTCCCAGACTCTACATGGGCAGTAAATAACCCGCTAATAATTACACTAGTATCAAGAACAATCGTTGCCAAAACTTTCTCTAATTTTTAGAATAATACTGGCCCTAAATTAGTTTGCATGAATCCTAAATATCTAATTCAGAGATTCGTTGATTTGTTTTAGGACCTCTTTGAAATCAAATGGCTTTGAGATATAAGATGAGGCACCTGTTTGCAAACACTGGTTTATTATTTTTTGATCATCACTTGCAGTTATCAAGACTACTTTAGCTTTAGAATTTTTTCCTATAATTTCCTTTAATACAGCAAGTCCATCTTTTTTCGGCATTGCCAAGTCTAATAATAATAAATCAGGAGATGACTTGAAAAACAAATCCACAGCCTCATCACCATTTGTAGCTTCGGCTACAACAGTATGTTTTCCTATAGCCAAAATATCTTTTAGGACTAGACGGATTGCGTCAGAATCATCTGCAATCATGATATTTGCCATTTAGATTACATCAAAACTAGCCATATTAAAAATAATTAATCAGTAATTTTTGAAGCAATATCCAAAACTTGTGTCTGAACTTCACTCAGATCATTAGGCTCAACCATTGCAATGCTCATTTGTTTAATAGAGATAGAAAGAGGCTCAAAAAATCCATCAATTTTGTGCCCAGACATGATTTTCTTTAATATTGAATCAAGTGTTTTTGCCAAATTTCCAATGTTTTCTTTTCCCATCATTGGGGCCAATCCCTTGATTTTATGCATGTGATGTTCAATTTTGTCAGAATTTTTTGAGACATCAGAGTCATTTTGACAAGAATCTAAAATTGTGTCAATACCAGATAACTCGTCATTAATTTCCTTAGTTGCAACTTTTATGAATTCATCAGACATGACTGTTCAGGAAATAACATCTCCTCTTTTTATACTTCATGCCTAGCTTTTCTAGATGTGAAGATAGTAAGTAAACTGTACGTGTTAATTGGAATTTTAATTGTAGCTGCTGCTTTTAATTTGTTTTTACTTTATCAAGATGAAAAAGCAGGAATATTTGGTCAAGGTTCCGATCAACAAACAATAATTCAAATTTTGTTGGCAGTTGACATTGCGACATTTTTTTTGGTACCAGTAGTAATTAGACAATCACTTTCACCATTAAAAACAATCAACAAAGCTTTATCAAAAGTAAAAGAAGGAACGTATGGAGAAAAAATAGAGTATACCTCTGATGATGAGATTGGAGAATTGGTTAATTCATTTAACATTATGTCGGATACCACTGAAACTTGAGCCTGAACTTCACTCAGATCGTTAGGCTCATCATTGCAATGCTCATTTGTTTAATTGAGATAGAAAGAGGCTCAAAAAATCCATCAACTTGGTGCCAGACGCATGATTTTCTTTAATATTGAATCAAGTGTTTTTGCCAAATTTCCAATGTTTTCTTTTCCCATCATTGGGGCCAATCCCTTGATTTTATGCATGTGATGTTCAATTTTGTCAGAATTTTTTGAGACATCAGAGTCATTTTGACAAGAATCTAAAATTGTGGCAATACCAGATAACTCGTCATTAATTTCCTTAGTTGCAACTTTTATGAATTCATCAGACATGACTGTTCAGGAAATAACATCTCCTCTTTTTATACTTCATGCCTAGCTTTTCTAGATGTGAAGATAGTAAGTAAACTGTACGTGTTAATTGGAATTTTAATTGTAGCTGCTGCTTTTAATTTGTTTTTACTTTATCAAGATGAAAAAGCAGGAATATTTGGTCAAGGTTCCGATCAACAAACAATAATTCAAATTTTGTTGGCAGTTGACATTGCGACATTTTTTTTGTTTCTAGTAGTAATTAGACAATCACTTTCACCATTAAAAACAATCAACAAAGCTTTATCAAAAGTAAAAGAAGGAACGTATGGAGAGAAAATAGAGTATACCTCTGATGATGAGATTGGAGAATTGGTTAATTCATTTAACATTATGTCGGATACCATAAAAGAAAAAGAAGAACAAGCAAAAAGAACAGACATTGCAAAAGACGAGTTTTTGGCAATGATAACACATGAACTAAAAACTCCATTGGTCCCCATTCAAGGATATTCAGATATTTTACTCAACGAACATTTAGGAAAATTAACTCCAGAACAAAAAGATAGACTTTCAATAATCAAATCAAGTTCTGAGACGCTTTTGGGGATAATTTCTGATTTGTTAGATGTTCAAAAATTAGAGATTGGTCAGTTAAGAATGAAAAAAGAAGATTCAGATATTAAAGATTCAATTCTAAAATCAGTAAATGCTCTAGCACCACAAGCAGAAAAAAAGGAAGTGAAACTAACATCAAGTGCCAAAAACTTTGTGATTTGTCACGATTCTGAAAGAATTAAACAGGTTTTGACAAACTTGATCAAAAATGCCATGATTGCAGTAGAACCTAAAAAAGGTGAAATTGAGGTAATAATGGAGGAGAACCCATCAGAGATTCAAATTAGTGTAAAAGATAATGGAATGGGAATACCACAGGATAAACAAAAAGATCTCTTCAAGAAATTCTATCAGGTAGACACTACTCTAACAAGAGAAAGGGGAGGAAGTGGGTTAGGATTGGCAATATGTAAAGGGATCATAGATAATCACGGTGGAAAGATATCTGTAGAAAGCGAGGAAGGAAAAGGAGCCAAATTCACCCTCACTATTCCAAAATTACCCATTGAAGTTACTTTAAGAAAATAAGCTCTCAGAACTAAAATCGCTCACTATGGTAAAAAAATTGATTTCAGGTAAGTAGTGATCATGGATGAAAGCCAAAAGTCACTCAAAAATGACGAGTTTTACTCCAACAGCACAGCATATTTCGAATTTCTTAGGCACAAAGGGGAAACAGATTATGAATTTGAAGACGAGTATTACTTTACCATGCCTGCCATATCAAACAAGTAGGCAGAAGATTTACGAAGCTCATTGAATCCTTAATCTTCATGGTTTCTGATCTTCAAGAGATTGCAAATAAAATAATTAGACATGTTGAAAATGAAGGAGTTCGATATTGTGATGTCCGAGCAGAAAAACAGACAAGAAATTCACTTCTCATAGAAAATGGAGAGATTGAGCATGTCAGAAATAAAACAGATCAAGGGATAGGAATAAGGTTTTTGAAAAATGGGGCTTGGGGATTTTATGCAATTAACAACCCCAAATCATTTGAAGAAATAAGAGAGTCGCTTAATCAAACAATAAAAAATACAAGTCATTATTCAAAGAAAAAAAATAATACAACAGAATTAATTCCCATTAATGTCAACAAAGTGAAAAAAGACTATCCAGTTTTAAAAAAACCTTCAGTTGAAGATTTGATTAGAGTTGGATTAGAATGTGATAAAATTATTTTAGAAAAATCAAAAATAATTAAATCATCAGTAAATCCATGGTACACAATAAATTCAAAATATTTTGTTAGCACAGAAGGCTCTGAAATTTTACAAAATTTTACAGATGTGGTAATTGACATGGTTGCAACTGCTCACCAAGCAGGATTAACACAATCAGTAAACATTACTGAGGGTGGAAGAGGAGGTATGGAGCAAATCATTGGAAGTGACAAGGCACAAGCCAGTGCAAAACAAATTTCAGAAAAAGCATCACATCTTCTTGATGCTAAACTGATAAAAGAAGAAAAGACGACTGTGGTGATGAATCCTGATTTTGTATCTTTATTGACACATGAAATTTTAGGGCATCCTTCTGAGGCAGACCGAGTTCTTGGAAAAGAAATGGCTTGGGCTGGAGGAGCATGGTGGAAAAATAAACTTGGAGAAAAAATAGGTTCAAAGAATCTAAACGTGTTTGACGATCCCACCATCAAAGAAAGTCTAGGATGGTATTATTTTGATGATGAGGGAGTGCAAACGCAAAAAACAACATTGATTGAAAATGGAATTTTGAAAAACCATATGCAAAATCGAGAGACCGCTGGGATTTTTGATGTAAAACCGACAGGAAACATGCGTGCTACAAACTATAGATTTATGCCATTGATTAGAATGGCTTGCACCTGCATTGGTGCAGGAGATTGGAACGTAGATGAGATGATAAAAGGAGTAAAAGACGGATATCTCATCTCAAACATGAAAGTTCCTTCAATAGATATGAAAAGATACAACTGGAGTATTTCATGTCAATATGCACAAAAAATTGAGAATGGGGAGATAACAGATTTGCAAAGAGACGTAATTGTAATGGGAACAGCACCCGAGTTTTTTGAATCTATTGATGCCTGTGGCAACGACTTTACAGTAAGACCAATTACTAATTGTGGAAAAGGAGATCCTATGCAATCAATGATTATGGGTAATGGTGGTCCATCCATAAGAGGAAAGGCAATAGTAAAGAGTGTGAATTAGATCATGGGTTCCAATTTAGAAACAGTAAGACAAAACGTAATTGAATGTACAAAGTGTGATCTTTGTAAAACTAGGAAAAACTCAGTTCCAGGAAAAGGAAATTTTAATTCCGATGTAATTTTTGTAGGCGAAGCTCCAGGGCGAAATGAAGACTTGAAGGGAGAGCCGTTTGTTGGAGTGGCTGGAAAAAAGCTATCCGAGGCTTTAGAGAAAGCAGGAATTTCAAGAGATGAAGTATACATCACAAATACCGTAAAGTGCAGACCACCTAACAACAGAGTTCCAAGTAAATTAGAAAAAGAAACATGTCAAGAATATATTCAAAAGGAAATAGAAATTATTAAACCAAAAATTATTTGTGTTTTAGGAAACACTGCCTTTGGTTCAATTTTAGGTGGTACTGAGATTACCAAGTTTCGTGGAAAGGTAGGAAGAAAAAATGATCAATTGTACTTTATTACAATTCATCCAGCAGCTACAATTTACAATCAAAAGCTAATCGAAGTTCTAAAAGAGGATATCAAGAAATTATTTGCGTTGATCAGAGAATTAAAAAAAGGTAAACAAGTTTCAATAGATATTGAATTCTCTTCCTAGATCATTTTATGCCCGAGATACAGTAACCGTAGCCAAAGAATTGTTAGGGAAAAAAATAGTAAGAAAGGTAGGTAATCAAAGAATATCAGGTATAATCATTGAAACTGAGGCCTATCGGTACAAAGATGATCCTGCAAGTCATGCATTTAGGAGAAAAACTGAAAGAAATAGAGCAATGTTTGAGGAGGTGGGACGAGCTTATGTCTATTTTACTTATGGAATGTATTTTTGCTTCAATGTGGTTGCAAAAAATCCAAAAGTTGAAGCAGGAGCTGTCCTTATTCGTGCCATACATCCTGAAAAAGGAATAGACATTATGGAAAAAAATAGAGGTAAAACAGAAGAGAAAAATCTCACAAATGGTCCTGCAAAATTAACCCAAGCATTAAACATTACAAAAAAACAGTATGGAGTGGATTTGACTAGAGATTCAAATTTGTATATTTCTGATGGATTAGAAAAACAAGGAAAAATAAGTTCCAATCCCAGAATAGGAATTAAAACTGCTTTAGATAGTCTTTGGAACTTTAAAATTCGAATAAATTAATCTTTGTCGTCTTCATTGTTCTCATCAAGTGTCCATGGGGCAAATCTTCCCATTAATCTTTGCCAATCTAGTTTGAGAAGCAAAACTACAGTTGATGTCATCAATGCAGCAAAAACAGCTATTCCAATATAGATAGTACTTACATCTTCTACATCTTCAAGGAATGGTTCAACGAGTGATAATCCCATATAGTGAGAGATAAATACAATTATGTAACTTAAAATAATTTTTCCAGAAAGTGTTGCAATAAAAAATCGTTTAGGATTATATTTTGCAAGACCTAATGGGATATAGATTAAATCATCAGGCATTGGTGTTGCTGCTGCAAAAAATGCAGCTGCGGCACCATATCTTTTCACTAATCTCTCAAATGGCCTCATACGTTTTCTTGATTTTTCTCCAATTATTCGTCTCCCCTCATAACTTACTGTGAAAACAATTACTTTGGCAGCAGTTGCAGTAAGTGCAGAAATTAATGCTATAACATGCAAGTCAAATTTATCACCTACAGACATGGTAGCTAACAAAAGAAATGAAGGTAAAGGAACAAAGGGAATAAGAGAGCCAAAAAAGCTTACTAACGTTAATCCAAGATAACCTACTTCAGAGGCAAACGGAAAAATGGCCGAAAACTCCACAATAAAAGCAAATGTGATGGATTATTTAATAAAACCGAAGTGTAATGTTTTTTTTTGTAATAATTGATGTTTTAGAATTATAATCATTAAAATATCATATTTTTAGACCAAGAGCAATTGGACAAAAATGAATCTAGCCAAGTTTGCAGTAATATTGCCGCAATTAGCCCATTCATCAGGTTTGTAGCGGTAATTGGTGAGCGTGGAGATCTAGTTGCGCATAACAGAAGAGGGGATTTAGAGCCGCTTTTAGATGCTAAAAACACAAAATATCAGTTTTCACACATTGCCATTAAAACTGACCTTGAGAGTTTCTTTGATGAGAATTTGGGCGAAATTGAATTTGTGTGGGAAGAACGAAAGAAAGTTCAAACCATTTCCTTTGCAATTGGGAAATTAAGAATATGGGTTTCAATTGATAAAAAGGTAATTCGATCAGAAATGCTAAGAATCATTGACTCTTGTTTACCTGTTGTAAAAAAATATTCTGAAAGTAGATAAAGTTTTGAAATGCCCATACTGTGAAATTGATTTGGATTCTCTTAGTATGACTGATGGGCTCAAACATATTTTAGAACATAAAAAGCAAAATCAGAATTAGAGTTAACTTTTTTTAGAATAATAATTCCAATAAAATCGTGAGTGTAAAAGAGATTCGTAAATTAATTGAAGAGATGAATCTAAGAGTCTCAAAAGACCATCATAAAATGAACACAAAACAACTAAGTGGAGAACTCAGAGAGATTATGGAGTTTGAGCGGAACACTTTTCATAAAATTGAAGAGTTTGAGAGAAAGGGAGTAGAAAAAGATCTGACAACCTACGCCAAAATGATTTGTAAAAATACAACTGAGAGAGAAATTTCTGAGATTCAAGAAATTTATTTTAAAAAAATTGATAATGAATATCTAAATTCTAATTAGATATTTTTTCATCTTCGTACAACCAACACTGAACATAACCTGTTTTTGTCTCAAATCTAGGTGGAAGTTTTTTGCATTTTTCAATTGCAAGAGGACATCTTTCTAAAAATCGACATTCTGTTGGTGGCTCTAACAGACTAGGAGTAATTCCTTTGCTGTATGTAGGAGTGCCTCCATGTAATGTTGGAATAGATTTTAGCAATCCTTGAGTGTATGGATGCTTTGGGTTTTTGTAAATTTCAAATGAAGAGCCAAACTCTACCATTTGTCCGCCATACATAATTCCAATTTTATCTGCAATTTCTGATAAAACAGCCAAATCGTGGGTTATGAGCATAAATGACATTCCACCTTTTTTGAGATTTTTTAACAGGTTAACAATTTGTGCCTGTATAAGCACATCAAGAGCCGTTGTAGGTTCATCTGCTATCACAAATTTTGGTTTTAGAAGTAAAGCCATTGCAATAACCACTCTTTGTTTCATTCCGCCACTAAGTTCATGCGGATATTTTTTCAAAACATCATCATCAAGACCGACAGAATGAATGGCATCATGAATAGTTTGGGTGAAATCTTCTTGAAATTTATGTTGCTTTAAGACCTCTACGAATTGATCCTTTATCGTAAAAACAGGATCAAGTGAGTTCATTGCACCTTGAAAGATCATAGATATTTTTTTCCACCTGAATTTCTCATCAAACTCTGATTCTGAAAGATCCAAAATAGAATCGTCGTCCAAAATAATTTGCCCTTGTGTCTTGCCTCCAGAAAGCATGCGAATCATAGAAAGTCCAAGCGTGCTTTTTCCACATGCACTTTCTCCTGCAATACCAAGGGACTCACCTTCTTGCAAATCAAAATTGACATCCTCTACTGCATATACTGGACCGCTTGAAGAAGAATATCGAGCTACAAGATCCTTTACAGATAACTTCATTCTTTTCATTGATCAGTCCTAGCATTTCAGCTTTTCATTAAAGGATATAAGCAACATTGCTAGAATGTATAAAGTCGGTTCAAATGAAGTTTCCAATATGTAATTTTGATGCAAAAAATTCTGTTCTTTGTCTTCAATGTGAAAGAAGGGTAGAGCAAGGAGAACTGACAAAGTCAGATGTTGATGCGTCAATGAAATTGGCACAGTTGTCAAAATCAAATCAGGAAATCGATAAATTTACACTGTATTCTTGTAAAGAGTTTGACGGAAATTTTGTTCTTTCATTTTCAAAAAATGATATCATGGTAATTAGACAAAGTAGGGTTCTTTACAGACTTCTTCAGGATCAATTCCAAGGAAAAATTTGGCTGGTAGAGGCTGAGGAAAATGATAAGAAGTTCATAGAGGATATGTTTTTTCCAACTAAAATTTTATCAATAAATTCTGTCTGGGCTCCTGGAGGAGTGCAAAAAACAAAGGCCGTAGTGTCAGGGAAATGGACTCCACGATTCCCAATAAACACTGAAACAGTAATTCAAATTGTTAAAAATGCCCGAAACCTTGACATTGAGATAGAATTTGAAAACAAACGAGCGTGATTTAAGTGGGATTTGTAAAGACACATGATATTTCAGAACTAAATGTCGATTTAATTGGAAAACAAGTAGTTTTGGGCGGCTGGATTGAGGATCTTCGTAAACTAGGAAAAATGACATTTATTACTTTACGAGATGTTTCTGGAATTTCACAAGTCATAGTCAAAGGAGAACTAAATGAAAACTTGGAGGAATTGAATCGGCAAAGCGTAATTAGCGTAAAAGGAATAGTTCAAGAAACAAAAGCACGTGATTTTAATTTTGAGATAAAGGCCGAAGAGATTGACGTGTTGGCAAAGGCAATTCATCCTTTACCAATTGATCCTATTGGAAGATTAGAAAGCAACATAGACACAAGACTAAACCATCGCGCACTTGACATGAGGAACCAAAAGACAGCATCAATTTTCAAATTAAGACATCATGTTTTGGAAATATTACGCAATACACTATCACAAAAAAAATTCCTTGAAATTACAACCCCGAAAATTATTGGTAGTGCAAGTGAAGGCGGAGCTGACTTGTTTTCATTAGACTATTTTGGAAAAACAGCATATCTTGCCCAAAGTCCACAATTATACAAAGAACAGATGACATTAGGATTAGAGCGAGTTTATGAAATATCAAATTTCTATAGAGCAGAAAAATCACACACTGGTCGCCACTTAAGTGAATTTACCAGTGTGGATATCGAAGCTGCATTTATGGATTACAATGATGTAATGGATATTTTAGAATCTTTGGTAATGGAGGTCTACAAGTATACTTCAGAGAACTGTAAAAAAGAACAAGAAATTATTGGTCATACAATTGAGATCCCATCATCTCCATTTGAGAGGATAACATACAATCAGGTAATTGATGAGTTAAAACAACAAGGGGAGGAAATAGAATTTGGTGATGACTTGCTTGACTCTCATCTTAGAATGGTAGGTGAGAAACATCCAGGTTTTTACTTTCTTACTGATTGGCCAATGAAATTAAAGCCATTTTACATACGAGAAAAAGATGAAGACCCCACAATTTCACGCTCATTTGATTTACAATACGGTTATCTAGAGTTATCATCAGGTGGAACAAGACTTCACGATACAGAAATTCTAAAGGCACGACTCAAAGAGCAAGGACTTGATCCTGCTCAATTTGCAGATCATCTTCAAACTTTTGATTGGGGAATGCCACCACACTCAGGATGGGGAATGGGACTAGACAGACTAATGACCACATTAATTGGAATAGATAACGTACGAGAAGTTGTGTTGTATCCCAGAGATCCAGATAGATTAAAACCATAAACAAAAGTTTTTGAAAATCATATTTTTATTAGGAAAAAATCATCACCACATATGATTGAAAAAGATGATGCAAAAAAAGTAGCAGAAGTAATTGGAAATAACCTAATTGGAGTAGCACATGATGCTAATAATTTCCAAAAACTTCCAGATTCTTTTTGGGGATATTTTGCACGAGGTCATGACAAGAAAGGTGCCTTTGGAGTAATTTTGACTTATTCTGAGAATCAAGAAGATGTGGATGATTTAATCAAAATGTATGAAGAGTGGGTTGCAAAAAACAAGAATGAAAAATCTGAATAATTTATTTTGTTTCTTTTAGTAGTTTTCTGTATCCTTGACATTCCTTGCAGATTGGCTTGCCTTTGTATTTTGGATTACCGTCGGTAATTTTTAGAGTAGCCTTGTTTATCTTACAAATACAACAATCTACCATTCACATTAGGCTCTAAAATGCGATTAATAAAAATTGGCAATTTTCAAAAAGAGTAGAGCCGCTCTATTTTTAGAGTTTATTTGTAAAAATGGTATCCCCCCGATTTACTCGATAATACATGCTGTGTTGTCATAATGCTTAAGATGACAAGATCATCTAGTTTTTACATCCCCATACGGATAATTAGTTGCGTGATTCCAAAAATCGCGATTACCAAATCGGGTGATCGAAACGCAATTATGAAGAACGGATTCTCTCCATTCTTCATGAGATTGGAAGAGCCTATTCAGTTCTTTCAATCTCGCTTTTGATAAATTTCAGAAAAAGTCTCTCCATTGTAGTTCGTTATGAATTAAGAATAGACAATACGCTTAAGTTTCTAATTCTTGCAGAAATTTTGTGACCGATGAGAAAAAAATGAAAATTATCTGTAAATGGTGCAGTGTTTCAAAACCTTGTCATATTGTTAGTCAAGAAATTACAGATCATCATGGAACCTATGGAATAGATAGTGTCATGATGGCCAAAGTTAAAATCCACAAGCATTTCAAAGGAAAAAATTATTGTAAAGGCTCAGATAGAACAATTACTGTGCCCCTAGATGAGGTGGTAAAGTATAATGAAAAAAATCGAGATTAGATTCTAAACTCTTTTTTTTCGTAGCTGAGTAGTTAATTCAGTCCTTCCCAAGGGATATGCAAACTCACACCACTACGATACTATAATATGTACGATCTGTCTAATATAGTAACATTTTTTCAGGATACGCCCGTAGTTTTACGTTGTAATGATTTTGATGATTCTTTAGAGTTAAAATGTTAGGCGAGATTCTCTAACGATGGCTTCGATATTCAACATGTATAATGTACCTGCCGAACACAAGTCAAATGTTCTTACGCCCTCATCATACATTATCACTTCTTGTTGAATTTTTTCTAATGGTGTTTTTCCTAACTCTTTTAATTTTTGATTGACTTTCTGTAATGTAATCCATTGTAGAATTTGCGTCTCCCGTAGAACCGAGATATGCAATACTGAGACCCGCAAAAAAAACAATAAACACGATAGATGGTTTTCGGTAGTGCTGAAATTCCTTATTTTGTTCTTTTAGACGTTCACACTCTTTTTCTAGATTAGAAGTAAGCATAACTAACGTTATGATTATCATATTTTATATTTTTCAATAAAATTTTATTCATCAACTTCTAAACAAAGATTACCACATTCTGAACATTCTTCATCTTCAACAAATGTATCTGGATCTTCTCCCTTAGGAACTTTTAGAGTTGTTTCAGTTTCGCAATATGAACAAATGTAATCCACATCGATTTTTACCATGATATTTTGGGGATCTCATAGATTTAGATAAGTTTGATCTTCTTTTCTTAAGCATTATGAGAGCGTCGTGTTTTTACTCATAAAACGGGGGCATTCTATTTTTAGAGTTTATCTGTAATTTCCTTTGTGAATTCTACGGTAGTTTTATCACCACCAATATCTTTGGTCTTTATTCCATCCTTTACTAGTCCAAATATTACAGATTCCAGTTTGTTTCCTACCTCAATACATTTTGGATCATTATGTTTTGCACCTAACCAATCAAACATCATCTTAATTGATAGTAAAAATGATGATGGATTTGCAATGTTTTTCCCAGCTATGTCAAATGCAGCTCCGTGGACTGGCTCAAACAATGCAAAGTTATCTCCAATGTTAGCAGCTGGTGCCATTCCTAATCCTCCAACTACTTGAGATGATTCGTCTGACAAAATATCTCCAAATAGATTGGTAGTAACTACAACATCAAACTGATGTGGTTGGCGAATTAGATTCATCGCACATGCATCCACATACATATTCTCAAATGTAATGTCAGGATATTCTTGCGCAACTTCAGCGCAAGCTTTTGCAAACATTCCATCAGTTATTCTCATGACATTAGACTTGTGAACACAGGTTACTTTTCTCATACAGTCTCGCTGTTTTGCAGTCTCAAAGGCATATTTTGCAATTCTTTTTGAAGCTTTTACTGAAATTATTCTCAAAGCTACTGATGCATCTCCCAAGCTAAACTCTTTGCCAGTGTAAAGATCCTCAGTGTTCTCCCTTACAATCACCATGTCAATATCATCACGCAATGCAGGCATGTGGGGATAGGATTTTGCAGGTCTGATGTTGGCATACAAATCAAGCAAACGTCGTAAAACTACAATCACATCAGCTGCACTCTCGCCAACTGGAGCCTTCAAACATACATCAGATTTTTTGATTGTCTCAAGAGTTTCATCAGGAAGTGCCTTGCCAGTCTCTTTTAGTGCAATATCACCAGCTAGTAGTTTTGTGATCTCAAATTTTACATCAGTCTTATCACTAATTGTGTCAAGTACTGAAACAGCTGATTCAGAAAGTTCTGGACCAATGCCATCTCCAGTGATTAATGATATTTTGTACATGGTAGTTTTGCAAGAGAGGGAATTTTAAATGATTAGTTTTTTGCCAGTTTTTCTTTTAGCATTTTTTTGAGCATTATTCTGTTAATTCCATCAATTACTGCCTGAACACTGGTAGTTACAATGTCTTCACCTATTGCTTTTGCAGATACTTTGTTTCTGGCAGCATCCTCAATACGAACAGTTACCTCACACAAAGCTGTTGAACCACCAGAAATTGATGCCAATCCATAGTCCTTGATCTTTATTTCTGAAATCTTTCCAGTAATTTTTTGAATGGCGTTAAGTGCAGCATCGACTGGCCCCACACCATAATCAGTTCCGATAAAGTCCTCACCATCAATGTTTAGTTTTACAAATGCATAAGGCATTGTTCCAATTCCAGTTGATACTGAAAATCCCGTAAGATGAACAATTCTTTTGATTCCAGCTTCACCCAAGACTTCTGATGCAATCGATAATAGCTCAACATCAGTTACTTGTTTTCCTTGATCTCCTAAGACTTTGACTCGGCCTAAAATTTGGTGGGCTTGCTCATCAGTTGGAATAATTCCATATTCCTCAAGCATTGCATTCATTCCATGAATTCCAGCATGCTTTCCCACCTGAAGCCAACGTTTTCTGCCAACTAATTCAGGGCTGATAGGCTCATACGTTAATGGATTACTCAATACACCATGAGTGTGAATTCCAGATTCATGGCCAAATGCATTATCTCCTACTATTGCCTTGTTTGGTTGAACCTGTACTCCCACAAGTTTTGAGATAAAGCGAGAAGTCTCGTAAATTAATTCAGATTTAATTCCAGTTTCATATTTTTGATCCCACTGTAAACATTGCAATCCCATTGCAAATTCCTCAAGGGATGCATTGCCAGCTCTCTCTCCAATTCCATTAATTGTTACATGTGCACACGAAGCTCCTGCTCTAATTCCAGATAGTGAATTTGCCACTGCTAATCCAAAATCATTGTGACAATGAAGACTTACTGGAAGTTTTGTAGCTTCGATTGCATCTTTGGTTATTTCTGCAATGTATTCAGGTGTTGCATATCCAACAGTATCAGGTATATCAACTCTATCAGCTCCTGCTTTTGCTACTTCGCCAAAGAATCGCTTTAGAAATGTTCTATCAGTACGAGTTGCATCTTCTGCTGAAAACTCTACCTGGAGTCCTCTGGATTTTCCATACTCTACAGCCTCGATTGCCTTTTCAAGTACTTGCTCTCGAGTCATCTTTAGTTTGTACTCTAAATGAATGTCTGACGTTGCAATAAAAGCATGTATGTAATTTAATCCGGCATCAACTGCAGCATCTATATCTTTTTTGTTGGCCCTTGCAAGACCACAAACTTCAGCAGATAGTCCTTCACTTGCAATCATCTTTACAGCCTTTTTTTCACCTTCAGAGACTATTGGAAATCCAGCTTCGATTGCATCAACTCCCAACTCATCTAGTTTTTTTGCTATTGTTAATTTTTGATCAGGTGATAATGAAATTCCCGGAGTCTGCTCACCATCTCGAAGTGTTGTATCAAATATTCTGATTCTCATGTCCCACTCCTTTGCAAAGCTGCAACTCCTGTCCTGGCAACTTCTAAAATTCCAAATGGTGCTGCTAATTCCTCAAATGCTGCGATTTGGTCAGGTGTAGCAGTCAATTCTACCATCATAGAATCTTTTTTAACATCATGTACTTTTCCCCCATATGCATTTGCCAACTTGTTAATCTCCATACTATCACTAGCGTTACTTAGTTTAATCTTAAAAATACTCAGTTCTCGATATACTGTTTTGTGCTCATCAAGTTGTCTGACTTCTATAGTGTCAATCATCTTGTCTAGTTGCTTTACGATTTGTGTTATTCTCTTTTCATCACCATATGTGGTAATAGTCATTCTAGAATAATCAGGATCTTCAGTAACACCTACTGAAATGCTATCAATGTTGAAGTTTCTGGATCTAAATAAATGAGTTACCTTAAACAAGATACCGGGTTTGTTTTCAACCAATAAAGAGAGTATAGCCCACATCATTAATCACCTTAGGAAGGTAACACCATATCTGCAAGCGAAGTTCCAGGAGCAACAAAAGGCAATACATCTTCTTCAGGATCAATTGGAATATCAATTACTGTTGCAATATTACTGCTAAGAGCAGATTTTATTGCCCGGTCAAGCTCATCCATTGATTGTGCACGTATTCCTTGTGCACCATAGGATTCTGCTAGTTTAACAAAATCAGGGCAATGTTTTTCGTCAACACCAATCATTCTTCTTTGATAGAATGTTCTTTGCCATTGAGCTACCATTCCCAAAGTGGAGTTATTTAACACAAATACAATTACTGGAATATCTTCTAAAACTGCAGTTGCCAAAGAGTTTTCTGTCATGGCGAAGCTTCCATCTCCTGCAATATCCACTACAGGGACATTAGGTCTTGCGACTTTGGCACCAATCGCAGCTGGGAACCCCAACCCATAGTTCCAAGACCAGTGGAACTGAAGAAAGTTCCGGGTTGAATTACATCAAAGAATAGTGAGGCCCACATTTGGTGTTGTCCTACTTCAGTAGTTACAATTGACTCGTGTGGAAGTAATTCACGGAGTTTTCGCAAGATTTTAGCTGCACCCATTTCACCTGGATGGATCTTTAGGTTTTCTCGCCAGTACGCTTTAGTCTCTTTTACATGTTTTAGCCAGGTGTTCTCTTCAGTGATGGCTTTTTGCATCAACATTTTTACCATAATTCTTAGAGATGCACGTACGTCTCCTAGTACTGCAACAGATGTGGTCTGGTTCTTTCCAATTTCTGCTGGATCTACATCCATGTGAATAATCTTTAATCGCTTTTCAAATGCTTCAAATGTTCCAACTGACCTGTCTGAAAATCTTGTTCCAATTGCCAAAACACAATCTGCTTCAGTCATAATCTTGTTTGCCTCTGCATGCCCATGCATTCCAATTGGGCCAAGGGATAATGGATGATTTTCAGGAAATGCCCCTTTTCCTTTGAAGGTAGTTACTACTGGAATCAATAATAGTTCTGCAAGAGATTGCAATTCTGCAAATGCGGATGAAATTATTGTCCCGCCACCAGCTAAGATAACAGGTTTTTCAGCACCAAGAAGCATGTTGATTGCTTTTTCAATATTTACCATATCAGGATCAGTCCATGGATGATATCCACGAATTTTAAACTCATCCGGAAATACCATTTCTGCTTCGTTTTGTTGAACATCTTTTGGAATATCGATAAGAACAGGTCCTGGTCTTCCAGTTTCTGCAATGAAAAATCCTTTTCTAACTACTTCTGGAATCTCGCTAGCTTCACGTGGTTGAAATGCATATTTTACCACAGGATTTGCCATTCCAATAATATCACTTTCTTGAAATGCATCACGTCCAATCATTGCAACAGGGACCTGTCCGGTTACTGCAACCATTGGAGCTGAGTCTGCCTGTGCAGTTGCAATTCCAGTCAAAATGTTAGTTGCACCAGGTCCAGATGTTGCAAAACAAACTCCTGGTTTTCTACTTACCCTTCCAAAGCCATCGGCCATATGAGCTGCAGATTGTTCATGTCGAGTTAGAATGTGTCTAATATCACATCTTGCAAATTCATCATACATTGGAAGGTTTGCACCTCCAGGTAAACCAAATACTTCCTTTACGCCCTCTTTCTCTAAGGCCGTCATCAGGGCTTTTGCACCTATCATACGTTCCATTTTATTTTCCAAATCAGTCGCCATAATTTTAATGTGTTAAGATTTTGCATGCATTAAAGCACTTTATCAACTAGTAGAAAATTATCTAGTGCTTTTTGTATTTTTACGCTCATTGAATTTCAAAAATTAATCTCCTTAATTCCTAATAAAGATTCTCAGTAAAATAATCAGAATTTTGTAATATAGAAATTTTCCGAAGATTTAAACTGATTATTTTCTTGAAATTAGTAACGATTTTGTCAGAAAATGAAGAAATTATCAATTTAATTGAGACTTTTTTCAAGTCAGGAATAACAAAAGATTTTTCCCATCTAAGCGAAATTCACCTAAATGATTCTAAATTTTCTAGTTTTAGCGACTTGCCACCATTTGACCTAAAAGATATTCAGACTACCTTGGAATTAGAAGAATTAAGATTCATTAGCATTTCAGATTACAGTTACGAAATAAAAAAACCAAAAATAAGCATCTTTGGAGACGCTGCAGTGGTAGCTTTTGAGTTAAATCAAAAAGGAATGCTTGTGGATAACAAGGCCTTTACTGGAGAGCATATTTCAATTGAGGGCAGGGCAACTTTTGTTTTGATAAAACACCCAACTTGGAAAATAGTTCATTTTCATTTATCAAGAACAAATGGCTGATTATTTTTTATTGTCTAGAGTTTTCGTTTGGTTTTGATTAGGGTTTTTTGATTTGTTTTGATTAGGGTTTTTTGATTTGTTTTGATTAGGGTTTTTTGATTTGTTTTCCCCACATAGTTGTGTATAAAGTTTGAATGCTTGGTCTACTGTGGCATTTCCATGAACTATTGAACGGACAGCACGAATCATTGGAACTGGATTGTCGGATTGCCAGATATTTCTGCCCATATCAACGCCAACGGCTCCTGCCTTTATTGCATTGTATGTTAGCTGCATAGCATCACGTTCAGGTATTTTTTTTCCACCTGCTACAATTATTGGAACAGGGCATGCCTCTACAACTTTTCTAAAATTGTCACAATAGTAGGTTTTAACGATGTGAGCTCCTTGTTCTGCTGCAATTCGACATGCAAGAGATAGATATCTTGCGTCTTTTCCAAGATCTTTTCCAACAGCAGTTACTGCAAGAACTGGAATACCGTATTCTTCAGCCTCACTGACTAGTTTTCCTAGATTAACAATAGTTTGATTTTCATATTTAGAGCCCTACAAACATAGACATTGCAACTGCACTTGCGTTTAATCGAATTGCCTCTTTCAAAGTAACTGTAATTTGTTCTTGAGATAGATCCTCTCCAATTATGCTTGAACCTCCAGATACACGTAACACCATTGGGTACAGAAGTATTGGGGTTTACTGATGTTCGCTGAACACCTCTTGTAAGCATCAAAGAGTCACAGTATTTCAACAATGGAGCAATTGTTTTTTTTGGGTTTTCTAATTTTTCAGTTGGTCCCAAAAAATAACCATGATCTACTGCTAACATTAAAGCACGGTTGTTCTGTGGATTGATTATTTTTGCAATTCGGTTTTTTAATCCCCAATCCATATCTCTTCGATTTTGACAGAAAAAATATACCTTTCTTAAGCCTTTCCTATTTTGTGATGATTATTTTCATTGTATTTTCACCACTTCTAGCATGGTCAAATGCTTTTTGAGAATCCAAAATAGGATAAGTATGGGTAACTAATTGTTTTACATTTATTTCTGAGACCCTATTAATCGGAGTGCTTCTTTGGTGTCATTATCAGATGCTGCATAACTTGTAACAAGGGTAATCTCTTTAGAATAGATTTCACTCATATCCAAATCAATTTTTGCACCTTTTGATGGGAACCCCAAACATCAAAATGGTTCCCACCTTTTCTTACCATCTTAATTGCATCTTCTAATGCCTTTAAGCTACTTGTTGCAACTATAGCAATATCTACACCTCGTCCATTTGTTTGATCAAAGACTTTTTTGGCTCTATTTTCATCCCATGGAATTTATGGTATCAGATACATTGAATTTTTTTGCAAAATCTAATCTAAAATCATTTATATCAAAACAGAAAATCTTTGAAAATTTTTTGATTGTGCTAGCATTACATGCATCATTCCCAGTAGGTCCAACACCAAAAATGGCTACAGAATCATCTTCCTGATAACCACATTTACTCCAAGACCTAACACAACATGCCAAAGGCTCAATCATTGCAGCCTCCTCAAAAGTCATTGACTCTGGAAGGTTTAGGACGCCACCATGTGAAACATTCCACTCAGGAACTACATACTCTTCAGATAGCCCACACGGAGAAAGATTTGTCTCAGAGTATTTTTTGCAAATTGTTTCATTTCCATGTTTACAGTAATGACAAGAATAGCAAGGAACATGGTGATGCGTGAAAACTCTATCTCCTTTTTTAAAACCGCTAACTTTTGAACCAACATTTAAAATAATTCCTGCCGGTTCATGACCTAATCGCATAGAGGGTTGCCCATATTGGCCAAATACTTTTTCTAAATCTGAACCGCATATTCCACAAGCACACATTTGAACCAATATCTCACCAGAACCTAAAACAGGGTTTGTCTGTATCTCTCGACTGATATCACAGAGGGTTCTTTTACAAATGCAGATTTCATATCAAACTTTTAAGATGCTGATTATAAGAAGATTAAAAAATCTAAACACCCAAAATCTTTTTGAGCATTGCTCTGTAATCAACTACAGTTTTTTTGCTTCCAGTAGCTGGGAGTGCAAATACCAAGGTAGATTTTTCTGCCCTAAGAGCAGTTAGTTCATCATTAATGGCCGCTGTAATATCATCACTTACAAGAACCAACCCCACATCAGAGTCATCAGTTAATTTCTTAATTTCACCAAGTGCAAACTCAGGAGTTTTTGAAATAATTCCAGGTATTCCTGCTAATTGAAAGCTTGTGACAAAAGATTTGCTACCGACAGTAAATATTTTCACAGATCAGAATCTTGTATCTTCCAATTTAACCCTTTTTGGTAGGTGTAAGATCAGGAAAGATTGATTTAGTTTAGATTTTTAGTGAAATTATGGCAGAAATTGATACTCAAAAAACCATCTATCTATTCCTCCATGGAAGAATGGATCAAAAGGAAAAAGCGGAAAACGTCCTAATTGCAAAAGGATTCTCAAAGGAAAAAATCATCATTGCCCAACCAAGCAAGGTAGGCGAGATTGGTGACTATATGGCAATGCTATGGAGACCTCCAACCCCAGATCAAATAAAAATTCAAGAAATAACTAAAGTTGAATCAGTAGAGCCTGAAGGAATGATAGGTCTTTGGAAGGGAGTATCACAAAATGATATTGATTCTATTCCATTTGAATAAAATTAACTAAAACCCGCTCCAAATTGATCACCTTTTTGAATTGGATCTGCGCCTTCAGAATTTTTTAATTTCAGATAAAGTAATGCCTCATAAGATATCTTTAGGGAATCATCCTCACTCAAATTACAATCAGAAATTGTTTGTTTTGTGTACTTTTGTAGTTTATCAGGATCCTGCTCATCCATAGAAAGATTATCTCTCACCATCATATTTGCAATTTTTTCTATTTGTGAATTGCGTTGATCATCATCCATAATTAATTACAAATTTTTCTAGTTATTAACATGTTCTAATGATTTCAATATTATAAATCAGGAATTAAGCCTGCAAGAAATTCAACATATTCCTCGTCTGAGAAAATAATCTTTTCAAATCTTTTTTCTTTTTTTGCTAGAATTACCGACTCTAAATGATAGCAAAGTGTTTTGCCTGAGAGTTTTCCAAAATAATATCCAGGGCAAGAACAGTATTCACCATCTGGATCTAACCAATGTTCCTTTCCTTTACCAACAACTGTCCAAATTTCTCTTTTACTTGGCTCAAAGATATGTAGTTTGACACGTTTCTCAGAGACAAGAGACTCTATGCGGTCAGGATCTTTTTTCACAAGAATTTAATCTAAAGGCTTTCGTATATCTTTGATGTCACAAGAAAAAATAGTCCCTAGAAAACCAGCATTATTAATTGAAGGACAGAAAAAATATCTTGTTATTACTGATTTACATATTGGGTTTGAAAGTAGTTTTATTTCAAATGAAATTTTCATTGGAAAAAATACTACAATAAATGAAACAATTGATGAGTTATCAGAAATTATAGATTCAGAAAAGCCAGATTCAGTCATATTATTGGGAGACATAAAGTCTAGTATCAAAAATATTTCAAAAATTGAATGGAATGATGTACCTCTATTTTTTGAAAAAATAAAAAAAAGTGTAATGTAATCCTAATTCCAGGAAATCATGATGCAAACATTGGACGCCTTGTTCCAAAGGATATTTCTTTGATTAGTTCAACTGGAATGGTCGATGACAGTATCTTGTATACACATGGACATACTATGCCTTCTGAAAATTTTGCACATGTTAAAAAAATCATAATGGGTCATATCCATCCGGTATTTTTTCAAGAAGAATCCATAGTTAATGGGGAACGAGTATGGATCTCAATTAAGGCAAACAAAGAACAAATTTTTCCTAGTAAATCTGGAGAAATTGAAATTATAATTGTTCCATCATTTAACAAGTATTTTTTTGCAACAAACAAAAAAAATACAAAAAATCAATATCTCCAATTATTGAAAAATTAAAAAAAGTATCATCAGCAAAAATAGTTACACTTGATGGCACAATTATTGGAGATGAAACGAATTTAGATCAAGTGCTTTGATCAAAAAGTATCATATGGCTCAATAGGTTCAATGGTAGTCTTGTTGTTTTTTAGCCATTCTAATGTTTTTACAAAAGAATCTGCAAGTTCAATTGTTGTAAGCACAGGAACCCCTAATTCCAAAGATTTTCTTCTTATTTGATACTCATCTTCAAGCATTCCAACATATTTTTCAAGCGTTGACGTACTTGGAATATTAATAATGAAATTAATTTTTCGCTCATACAACAAATCTGCAATATTTGGTTTTCTTTCCGGTTCTGAAATTTTGTGAACTACTTCAATTTCACCAATTTTTTCCTCAAAAAATTCTGCAGTGTGTTCTGTTGCAAATATTTTAAAACCAAGATTTTTTAGACTTGCAATTGATTGAAGTAATTTCTCTTTATTTTGTGTACCACCAACTGTAACTAAAGCTGCACCTGTTTTAGGCAAATTATATCCAACAGAAGTAAGGCCTTTAGCCAATGCATCATAAAAGCTACTACCAAAGCAGGCAGCCTCGCCTGTTGACTGCATCTCCACGCCTAGGGCAATATCTGCACCTTCTAATTGCATAAAGGAAAACTGAGGTACTTTGATGCCATAGTTGTGAATTTTTTGCCATTTGTTTTTTGGAATGTTTGGTAATGGTTTATCCAAAATTGCCATTGAGGCTAATGAAATAAGATTTGTTTTTACGAGTTTTGAGACAAATGGCATAGAACGGGATGCCCTAATGTTTAGTTCTATTACATAGACATGATTATCATGAACTAAAAATTGTAAATTAAATGGACCTTTAACATTAAAAGTAGTTGCAATTTTTGTGGTGTATTCCGTAATTGTTTCAATAGTTTTATTATTTAGACGCCAAGGGGGAATACACATCATTGCATCTCCAGAGTGAACACCGGCACTGTCAATGTGTTCTACTATTGCACCAATTATGACTTCCTTGCCATTGCTTATTCCATCAACATCAACTTCTAGTGAGTTTAGCATAAACTTTGAGATGACAACAGGATGATCTGGTGAAACATCAGTTGCTTCTTTGACATATGTTTTTAATTCTTCTTGAGACCACACTACTTTCATTGCAGCACCAGATAATACATAAGAAGGTCTAACAATTACAGGGAACTCAACTTCCTGTGCAAAGGTTTTTGCTTCATTAAGATTTGAAAATGCTTGCCAACGTGGTTGTTGAATGTGAAGCTTGTCTAATTCTGCACTAAATTTTGAACGGTCTTCAGCTCTATCTACATCATGTGCACTTGTTCCCAAAATAGTTACACCGTGTTCTGATAGTCCTAGTGTGAGATTGTTTGCAGTTTGTCCTCCAACACAAGTAATGATGCCTTTAGGGTTTTCAAATTCTGTGATATCTAATATTCTTTCTTGAGTCAACTCCTCAAAATATAATCTTGTACAAATATCATAATCTGTTGAAACTGTTTCAGGATTACAGTTGACAACAGAGATATTTTTTTCTCCATTTTCTTGTAGTCCCCAGACCATATTGACAGTACCCCAGTCAAATTCAACACTGCTACCAATTCTATATGGACCCGCCCCAAGGACTACTATTCCTTTTTCATCGGTGTTGATTTTAACGTCATGAGAGTCTCCCCCGTATGTCAAATAGAGGTAGTTTGTTACTGCAGGCCATTCAGCAGCAAGACTGTCAATTTGCTTTACAGAGGGCAAAACACCCTTTTCTTTGCGTAAAGCACGTATTTCATCAGGAGTTTTGCCTTGTGCACGCCCAATTTGTTTGTCTGAAAAACCCATTTTTTTTGCTTCCCAAAGTAATGATTTTCCCAATTCTTCTTTTGTTATTTTTTTCTCAATTTCTACAATGTTTTTGATTTTTTCGATAAACCAAGGATCTATTGCAGAAAGATTGTTAATCCTCTCTACAGAAAATTTCGCCTTGAGAGCTGCTGCTACATAGTACAAAACTTGATCATCAGGATGAGATAATTTATTTTCCAATTCTTCCTCGTCAAAGGTTTTTCCGTTTGTTCTGTTTAAAACAAGACCGTCATTTCCAATATCCAACATACGAATTGATTTTTGAAAAGATTCTTCAAATGTTCTTCCTACTGCCATTACTTCTCCAACTGATTTCATGCTGGGTCCAAGTTTTCGATTTACAAGTTCAAATTTTGAAAAATCCCATCTTGGATGTTTGCACACTATATAATCAAGAGATGGCTCAAAACACGCGGTTGTACTTTTTGTAATTTTATTAACAAGTTCAGATAGATTATACCCTAATCCAATCTTTGCTGACATGTATGCAAGAGGATATCCAGTTGCTTTGCTTGCAAGAGCAGATGATCTTGATAATCTAGGATTAATTTCAATTGCAACATATCTGTCAGAATTAGGTTCTAAGGCATATTGAATATTACATTCTCCAACAATTCCAACATGTTTGGTTGCACGTAATGCTGCAGAACGAAGCATATGATATTCATGATTATCAATTGTTTGGGATGGAGCAACTACGATATTGTCTCCAGTATGTACCTTCATGGCAAGGACATTTTCCATATTACAAACTATGATATTATTTCCATCATAATCTTGCATTACTTCATACTCAATTTGTTTCCAATGTCCAATGTACTCTTCAATTAAAACTTGGCCAACAAGACTTGCCTTTAATCCTCGTTCAACAATTTCATGAAGTTCAATCTCATTGTAGGCAACGCCCCCACCTCGTCCACCCAAGGTATAAGCAACCCGTATTATTACAGGATATCCTAATTCCTCAGCCATTTTTTTAGCATCGTCAAAATTCTTGACAGTTCTACTTTTGAGAACAGGGACATTGCACTCATTCATGGAATCCTTGAAGAGTTGTCTATCCTCCGACCTTTTAATTCCCGGAATTTGAGTTCCAAGAACTTTGATCCCATATTTTGTTAAAATTCCTGCCTCGTCAATATTAACACCGCAATTAAGTGCAGTTTGACCACCATATGCAAGCATAATTCCATCAGGTCTTTCTTTTTCAACAACGGATTCTACGTACTCTGGAGTAACAGGAAGAAGATACACTTTATCTGCAAATCTAGTATCTGTTTGGATTGTTGCAACATTTGGGTTGATTAAGATGCTTTTCAATCCATCTTCACGTATTGCTTTGAGGCATTGGCTTCCGGAGTAGTCAAATTGACGGTCGTTTTAGCGACTCTCGCCGGCTTCTCCGATTTTTATTGCCCCACTTCCAAGTACAAGAATTTTGTTTAACGACTCATTTTTTGGCAGCTTTTTCCTCCCCCATCAGGTAACTAAGTTCTTCAAAGACGAATTTACAATCATATGGACCAGGAGCAGCTTCTGGATGAAACTGAACGGCAATACAATTTTGTGTTTTGTGTTTTATTCCTTCGACTGTTTTATCATCTACATTTTTAAACCATAAATTAAATTCAGACTTGTTTAGTGAATCAGGATTAATTCCATAACCATGATTCTGACTTGTGACATAGATTTGATTATTGTCTAAATTTACACAAGGTTTGTTTTGACCTCTATGACCATACTTTAGTTTGTATGTTTCAGTGTTTCCTGCAAGTCCAATAATCTGAGCTCCCAAACAAATTCCCAATGTTGGAATGTTATTTTCAATTAGTTTTTTTGCAGTTTGTATAGTATCAGGGCAATTTTGAGGATCGCCAGGTCCATTACTTATTACCACCCCTTTTGGATTGTAGGATTGAATTTTTTCAAAAGATGTATTCCAGGGTAATTTTATAACTTTGTAACCTAGATTTCTCAGATTTCTTAAAATTGCATTTTTAGCACCTGTATCTACTACGACGACTGATTTTTCTTCAGAACCATACACTTCTTCTTGTTTAGTTGAAACAACGTCCATAAATTTTTCATCATTATATTTTGGGGCAGATTCAAGCTGTTTTTTTATCTCATCAACATTAATTTCGTCATCAGAGACAACCAAGGCTGCCATCATCACTCCGCCATCTCTAAGCTTTTTTGTTAATTCCCTAGTATCGATTCCAGATATTCCAGGAATTTTTTCGTTGTACATCCATTCATCAAGAGTCATAGAAAGATTCCAATGGCTAGCAGTAAGAGACAATTCATGAACAACTAATCCACGGACTTGAATTTTCCCAGATTCAAAGAATTTAGAGATACCATCATCATCTTTAATTGAGGGATCAGGAACACCATAATTTCCAATAAGGGGATAGGTAAATGTTAGAATTTGACCACTGTAGGATGGATCGGTAAGGGTTTCAGGGTACCCAACCATACCAGTGTTAAAGACGATTTCTCCAAAAACAGTTGTAGAATAACCAAATCCCATTCCTTCAAGGATCGTGCCATCATCGAAAATTAGCTTCCCAAATTTGTTGGCGTAGTTTGATTTCTTGGTAGTTATTGTGACCCTCGTCAAATGTTTCTGATTCGGAATTTAAATTTTGTGAGAGACAAAGCAAGAAAAAATATGATCGCTTTTACAAACAGCTAATTGAAAAATCAGAATTTCTAACATTTTAAAAATGAATAAACAAAAATAACAAATACCAATTTAGAGTGCTCGGAACTCTTCGCTCCATTTGTGATATGCACGAATCATTTCTGTAGAAACACTTGGTTTTCTTCTGGACATAATTATTCTAAAGTCTGCAGTGGTCAATATCCTTGGTTTTTGTGGTTCTTCACCCTCTATTGGTTCGTGATAATCTTGAGAGTCAAATAATTCATGGACAGTTTTTAGATGTGCTGCTTGACATACATCTTTGATATCACTTGCACTATAACCATCAAACATACCTGCTAATTCTTCGGAACTTACTCTTGGACTCATTGAAAGATCAGCAGTATACTGTTTGAACAAACTTACTCTGGCTTCTAGGGTTGGAAGGGAAACATAGATTCTTTTTTGGAAACGCCTTAGGAAAGGCCAATCAAGACTCCAAGGTTTATTGGTTGCGCCAATTATATACAACATCAAATCTTTTCCTTTGCCATTGACTCCATCCATTTCAGTTAGAAATTGATTTTTAGTTCTTACTTCTCCTCCGACTTCACTATTCCTAGAACCCAATAAGGAATCAACTTCATCAACAAATAAAATTACAGGCTTGCCTTCTTTTTCGGCATATTTTCTAGCCATTCTAAATAGTTTTGATACATTTTTTTCAGCCTCCCCTAACCACTTGCTCATCATAGATGATGCATCAACATTAATGAAATAACCATCCATTTCACTAGCAGTAGCTGCAGCCAACATAGTTTTTCCTGTTCCAGGTGGACCATAAAGCAACATTCCTTTTGGCCAGCCCAATGGAAACAAATCGGGTCTTTTAGTGGGATAAATAATGGACTCGCGTAATGCACTTTTAGCATCTTCTAAACCTACTACCTCAGTCCAACTGACGTTGGGTTTTTCTTTCATAACTAATTCTTCAAAATCATTTTCGTCATCTTGTCGCTCTACGGATTTCTTTTGATCTTCTGGAGAGGCTTTAGGGTCAACTGCAGGCTCTACTCCATGGGATTCTTGTAGTGCGTTTATTCTTTGATGATAAGAATTACATCTTTCCTTGTACAAAGAATTAAGTTTACTGGAAGGATACAATTGTAGTAATTTTACAAGAGAATCTATTGCTTTTTGATAATTTGCAATGGCCATACCTCTTGCACCCTGAGAATCAAACTTGATTGCCTCAGATGCATACTTGCTTGCGTTATTTTCTAATTCTTGCGGAGCTAAACTCATCTAAATTACCTGTTATTGCTACCTTCAATATTTTGTTGGTATTCTTGAGAGTTAATCTCTATAGCGAGTTTGGTTAAATTATTTGAACTATTTTCCGAGTCTTCATCAAGTGTTTTAATGTCTGATTTTTCAAAGTCATATTTTTTAGAAATATTTGTGTGTATTTCTTTTATTTTATTTATAGAATCCTCAGAGGCAATAATCAATTCAGATACCTCATCATCAACTTCTTCAATTGATTCGGCTGAGTCACGAATTATTGAAACAAAATGCTCCAAAATATCCCTAGTCTCCTTTTTATCTTCATATTTGTATAGCATGAAATCTGCAAGGCCAACTATCTTATTTAGATCCTGTAGATCCTCAAGGGATAATTTATCGATTTTAGAATCAATAGATGTTTTTGATTGTGATAATTTTTTATCAATTTTTTCAGAGATGTTTCTAACAAACTCCAAGTCTTTTGAAAAATTTCGTCCAGATTTAAGAAAATCCAAGTATCAAATACTCAAAAAAAATCAAGATGAGGATATTGCTTACTTATTTTAGAGTCTACCATCAATTTTACTTCATCCAACATTAACAGTGATTCAATGTTTGATTGACTGAAATCAAATTGTGCCTTTGTTATGGTTGCAGAATCCAATACAATACTTCCTATATGAACGGATAATTCAGAGAGGAGATGACTTGACTCTGGAATAATATCAATTAATTGAGCACTGATAGTTCTTATCATAGGCACCAAAGATGGAAAAATTTTTGGAATCTCATCAATTCTAGAAACAGATTCTATTCTTTTTTGAATATAATTTAAAATCTCTATTGAAAAAGAAACTGTTCGCTCTAGATCAATTGCTTTGAGGCATGTAAAGTCTTGATCTTCATATTCTGCGAATAATATTCTATTTGATTTTTTTAGTTTAGATTTTTTATTTTTTAAAACATCGATAATTTTTGCAAGTAAGTTATTTGAATAATAAAGTCTTGGAACAATGGTTCGTGTTTGTGAAATATTTACAGATTCCATCGATAAACTATATTGCCCTATCATACTATTTGTTTATCAAAAATTTGTATTTGAGAGCCGTGTCACAGATTAATCATTAACCATAGTAACATTAGACTGTAGATACAATTTTGATTTTTTTTGAGTGTTTGTGTAAAGGAATTTAGCTCTTGATTTTACCTAAGGGATTGTCAACTAGAATCATGGTAAATGAGCATGCTCTGACTGTGAGTTTAGAAGAATTTGGCCTGAGCAAATACGAAGCCCAAGCTTATGTCACGCTCATATCAAAAGGGACTATTTCAGCAAGTGAGCTTGCTTACTATTCAGACCTTCCAAGAACAAAGGTATATCCCATATTATTAAAATTAGAAAATAAAAAACTTGCAATTATTTCCAAAAGCAAGCCAATTATGTGTACAGCAATAGCACCTGAAGATGCATTTGATTCCATAATTCATGAACAAATTAACAAAGTCAATGCAATGAACACCCTAGTCTCAAAATTAAAAAAAGCCAGTGAAGAAAGTAGAAAATCAAGAGGAACGGAGGAAAAAAGATACTTTCAGCTTAGCGCAAATAATGTCCTAAGTCAATTACGAACAATGATTGATGGTTCAAAATCTTCGATTCAAATAACAAGTGACCAATGGGGATTAGGATTGTTATCAGAATGTAAGGAGCAGTTACTTTCAGTAACAAGAAGAAATCTAGACGTCAAAATTATAATTCCACCTTCAGTAATTGGTTCAGAAGCATATAGAGCAATTCCAGATGGAATCAAAATTCGTGCATCAGATATTGTTCAGAATTGTTTTATTTTTGATGAAATAGAGGTTTTGATAGTAAGTGAGGAAAATGGAAAAGGAGTGAATTTTTCATCAACTGAAATTCTAGGTAGTAATCAAGATAAATTATTTTCAAACATTTGGAAAAATGCAATAAAGACCGAATGTCTTGCAGACATGACAAAATCAGAAGCTCAAGAAATTTACAAACTCATAAGGATAGTAAATGAAAATGGATTAAGTCATATTTTGAATTCAGTAATTGTTTCAAAAAAACTAGAGACAGACATGGGTAAGCTTCTTGAAAAAAATGGAATTAATTTAAAATCAAAAACGTTGGATGATGTAATTGAAATGTTAGATGCTATAATGCAAATACTGTGTTCTGGTCATGTCAATTTTGATGCCAATACCAAAAACATAACCGTGGAATCCAAATTAAATAGTGGTCATTCTTTACCCTGGGTTTCAATTCTGGATGGATACTTGCAGAAAAAAGGTTACAAAACAAGAATGGTCTTTCAAAATAATTCAAACAAGGGAGAAAAAACCCATATCAAAATATCTAAAAATTAAAATCAGATAAAAAATAGCCACAATCAACTTGATTGAAGAAAAGATAGAATCTCTTGGAATAAAACTTCCAACCCCTCCAACTCCTGCTGGCTCTTATGTAGCAGTAGTTAGAACAGGTAATTTGCTATACATTTCAGGCCAAATTCCCATGGAGAATGGAGAATTACTGTATGCTGGAAAGGTTTCAGATGAGAACTTGGAGACTGCCCAAAAATCAGCAAAGATGTGCGCAATCAATATACTTGCACAACTCAAAAGAGAGTTAGGAGATTTTGAAAAAGTTTCCAAAATTGTCAGATTATCAGGGTTTGTGAATTCGGATCCAGAGTTTTCACAGCACCAAAAGTGATCAACGCGGCTTCTGACTTGTTCTTTGAGATTTTTGGAGAAAAAGGAAAACACTCTAGAATTGCAGTTGGAGTTGCAAACTTGCCATTAAATTCCATGACAGAAATTGATGCAATAGTTGAAGTTTCTGAATAATTCACGATGATTTGGAAATGATCTTAAATAGATTTTTTCTTCCCATAACTTATGGCACAGACATGTACAGGTTTATGTGAAAGATTAAAGCCTCATGGAATGTCTAACAAATTAAGATATCTTTCAGGGCAAAAATGGTGTTCTCTTTGTGCATTGTTTTTTCATACTGAAGAATATGTTTGCAGGTGCTGTAAAACTAGATTAAGATCAAAACCTAGGAGTAAACGCTATGAGCTGCCAAGAATGTAATCACGAAGATGGAAAGTGCAAATGTCTTTGCTGCTGCTCACTTTCTGAAATTGGATGTCCCATGTGCATACCTGCAGTTTTAGGGTATAGACAAGTAAAGAAAATAATTAGAAAGATGAAAAAATGATTTTTTTCAAAAAATGATGATTTTTAATTAGCCTCAGCATTACAAGGTGGGATCTTTCCATGTTCTTTTTCATATTCTTCTAACATCTGTTTTTGTTTTTCTTTGTGATTTTCAACAAATGTTCTTTGATAAGTACGGGTTTTTTGTTTACAGGAATTATCCTCAAAATCTTGATTTACATACTTTTCAAAAGTTTTCTGAAGATTTTCGCTCTCTCCAATGTAAATTACTTCTAAATTTTTATCATAAAGAACATACACCCCAGGTTTGGCTTTGACAAACTGAGCACTTTGAACCCAAACACTGACCTTTTCATCTAAAAGTTCCATGTTGGTTTTCATTCATCATTGGGATATTAAGATAGACCATGAAATAAAAAAATGGATCAACGACTAGAAATTTGTGATTTTCCTTAAAACTAGTTGAAATTTTTGAGTTTTTGAGATTGTATTTCTTTTCTTAATTTGTATGCAGTTATACCATTGAAACCAAAAATTATTGCTAATCCACATAAGCTAAACCTTGACTATATTCAATCAATACTGCCGATACTCCAACTCCAGCAACACTTGGAAGTAAAGATAAGACATACAACCACCAACCACAGCAACCAAGTGGTACAAGGGAGAAAAATGAGAAAAAGGATGTAACAGCAGTACTGCTTGCATTTCCTCCGATTGCTTTTTTCTTTACTTTAAGTTTACAGCCCAACAATTTACTTTTTCCAGACAAGAACACTTGCAATCCTATACCTATACCCATTCCAATGATCACTATAGAATTTAGTTGGAATGCAGCATTAATGGCAGCCAATGGTTCTAATGCAGGTGTTGTAATCACAACCACTGATAGATAAACTACAATGGTCATGATTCCAACTAGAATTGCCTTTTTAATGGGATTCGTATTTGACCATTTTCTCGCAACCCAACTATCGGTTAAACTGGATTTCATAGTTGGATTCAATTTTTCACATCTCCAAATAGATCTGTATCAGGATGAAAAGCCACCCATTCAAACCAAAAACCAGGCTCAATTGACATTCTAGTCAACTTGTTTCCTTCCAATGGGCCTGAAATTGCAACACCATCATAATTCCACTCAGATTTGGTTTTAGTATCCATAATTTTATCATCAACAAACTCAAACTCTAAAATGTCTTCATTTAAAGTTCTATCAAATGCCCTAGAGTTTTGTGAAAATAATGAAACTAGCATTAAAGATGTTTCGCCAATATCATCATTGATAATTTTTTTAATCTCTACATCATTTTGTTTGTAAGCTTTGTAAATTCCATCCTCATTAAAACCAAGAATGATTTCTTTGGGAGATATTCGGTCATCAGAATGTTCTACTGGAAAAATTATCCTGGGGTCTGTATAGTAATCACCATAAGGATCTGTGGCATACGAGCGAAGATGGCCAGTATCAGTAGTTAAGACCAAAGTATCAGGATGGAGTTTCTTCCAATCACCCCAAGTAATCACATCAAATGGTATTGTTTTTAATTGCATTCCAGTTAATTCGCCAGTTACTGCAGTGCCAAGGGCCTGACTCCAATAAGATTCAGTCCATCTATCATACATCAACAAATTGCTGTTGTATAATTTTCCCGAAGTACCAAATTCAACTTCGTTTCCATTAATTATTCGCTCAAAGACTTGATTGGTATAACATAAAGGACAATAAGTAACTGCAACAGGTACATCACCCACTCTATCATTTACAATTTCATGCCATACTAAAATGAATAGAGGGTATGCTCTTGCATCACCATTAATTTCTAATCCAATTACCACATCAGAATCAGATACAAATTGAGATCCTTGGACTCCAGCAAATTTTGGATTGTCAATTGATGGTATTCCATCCTTTGGAGGTCCCGCACCTTTTATCTTATCAAGTGGAATGATGTGCTTCATTCCATTGGTTTCAATAATTGTTAGAGTAGATAGAGGGGATTCTGAATCAATATCAGGTGTATCTAATACAATTGTGGTTTGAGGAGTAGAATCACTTGGAAGAATTGCCACAGCAGTTACCACAATAATTCCTATAATCACAATGGAAGCAAGAATTTTCAAGTTCATTTAGAGAAAACTAGGTTTAAAAATTATTAAAAAATTACCCCAATTTCAGACCAACTTACTTTTCACGGTTAAAGAAATTGGGCAAACCCTTTTATCCATATTTTAGAGGGATTTTTCATGCAAGTAAGAGCAAATCTTAGTGAAAGTAAATTACATGATTTTGCTCACTGGGGTATTCGTGCAGCAATAGGAGTAACGTTCATTGTACACAGTATCAAAAAATTTGATCCTAGCTGGCAAGGTTGGCTAGTAGACATGGGTCTTCCACCAGAATTACAAATCCCAATTGCTTTAGCAGAATTTGTAGGAGGAATATTTCTCTTAGTTGGGGTGCTAACTAGAATTACAGCTTCCATTTTTGCCATAATCACCCTTGGTGCAATTTTCATGATACGAGGAATTGACGAATTTTTTGTATCCAAAGGAGGATGGGAATGGGATCTGATGATACTTGCAGGAGAATTATCAATAATTGTTGCAGGGCCCGGAATAGTATCAATTGCACATGTTGTAAAAAAGATTCCTAGATATTTACAATAATTTAATTTAATTTTTTGTTTAGTTCTTTAACAAAAGTATTGATTTTATCTTTTGGAATAACTGCCCCACATGCTTTGTCATGACCTCCCCCTGATCCTCCAAGGTCAGTTGCAAGAATATTAACAATTTTTCCCAAGTGAGTTTTAAGGGATTTAGAGCCACGAACAGAAACAGCGTAAATTCCATGATCAATTCGTTCTTTGTAGGCAACTCCTACTTCTTTGCCAGATAATCCTAAGACAAAATTTACTGCACCACTTGCTCCGGCATCAAGGATTTCCATATATCCCAGATTTTTCATAGTTTTTAGACCTGCCTTAACTTTGGCAATCATTTGAGATAGTTTCTCTACTTGAATTTGTGCAAACTCAAACGTGTTTGGAATTTCATGAGGGAATTTGGAATCAGCCAATTCTTCTACCAAATATAGAAGGTAGTCTGGATCCTTTTGATGACCTACTATATTGTAAGTAAGTGTAGTAGCACTAATCAATGCAAATTGTCGGTCATAGATTTGGAGGAGTTTAGCGCCAATTGGTCTGTCTTCCATATAATCAGTAATAGCAGCACATGTTGCAATGAATGAAGCATGATCAGATAATTTAGATTTGAATGCCGAGTAAACCTGAACTGAGGCACATTCGTTAATATCATGAATAACTTTGACCTTGATTTTTTCAAGTGATTTTATTACTGTGGGATCGATATCATGGTGGTCTATGTAAGTTACAGAGACTTTATTTTTTCTCAAAGTAGTTAAAAGTTCGATAAACTCATCTTGAGTTTTTTTACTTAAACCCAAATCACAAATGTATAATGATTTTAATTTCTCATCAGTAATTATTTGTCGTAATGCATCCATTTGTCCTGGATAATCAACTAGTATGGAATCACCTCCAAAGGCTTGTCGAATTAAAGCTGCGGAGCTGATACCATCGCAGTCCTCTTTGTGTGAAATACAAATTGTTCTAGTTCTTGATGTTTTAGCAGTCTTTGCTTTTGTAGTCTTTGCTTTTGTAGTCTTTGCTTTTGTAGTCTTTGCTTTTGTAGTCTTTGCTTTTGTAGTCTTTGCTTTTGTAGTCTTTGCTTTTG